>Ga0335075_10016789_pt1 | contig 10909 bp, 7 predicted proteins | sample Lox_Sample_24_FD_206723 | JGI IMG/M metagenome (GOLD analysis project Ga0335075, IMG submission 206723) | Soil microbial communities from Loxahatchee National Wildlife Refuge, Florida, United States - Lox_Sample_2.4 | ecosystem: Environmental > Terrestrial > Soil > Wetlands | place: USA: Florida... | reverse complement strand
CTGGAACGATCACTATCATCCCGTCGCCCGCGCCGCCGCCGTTACCACCGCGGCTGTCGCGACGGCGGCAATCGTGGGTTCGATGGTGAACACCTTGCCGACCAGTTGCGTGACCGTCATCCGCGCAGGCGTAAGCTACTATCAGTGCGGATCGACCTGGTACCAGCCGACCTATGTCGGGACGAACATCCAGTACGTCGTGGTCGAAACGCCATAGTCAGCCTGACGACCTGAAGGTTTCGATCAGCCCGGGTGGGCCGGGGCCGCGCCCTCGCCCTCCGGATTCCGGGCATCACCGGCCTTCTCCGTAAACAGCACGCGCCACAGCAATGCGCCAAGCGCGCCACCGAGCAGGGGCGCGACCCAGAACAGCCAGAGCTGCCCGATCGCCTCGCCGCCGACGACCAGAGCCGGTCCGGTGCTGCGCGCCGGGTTCACCGACGTGTTGGTCACCGGAATGCTGATCAGGTGGATCAGCGTCAGCGCGAGGCCGATCGCGATCGGCGCGAAGCCCGGAGACGCCCGTTTGTCGGTTGCACCGAGGATGATGAGGATGAAGGCCGCCGTCAGCACGAGCTCGATGAGAAAGGCCGCCATCATCGAATAGCCACCCGGCGAATTCGCGCCATAGCCGTTCTCGGCGAGGCCGGATGCGGCAAGCTGGAAATCGGGAGATCCGGTCGCAATCATCAGCAGGAAGATCGCCGCGGCGAGTGCACCGACAACCTGGACCGCCACATAAGGTGCGAGATCGCGCGCCGGGAGCCTCCCCGCGGCGCACAGGCCAAGGCTGACAGCGGGATTGAAATGCCCGCCCGAAATCGGCCCCAGCGCATAAGCCGCGGTCAACACGGTCAGGCCGAAAGCGAGCGCGACGCCGAGAAGCCCGATGCCGAGCGGCCCGAACGCGGCCGAGATGACGGCGCTCCCGCAGCCTCCGAGGACAAGCCAGAATGTTCCGAGAAATTCCGCCGCAAGGCGCCGCGATAATGGCATGATCCGTCTCCCTGTTTCGGGAGAGCATGCGGAGAAACCTGCGCGCTGCTAATCGGGGGAAACCCGGATTCGGCGCAATATGATGATCGGGGGGAGAATGAGCGAGAATCCCGTCCAGCAGATGCTGGATCGATGCGGCGTTCCGTGGCGCTCGAGTCAGGAGTTTCTGCGCGCCGGCGGCAGAGCCTTTGCCGATCCGACCGGCACGGGTCTCGAGATGATCGCGGTCGACGGGCAGCCGGTGACCGGACTTCTCCATCCGCTGCATTTTGCGAGTGCTCCGGATGACGATCCCGCTCTGCCGCCACTCCTGCTCTGCGGCTATGCCGTCAAGGCAGGCGATGGCAGCGCACTGGGAAGCCTCGCGGCCGCAACAGCCGATCTGTCGGAGCATCTCGGTGCGCCGGAGCCATTCGACGGGGCCAATACGCGAGGCTGGCGCTGGGCACACGGGCCGTCATCGGTCGAACTCATCTGCTTTCCCCCGCCGCTCGATGCGGACATGGCGGAGACCCGCCAGGGATGGGAGGATGACCGGCTCGCGGACGCGACCTGGCTGAACATCGAAACCGGCTATCGCCCTGCCCTCGACCCCGCGGAAGCAGCGGACGTCGAAGCGTTCGTTCCGGCCCACGACCTCCCCAATATCATTCCGCCGGAAGAGGCTTTCACAAGCCGGCCGCAGCAGCATGTCCTGGAATATGTACGAGAGCCCTCAGCCGCCGCCGCGCGGATGACCGGCCGGATCGGGCGCTCCCGGGACGGCGGCACGATCCTGTTCGTCACCGATCAACTCTATCTGGTGCCGGCGGGCGAGGTTCTGCAGATTCGCGTCGACCGCGTGCGGCCGGGGCGTGGCAGCGGCTTTGCCGTCGCCTCTCTCGTCTGCCGCAGCCGACGGCTTGGCGCCGAGAAGACGATTTCCCTCGCATATTGCGGGGCTACGGACGGTCTCGATGCTTTCGGCCCGCGCGTCGCCGTCTGGCTGGGATGCCCCTGCGAACTGCGCCCCTGCGAGGCCGATTATTGAGAAGGCGCCTTCCAGACGCGTGCCGACGATTGGCCGGCGCAGAGGATATGGTGCGGGACGCCGATCACCCGCCCCAAGTCGCGGTGAGCAGCCTTTGGAAATTACCCCCGAGCACGGCGCGGATGTTGGCGTCCGAATAGCCCCGGCGGATCAGCTCCTCGGTCAGATCGTACATTTTGCGCGGATGATCGAAGCCGTCGACGTCGATCTGGTCGCGCAGGGCGTAGCTCTCTTTGTAGGCGCTGCGCATCATCCGGTTCAGCTCCGGATATGATCGACGACGTGGCCGATATTGGTCGGATCGGTCCGGCTGACAAAGCTGCGCACGCCCGTAATGCCCATGACACCGCCCTTCGCGGCGAGCGCGCGGATGGCCTCATCCGTCTTCACCCGGGGATGATCGACCAAAGCGCGGCAATTGCTGTGGGTGATCGCGATCGGGTTCGGCGCGATCTCGATCGCATCCAGCGTCGTCCGGTCGCCGCAATGCGACACGTCGATCAGCATGCCGACCTCGGCCATAGCCGCGATGATCCCGGCTCCGAAATCGCTCACGCCACCATCGACCCGGTCGGTCGATCCGGAACCGATCCTGTTCTGCTCATTATAGGTCAGCTGCGCGCAGCGTTGGCCAAGGTCGTAGAAGGTCCTGACGTCCGCGGCGCGATGGAAATGGTCGGCATTCTGGACGCCCATGATGACGGCGCATTTGCCCTCGCTCTTGGCGCGCAGGATGTCGGCGACATTGTTCACGCCTGTGAAGACAAGGCTGTTGCGCGCGACATAATTGCCCCACGCGGCGAGATATTGCAGCACCTGCTCGCGGGCCATTGGGCCACCAATGCCCTGGGCATGATGGATCGCGGTGATGCCGCTTGCCCGGAATTCGGCCGCGTCCTGCTCGCTTAATGGCCGGGCGTAGAATTCCGGCCCGAGCGCGATCTTGATCGGAGCGAGCATGTCCAGCACGACGGAGCTGCGGACCAGGTCCACGGCGCGCGGCGAGTAGGTGCGATCGGTGGTCTCGCTGATGCGCAGGCTGCCGCGTGCGATATAGGGCGCTGCGATCAGCGCCCCGGCAGCGCAGATCAGGTCTCGACGACGCAATGTCATGCTTCTCTCACCTTTGTCATGTGCGGCACTGGCTGCCGGAGATCAGTCGACCCGATCGAAGCGCAGGTTGCGGCTTCTCCCGGAAGTGACGCGAAGGCCATCGGGACGGCCGTCTATCGCCCGCTGCACGAGCAGCCGCCCGAACGGCATATCGAACCAGTCGCGGCCAACGGGCGTCAGCGGAACGGGCTCGGGCGATTGCAGGCTCGACAAAGTCAGCCGCCCGTCCGCAAGGCCAAGCGTGTAGGTGATGTCGAGCTCGGCACTTCTGTAGCGGCCGGCAAGGGCTTGCAGATCGGCCTGGGATGGCGACTGACGCTCGACCCGGTCGTAGCGGACTGGCGGGCCCGCGACCGGCATTTCTTCCAATCCCGCCACGTCTCCGCCGGCTGCCTCGACCAGGCGGAAGCGGGTCAGCGGGGCGGAGAATTCGATCGTTCCGTCCGCCCTGAACGTCGCCGGGTTTGCCGATGCGGACGTGCCCCGAAAGAGGCGCCCATTGTCGATCCTCAGCTCGAGGCCGGACCCCCAGCTGCTCGCATAATAGCCGGCCATGCGGGCGAGACGCAGCGGGTCGGGTGTCACCTCGCGCGCGGCGACGGTGGCGCCGGGCACAAAGATCTCGGTGAGCCCTTCATAAAGCGGAATCATGTCCGCGCTGCCATTCGAGACGATGACGATGCTCATCCGGTCCACCGGGAAACTGGCGACGACGGCCCTGAACCCAGCGTCCGAGCCGCTGTGCATCACCGCGGTGCGGCCACGAACCACGGCCGTGTACAGGCCCAATCCGTAATTTGAGGCGGTTCCGTCGGCGAGCCGGGTCGGCGCGTGGAGCGAGCGGATCAGATCGGGGGCGAACACTTGCGGCTCGATCAGTTCGCGGGACCAGATCTGCAGATCGGCAGCCGTGGTCATCATGCTGGTCGCGCCATAATTGCTGAAATTCAGGCGCCTGAGCTCGAGGCGCCCCGCGCGCGTGAGGGCATAGGATTGGGCCCGGCGCGGCACGATCTGCGCCGCATCGTCGTAGATCAGGCTGTTGCGCATCCCGAGAGGCGTGAAGATCCGCTCCTCCACGAAACGGCGAAATGGCATTCCGGACACGCGCGCCACGATCTCCGCGGCCAGCGAATAGCCGGTATTGCTGTAGCGATATTCGGTGCCGGGCGGAAAATTCAGCTCCCGCTGGGCGCGCACGAGCGAGAGGATCGCCTGCTGCGTCAGAAGGCTCTGGATCTGGGTGCCCGACAGGCTGAACAAGTCCCACTGATCGCGCAGCCCGCTCGTGTGATGGAGGAGGTCGACGACCCTGATGCGGGTTCCGAAATCCGGCAATTCGGGCAGGTAGACGCGGATATCCTCGTCCAGCCGCAACCGCCCCTCGCGTGCAAGGAGCGCGACCGCCAACGCCGTGAACTGCTTGGACACGCTGGCGACGTGAAACCGCGTCTCGGGTGTGATCGGCGTCCCCTGCTCCAGATCGGCCGCCCCGAAGGCCTTGGAATAGAGATTTTCCGTGCCCCGCGTGACGAGCACGACAGCCCCGGGCTGATCGACCGCCATTGTCCCCATCAGGCGGTCGGCCGCGCGCACGGCGTCATCGGCCACAGCGGAGGCGGGCGCTGCGCATGCGAGCAGCGCGAGAAATGCAAGCAGGTGTCTCACTGGAAAGCCTCCCCGTGAACAGACTCATTGCGCTGCTGAAAAATAATTGCAACACGGAAACAAAATTGCGAATCTAGAAATATTGGATGGGGGAGGTGGTTGTATGCGCTTCGCGCTCGCACTGGGAGCCTTGGCTTTAACGCTGGCGGCCAACTTCACCCTGGCGCAGCCCCGGGTCGCAAGTCCAACCGAGGCAGCCGCGCCGGCGTCGGCGGACGCTCCTTCGTCGCCCGCCGATGCGACGCCAACGGTTGGCGGATCGCCCAGCCTCACCAAGGAAAATGTCGACATCTGGCTCGACGGGCTAATGCCTTACGCGCTGAGCACCGGTGATGTCGCGGGCGCGGTCGTCGTCGTGGTCCGCGACGGCCAGGTGCTCACCCAGCGAGGGTTTGGCTACGCGGATGTTGCGTCCCGGCGCGTCGCGGATCCCGAAACGACCTTGTTCCGGACCGGTTCGATCGGAAAGTTGTTCACATGGACCGCCGTGATGCAGATGGTCGAGGCGGGCCGGATCGACCTCGACGCCGATGTGAACCGCTATCTCGATTTCCAGATTCCCGCGCATGACGGTGGGCCCGTCACGATGCGGCATCTGATGACGCATACCGCCGGCTTCGAAGAGCGCAATCGCGACCTGATTTTCAACGACGAGAACCAGATCCTCTCGCTCGGAGACTATCTCAAGAGCTGGGTTCCGCGCCGCATCTTTGCCGCGGGGACGACGCCGGCCTATTCGAACTACGGCACGGCTTTGGCGGGCTATGTCGTGGAGCGCGTCTCGGGCGTACCCTTTGCCGACTATGTCGAGCAGAGGATTTTCCGGCCGCTCGGAATGCGCCACGCCACCTTCCGCCAACCGGTCCCCGGGAATCTGAGTCCGATGCTGGCGAATGGCTATTTCAGGGCTTCGGGTGAGCCGGGCCGCTTCGAATTCACCTCGGCGACGCCGGCCGGAAGCCTGTCGCTGTCGGGCGCCGACATGGCGCGCTTCATGATCGCGCATCTGGATGGGGGCGCCGGGCTGATGCGGCCGCAGACCGCGCAGCTGATGCAGAACAATCCGACGACGATCCTGCCGCATCTCAATCGCATGCACCTCGGCTTCTTCGAGACGAACATCAACGGGCGCCGGGTGATCGGGCATCTCGGCGACACCGCCTTGTTCCATGGCGCCATGCATCTGTTTCCCGACGAGCGGGTCGGCCTCTACGTGGTCGTCAACAGCGCCGGCCGGAGCGGCGCAGCCGGGACGATCCGGGGCCAGCTCTTCGAGGGTTTTGCCGACCGCTATTTCCCTGCCCGCGCGGCACCGGCGGGCCAGGTCGATGCGGCGACCGCTGCCGAACATGCGCGCATGATGGCCGGCCAGTGGCAGAATAGCCGAAGGAGCGAAAATGGCTTCATGCGGCTGTTCAACATGATGGGCCAGGTGACCGTCACGGCCAACGGCCAGGGGGAATTGGTCATCGACGTCCTGCGGACGCCGGCCGGCGCGCCGCGCCGATGGGTCGAGGTCGCGCCCTTCCTCTGGCAGGAGGTCAACGGACATCAGCGCATTGCCGCGATCGTCGAGGACGGCCGCGTCGTCCGGTGGAGCAGCGACTTCTTCTCCCCGTTCATGGTCTTCGACCGCGTGTCGCCCTCGCGATCGGCGGCATGGATCCTGCCGGCGCTGTACGGGAGCCTTGCCATCCTGCTGCTCACCTTCCTGCACTGGCCGATCGCGGCACTGGTGCGCAGGCGGTACAAGGATCCGTTGCCTTTTGAGGGGAAAGCGCGGCTCGCCTATCGCGGCGTCAGGCTGGCGGCGGGGCTGAGCGCCGGCATCTTCGGCGGCTGGGTGCTCGTTGCCAGCGACCTGCGATCGACATCCGACACGATGTTGTGGGCGCTGCAGATCCTTGGCCTGCCGATCTTTCTCCTGATGGTCGGCATGGCCGGATGGAACCTGCTGCTGGCATGGCGCGCCAGGCGGCCGTGGGCCAGCAGGGTGGCAGCCTTGCTCATCCTCGCGGCCTCGGCAATGGTTCTCTATGTGGCGGTCGCGTTCGGACTGGTCGACATGACGGTGCGCTACTGACGCGCATCGTGTAGTCGCTCCAGGGCGGTTGCCGGGCCGTGGGGTTCTTACCTGCCGCGCAACCGCTCCAGCAGCGCCTCGGCCGCGGGCAGCTTCACCAGTCCGAAGCCGCGGACCTGCAGGGGCGCTTCGGCAAGCGCCACAGCCTGCGCCAGCGACGCTGGTGAGAGATTGGCGGCTTCTCGCTCGGCCCAGTCCAGGAACGCGTCGCGCAACGCGCGCTCGACGCGGCGCTCATGGGCCCGGCCGAAGATGTCGAACGGCCCTTCGCGCAAGCCCCGGCATGCCGCCAGGCCGCGAAACAGCGGGAAGATCCAGCGACCGACGCCGATCTTGCGCGGGCGCCCGGTGGCAGGGTCGATGCGCGCCAGCAATGGCGGCGAAAGCATGATCCTGAGCGAGCGGAGATTCTCGAAATCGCGCTCCAGCTGGGCGTGGAACCGGCCGTCCGAATAAAGGCGCGCGACTTCATATTCGTCCTTATAGGCCATCAGCTTGTAGGCCGAGCGGGCCACGGCCCAAGCAAAGGCTTCGCCGCCATCGACCCCGGCGGCGGCCGCGCGCACCGTCTCCATCAGGCGGGTGTAACGGGCGGCATAATGCACATTCCAGTAAGCCGAGAGATCGGTGGCGCGCCGGTCGACGAACTCGGCAAGCGTGGGATCGCGGTCTTGCGGCACGCTCGCGTCGCCGATCGCTGCTTCGCGCCCGGCCGCGAACGCGCGCAGATTTGCATCGACACCGCGGCCGTTGAGGCGGATGGCCTGCTCGATCGCCTCGAGCCTCAAGGGAATGCGCCCCGATTGCCAGGCAAAGCCGAGCAGCAGGATGTTCCCGGCGATCGAGTCTCCGAGCAGTCGTTCGGCGAGGCCTGTCGCCGCCAACAGGGCGGGCGGTTGCCCGGTCGCGTCTTCAAGACGCCGGGTCAGCGACGGCAGGGAAAGGCTCGCGTCTCGATCGACCTGGAAGTCGGCGGTCGCGGCGAGATCGCTGTTGGCGACGACCCAGGTGCGGCCTTTGGCGATCGTTCCCGTGACTTCCGGGTGAACCCCGGCGACGAGATCACAGGCGAGCACGAGATCTGCCTCCTGCGGCCCGAGCCGCGCCGGCACGACGTCTCCGCTGCTTGGGCGTAGCCGGACGTGGCTGAACACCGCGCCGCCTTTCTGGCTCAGGCCGGTCATGTCGTAGAGGCTGGCTCCGAAGCCTTCGACCCGTGCCGCCATGCCGAGGATCGCGGCGACGGTGACCACGCCGGTGCCACCGATCCCGGAGAGGATCATGTCGAAGCCCTTTCCGAGAGGCCGCGGCTCCGGCAGCGGCAGGTCAGGCCCGATCGCGGCGGGCGGCGCGGGCCGCCTGCGGGGCATGGCGCCCTCGAGCATCACGAAAGACGGGCAAAAGCCTTTGAGACAGGAGAAATCCTTGTTGCAGGCGGACTGGTCGATGCGCCGCTTGCGCCCCAATTCCGTCTCCAGCGGCTGGATCGCCATGCAGTTGGACTGGGTCGAGCAATCGCCGCAGCCCTCGCAGACTGCAGGATTGATGACCACGCGCCGGTCGGGATCCGGGAACGTGCCGATCTTGCGCCGCCGTCTCTTCTCCGCCGCGCAGACCTGGTCGAAGATGAGGATGCTGACGCCGGGCTGCAGCCGCAGGGCGTCCTGGACCAGAGCGAGCTCGTCCCGGTGCCGAAGCTCGGTTCCGGCCGGGAGGGGCTCGTCCGTCGAGAAGCGGCCGGGATCGTCCGACACGACAACGATCCTCGCCACGCCCTCGGCGGCCACCTGTCGGGCGATGCGGGCGACGGTGAGGGCGCCCTCGACCGGCTGCCCCCCGGTCATAGCGACGGCGTCGTTGTACAGAATCTTGTAGGTGAGCGTGGTGCCGGCGGCGACGGCCGCGCGGATCGCGAGCGAGCCGGAATGGCTGTAGGTGCCGTCGCCCAGATTCTGGAAGATGTGCGGCGTCTCGGTGAACGGCGCCAGGCCGATCCATTGCGCACCCTCCGCGCCCATATGGCCCATGGGCAAGGGCTTCCGTTCGGGGTGGAACACCACCATGCCGTGGCAGCCGATGCCGGTCGCCCCGAACGAACCGTCCGGAACCTTGGTCGAGGTATTGTGCGGGCAGCCGGGACAGAAGCCGGGCCGGCGCACTGCGACCGGGATATCCGCGGCGTCGCCCTGCTCGTATCGCTCGCGCACGGCTGCGCGAGCGGCTGCGAGGTCCGGCCGGCCCACGAAGATATCCGGAAGGTTCGCCTCCAGGCGATCCGCGATCCGTGTGGCGACCGTCACGATGTCGAGCGGAAGATCGGCCGGAAGCAGCGCGGCGCCCTTGTCGTCATATTTGCCGGTGACGAGAGGCCGACGCGTTTCGTTGTAAAAGATCGCCTTCGCCTGCCCCTCGGCATGGGCGCGCTTTTCCTCGACGAAGAAGATTTCGCGCGCCGCACGCGACGCGTCCTTCAGGCCCTCGGGATCGAGCGGGAAGATCAGGCCGATCTTGTAGACGCCGATGCCCGCCTGCCGGGCAAGCGCGTCCGTCAATCCGAGCAGTTCGAGGGCGGCGAGGACGTCGGCATAGGCCTTGCCTGCGGTGGCGATCAGGAAGGTGGGCGTGTCGGCCCCATAAGCGATGCGGTCCAGCCGGTTCGCGCGCGCAAAGGCCTGCGCCAGAGGCAATTTGTCCCGCAGCAGCCGCTTATCCTGCGCCTGCATCGCGCGTGTCTCGGGCCGGATGTGCACGTCGGAGGCACGATCCGGGGACGTGATCGCAGGCAGGTCGCCGATATCGACGACCCCGGTGCCTTCTGCGGTCTCGTTGACCAGCTTCAGCGCGATCAGCGCGCCCGAGGCACGCGACATGGCGAAGCCCGCCAGCCCGAATGCGAGGACCTCGGCGACGTTGCTCGGATAGAGGATCGGCACCTCCCAACTCGCAAGCGTCAGGTCGCTCTGGTGCGCCGTCGTTGAGGATTTGCCGGCATGGTCGTCCCCGAAGACGAGGAGGACGCCGCCATTGCGCGAAACCCCGGCCAGATTGGCATGCTTGATCGCGTCGCCGGACCGGTCGACGCCCGGACCCTTGCCGTACCAGAGCGCAAATACCCCATCGAATCTGGGCCCCGGCAGAAACGCGACCTGTTGGGTGCCGGCGACGGCGGTCATCGCCAGATCTTCGTTCAATCCGGGCTGGAAGACGATGTTGCGGGTGTTCAGAAGCTCGGCTGCCTTCCACAGCTCGGCATCGAATCCACCAAGCGGCGAGCCGCGATAGCCGCTGACGAAACCCGCAGTGCGCAGGCCCGACCCTGTGTCCGCCTCGGCCTGGGCGAGGAGAAGGCGGACAAGTGCCTGGCGCCCGCTCATCAGCACCGGGCCGTCGCGGTCGATATTTGTCGTCCAGTGATACCGCCCCGGATTCCAGCTTCGCGATCTGCACGTTCACCCTCAAGTCTCCAAGATCGCTCGAACCCATGTCGAGCGATGAGCTAAGAAACTTTTTCTGATTCGGAAAGCTGAACCTGAATCTAGCGGCAATTTGGTCGCAGTGCCTTCCAATTCCGCAATTTTCAATTAAGCCGACAGGGCATGCTCGCGACGCCGCCCTGCGCGGCACATGCGAAGGATGAGGGAGACCTATCTTTGTCCGAACTTCCGGGTCCGAAAATCGTCCGCGCCGGACCGGCTCTGAAGGGCCATCGCAAGGATCGAGGGCTGACTTTGGCCGATCTGAGCGAGCGCACCGGGCTGCCCGTGTCGACGCTGTCGAAAATCGAGAATGGCAAGATGGAGCTGACGATCGACAAGCTCCTGCGCATCTCGCTGGCGCTCGACATCAATGCCGCAGACGTGTTCGGCTCACCCCAAGGGCAGTTCCGGCCGAATGACGGCAACAAGCGCAGGAGCGTCTCGCGGGCCGGCGACGGCAAGCGGGTCGTCTCGGAGAACGGCCAGTACGAATATCAGGCCTATGACCTTCTCCACAAGGACATGACCCCGATCGTCGCCGAA
>Ga0335075_10016788_pt1 | contig 10909 bp, 10 predicted proteins | sample Lox_Sample_24_FD_206723 | JGI IMG/M metagenome (GOLD analysis project Ga0335075, IMG submission 206723) | Soil microbial communities from Loxahatchee National Wildlife Refuge, Florida, United States - Lox_Sample_2.4 | ecosystem: Environmental > Terrestrial > Soil > Wetlands | place: USA... | reverse complement strand
GGGCGGGCAGGTGCGAGGTGTCGATGGACATCGGCTCGCCGTCGGCGAGCCGCAGCCGGTGGATCCGCAGCAGGCGGCCGCCGGGCCGCACGTCGAGCAGCGTGGCGAGTTCCTCGTCGGCGGTCACGTAGCCGATGTCGAGGATCTTGGTCAGCGGGTGCAGGCCGTGCTGTCGCATTCCCTCGGTGTAGCTGGCGAGCTCCAAGGGCTGCGCGACCTTCGGCTTGGCGACGAAGGTGCCCTTGCCCTGCATGCGCAGCAGCCGTCCCTCGATCACCAGCTCGGCGAGCGCCTGCCTGACGGTGGTGCGGGAGGTGCCGTAGCGCTTCGCCAGCTCCCGTTCCGGCGGGACGGGGCTGCCCGGTGCCATGGTCGCGGTGAAGTCAAGCAGCTGCTTCTTGACCTGGTAGTACTTTGGTAGCCGCAGCAGGGCAGGCGGCTCGGCGGCGGCGGTGACGTCGTCGAGCGAGCTCGGCGTGCCATCGCTGTCCTCGGCCGGCATGAGGAACGCGGTCATGGGTGGTACCTCCCCGCTTTTGCGGTATTCGGCCCATGATGACAGTTTTCTTGCGGGGGGGCGACCCCCGCACCCCCCGGCTGTCGCACCGCCCGGGCCTGATCGCAAAAAGCGCGACCCTATCAGGCCCGCGCGGCACGACGAACGGCCCGCGCGGGGCGCTCCGCGCACCGAAGGAAAACTGCGCGGTGGCCGTGTCTCTTGAGCCGTGCATCTGCGCATAATGCCAGGTCTGGCCCGGACAGGGAAAATCCGCCCGGACGGCCCGTGTCATCATGGGAGCGTGCCGACGCTAACCGACCTCGCCAGGAACCTCACCAGCCTGTCCGCGCCAGAACTGGAATGGCTGCACTCCCTCGTTTCCGACTGGCAGCTTCTCGCCGACCTGTCGTTCGCCGACCTCATCTTGTGGGTGCCGACGCGCGGGCCGGACGGAGCGTCAAGGTCGGGCTGGGTAGCGGTGGCGCAGATGCGCCCGACGACCGGGCCGACCTCGTTCCCCGACGACGTGGTCGGCTCCGAGGTCGTGCCGGGGGACCGCCCGGTGCTCGACACGGCCCGGCTTGAGCGGCGCATCCACCGGGAGAGCGACCCCGACTGGACGTCCGGCGTCCCCGTGCGGGCCGAAGCCATCCCGGTGACCAGGGAGGGCAAGGTCATCGCGGTCATCGAGCGGTCGACGAACCTGAACGGCGCGCGCACCCCCAGCCGGCTTGAGCTGACCTACCTGGCGGGCGCCGACGACCTGTCGCGGATGATCTCTGAGGGCACCTTCCCCTACCCGGGGCACGACACGACGCTCGTGCGCTCCCCCCGGGTCGGTGACGGCATGCTCCGGCTCGACGCGGCGGGCCGGGTCACCTTCGCCAGCCCCAACGCGCAGTCCGCGTACCGCAGGCTGGGGCTCACCGCGGACCTGATGGGCTCCGAACTCGGCAGCGCGACGGGGCAGCTCGCGGCCTCGGGGGCGCCGGTCGACGAGTCGCTGATGCTGGTGGCCAGGGGCCGGGCCCCCAGGGAGACGGAGATCGACGTCAACGGCACGGTGGTCCAGCTGCGCTCGATCCCGCTGGTGGTGGGCGGTCAGCGGACCGGGGCGCTCGTCCTGGTGCGCGACGTCACCGAGTTGCGCCGCCGGGAGCGCGAGCTGCTGACCAAGGAAGCGACGATCAGGGAGATCCACCACCGGGTCAAGAACAACCTGCAGACCGTCGCCGCGCTGCTGCGGCTGCAGGCCAGGCGGCTGTCCGCGCCGGAGGCGCGGGCGGCGCTCCATGAGGCGGTGCGCCGGGTGGGGTCGATCGCCATCGTGCACGAGACCCTGTCGCACGCTCCCGAGGAGATCGTGGACTTCGACGACATCGCCGACCGGGTCGCGATGATGGCCGGCGAGGTGTCGTCGCCCGAGGTGCGGGTGACGCCGAAGATAACCGGCCAGTTCGGCATGCTCCCGGCGACCGTGGCCACCCCGCTGGCGATGGTGCTGACGGAGCTGCTGCAGAACGCGCTGCAGCACGGGTTCGGCACGGCGTCGCGCGCGTCGGGCACGGATGCCGGGATGATTGAGGTTGTCGCGGAGCGCGCCCCCGAGCTGCTCACCGTGACGGTGACCGACAGCGGCGCCGGGCTGCCGGATGGATTCAACCTGGAAAACACGACGAGCCTCGGACTGCAGATCGTCAGGACCCTGGTCGAGGGCGAGCTCGGCGGTCAGATTAGCCTGCGGCCACGGGACGGCGGAGGGACGATCGCGGTGGTGGACCTGCCGGTTCGCTACGAGCCGGAGGCTATGCGCTTACCATTCATCGTCCGGGGAGCCATCGCTCCCCGGCTGCGAAAAGGCTCGAACCGTCGGCTAGACGCCCGCGCGGGCACGAAGGCGCAGCGTACGCCGCTTGAGCGCCCGCCGTTCGTCTTCGCTCATGCCGCCCCAGACGCCGGCGTCCTGGCCACTGTCGATAGCCCAGCGGAGGCAATCGTCAAGTACCGTGCACCGACGGCAAACCTGCTTAGCTTCTTCAATCTGCAGGAGCGCGGGGCCGCTGTTTCCGATCGGGAAAAACAGCTCTGGATCTACCTCGCGACAGGCGGCGATGTGGCGCCAGTCCATGGTGTCCACTCCTTCTCGGCGTAGCGGCGGGGTCATCGGTGAGGTCCGCCACTCGCCACTCCGGTGCTTGTGAAGTAATTCACGAGCTTTGCGATATGTCGGGAATATCGTGATATTCCCGGTCTTTGTCGTGCCAACTGGCTCGCGGTAGGTACTGGGTAGAGTCCAGCCGCGTCCGGAGGTGGCGTACCCTGCGTCAGCCGTGTTCGAACGCGCTGAGTTACGTCGCCCCAGGCACCGGATCTAGCCTCTCAACAGGGCACAGCCAGCGCAAGAGGGCGCGGCAAACAGGGAAGCTGAATTTAATGTCAGATCCGTCACAGAACGAGAGTTACGTCACGCTATAACACAGAGCGCGTCGGGCACAAACCGGAACGCGACCGATTCCGTTTCGCCAAGGTATTCGCCGTCGATGTGGAAGGCGATCGGCCGCTCGGCCTCGAAGGTCAGCTCGCTGAGCGCGGACGCGCTGACCACGTCCCGCCCCGACGGCAGCTCCTCGTTGTTCGAATGCATCATGTGCCCGAGCGCGGCCAGCGTGGTCAGCGTGCGCAGCCGACGCAGCGCGAACAGGTCAAGCCCGGAGCTGAAGTCGGAGTGGGCCGGGCGGACGGGGTGGCTGCCCAGGTAGGTCCACGGCGAGCTGTTGGTCACGACGCCCATGAACAGGCTGCTCACCGGCGACTCGCCGGGGACCCGCAGGGTAAGTGCGGGACGGCGGCGGTCCGTCTCGTAGTACCTGCGCACCGCGGTCCGCAGGTAGGCGGCCACGGACGCGCGCCGGCCGTGCGCCCGCTGGCGCTCCATGTCCCCGATGACCTCGGCGTCGACCCCGAGGCCGGCGCTGAACGTGAAGTAGCGGTCACCGGCCTGGCCGAGCCCGATCTTGCGCCGGGCGCCGGACGCGACCGCGCCGAGAATGCGCTGCACCGCCTGGCCGGCCTCGGGCGGCAGCCCGAGCGTGCGCGCGAACACGTTGGCGCCACCGCCGGGAATCGGGGCGAGGCCCGGGCGGTCCGTCGGTTCGGGTATCCGCATCAACCCGTTGACGACCTCGTTCACGGTCCCGTCGCCGCTAAACGTCACGACCAGGTCGTATCCGTCCGCGGCGGAGGCGGCGGCCAGCTTGCCCGCGTGGCCGCGATACTGTGTTTGTCTGGTATCTAGTTGCAGCCGGGAGCCGAGTGCGCGGACGACCAGGCCGGCGTCCCGTCCGGTCATGGAAGTCGCGCGAGGATTGATGATCAGCAGCGCGCGCACGTTGCTCAGGTTAACGGTGCCGGAAGGGATACGACACTATGGGTATGCGTTCAGCTGAAAGCGTCTCTGGCGCGCGGTCGGCTTCGGGGGAGGTGGCCCGCCGTACGCTCAGCGAAGCGCCGATGTTGCGCGTGGCGGCCGCGGCACTGGCCACCGAGGCGGTCGGCCTGTGCGTGGCGGTCATACTCAACGTGATCGACTCGGTGTCCGGCGACTCATGGACGGCCTCCAACGCGATGGGGTTCATCGCGGTTGAGGCCATCGTCGCGGTCGCCGTGGGCTGGGTGGCGTGGGGCATCGTCCGCGTCCGGCCGTGGAGCAGGACCCCGGCGGTGATGACCCAGGTGTTCACCATCTTGATCGCCGTCTGGCTGCTTCAGGCACACCGGTTCGGCTGGGGTGTTCCCGCTCTGCTGGTGGCCGTCGCCGCGCTCGCCGGGCTGTTCGCGCCGGCGAGCCTGCGTGCGCTGACCCGCCCCATGGACGTGGACTAGTCGTCGACCGTTAGCCCCTCGCGGAGTTGCGTCAGCGTCCTGGCCAGCAGCCGGGACACGTGCATCTGGGAGATGCCGAGCTCGGCGGCGATCTGCGACTGGGTCATGTTCCCGAAGAAGCGCAGCAGCAGGATCTTCTTCTCCCGCGGCGGCAGCCGCTCCAGCAGCGGCTTCAGCGACTCGCGGTACTCCACGCCCTCAAGGGCGTCGTCGATCATGCCGAGCGAGTCGGCGACCGCCGGCGCGTCCTCGTCGCCGGAGTCCGGCGCGTCGAGTGACACCGTGGAGTACGCGTTGGCCGATTCGAGGCCCTCGAGCACCTCTTCTTCCGACATCTGGAGGTGCGTGGCGAGCTCGCTCACGGTGGGCGCGCGGCCCTCGCGCTGCGCCAGCTCGCCGATCGCCTTGGTCAGCGAGAGCTTGAGCTCCTGCAGCCGCCGTGGCACCCGGACGGCCCAGCCCTTGTCCCTGAAGTGACGCTTGATCTCGCCGACGATCGTGGGCGTCGCGTAGGTGGAGAACTCGTCGCCGCGCTCGAGGTCGAACCGGTCGATGGACTTGATGAGCCCGATGGTGGCGACCTGCGTGAGGTCGTCGAGCCACTCACCGCGGTTGCGGAACCGCCGCGCCAGGTACTCGACGAGCGGCAGGTGCAGCTCGACCAGGGTGGCCCTGATCCTGGCGCGCTCGGGGTCGTCCGCAGGCAGCACGGCGAGCCGCTCGAACAGCTCCCTGGCCTGCGTCCGGTCGGGGGAGGCGTGCTCGGACCGCGGCAGTGGCGGCGGTTCCTCGCTGACCGTAACCTCGACCTCGACCTCGAACTCGTCAGTCACCTGGACCTCGTATTCGCTGCTCAACTCATCCGCCCCGGCGCTTGGCGAGGACGATCGAGACCCGGTCGTCGGGCCCGAGCCTGGAGTCGACGGAGCCGGCGAGGGCGGAGAGCACCGTCCACGCGAACGTGTCGCGGGCCGGCATCCTCGCCTCCGCCGTCGTCACCGACACGGTGATCGTCACCAGGTCGGCGCCGAGCTCGAAGACGCATTCCAGGTGGGTGCCGGGAATGGCCTGGGCGAGCAGCATCGCGCACGCCTCGTCGATCGCGATTCGCAGGTCCTCGATCTCGTCGAGGGTGAAGTCGAGCCGGGCGGCGAGCCCTGCGGCGGCGGTGCGCAGCACCGACAGGTAGGCGCTCTCGGCCGGCATCTTGACCTGCACGTAATCGGCCGTCTCGCGGCCCCCTGGGGGCGCCGTCGGCGCGGCGGTATCTTCGGTCACGTCTCTCCGTCGGTCATCGTCACGGGGCCGACGACGCATGCCGGCCACTGCTTGCAACTTACCGTGCTTTTCTTGCGGGAGGATGACCCCCGTACCCCCCCGGCTGTCGTGTCGCGCCCGTCGGATCGCAAAAGCCCCGATCGTGCGGGGCTCGCGCGACGCGGGCGTCGCCGCGCCGGTGACCAACTTTGAGACAAGAACGCTGAAGCGCGGCCGGGATCGGCGCTTTAGTCATGAAAACGCGTGAGGGTCGGCCCCTGTTCCACGGGGCCGACCCTCACGAAGAGCGACAGGCTTAGGCCTGCTTCGTCTCCCAGAAGATCTTGGAGATTTCCTCAATCTTGGCGAGCAGCTGGTCGGCGACGGCCACGTCAACCGATCCCTTGGTGCCGCTGGCGCCTGCCAGCTTGGTGGCCTCGTTGAACAGCGTGTTCAGCTGCGGGTACTTCTCGAAGTGCGGCGCCTTGAAGTAGTCCGTCCACAGCACCCACAGGTGGTGCTTGACCAGCTCGGAGCGCTGCTCCTTGATGATGATGCAGCGGGCGCGGAACGCCGGGTCCTCATTCGCGGCGTACTTCTCCGCGATCGCCTTCACGGACTGAGCCTCGATCATCGCCTGCGCCGGGTCGTAGACACCACAGGGCAGGTCGCAGTGGGCATGGGCGACGGACTTCGGCGCGAGCAGCCGGGTGAGCAGCCTCATCGGTTCCCTTTCTCCGTACCAGATCAGCGAATCCCCTCATCCTGCTCCGTCTCACCGGTCTCATCGTGCCGGCTCCGTCAGGATTAGCGGGTTCGGTTAAGGTTTCACTTCCGACACTACTCTGCCTGCCGGGAGTTAAACGTGCACGCCCGCCTCAACCGCTGGCCGGTGCTCAGGGTCGCGGTCGAGGAGCGGTCCATGCTCCCCGCGCTGTACCCGGGCGACTGGCTGCTTGCCTACCGCACGAGGCGCGTCCGTCCGGGCCAGATCGTGCTCGCCTGGCACCCCGAGCGCCCCGGTTTCCTGCTGGTGAAGCGGCTGGCCTGGCGCGAGCGGGACGGAGGCTGGTGGCTGGCGTCCGACAACCCGGCCGCGGGCGCGGCCGACAGCGCCCGCTTCGGCCCGGTGCCGGAGGAGAAGATCGTGGCGGTGGTGCTGTTCCGCTACTGGCCCGTCCGTCGCCGCCGCGAGTTATCCCGAACGGGTTCGTCGCTAAACCACGTCGGCCCCGCACCCTGCTTGAGGGTGCGGGGCCGACGGCCGTGCGCGTGGTTGTCGGGCGGTTAGTGCCGCGGCTGCGCGGGCGCGTCGCCCATCCGCGAGGACTGCAGCTCGACCAGCCGCTCCACTTCCTGGCGCGGCAGCCGTGCGTACATCGCCCAGAAGTAGATGGCGATGCTGAAGACGGCCACCGTCAGCATGTCCCACCAGAACGGGAGGCGGCCGTTGTTGATCGGCGGCGCGCCCGAGCCGAACTGTCCGAACCAGGAGATGAGGCCCATGCCGATCAGGTAAACCGGCAGCCACTGGGCCGACTTCCAGTCAAGCGGCGGCCGGTCCTTGTCGAAGATCATGCAGATGCCGATCAGGATGTACCCGATCACGATGCAGACCCCGAGCTTCCAGATCACGTTGAAGCCCGACCAGTAGATGATCATGTTGGCGACGATGAAGCCGAGCGGCGACAGCACCGAGGCGAAGGGCACCCGGTAAGGCCGCGGCGCGTCCGGCACCTGCCTGCGGAAGGCGCCGAGCGACAGCGGCGCGCCCGCGTACATCAGCACGCTCGCGCCGGTGACCAGCCCGACCAGTGCCTGCCAGCTCGGGAACGGCAGCAGGAAGAAGATGCCGAAGATGAACGACATGACCAGGCTGAACCACGGGATGCCGTTCCTGTCCACCCACTGGAAGGCCTGCGGGTAGTACCGGTTCCTGGCCAGGCCGTAGCCGATCCGCGAGGTGGAGGTCTGGTAGATCATGCCGGTGCCGAACGGCGAGATGAACGCGTCGATGTGCAGGATCGTCGCCCAGACGCCGAGGCCGACTAGGCCCGCTATCCCGGCGAAGGGATAGATGATCACCGGGTTGGTGGTCGCGATGCCCGCGAAGCCGTGCTTCAGCAGGTCGACCGGGGTGGCGCCGATGAGCACGATCTGGCACATGACGTAGATGAACGTGCCGAGCAGGATCGCGATGATGATCGCGCGCGGCAGGTTCTTCTGCGGGTCCTTGATCTCGCCCGCTAGCTGGTCGGCCTGTTCGAAGCCAAGGAACGAGAACACGATGCCCGCGCTCGGGATGGCGGCGAACACGGCCTTGATGCCGTACGGCATGAACCCGGTGCCGCCCGGGTTGAAGTTCCCGCCGTGGAACTTGAACAGGAAGATGACGATCGTGATGAGCGGGATCGCGACCTTCCACCAGGTGATGCCGGCGTTGACCCGGGAGAACAGCTTCACCGCGAGGAAGTTGACCGCGGTGAAGATGGCCATCAGCACGATCGTCAGCCCGAAGCCGAGCCCGGTGATGCGGCCGTCGGACGGGTTGTAGATGCTGTGCCAGTAGTACTGGCCGTACTCCATCACCGCGTAGACCTCGACCGGCGCGACCGTGACCGCCTGCAGCCACGAGAAGAACCCGAACGAGACCCCGGCGACGCTGCCGTACGCCAGGTGCGGGAACCGGGCGGTTCCGCCGGCGACGGGGTACATGCCGCCAAGTTCGGCGTGCAGGAGCGCCAGGACGATGGCGCACGCGCCGCCGATGAGCCAGCCGTAGATCGCCGCTGGCCCGGCGGCGACCGCCGCGCCCATCCCGGCGAACAACCAGCCCGAGCCGATGATCGACGTCTCGGACGCCCAGGTGGCCCCGATCAGCCCCATCTCGCGACGCAGGCCTACGTCAGCAGGCAGCGTCAGCGGGGCCCCCGTGGAGCCAGTTTCAGTAGCCATGATCGATACTTCTTTCTCGATCGTGCCCTGAGGGCGAGGCTTGGGCCCCCAGGATCTCGCTGTATGTAAGTGAGTGAGACATATGGGCAGAGTGAGATCATCGTAGGGATGATCACTAGTAATGAGAAGTCTTGTCGCGGATTCGATTTTGTAACGCGGGTTCTGAGCTTGTACCTGGCCGGCGGCCGCAATAATGACACAGGCGCGACGTCACGCGCTCATGTCACGATAATTGCCAGCAAGTTTCAATCCGTAGTGTTTCTTCCCGCGCCGGCGGGGGTATACGAGGTAGTGGCTGGCGCTTGTGAAACAATTCACGAGCCCGCTCCCGCTTAGCCCGCCGCCGATTGACCTACCGACAACCCCCTGGCTACCCTCGCTCTTACCATGAAAAACACCAGGATGCGCTATTCCGCGTTCGGCATACTCGTGCTAGCCGTTGCGGTTGGCCTGGCGATAACGTGGCACGCGAGCCACGTGCTGTTCGGCATCGTTCTCGGCTTCATCGCCCTGTGCGTGACCGTGCTGGTGGTGGCCAGGGACGGGTGGCGTCAGACGAGCCCGCAGAACCTCACCAAGCAGGGCTTCCGGCCGGAATCTGTCCGGGGTGTCACCCTGACCGATCCTGGCCTGCGCCGTGAGTACTCGCCGATGATTCCGGCCGCGGTCTCCCGCCGGATCTCCGGCGACAACATCGGCCGCCCGGCGGCTTCCCGTGTCGCCACCAAAGAGGACAGGGCACCAGAGCCGACCAAAAAGAGGAGCGGCCGTCGGCGCGGCGAAACGCTCCAGCCCCATGAGACCGTCTCGCTAGCCGAGGAACGGCGGGTGGCGGGGATCGATGACCTGTTCACCGCGCTCGACATCGAACTGGTCGGGCTCCTCCCGGTGAAGAAGAAGGTGGAGGAGATCGGTTCGCTGCTGCTCGTCGACCGCGCGCGGCAGCGCTTCGGGCTGTCGGCGTCCCGGCCGAACCTGCACATGTGCTTCACCGGGGCGCCGGGGACCGGGAAGACCACGGTGGCGGTGATGATGGCCGACCTGCTCCGCCGGCTGGGCTACCTGCCCAAGGGGCACCTCGTGCACGCAATGCGCGACGACCTGGTCGGCGAGTACATCGGCCACACCGCGCCCAAGACACACGGGGTTCTCGACCGCGCGATGGGCGGCGTGCTGTTCATCGACGAGGCCTACACCCTGTTCCGTGCCGAGGACTCGAAAGACTACGGCCAGGAGTGCATCGACATTCTCATGCAGGTGATGGAGAACGACCGGGACAAGCTCGTCGTGATCCTGGCCGGCTACAAGGACCGGATGGACCGCTTCTTCGAATCCAACCCGGGCATGAGCTCGCGCATCGCGCACCACCTGGACTTCGTCGAGTACGAGGTCGACGAGCTGCTCGCGATCGGTCAGCTGATGATCAGCAGGTCGTCCTACTACCTGTCGGAAGAGGCCGAGGCGGCATTTCGCGACTACCTCTCGGTGCGGATGACCCAGCCGCGGTTCGGCAATGCCCGCACGGTCAGGAACGACCTGGAAAATGCCCGCCTCCGGCACGCGTATCGGCTGGCCGCGGACCCTGACCGGCGCTGGAACAAGGACGAGCTGATGCGCCTTGAGCCGTCGGACATCCTGCCCAACGGCGGCAGCCTGGCCTAAGGCTGGGACTCTTCCTCCCGCTTGCGCGCACGGTAGGCGATGACGTTCGCCCGGCTCGCGCACCGGTCCGAGCAGTACCGCCGCGTGCGGTTGGCCGACGTGTCGACGAACACGCCGGAACAGGGCGCCGCCTGGCACACGCCGAACCGTTCCAGGCCAAGCTCGGTCAGCCGAACCGCGAGGCCCATGGCCGCCCCCGCGGCGTACTTGTCGGACATCGAGCCGCTCTCCGTGTAGTGCACGTGCCAGGGCTGGCGGTCGTGGCCGGAAAGCTGCGGATGCACGGGGAACTGGATGAGCAGCTCGTTCAGCCGCTCGGCCGCGTCCGCGCCGTTCCCCTGCGAGCTGGCGACGAAGAAACCGCGGAACTCGTCCCTGATCATGCGCAGCGCGTCCAGGTCGGCGCGCGTGATGCCGTGGCTCAGGTGCTCCCGGTCCGCCACCAGGTCGCGCAGCCCGTCCAGGGAGGCGAGCTGGTCCCCGCCCTCGTGCCCGAGGCTGGCAGTGTTCACAAGCCGAACGGCGAGTTCAGCATATGATGACAGGTCCACGCGCGATCCCCGCTGTATTTCCCGGGGGGACGACCCCCCGTACCCCCCGGCTGTCGGGCCTGGGCGGGCCGATGGCAAAACCCGCCATCTTATCGGCCCGCCC
>Ga0335075_10016786_pt1 | contig 10910 bp, 8 predicted proteins | sample Lox_Sample_24_FD_206723 | JGI IMG/M metagenome (GOLD analysis project Ga0335075, IMG submission 206723) | Soil microbial communities from Loxahatchee National Wildlife Refuge, Florida, United States - Lox_Sample_2.4 | ecosystem: Environmental > Terrestrial > Soil > Wetlands | place: USA: Florida... | reverse complement strand
CTAAGTCCCGCCACGGCGAGGAGTATCCCATCACGTCCACCGCTGTTCCTGATCTTCTCGCCGAACCACGAGACTTCCTCAGGCCCGGTCTTAGCCCCTTCATTCTTGCACTCGACGGGAACATCACGGTCATCGAACGGCATTCCAGCAGCCTCCCTGGCGTGCCGAAGCCACACATCCTTTTCCTCGGTTCGACCGATGTTGAAGATGTTCTCGTCAGTGATCTCGACGCCCGGCAACGGCTCGATGAGGAAGGCGATCAGGTCTTGGAGTCGCCGGCCTCGGGCAGTTGTTGATCCTGCAGCTGAGAGAGCTGATACGAGCTCGCATAGCCGCTCGGCATCGTAGGCAGTCATGTCCAGTGCGCTACGAGATTGCGCCCTCGGATGAGCAGATCGCGGATCCCCTGCGCACCGATACTGGCTAGCGTCTCGACGCCAATCGAAACGATCGCAACGCCTTCCTCTGATGCCCACTCAGGCGAACGCTCGCCGGGCACAAGAACGATGCCGATCGGTAGCTGCAATGCGTGAAGTGATGCTCGAAGTTGCCGTACTGCATCTGCGTGACTCCGGCGACTCGGATCACGTGCCCTAACTTCGATGATGACGGGATTCGCCCAGTTCGGCAGGTCCGTGAACCATGCCGACAGGTCCGGGCGGCCGGGTTGATTCCCAGGCCCTTCAGCGACGACTTGTGCTCCGACCAGGGTGAGCACCTCTGCGGCACGGCGCTCGGTCGCGTCGGAATAGTCTCGCGCGGCTGTCGGCAGCCTTTGCCGTGCGACATGTGGACCTGCGGGTACAGCGGCTTGCACTGTCAACAGCGCCCGTACGCGAGCCAGGAGTGCGGAGTCGGGCTCCGTAGCTGGGTCCCAACGAACCTGGTGCAGTCCGCGCAGGTCTCCTGGCAGCAGCGGGAGGTCGTCGTCGGCCGCGATCAGCAAGAGGATCAAGGTCGGCAATCCGAGCCCTCGCCCGATGCCCAGCTCGAAGATGACGCCGGGCGGCAGTGGGGCTTGTCGGATTGCAGCGACAGCGCCAGCGGCCCTGGTGATCTGGTCGAAGCTCCCTGTGGCTGGATCGTATCGAACGGGCGTATCGAAGACGGAGTACGGCTCCAGGCCGCAGCGTCGCAGCAACTCACTCGCGACCGCTGCGTCCTCTGGGCTCTCGGCGGTCACGAAGATGGAGCGCGAAGCCTTCGAACGTTCCACGGTTCGATCATCCCCCAGGCCCGAAGTCGACGCGACTTTCCTCCCACCATCCTCACGTCCCGTCCGGAGCATGCCAGGAGATCCGGCCCCAGCCCGCTAGGTGGCACACGCCGATTGCTGCCAGGCTGCGCGGCAGACCGCATCAGACCCCGGACATCACTGAGATCCGCTACCGCGACCTGACCAGGTAGACAACAACCGACAGCGGGAGCACCAGTGAACGTGACTTGGCCCGTTGCCGACCAGATCTCACGCCCGGCGAACCCTGGCAGCCTTGGCGCGGCCGACCTGGACCAGCACGCCGCTTGCGTTGAGCCGGAACCGCGCCATCGGCTCGCTGGTCTTGTACGTCTCGGCGATTTCCGCTGGTCCCATGCCTCTGTAAGCTGCCTTGACGAGTAGTGGTCGCGGCAGCAGCAGGCAACCCCCGAGCCAGTCGGCTTCCTCCTCTTGCTCCACGTCGCAAGTCAGGAAGCTCAGCGGGCCTACCCGCTCCAGTGTCCTGACCTTGTGGTCCAAAATGATGTGCGCCAGCTCGTGGGCCTGGTTGCTGCGGCTGCGGCCCTCGGTATGCAGCGGGTTGTACACGATGACCCGGCGCCCGCCGGGCCGCCGGAATGTTGCCCCGGAGAAGGCGTCAGCCTGCAGCCGTTGGAGTTCTTCGAGCCGGGCGCGGTTTATCAGCCGGTCAGCTGGCACGATCTCGGCTCCGAACTCGCTGGCGACCGCGTCGAGCGGCGCGGGCTGGTCATCGCGGCAATCGTGGCGCTGGCGAATGTCAGATGCGAGGCGCTCTGCTTGTGTCTTGAAACCGCGGCGCATCGCTACCCGCGTCGTTCGGAGTCGATCGCAGTCTGCATCTCGCCGAGGAGATCGGCGAGCAGGTTGAGCGCGGGAGGTGCGAAGGTCTTGGCGGTGCGCAGGTGGACCGCCAGGCGCCGGTCGGGCGCGGCCAGGCTTTGGTAGAGGTCGCGGACGATGCTGACGATGCGATCCGCTGCCTCGGGAGGCAGCGCGGGATCCGCCATGAGGTGCTCGGCGATCGCCTGCGGGGTGCTCGCAGTCCTCTCGGTCGGGGTAAAGAACCGCTCTGGAGGAACTCCCAGCCATTCGACGAGTCGGCGGAAGGTCGCCAGGTCCGGCATCCGGCCCTGCTCAATCCGGGAGAGGGTGGCGACCGGCACCCCGGAGGCGGCGGATGCCTCCCGCAGGCTCAGCCCCAGGTCCGCCCGGCGGCGGGCGATCATCGGCCCAAGCTCTTCCATCGGGTCGGCCACGCTGCTCCATCGATGAGACAGAAGATGCTCTCCCGTCTCGCCGAAGGTGTATCATCGGCGAGACGGGGAGTACTGCATGTTTCACAAGCTTACCAGGGGCACCGCCTGCAGCCGCAGATCCGGCGTTCGGGACTGTCACACCCGGCGGTCAGGATCGGCCGACAGCAAGCGCAGATCGGAGGAGCAACATGACCAGCGCCGAACTTCCGGACCGAGGTCTGGTCTTCTGGCCTGTCGGCACCGGTGACAGCACCACGGTCGTCATCGACGGCGACCATGTCGTGCAGGTGGACCTGCACGACATGGCCATGGCCGACGAGGAGGACGCTGCCGTCGCGGCTGTCGTCGACCGGCTCGTCGAGGTGCTGCCGCGGCGGGACGGCAAGCCCTACCTGGCGGCTTTCATCCTGACCCACGCCGACAAGGACCATTGCCTGGGTTTCGCCGAGCTCCTCAAGAAGGTGACCATCGGCGAGCTATGGGCCACGCCGCGGCTCTGGCGGGAGTACACGGACAACGACGTGCCCCTGTGCGAGGACGCCGAGGCGTTCCACAAGGAAGCAAAGCGCCGGGTGGCCGCCACCGAGAAGGCAGCCTCCCAGGGCAGGGCTCCTGCATCGGGCGATCGGATCCGCGTCGTCGGCTATGACACCGACCAGGAGAAGCACGCCTACAGCGAGCTGCCCGCCGAGTACCTCAGCTACCCCGGGGACACCGTGACCACGATCGATGGCGACGACGTATCCGACTGGTTCGAGGCCTTCATCCACGCCCCGTTCAAAGACGACTGCGCTGCGGAGCGGAACGACACCTCGCTCGCGCTGCAGATCACCCTCAAGGGCGACGCCGGGGAGGAAGGTCACGTCCTGCTGCTCGGTGACCTGGCGTACGAGACGATCAAGAAGATCTTCGAGTACAGCGAGGCCGCCGAACGCCCGGAGCGGCTGGCGTGGGAAGTCCTTCTCGCCCCGCACCATTGCTCGAAGAAAGTCATGTACGTCGCCGAGGACGGCGAGGAAGCTCTCCAGCAGGACATCCTCGATCTTCTCGAGGCGCATGCGTCTGAGTCCGCGGTCGTGGTGGTCAGCAGTTGCGAGTTCCCCGAAAGCAACAAGTCCGGAGACAACCCGCCCCACATCGTTGCCCGGGATCGGTACGAGGAGATCGCCGACGAGGTTATCTGCGTGGGCGAGTACCCCGATGCGGATGCACCCCGGCCGCTTGTCTTCGTCCTCGGTGGCGAAGGACTTGCTCCGTTGCCGGTTGATGCAAAGGCAAGCGAAGCGACGGCCAAGTCCGCAGCCGCGATCCTGGCGGGCGCGGGTGCCGGGGTGATCCTTGCCAAGCTGGCTGCCACCGTGATCGCGCGCCGCCGGGCTCGGCCCAAGCAGGCGCAGCAGCGCGGGCTCGGCCAGGTGCGCCAGGCCGTGACCACCGCGCGCGGCGACGACGCGGCACCCCAGCAGGCGGTGGGTTTCGGACAGGCGTGACCGGCCTGAGCTTGAGCCAGGGCCAGGAGCAGGCCCTCGCTCAACTACGAGAGATCACAAGCGCCTCGGACGCTGTCCAGTTGCTGGCCGAGCCATCCGGCGCCGACCAAGACGGCTGGCTGGTCGTCCGGATTTCGCTCGATTGCACCGGCACGCCTCATACGCCGTCTGGCCTGAAGCTGCGAACCCGGGAACGCTTCGCTGTCGTCATCCCCCGCAACTTCCCGTTCGATGTGCCCGCCGTGCAGGTCCCGCACCGGCGGTGGGCCGGCACTCCCCACGTCCAATGGGGCTTCCAGCTTTGCCTTTACGCCGCGCCTTCAGTCGAATGGGTTCCCGCGGACGGGATGTACGGGCTGATCGAGCGCCTGGCACTCTGGCTGGAGCGGGCATCGCTTGGCGAGCTGGACCCAGATGACCAGCCCCTGCACCCGCCAGTGGCCTACGTCTCGCACGCCAACGGTTTCGTAGTCGTTCACGCCGACATCGGGGCCGAGGCGCCTTTGGCCCAGGACTCCGGCCGCAGACGGGCGCCGGACACGCCGACAGGAGCCGGGGAACCGGCAGCCGGTGATTATCGTCTCCTCGTCGGAGTTGCCGCCGCCACCGCAGCGAGTCGCCTTGACCTGGTCGAGTGGGTGAGCCCGGGCGAATGGCTGCGCCGCTTCGTAGCGCGCCAGCTCCCGGCGCTGCGAGATGGCCGTCCCGCCATCGGCGCGCTTGCGGTGCTCACCGATCGCGAGATTGCCTTCGAGTATCCGAAGCAGGCCGCAGCACTCATTGATGCGCTCGAAGGCGTGGGCGTACCGCGGACAGACCTCTTCGACGCCGTCGCCGTGGTCGGGGCGGTGAACTACGAACTCGCCCGCCAGCGCGCCGCCGAGGGGACTGTCGAGCCGCCGGACTTGCACCTGTTCGTAGGAACGCCGTCGCGCCGTTCCTCAGATGGGATCCTCCGCCAGCACCTGGTCTGCTGGCGTTTCGACAACATGGGTCGGCTCCTCGCCGAGAACCTCATCTGGGCAGGCGCAAAAGACGCCAGCCTCGCCAGTCTCGGTGAGCAGGCCCAGGATCTGCTGCCTGGCTGGCTCGCCCAGGCGCAGATCTCCTGGGTCCGGGTCATGGAGAACCGCCCGGAGGTGACCACACGCCGCGATGCGAACAGCTCAGCGGCCGCGATACACAGACGGCGAATCCTTATCCTCGGCTGCGGCGCCCTCGGCGCGCCGATCGCCGAGTACTGCGTGCGGGCGGGAGCCGCGAGCGTCCGCGTCCTCGACAACGACGTGGTCACCCCGGGCATCCTGGTCCGCCAGCCATACGCCGACGCCGAGATCGGTATGCCCAAGGCCGAAGCGCTGGCGGCGAGGCTCAACATCATCCGCCGAGATCAGCCCGTCAGCGCGGCCGTCGGATCTGCGGAGTCCATCGTCCTGGCCGAGGGCGCGCCGCCGGCCGAGTACGACCTCGTGGTGGACGCCACCGCCGACTCCGCGGTCTCGTCTCTGCTCGAATTGCGCCGCAGCCAGGCACCGGGGCAGTGGCCGCCGGTCATCTCGCTCATGGTCGGCCACGACGCCCGCCGCGGCATCGTCGCGGTCGCGAAACGCGACGCGACCGGGGCCGGACGGCATATCTTCCGGCGCCTAGCGCTGGCATCACGCGGACAGTATGCCGACAGGCTGGCGGACATCGGGGACGATTTCTTCCCGGTGCGGCAGCGCACAGTGACGTTCCAGCCCGAGCCGGGCTGCTCATCGCCAACCTTCATCGGCTCCGCCGCCGACCTGGCCGCATTGTCGGGTCACCTATTCGACGTAGCACTGCGTGCGCTGCTGGCGGAGGAGCCGAGCGATCTCACGGAACCGATGGTCGCGGCGGCGGTCCGCCTCGACGGCACATCCGAGGGCAAGATCAGGCCCGCCGTAACCGTGCTCGCGTGGCCGAACGACGTCGTAGCTCGTGATCGTGATAGCGGCTACAAGGTACGGATCAGCCAGCAAGCCCTGGCGGGGATGCGGACCGAGGTCCGCCGCGGAGCGCGGGTCCGAGGAGCGAAGATAGAGACCGGCGGCCCGCTGCTCGGCCAGGTCGATCACGCCTGCCGGTGCATCTGGATCGACGACGTGTCGGGTCCGCCTCCCGACAGCCTCCTCTCCGAACTCCACTTCGACCACGGCACCGAAGGGGTAGAAGACCTCGTCGAATACCACCGCCGCCGAACCGGCAGGCTCTCCGGATTCGTCGGGATCTGGCACAGCCACCCGTTCGGTGAGGCAGAACCTAGCCGCACCGACAAGGCCGCCATGACCGCGCTAATCACGCCGGTCAGCGGAGGACCTAGCAGGGCCCTCGTCCTGATCCTGGGCGGTACCCAGGAGCGATGGACAGCCTGGGCCGACAACGCAGACCCGCCCGACGTGTATGCGCGGTTTGTCACCCGCGCCACGCACTCCGGCCGGGTGCAGCCACCGCCCGTACCTGCACGTCACCATTCCGAGGCCTGGCCCGGTGGATGGCGAGAACGCCCATCGGCGGCCGCCCGCGCCGGGTGGCGCCGGTGGTTCCGGACGCGCCGCAAGAGCAGGCTCGGCCCATGAGGGCGCCGCGGATTGGCCTGGCTCTCTCCGGCGGCGGGTTCCGGGCCACGTGCTTCGGCCTCGGCTGCCTGCGCGCACTTAACGACAGGGACCTCCTCCGCCACGTCACGGTCATCTCCGGAATCAGCGGCGGCAGCCTTCTCGCTGCCCTGTACGCATACGGCCCCGAACGGTTCGGAGAATTCGAAGCCCTCGTGGTCGACCAGCTGCGGCGCGGGCTGCAGCTGGAGATCATCTCCCGTGCCCTCAGGCCCGACGCGCTCGCCCGCAGTCTCGCGTACGCCTCCCGCGCGGCGCTGGTCCGCCGTCACGGCGAGCCGGTGACGCGCGCAGCGAACCGGACCGACGCACTCAGGGACACCCTCGCCGCCCGGGCCTTCGGTGATCGGCTGCTTGACCAGGTCAGCCACGCCGGCCTCGCCACCGTCATCACCGCAACAGACCTGAGAACGAGCAACGCCGTCCGGTTCGGGAGCCTGCGAAGCTCCTGTTCGGTATACGGCTCGATCGAAGAGCCCATTCGAGTGGCCGATGCCGTCGCGGCCAGCGGCGCCTTCCCGCTGCTTCTCCCGGCAGCCGAAGGCACGTACACGTTCCGGCGGCACCCCGAAGACCCGCCGGAACGACACGTCGTACTGCTCACCGACGGAGGGGTCTACGACAACCTCGGGCTCTCCGTGCTGGAACCCGGGCGGTCGGCCGCACACACAGCCCATGCATACGACGTCAACTACGTGATCGCCTGCGACGCCGGGCGCGGGCGGCTGCCGCTGGCCTCCGGCCACTTCGCCGGCGCCCGTCTCCGCCGCAGCTTCGACGTCGTCCACCGGCGGGCACAAGATGCGGCACGAGGGCGCCTGCACGCGGCCGCCGCAGCCGGGCTGATCGACGGGTTCATACACGCATACCTCGGCATGCCTGACGCCCGCCTGCCGATCCCGGTGTGCGACCTCGTGCCCGCTGATCGCGTAAGGAACCACGCGACCAACTTCCGGGCAATGACCGACTCGGACCTGAATGCAATCAGCCTCCGGGGAGAGCAGCTGACCAGAAGCCTGCTGTCGCACTACTGCCCAGAGCTTTAATGCCACCAGGGTCGTCTGCGGTCACTGCCATCAACGCTCACCAGCGGTACGCCACCAGAGAGCGCGGCTGCAGTTCGCAACAGACGAACCTCCAGGCGGAGTCCGCCGGCCCGGCAAGGCATCCAACGAAGACGTCGCACGGCAGGGCCGCGGATGCGCGCGAGCGTAATCGACCGGAGCGGCATCACGCGGACCGATAGATCCTCGGCTGCCATTCCCGCCCGCTGGCCAGAAGACGCAGGTAAGGCTCGTGCTCCGCGAGCCGCGCCGATACCAGCGAGGCCTCGAAACCGGCCTCGCGGAGCAGCAGCCCGGTCAGCAGCCAGCGCAGTGAGGCAGCGACCGCCAGGAACCGGTCCACGTCAGCGTCGTCAATAGGCCCCCGCCTGAGCCGGTGCGCGAACTCGTTCCGGGCCTCGCAAACGACTGCCTTCCACGTCGATGTCCGGCCAGTCACGCCCGGCACCGCTTCTGCCGCCGCGCTGGCCAGCCGGGCCAGACGGCCGCTGTAACCGGGTTCTTCGACGTGACTCAGCAGGCCACGCACCACGTCTGCCGCCTTGGGATGCAGCGCCGCAACTGCAGCCGCCGCGGCATCCCGCACATTCAGGGCGACCGGCTCCTCCATCCGCTTGTCGTCCGGGTACAGCCGCCGGTGCAGACCCTCCGCAACTGTGGTCAGCTGCAAGACCTGGGTCTCCAGCGAAACGACCGGTGCGTGCGCGAGGTCGGCCACGACTGATGGCAGCGGCCCCAGCAAGCCTGCCCTGTTCAACCAGGCGCCCACATTCGGCGCCCCCAGGTCGCCAGGCTGCAGCAGCCATCCCGCCTGATCCCACGCATCCGGGCCGGCTTGGCTGCCATCGGCACAGAGCGCGGCGCTATACACGTCACACCAGGGCAGGCCCGGGGACTCCTGGACTTGCACGGCAAGCGGCCGGCACGGCGTGTCAATGGCCAGCGAGAACAACGTAGTGAGCGGCCGGAGGACCTTGCGGTCGAGCACGCGCAGGCTTGCGGGCGACGCGCTGTGCACCGATATCCAGACGTGCGGCGACGCGGCTGCATCTGGTTCAGCTACTTCCGTCATCGTCAGGATCCCGCCATCGGCAAGCTCCAGCTCGGGCGCGCGCCGCCCTGCGCCAAGCGGGTGCCGCCATGCCTCCAGGTTCTGCAGCCGTACTCGCACGCCGGTGAACCGGTGATCCTTGTCAATGTGGCTGCCGACGATCGCGCGGATGCCTCGATGGTGCTGCATCATGCCGGTCGCGTCCGGCCCGCCGTGACGGGCTGTCATCGCATCGAGCAGAGTCAGTGCTGTCCCGGCGTTGTCCATGCCAAGGATCACGGTCGGAGTGATCAGCCTTTCCTCGGCGAACTCGTAAGAGGTGAAAGTTCTGCCGCCCGCGCTTCGGGATTCGCCAGCAGGTCGCCACGGCGACCTCAGCATCCCCTTGGTGCGGACAAGCGGCGCCGACATGGGTGCGACACAGAGTTCGCCGTCCTGCCGGGAGCCGTCGCTCTCGGCAAGCCAGAACTCGCCCGCGAACTTCCGCTCAACAGTCACGACCTAGATCGTGCCAGCGGTGGGCGGCAACAGTCGACGCATATTCATGGCGCGGCAAACCGCGTTGCAGCGCAAGAACCGGCCCGGCCGGCTCGTGATGCCATATCAGGGCGCAATAGACAGCAATGCAGCTGTCATGGCGATCAGCGCCTCGACCTCGGCCCGCGTGTACTTGTAGTCCCTGGTGCCCGGATCGACGTGCATGGCTCCACTGGCCTGGTCCTCCAACGCCGACCGGATCAGCGCCCACCGCTCGCCCGCAGTCCAGTCCCCCTTGTCCTTCTTACCCGGCCAGCTCCAGCGACTGATGTTCTTGATCGATTCCAGGGCCTTGCGCACCTGGAGCATCGCCGAGTCGATCTCGTTGCCGCCGAGCAGCCGCTGCGCCTCGCGCAGGAACGCCGCGACGCCCCTGCGCGGCTCGTCGTCGTCCGGGAACGGAATCAGCATCTCCGCCCCGAGCGTGCGGCCGAGGCCCGCGAGCTGCTGGCGCCACCTGCTGTCCGCGATAGTGATGTACTCGGTGACCTGAGACGCGCCGGGGAAGCCCGAGGTGGCCTGCGGTAGGAAGCCCTTCACCTGAAGTTCCAGGCGGAGGTCACCGTTGCGCTGCTGCTCCAAGGCCAGCAGCTGCGCATTGGTGATCAGATACTGCAGAGTGGGCAGCCGGACCTCGCCCTCCGGGTTAAACGGCACAGACACGTTCGCCGATGCGAGCGGCACACGCGGGCCGTTAGCCTGCGGTGCGTAAAGCGTGCTCTCCAGGCACAGCAGACGCCCGGCCACCGACCCGACCTGCGGAATGCCGATCTGCAGCTGGATCTGGACATAATGCGTGCCCATCCCCTTGGAGATCCAGACACTGTCCGGGGCGACGCTGACGGAGTAGTTCCCCAGCCCTGCTTCGAACCTAAGCTGATCCACGAGCGCCTTCCCGCTGCGGTTTACGGAACAGTTGCCGTCCTATCGTTGCGCCATATTCCCCGTCTGCGCCTGCGTTCCCGACACCAGGGGCCGATCCGGGCTGGCCTCGCACCGTCAGCGGGTCGCTGGCCTGCCACCTTGATGAGTGCAAGACTCCCCGTGTGGCCAGGACTCCCGCAGCCTGGCCGCATGCCTTGGGCGCCTGGCGAGCCCGGTCGTGTACGGCAGCGGGGCGGCGGTGCGGGGACGGAGGATGGCGTGGCAGGCCGGCGGCGTACCTGGCTGGATGGCCGGGTCGATGTGCTGCTAGCTGCGCTGGATGAGTACGGCATGGACATCTCGAAGGTGTCTGCAGCTAAGCTGATCCAAGAGCGCGTGCAGTGGGTCGCCGCGCACATGCGGGTCACGCCCGCCACCGCGCGGCGCTACCTGACCGATGAGGCGGTCCGGGGTCTGGCCGAGAGCGTGGTTCTGACCGTCGCGGACGAAGCACCAGGCGCTGACGTCCTCGCCTCGCCGCGCACGGCGGCGGTGCCCGTTCCGGTAATGGGCCGCTGCATCGCCGGGTTGTCGGAGGTGATCATGTTGCGACTGGCGGAACGGAACGACCTCGATCACGTCCGGACCACCACCGCCCAGCTCGCGCAGGCCCTCTCCGCGCTCGGTCAGGTGATCGCCGCCCAGCACAGCACCGGCGACACTGCAGCCGGAGTCGCCGGGCCCGTCGTGATGGCGCCGCCAGCATTGCTGA
>Ga0335075_10016785_pt1 | contig 10910 bp, 13 predicted proteins | sample Lox_Sample_24_FD_206723 | JGI IMG/M metagenome (GOLD analysis project Ga0335075, IMG submission 206723) | Soil microbial communities from Loxahatchee National Wildlife Refuge, Florida, United States - Lox_Sample_2.4 | ecosystem: Environmental > Terrestrial > Soil > Wetlands | place: USA... | reverse complement strand
CAGCCGCGTCAGGCGGCGATCACGATCGGGGCGATCGCTTTTCATTGCCGCCATCATGCTTTCACTGGGGCCTGATACAGAGAACCCCGTGTTTCGTAAAACACGGGGTTCGTCAGCAGTCTGAGCCGCTTCCAATGGAAGCGGCTCCTAGGTCCACCGGTGCATCGGCGAGAACGCCTGACTTCCCGGTCACCCAAGCCTGGCAAGTAGAGCAGCGGTCATGATTTCAGCATGGCGTTCAATCGGGCGTGCCACTCCTTGGCTAACTCGTGCTTGAAGTGGCCACCCATCCAAATCCTGTGCGTGGGGTGGTTGATGTCGCGGGTCTCGATGACTAAAAAGTTATCGTTGTGGGCGATCATGCCGTATGCGTTCGAGCGATCCGTCCATTCGTGCTTCCAGCCGCGAATGTCCAGCGAGTCAAGAAGCCATTCCTTCCCTTTTTTATCTCGACACCACACCTGTCCCGTGTTGGCATTGACGGCCAAATTTTTCGTGCGGTGGGTGGCCTGAAAAGGTTGCCCATTCACTTGAAGGGTCACTGGCCCCTCGGCGACAGACGTTGAGCGAAATGCGGGGAAAAGCCGCGGCAGGAGAAACCACACCGCGACCATGCACAACGGCACGAACAAGCCGGGCGGCAGCAGGCGGATGTGGAGTGGCATGAAGAGCAGCCAGCCTCCAACGAAGCCGCCGATGATGGCTAGGATGATGCGAAGCAGGGCTTTCATGGCCGGCCTCACTCACATGTTCGACTGGTTGTTTTCGGCCCTCAGGAAATGACCGGTTTTGTCGAAGTAAAGGAAGGTGTCCTTTGCGTCCGTGTTGGCGCTCTTGGGTGCAAAGGGGATGTAGTCGCTCACGCTCCCCTTGCTGACGATGTATTGGTAATGCCAGCGCGCGGTGCCATCACTTTCCATCTCGCGCTCCTGGGGCTGGCCAAGCGTGGCGATGACTTGATCTTGGGTCGTTTTTCCAGACACGAACTGGCCGACCCGGTTTTGGTCATAGTCCCTGCCAATCGTGGTTGCACAACCCGTCAAAGCCAGAGCCACGGTCAAGCTAAAAGCTGCCATCCAGAACTTCATGTTGGTCCCCTGTGGGTAAGCAGGTGGAGAAGAGGGGCGCCAAAACTCCACCTGCCCAGCCCTGGCGTCGAAGGTGCCAGCGGTCCGTACAAGTCCAAGCCGGCGAGTGTAGATTATCCCTAATAGGGATAAATAGATGAATGAAGGATATCTAGGCCAAGCCCCTACGGTGGGCCCATGCCGAAAGCCAAGCCCAAACCCTCCTCGACCCATCGGCCTGAGAACATGGTCCTTGCCCAACTGCTGAGAGAGCTGCGCCTCGCGGCTGGGCTCACCCAGGCCCAGGCCGCCGAGGCCTTAGGTCTGACCCAGACAGGGATTTCGGACATTGAAACCAGTGACCGTGGCTTAGAACTGCTGGTCGTTCGGGATCTGGTGAAGGTCTACGGGGCCGACTGGCTGGCGTTCGTGGCCGAGCTGGAAAGAAGGTTGGCGGCGGAGCCGAGGCCGGCCGGGGCGTTGATCCAAAAAGCCACCTGATGTTCTTGGCAGACGGCGGCAACGCCACTTGTGGGCTGTTGGAAAGCGGTGCCCGTATCCTCAACTGGTAAGAAGTGGCAAGGCGCTTCCTTGCGTTGATTAAGGGGGAGAAATGGAAAGCGAAGACTTGAACTGGGAGCCAGCGCACAGCGGGCAGTATGGCAATGACTTTGTTTCTGTGGAGAGGAAAGTGGGAGAGGTTGCCGAAGGAGCACCGAGGTTTCGCGGAACGGTGGCGCCATTTCCGATCGTTGACGGTAACGACACACTCTTCGGTATCCCAGAAGACTTTGAGGCGGCGACACGCGAGGAGCTATATCGCAAGCTTCGGGATGCGGGCCTTTCAGATGAGAATGCACGCGAAGTCGTTCGACACGCGAACAATCCCGGTGTGTAGGGAAAATGTTCCACATTCCAAACCAGACGCCGCCCATTCGGGCGGCGTCTTGCTTTCATGGGATGTTGCCGAGAAAAACTGTCGCGTCTGAGCTTCCCCTCCCCATCGTATGCCCTTACGGGCGGGCCAACATCGAGCGCCGGACGTGACCGGCGCCCGCCGCTGACCTTTGATGTGCAACCATGATTGAAGGCATACGCGGCCAATCAGGCCGGAGGCATTTCTTTGGGGGAAGATAATGCGGCTCTTGGGGCTCATTTTTGGGGCTTTGGTTTGCCTGGGGCTGCTGGCGGTCCTTGATGTCCCCGTGCCCGACCAAACCGCCCCGGTCTGCAAGGACGACTGGGAGTCTCCATCAGTGGGACACCGCGGGGCCTGCTCGCATCACGGCGGCGTCCAGTGGATCACCCCGCATGATGCCGCTGTCACCCACAACAAATGGATGACGCTTTGGGGTGTCCTGGGCGGGTTGGCTGTCTGGGGTCTCGTGGAGAACCAAATCGAGAAGAGGTTTCCACAGGCACGGGATGAGAGAGAAATCATCGAAGAAGCGATCAGGCACCAACGGGACCTTCGCTTTCAATACAAAAAGGCGTCCGCTGCTGATTTCGAAACACGGCACATCAAACCTACGAAAGTCGTTTCGATAGGAGGCGTCAATGCGCCTTCCCAGCTTTGCGTTCAAGGCTATTGCTACACCAGAAAAGAAAAACGAACCTTTGCTCTTGCGCGCATGAAGGACGTGGAGATGGTGTAGGCGCCATGAGGGGGTCCAGGGGAGGGGTTGCTCGGCTAGACGGAAGGGCGATAGCCTTCGCCCACTTGGTCAAACTCGGAGGTCAAACTTTCTGACCTGACCAAGCGCCGCGGGCGTTGGTGGGGCTGGAAGTTACTCACTCACCACTCTCTCCGCCAGTAACGCAAAAGCCCTGTTTTACAGGGCTTTTTGTTGTTCGGCGAAAGTCCAGTCAGTCCACATATCGCTCCACAATGAACGGTATGCGCATCCCGAATTACCTTCGGCTAGCCACCTCGGGAATCTGGCACTTTCGCCAAAGAATTCCGGCGCATTTGTCTAGCAAAGCGGGCAAAACTGAAATCACTAGAAGCCTTCGGACTCGCGACCTTTTCACGGCTCAAAGACGTGCTTTGGCACTGGTCCAAGCGTATGCTCAAACCTTCGCACAAGTTGATGGGGAGTGGATGCGCCTTATGGCGTGTCCGCGACACGTCAACTTCGATTCACTAGTCGGGGGGCTGAGTGTGTCTGCTAGCCGCCTCGATGCGCAACGGATAGCGGACTGGCTGAGGAACCTGTCGGTGCTCTGCCGGCAGCAGCAGACCGTGACGCTTCAAGTAGACACGCTGTGACTCGAACGCGGGTGGGTTGTCGGGATCGCCGAACCATGCCGGGATACCGTAGTGATGTTCTGTCTCTGAATTTAGTTCAACACCATGACAATAAATATTGTTCGACCATGCCCACCTTCACCACCTTTGCTTGCATTTGCAGCTGCTGTCGCTCTTTTTGCCGTGGCTACGTCTCAAGCAGCAATACCTTTCTGCCCTGCGCCGTTTGCTAAACTGCTTTCTGTTGACGCGTTTCATGATCATGCTGTTCGTTTGACACGGAAAATTGCCAGTCCAGCGCCACCGAACGTAAAAGCAGGTAGAGCACATTTATATCGGACTGTAATCAAAGAAGGAGCAAAGTTAGGCCCAAACTTTGCCGATCATTACACGATTATTCGCATCGGCTGCGGAGCTGCCACTACCTGCCTGGCAATCGCGGATGCGAAGAGTGGAAATGTCTATTTCCCACCTGGTCTTAAAAGCGTGGAGGCGTTGCTGGTCGACACGGGCAAAATTAGCGTTGATATGCTGAACTATCGGCGAGGCAGTCGTCTCTTGGTGGTAGTTGGATCGCCTAACGAAAAAATTGATCGGGCGGGTATTAGTTATTACACCTGGCAATCAGAAAAACTAAAGCTTATCCGTTTCATCCCTGCTGCCACTTTGTGTGGATTGCCAGCATCCACACAATTCTGATCAACCAACAGCTGTGTGGGAATGGACTGCCACTAGTTACCCATCTTTGGGGCACGCTTATCTACGCCGTTCTGATGGATGACTAGCGCATTGACACGGCCGCTCCCATTGCGCTCAAAGTCGATTTTTGCATCGACTACCCGGTAGAAAAATTTATCGCGTGCGCTGGCGTAGACCGGAAAAGCGGGTTGACCGTCGAGCTTCACCGACAGCTGGCCATTCTGCACGGTAACAACAAAGATGGCGTTGGGCGCCAGTTGGTACCGTCCTATGTAATCGTTAAGTGTGGCCGGATCAATGGCCACTTCTTTGTTTCCGCGAAGTGCGTCGGCGTCGGTGGTGCTTAGCCTTGGCGCAACGTGATCGCCGTGCTGGTGCAGTGTCAGGCTATCTACTTTGCCTTGCGCATTTCGTTCGAATGTGATGCTTATGTCGCCGAGACTGGCGAAGAATTCGTCCTCGGCGCTCGCATAGAAGGGGATGGGGGCCTGTCCTGTTGCTTGCACCACCAACTGGCTGTTTACGCGGAAGACGTTTAGCAACATAGCAGGCGAAAGTCGATAAGTACCTTGGTATTCGTCAAGTACCCCCTTGGATAGCAAAATGCTCTTGTGTGCGGCGGCAAGTGGCCAACCAGCGCGAAGAGTTGCGAAACCCAAGTCATCGACACTGGTTGCCGAATTGGTGAGGATGACTACGCCATGTCGGCGGTCGCTCGTGAATCCGATAAAGCTTGCGTAACCGCCTGTCATTCCGTTGTGCCAGATGACGTCGCCATCGGGGCCATGCTGCGTCATCCATATCAAACCTATCCTGTTCTGGGGTCCTGGGCCGGAAGTTTGCGGGGTCTGGGCCAGTTGCATCGCCGCATATAAGGCTGTGTGAGTTAATCCCATGTTGGCCTTCAAATAGCGCAACATGTCGTTACCGGTGCTGCGAATTCCACCTGCACCCGCGAACAGTTTTAGATTCCAGCTACTGACGGGTTTGCCCATTGCGTCGTGCCCCTGGGCGAGGCGGCTTTGCATGGCCGCATCGGTCGTAATGGCGGTGCTATTCATGGCCAGGGGAATGAAGATCTGGTCTTGTACGAGTTTGTCGTAACTGGTTCCAGCGTGGCGGCCCAGTGCGTAGCCAAGCAATGCCCCGCCCAGGTTGGAGTACTCGTATTTCGCTCCGGGATCGCGCGGTAATGCATACGTCGCGAGAAAGTCCTTTAGCTGGTCTAAGCTGTAGTCGGCGTAGGGGTCGCTCATATTGGCCGGATGAAAATTCGTGGGCATGCGCGGAAGTCCCGAATTTTGCATCGCCAGCTCACCTAGTGTGATCTGCTTTCCCTCATGCGCAGGTATCTTGAAGTCCGGTAATAAGCTTGCAACCGGCTGGTCCAGATGCAACTGGCCTTTCGTGACGGCTTCGGCAAGCAGGGTTGCGGTAAATGTCTTCGTGATCGAACCGATCTCAAAGACCGTATCGCCCGTGGGCGCCTTGCCATTGGCCAGTTTGCCGTAGGTGTAGATGCCGCTCTGGTCGCCATTGACAACGGCGATCACCAGGGCCGGATATTCTCCGTCGTTGACGCGTTGCTGCGCAGCTGTATCGACACGTGGAGGAAGGGCCGGGGATGTTGCGCCAGCGGAGCTTGTCGCTGCGAGCAAGGCAGTCACGATCAGCTTACGGATCATCATGGTTTTCCTTTGCAGAAGGAGTGGTCGTTTCGGTTGCTTCCAGTGTCGTAAGCTCGCGGCACGTTGCGTCGATCTCAGCGACGCGGCGGCGGAAATTGTGCTTGGCAGCGCGTTTGTTCAGGCGTTCGACGCCGACGTAAAGCACAAACACGGCACCCAGATAGATCAGTGCGTGCCGTGTCATTCCGTGTTTGCCGATGGTCATTCCGGCGATGCCCAGCATGCAGGGCGCGAGGTACCACCAGGCGACTCGCTCAAGCATACGCGCTTGCGCCAGGAGGGCTTGCTTCTGAAGTTGCAGATAGTGCTGCGGGGGCAGGCCGGGATCACTGCGGGGCAACAGGCGCCGCGCACGCCACAATCGCCATGGCACGTAAAACAACCATGCAAGCAGAAGCGCTGCCGATGCTTCCATCAATAACGCGTGCGCACGTACAGCACTGCGTAGCCAGCCGTATACGACCGGCACCAGCGCGAGCGCGACGACGGTTTCCATGCCATCACGCCACAGGATACCTCGGCGCAACCGTTGTACGCGGCGAAGCGTGTCTTGGACGGTGGAAGCAGATAGCGGTGTCACCGCAGTGCGCTGCCACTGACCTTGAAGATCTCTCCAGCTCATGAGTTAGGGCTCCAGGTAGTGCTGGCTGAATTGCTGCTTCAGGCGGGTCATGCGCACGGCCACCGCGCCGACGCTCAAGCCCAGCACCTCGGCGACCTGCTCGCGCGTCATGTCTTCCAGGTCCATCAGCAAGAGCGCACGGTCGATGCTGCCCAGCGATGCAAGAAACTCGCGCAGCACATCCAGCGAATCATGGGCTGCACCGCTATCGCCAAGACTGTCGGGAACTCTGCCGCCCAATGGCAGGCGGGGCCTTCGCCGATGACTGATAGCGGTATTCAAGCCCACCCGGTAAACCCAGGTGGATAGCTGAGCGCGGCCGTCGAAACTGTCCAGGCTCAGCCACAGCTGCACGTGAATCTCTTGCAGGAGGTCCTGCCAGTCGGCCGGGTCGGCATATTGGCGGGCCAGGCGTTCAAGACGTCCTTGATTGTCGTCCAGCAGTTGCTGGAAGCGTTCGTCACTGGTGGGCATGGTCCAGAATCTATGGGCTCGCTATCAAGTGAGTCGCAATCAGACGGGATTTTTTACAGACCGTTTGTTAGTGATGCGCCACCTAACGCATTCTCGACGTAAATACTTACGGCAATTGACCAAGATGAAGCGCGCGAGGCGACGAAGAATGTGTACGCAGCAGCAACGCCGCCTCGCTGCCCCCGTCTATGTCTGCCAACTGGGCCGCATCCTTACCTCGCGCTTCGCTTCCAGCCTCAGTCAGGACCCGTGTTTGTTTCACAACGGCTCCTTGGTCAAACCGTGCCCTATCGCGGCGATCATCGCTGCTTTGAGAACGGCAGCGATGATTCACATATGGGCGCACGCTATTTAGGAGGCTCCGCGCGGTTTCTTTAGCTGACAGCGGTCCTATTGCGCGGACCGGTCGAGTTGATCACCGGGACCGCTGATGATCAGCAAAAATTCTAAGCGGAAACCTCAAACAAAAAAGTTCGCAGTTGGTTGGTGCGTTTGCCGGAAAACATCAGTGGTGACTTTGTCAACCTGGCCTTGCTGGCGATCTGTCAAGTGAGGCTCCTTGAGGCGACCGGGCAATGGGTTGCCCGATCGGGCAACCCATTGCCCGGTCCGATTTCAATAAAATCAGCATCTTGAAAACAAACGGGCAATCCATTGCCCGATTTCCCCGAAAAAAGCGGCGTTTCTTGCAGCAAGTGCGCATGTCACTGCGACAACATGTCGCCTCATCCAGTTATAATCCTTTTATATTCAATGATTTGGATGATATTGTGCCGCGTTGGCACGGCAATTGCCGGTGGCCTCATTGTCATCCGCCACGGATGGCACCGCACGCCATGAGGTGCGCGGTGACGACAATGGAGTTACGTCATGCCAACACCCGCCTATATCAGCATCACTGGCAAGACCCAGGGCAATATCACCAAGGGCGCCTTCACCGCCGACTCCGTCGGCAACGTCTACGTGGAAGGCCACGAAGACCAGATCCTCGTGCAGGAAATCGAACATCGCGTCACGACGCCGACCGACCCGCAGAGCGGTCAGCCGTCGGGCCAGCGCGTGCACAAGCCGTTGGTATTCACCTGTGCACTCAATAAGGCCGTGCCGCTGATGTATCAGTCGCTGGCCTCCGGCGAGATGCTGCCGAACGTGGAAGTGCAGTGGTTTCGCACCTCGGCCGATGGCAAGCAGGAACACTTCTTCACCACCAAGCTCGAAGACGCCACCATCGTGGACATCACGACTGTGCTGCCGCATGCGCAGGATGCATCGAAGTCGGACTACACCCAGCTGATCAAGGTGGCCTTGGCCTACCGCAAGATCTCCTGGACGCATTCGATCGCCGGCACTGAGGCTTCGGACGACTGGCGCAAGCCGATGGAAGCCTAGGGGAGGGGAATCACCACGCACCCTGCCACCGCGGGTCGTGGTGACGTTTTTGAGGGTTTTAGGACCATCGATCGCCGTGCCCCGGCTCGCCAGGAGGCTCCATGCCGCGTCAATCCGATTTGCGCTTTACCTTCGCCATGTCGCCCCATGGCGACCGCAAGCGTCCGATATTCGAAGTCGTTTCCTTTGAGCTTCGCGAAGCCCTCAGCGAGCCGTTTGTCCTGACGCTGGAAGTGTCCAGTCACGATCCTGCGATTGACTTTGGCGACGTCCTTGATCAATCGGCACTATTGACCCTGTGGCGCGGCGAACACGCCGTGCGATACGTCCACGGCGTCGTCTCCGCCATGCAGCAAGGTACAACCGGAGCACGGCGTTCCCGCTACCGCGTCGTGATGGAGCCGCTACTCGCGCGCGCGGGACTACGCTCGGATTGGAAAATATTCCAGCAGCAGCCCGTCCCACAGATCCTGCACACGGTCCTTAAGCGCTCCGGCCTCGCCGACGTGCAGCAGCACCTCAGCAAGGAGCACCTCGCACGCGAATATTGCGTGCAACCGGGCGAGACCGACCTCGATTTCGTGCAGCGTCTGAGTGCCGAAGAGGGTCTGTACTACGCCTTCGAACACAGCGCCCAAGGCCACCGTCTGATCCAAGGCGACGTGCTCTATACCCATGGTGTCATCCCCGGTCGCACTATCCGCTACAACGCCACGCCGGGCGGCGATCAGGCCGAGCCGTGTCTGTGGTCCTTCCGCTACACCGAGCAAGTGCGCACCGCGAGCCAAACCCAGCGTGACCGCTATTTTCAGCATCCACAATACCTGCAACAGCATACCTACACCGCGCCCCAACTCGATCATCAGGGTCGAGATTACGAGCGCTTCGATTGGCCGGGACGATATAAGGCGGATGAGGCTGGCAAGCCCTTCACTCAGACGCGCCTGTTGTCCTTGCGGCGAGACGCCCAGGTCGCCGAAGTTGAAGGCGATGACGCTCGCTTGCAACCCGGCCTGGCCTTTGATGTGGAGGGCCATCCGCGCGAGGACTGGAACACCGGTTGGCGCACCGTGCGCATGGTCCACACCGGCACCCAGAACACCAGTCAGGAAGAAGATAGCGCCGATGCCACCATGGGCACTCACTACCACTACATCGCGGAGATCATTCCCGATCGCGTGGAGTGGAAAGCGCCGTTGTACCCCAAGCCCCGCATCGACGGCCCGCAGATCGCCACCGTCACGGGTCCGGCTGGGGAAGAAATTTTCGTGGATGAATACGGCCGGGTGAGCGTTCAGTTCGCCTGGGACCGCTACGGTCAAGGCGACCAACACAGCTCTTGCCGCATCCGCGTGGCGCAGAACTGGGCCGGCGCCGGTTGGGGCCACATAGCCATCCCGCGTATCGGTCAACAAGTGGTGGTCAGCTATGTGGATGGCGATTGCGACCAGCCCCTGATTACCGCGCGGGTTTACGACGCGATCAACCCGCCACCCTACCAACTACCCAGGTTCGAGACACTCAGCACGATCAAGAGCAAGGAGCACAAGGGTAGCCGCGCCAACGAGCTGCGTATCGACGACACCCAGGCGCAGATCAGTGCCGCCCTGATGAGCGATCACGGTGCAAGTGCCTTGCATCTGGGTTACCTCACGCAGCCACGTCCCAAGGGTGGTGCGCCGCGCGGCGAGGGCTTTGAGCTGCGCAGTGATGAGCACGGCGCCGTACGTGCCGCCAAGGGTCTGCTGGTATCTGCCTATGCGCAGCCCCAGGCGAACGGCGGCCAGCTCGATGTGACTGAACTGCTGCAATTGATCGACCAGATCACCCAGCAGGCCAAGAGCCTGCTCGATGTGGCGCAAAGCCATCAGGCCTTGCAAGCCACACACAATGCGCGCGACCAACTGGTACGTGCGGTGCACGCGCTGGGTGCCGGTGCTAACGACCGTCAGAACGCCAGCGGCAACCAATCCATCGTGGTTATGGGAGCGCCGGCGGGTCTTGTCACGGCCACCCCGGCCAGTGTGCTGACAACCGCCGGAGCCAACGTCGAAAGCCTTGCCCAACAGGATCACATTCTTGCTGCAGCCGAACGTATGCACCTTACTGCCGGCGACGGCATCAGCGCCTTTGCGGTCGATGGGGATATTCGCCACCTCGCCAGTCAGGGTAATGTGGTCATGCAGGCCCAGCACGGCACAGTCAGTGTGCAGGCCAGCGAAGATATTCGTCAGGAGGCGAACAAGCAGTTCATCGCCACCGCAAGCGACAAGCTGGCATTGCAGTGCGGTAAGAGCGCCATCGTGCTCCATGCGGATGGTCGGGTCGAGGTGTATGGGACCGAGCTGATTTCTCATGCGAGCCTGATCATCAATGATCCAGCGTCGCTTTCGACTGCATTGCATCGGTGGGATACCACACCGTTCAACGATCACTTCAAGGTCACGCTGCCTGACGGCACGCCGGCTGCGCATCAGCGCTATGAACTGGTGTACCCCGATGGTGGTCGAACGCCGGGTGTCACGGATGCTGAGGGGCGTTTGGCCTTGCAGAAGGGCTTGAACCCCGCGGGGTTGGGTATCGTTTGGCTGAATGAACTGCATAACGAACAAGGAGGTTTGACATGAGTGTTCCGCCCGATAAGTTCGATCGACCTGTCGCCGACAAGAGGCGTGTGGCGCCTTTCTACTTCGATGCGCAGGGGCGCCAAGTACATACGTGGA
>Ga0335075_10016783_pt1 | contig 10911 bp, 11 predicted proteins | sample Lox_Sample_24_FD_206723 | JGI IMG/M metagenome (GOLD analysis project Ga0335075, IMG submission 206723) | Soil microbial communities from Loxahatchee National Wildlife Refuge, Florida, United States - Lox_Sample_2.4 | ecosystem: Environmental > Terrestrial > Soil > Wetlands | place: USA... | reverse complement strand
GCGGCCACCTTCAACACCACGGTGCAGACCGCAACCAGCACAACCGGAACCGGAACCGGAACCGGAACCGCATCGCCAACGGCATCCCCGTCGGCAACGGCAACGGCCCCGACATCGCCCCCGCCGGGGCACCGAGGCCGTCCGCACCACGAGTTGATGAACCCGTCCGGGATGTAGTCAGTCCCCGCGGCTAACGAGCCCGGCCCCCGCCATCGCGGCGAGGGCCGGGCTTGGCGTTGCCGGGCTGCTCGACGCCCTCGGCCTCGTATACCTCCCGCGAGAACGCGCCGAGTGCGTCGCGGCAGCGGCGGAGCATGTCTTCCGCTTGCGGCAAGCGCTCATCGGGGAAGAAGTCCCGCGCCTGGATCTTCGCCAGCCACCGGGTCAGCTTCTCGACGTCCTGCTCGGCCTCCTCCATCTCGGCGAAGATGAACTTCCCGGCCGATGTCTCCTTGGCGATCTCATCGAGGAAGGCCGTGCAGCGCTCGGTGAACTCGCCGTACTCACGGCCGCGATCGGCGCGGAAGCGACCCGTGATCACCTCGGTCACGTCCGGCGCGGTCGGCGCCACGGCCAGGACGAACCCGTCTCCCCCCTGCTTGCGGACGGTCGCGAGCACCTGGTCAAGGAACTCGGCGTGCGCCGCGGTCTGCGGCAGCACCCAGGCGCTGCTGACCATCCCGGTCGCGCCGATGGCACGCAGGCGGCGCCACAGCGCGACCCGCGCGCTTGACGGCGAACTCGGCAACTGCGCCAGTAGCAGCAGCCACCCGGGCGGAGGGGTATCCATGTCCCCAAGTTAGCCCGCCGGCGCCCGCGGCCGGCGGCGTTCAGTTCTCGTCCTCCGATCCGTCGCGGGTCGTCGGCCGACGCCTGCCCGGCCGACGCCCGGACCTGGGCGGTGAGCGGGCCGGGGTCGTCGTTGGCGCGCCAGTGCAGGCGTGAATGCCGCGTTCAAGCGGGCAGGCGACGGGCATATTGCCTGGGCAAGGGGGACGCGGGACGGGCAGGCGCGGGCCCACGGGGGGAAGCGGCCACTTCGATGTCGGCTCACGATGCGCAGGACCCGGCGGTTGGCGCGTGGACGCCGCCGCTTGACCCGCGTGCGCGGCGGCTGCTGATCTGGGAGATCATCGCGCTGTTCGCGGTGTCGCTGGGGATGAGCGGCGTGCGCTCGCTCGTCTCGCTGATCGGGTCGCTCACCGAGCCCGAGTCGCTCGGCGCGCAGCACATCGTGATGAACGGGTCGCAGGCGCCCGGCCGGCCGGTGTTCGACCTCGTCTTGCAGCTTGTGTCGATCGCGAGCGGCGTCGCGCCCGCCTTCCTGGCGTTCTACCTGCTGGCCAGGAACGGTGAGCGGCCCTCGTCCATCGGCGTGGACGCGTCGCAGCCGGGCACCGACCTGCTGCGCGGCGCGGGGCTCGCCGCGCTGATCGGCGGCAGCGGGCTCGGCCTGTACTACCTGGCCTTCAAGGCCGGCATCAGCCTGAACATCGTGGCGGCGAGCCTGCCTGACATCTGGTGGCGGTTCCCGGTGCTGGTGCTGAGCGCGCTGCAAGACGGGATCAACGAAGAGGTCCTCGTCGTCGGCTACCTGATCAGCAGGCTGCGGCTGCTTGGCCTGAGCCCGGCCGCGGCGGTGGCGATCAGCGCCGTGCTGCGCGGCTCCTATCACCTGCACCAGGGCTTCGGCCCGTTCATCGGGAACGTGATCATGGGCGTGATCTTCGGCGCGCTGTTCGTGCGCTGGCGCCGGGCCAACCCGATGATCATCGGGCACACGCTGATCAACGCCGTGGCGTTCATCGGCTACACGCTGCTCGCCGGCCACGTGTCGTGGCTGCCGTGAGCGGGACCGGCCCGGTCGCCTTCACCCGGCGCGGGTGACGCGCCAGGATCAGGGGTCTTGCATCCTGCAGGCATGATCGCAAGGGGAGGCAAGTGCCTGTGCGCAGCCGGTGCCGTGGCCGCGGCGGTCCTCGCCGGCTGCAGCAGCGCCGGGACGTCCACGGCCACCAGCACGGCGACCGCCACGGCGAGCGCCGGCGCCACCGGCACGGCGGCCGTCTGCGCGAGCGTGGCCAAGCTGAAGGACGACGTGGTGGGCCTGAAGGACATCAACATCACGGCGAACGGCACGTCGGCGGTCTCCGCTCAGCTCACGAAGATCCAGCAGCAGCTTGACGTGGTCAAGACCGACGCCAGCGGCCAGTTCTCCCCCCAGATCACCAACCTGCAGAACGCCTTGTCCAAGCTGAGCTCGAGCCTGACCGCGGTCAGGGACAACCCGGGCGGCAGCACGCTGGCCGCGCTTGCCTCGGCCGCGGGCACGGTCGTCACGACCGGGAACAGCCTCATCTCGGCGGTGACCAGCACGTGCTGATGCCGTTCCCACCTAGCGTACGCACCTAGTCACTCATGGTTGCCGCGATCCAGCGCGGGGTATGTGTTCGCTGCCGCGGGGGCGGCGGTTTCACCGGCTTCCGCGGCCAGTCGCCGGCGGGCGGCCCGAACTGGTAACGGGGGAAAGACATGGACGCGTCCCTGCTTGCGGTGCTGACCGATGCGGAACGGATGCTCGTCGCGGAGACCGACCGGGGCGCGCTCGCCGCGCTTGACGAGGACGGGGCGATCGAGCTGGAAACGCGGATCAGGCGGGCCCGCAACAAGTACGTCAGCCAGTACCGCCGGTCCGCGAGCGCGCGGGTGCCCGAGGCCGGCGGCCGGGGCAAGGCCCGGCCGGAGAACACCCTCGCCCGCACGAAGGCGGAGGCGTTCGAGCGCGCACTCGAGCAGGTCAGCCGGCGGGTCGCGGTGCTGGCCAGGGAGTCGGCGGCGGCGCTGCGGGCGGAGCGGCTCGCCGCCGCCAGGGCCGCCAGGCAGGGCGACTGGCCGGGCGCCGGCGAGATGGTGCCGCGGCAGCGCCGCCGTGGACCCGAGGCCACTCCGGAGCCGACCGGGGAGCGCGCGCTGCGCAACCCCGCGAGCGAGAAGGAGCGGGCAGGCACGCTCGCCACCGGCGCCCGCCGCCAGGCGCGGCGGGACAGCAAGCGCGCGGCGGCGCGCTAGGATCGCATGCCGCTCGAGCCGATGGGCCGCCAGGCGCCGATGACGGAGCGGCCGCACGGGCGGCGCCGCATCGCCGCGGGCGTGCCCGCGCTGCCCTGGATCTCCCCCGGCTTCGCGGTCGCCGTCACCATCGTCATCCTGGTGGTCGTCAACATCGTGGACGTCCGGGTGCAGCACGCGGCGCTCGTGGTGGGGCCCGTGTGCGCCGCGCTGCTACTCGGGCTCGCCCGGCTGGCCGGGCTGAGCTGGGCCGAACTCGGGCTCGGGCCGGGGACCTGGCGACGCGGGCTGATCTGGGCGGGCGCCATCATCGGCATCGTGGCCGTCGTGCTCGCGGCCGGGGCGGCGCTTCCGCTGACCCGCGACGCGTTCCGCGACAGCCGCTACCACCTGAGCCTGGGCGAGGCGCTGCTCACCTCCTTCGCGCTGATCCCGATCGGCACGGTGCTGCTCGAGGAGGTCGCCTTCCGCGGCGTGCTGTGGGGCCTGCTGCGGCGCACCGGCGGCACGGTCGTGGCGACCACGGTGTCGTCGGCGCTGTTCGGGCTCTGGCACATCCTCCCGTCCCTCGGGCTCGCCACCGACAACGAGGCGATCGGCAACGCGGTCGGCCACGGCCGGTCCGCGCAGGTGCTCGCGATCGTCGGCACGGTCCTGTTCACCGCCGCGTCGGGCGTGGTGTTCTGCGAATTGCGGCGGCGCAGCGGCTCGATACTCGCGTCGGCCGGCCTGCACTGGGCGGTGAACGGGCTGAGCGTGCTCGCCTCGGCCGCCGTGTGGGCGTGGGCCACCCGGTGACCGGTCCGGCCCCCGGTGCCGCGGTTCACCCCTTCCAGACGATGCGCGGCCGGCGCGAGTGGCGAAGGCTGCCATCCAGGTGGCTACTCAGGCGGCAGGTGAGCTCATGGCAAGCAACCCGGTGACACCGGAACGGGACGCGCTCGCCGAGCGCCCGGCGCGGCCGGCCTGGTGGCACTTCCCGCGCACCCGGCGCTTCCTGTCCGGTTTCCCGCCGGCGGGCCTGACCGGCGCGCTGCTCTTTTACTGCCTGTCGCTGACGCCGTCGCTGCTGCCGCGGGCGTGGTACCTGCAGGCGGTCATGTCCGCGGTGACGGTGGCCATCGGCTACGCGCTCGGGCTGTTCATCGGCTGGCTGCTCCGCTCCCTGATCCCGTGGCGGCCAAGCCCCACGCTCAGGCGCGTGGCGCGGTGGGCGCTGCTGGCCGCCGCCGTGGTGCTGATCCCGCTGTTCGGCGTGCTCGGCGCGCAGTGGCAGCACCAGATCAGGGAACTGGTCGACATCACACAGGAAAGCGAGGCCAACTACATCCTGGTCGTCCTGGTGACGATGGTGCTGACGGTCGCGCTGATCATGGTCGCGCGCGGCATCCGGTGGGTCGTGCGGCTGATCTCCCGGCTGGTGGGCCGGGTCGTCCCGCACCGCGCCATCGCCGCGAGCACGGTGCTCGTGGTGTGCGTGGTCCTGCTGCTGCTCGCGACCGGCGTGCTCTCGCGGGCCGCGATCGGCGCCGCCAACTCCGTGTTCGGCGGCGTGGACAGCGGCACCGCCGCCGGCGTCACCCAGCCCACGTCGCCCGATCGATCCGGCAGCCCGGACTCGCTCGTGCCCTGGGACACGCTCGGCCGGCAGGGCAGGACCTTCGTGGCGGGCGGCCCGACGGTCGCCGAGATCGCCCGCTTCACCGGGCAGCGGGCGATGGAGCCGATCCGGGTGTACGCGGGCCTGCAGTCGGCGCCGTCGATCGAGGAAGAGTCCGCGCTGGTGGTCAGGGAACTGGAGCGGACGGGGGCGTTCACCCGCAAGGTGCTCGTGGTCGCCACCACCACCGGCACCGGCTGGGTGAACCCGGCCATGATCGACCCGCTTGAGTACATGTACGGCGGCGACACCGCGGTGGCCGCGATCCAGTACTCCTTCCTGCCGAGCTGGATCTCGTTCATCGCGGACAAGGGCCCGGCCCAGGAGGCCGGGCGCGACCTGTTCGACGCGATCTACGGCCAGTGGACCCAGCTGCCAAGCGGCCAGCGGCCGAAGCTCGTGATCTTCGGCGAGAGCCTCGGGTCGTTCGGCGGCGAGTCCGCGTTCAGCGGCGTCAACGACATCAGGAACCGGACGTCGGGGGTGCTCTGGGTCGGCCCGACCAACAGCAACTCGCTGTGGACCCAGTTCACGACCGACCGCGACCCCGGATCGCCCGAGTGGCAGCCGGTCTACCGGGCCGGCACGACCGTGCGGTTCATCACCGCGGTCAGCCAGCTTGACCAGGTGCCCGCGGACTGGACCGAGCCGCGCGTGGTGTACCTGCAGAACACCTCCGACCCGATCGTCTGGTGGTCCTGGGCGCTTGCCTTCCACCAGCCCGACTGGCTGCGCGGCACGTCGCCGCCCGGCGTGTCCTCGGCGATGCACTGGTACCCGCTGGTCACGTTCTGGCAGGTCGCGGCCGACCTGGCGCTGGCGGCGTCGGTCCCGGCGGGCCACGGGCACACCTACGGCATGCTCCAGGGCGCCGCGAGCTGGGCGGCGATCATCCCGCCAGCCGGCTGGACGCAGGCGCGCACCGCCGCGCTTGGGAACCTGGCCGCCACCTGAGCCGTCCTTCAGGGCCAGGTCTCGCGTTGCCGCAGGGTCTCCAGGCGGGTCAGGCCGGGCAGGCCGCGGCCGCTACGGCCGCTACGGCTGGGTGCCGAGCGTCACGGTCGTGCTGGCCGACTTGCCGTCCCTGACGTAGTCGACCGGCACCGTGTCGCCCGGGCTCTTGGTGAGCGTCAGCTCCTGAAGTTGCACGTTGGTCGTGGCCGCGTTGCCGTTGACCTTGGTGATGACGTCGCCCTGGCGCAGGCCGGCCTGCGCGGCCGGCCCGCCGGCCACGACGCCGGCCACGAACAGGCCCTCGCTGATGCCGGCCTCGGTGGCCGCGCCCGCGGGAATCGGGACGGTCTGCAGGCCGAAGAACGCGTGCGTGACCCGGCCGGTGGAGATGATCTCGTTCGCGATCGTCTTGGCCACGTCGACCGGGATCGCGAAGCCGAGCCCGATGTTGCCGCCCGACGACTCGCCGGTCGAGCTTGGCACGGTCGCGCCCGCCGTCGGGATGCCGATGAGCTGACCCGAGCAGTTCACCAGCGCGCCGCCGCTGTTACCGGGGTTGATGGCCGCGTCGGTCTGCACCGCGGACACCAGGAGCGCGGAGCTGTCGTTCTCCGCGGGCACCTCTACCGTCCGGTCCAGCGCGCTCACGATGCCGGAGGTCACGGTGCCGGACAGGCCGAGCGGCGCGCCCAGGGCGACGACCGGCTGGCCGACCACCACGGAGTCCGATGAGCCCATCGCGATCGCCTTCAGGTCAAACGGCGGGGTCACCTTGAGCACGGCCAGGTCGGTGAGGATGTCCCGGCCGACGATCGTGGCCGCGACGGCGGCACCGGACTGGAACTGCACCTCGACCTTGCCGCCGTTGACGGCCGGCGAGATGACGTGGTTGTTCGTCAGGATGTAGCCGTCACTCCTGATCACCTCGCCTGACCCGGTGCCCGCGCCCGCCGACCCGCTGGCCGTGATCGTCACCACCGAAGGAAGCACCTCGTCGGCCACGTTGGTGACCGAGCAGCTGCTGGCGGAGCCCGCCGCGACGGTTGCCGTGCTTGAACTGGTCGACGTGCACCCACTGCCGATGCCAACGACAACGGCCGGGAGAACGATCCACGGCCACCACGGATGACGCCTGACCCCGTCTGTCGGCTTAGTGGTAGTCACCGAACCTCCGCCTTTTGCGTCTAGCGCGCCTGTGCCCAGCGGCCCCGCGGGCACAGGCGCATTGGCGTTAGCGTTCACCTGGCGGTCCGGGCGTGCCTCACCCGGCGCGGGTGAAACAAGCCCGCCGCCGTCGAGGCACTTTCGCACAAAATCAAACGGGCAACGGGGCCGGTCCGGCCCCGGTGCCCGTCACGAGTGCGGCGCTACGCGAGCCCGCGCGAGACGATGTCGTCCGCGAGCGGCGTGATCGCCGCGGCGATCTGCGCGATGGTCTCGCCCGGCACCCCCGCGTCGGCGAGCGCGGCGGTGAGGTGGAAGGCGACCTTGTCGAAGTCGGCCTGGCGGATGCCGCGCCCCGCGTGCACCTCCCGCATGCCGAGGCCCTGGTAGAGCTCGGGACCGCCGAGCGCGGCGGCGAAGAACTCGACCTGCCTGCCCTTGAGCTTCGGCATATTCGCGCCGGCGAAAAAGCCCGCGAGCTGCGGGTCGGCGAGGACTCGTGCGTAGAAGTCGTCCACGACCGCCACGAGTGCCGGTTCACCGCCTATCGCTTCGTAGATGCTGACGTCAGCGGCAGAAGCCATTAGCGCGCATTCCTCTCATTCGCGGTTGCATGGTCAGTCCGGCACCATATCACCCGGGTTACGACCATGAATGCGCATCTGCTTATCTCCGTAGTCCCGTCGGCCGATCTCAGCATATGAGACGTCGAAACTAAAATCTAAAATCAAATTTAATATCATGTTATGTCGTACTTATTGGACATATCTTCACCATTGCTTTTCGTGACCTACATCACAAAAATGCCCCCTGGAAGACACGAGGCCCATATAGCGATAAGGTAACGAAACGCCGGAAGTTGTTCTATTGGCCAAGGTCTATTTCGGAGCACACCTGCGGATAAAGGGTCACAAATAGCTAGTAGTATGCGGAGGCAACGCCGTGGATGAACGGCGCCTGAAAGAGAGCTTCACCCGCGCTGCGGCATACGGCGACGAGGTGGCGCTCTTCTTCTACTCGCACCTTTTTCTCGGTCATCCCGAGCTGCGCGACATGTTTCCCGTCTCGATGGCGCACCAGCGGGACAAGCTGCTGAACGCGCTCGGCCGGATCGTCGCGGACGTCTCAAGCCATGACGCGCTGCTGCCGTTCCTGCGCGGCCTTGGCCGCGATCACCGCAAGTTCGGGACGCTGGCCGAGCACTATCCCGCGGTCGGCGCCAGCCTCCTCGCGACGCTCGCGCACTTCAACGGCACCGCGTGGAACGAGGACCTGCAGCGCGACTGGACGGAGGCGTACACGGTCATCGCGCAGGTGATGACCGAGGCGGCGAGCAACGACGAAACCATCAACCCGCCGTGGTGGGGCGCCACCGTGGTGGGCCACGAGCGGCGGACGATCGACATCGCGGTGCTGCGGATCGCGCCCGACCTGCCGTTCAGCTACGTGCCCGGGCAGTCGGTGGCGGTGGAGTGCGAGGCCAGGCCGCGGGTGTGGCGCTACTACTCCATGGCGAACGCGCCGCGGCACGACGGGACCATCGACTTCCACGTGCGCGTCATCGACGGCGGCGCGGTCAGCTCCGCGCTGGCGCGGAGCGTCAAGGTCGGCTCGCGGCTACGGCTCGGCGCCCCCCTCGGCACGCTGCGGCTGGACATGAACTCCCGCCGGGACGTCGTGCTCGCCGCCGGCAGCACCGGCCTCGGGCCGCTCAAGGCGATCGTCGAGCAGGCGGCCGCGCTGGCCGACCCGCGACCGATGCACCTCGTCTTCGGCACGCGCACCGCCAACGACCTCTACGACCTCGGCGACCTGGAGAAGATGGCCGCCCGGTGGCCCTGGCTGACCATCACGACCGCCGTGTCCGCCGAGCCGGAGTACCGCGGCGAGACGGGAACGGTCGCGGACGTCATCGGCCGCCGGGTGCCGCTGGCCGACCAGGATGCCTACGTGTGCGGCTCGTCGGCGATGGTCAGGGCCACGGTGGACCGCCTGCGGTCGCTCGGCATGGCACAGAACCATATCTACGTCGAAGATTTTGGTTGGAGTGAATCATGACCAGCCCGAACAGCGAGCCGCTGACGCCGGACAGCGTGCGGTCGGCGACCTTCTCGTCCGCCCGGCTTGGACGTCGCGGTCTTGATGAAGGTGATGTCCGCGGCTTCCTTGAGCTGGTGTCGGACGGGCTCGGGCAGCTGCTGCACGACAACAGCATGCTCCAGGCCGAGGTGATGCGGCTGCGTGAGCGGGTACTCGAGGGCAAGGGAAACGCCGGGGTCCAGCCCGAGGACGGTCACGTGCAGGCGGTGTACGTGCTGTCGAAGGCGCAGCAGACCGCCGACCGTTACGTGGCCGAGGCGCAGGAGTACAGCCGTGAACTCGCGGAGGACGCCCGTATGCGCCGCGACGAGATCCTGCGCGAGGCGAAGGTGCGCGCCAGCATGATCCTGGAGGAGGCGCACACCAGCGCGAGCCGGGCCGCCCAGGCGGTGCACGACACCCCGCAGGACCAGCTTCCCGTTGCCGAGCGGCAGGCGCTCCAGGCCGAGATCGCGTACCTGCGCACGTTCAGCGACGTGTGCCGCACGCACCTGCGCGCCTACATGGAGTCGCTCACCCGTTCCATCGAGGAGTGGGAGCGGGCCGAGCACCACGGCGCGGTCGCGGCCAGGGACTCGGCCAGGGGCCCGGCCAGGGACTCGGCCCACCACTCGCCGGAGCACGAGCCAGCGCGCTGACCGCCTTCCGCGGACGCGCGTGGGCTGGCGCGGGAACCATGCTTACGTTCGGGATAATCGCCTTTGACCGCGGCTCTCGTTTGGAGTGAGTGGTAGAGCACCGCGTGTGTAGTGGCCCGGGGTCATGCGGGGCCGCTGCCTCCGGATCGCCGCGCGCGGCGCTGGGCCGCCTCGCGCATGCGCTGCTGGGCCTCGGCCGCGATATCGGCGGTGGCCACTGGGTACGCTGATGGCTCTTCACCATCGTCGTGCACCACGGCCACGCCGAACAGCTCGCTGTTCAGCCGGATCGGCGCGCCGCTGGCCACCGCCAGGTTCACGGCGTCGCTCGGCCGCGCGTCGACCTCCCGCGGCCCGCCCGGCCCCTGCACGACGACGCTGGCGTAGTAAACCGAGTCAAGCAGCCGGGTGATCTTCACCTCGGTGATCTGGGACCCGGCGGCCTCGACGAGCCCGGCCGCCAGCTTGTAGGGGAACGGGCGCGGCGTCTCGACCGACTCCAGCACCAGCGCGAGCGCCGCGGCCTCGGCGGGCCCGATCCAGATGGGAAGCCTGCGGTCGCCTCCTCGCTCGGCGAGGACCATGGCGTAGTTGCGCTGCAGGTGGTCCTCCTCGGAGGTCCTGCGGACCTCCGAGACCGCGACCTCGACCCATTCCGCTGCTTCTTCCGTCATCGTGCTTACCTCCGGGCGTGCCGTGAATTGAACGAGCCTCGGGGCCAGCGCGGCCCGCGCCTGATGCAGCCGCGCCTTGACCGCCCCGGTCGAGATGCCGAGTTCAGCCGCCACCTCGCGGTGGCTCAGGCCCTGCAGGTAGAACAGCCGCACGGCCTCCTGCTGGCCGTCGGCCAGCGCAGCGATCGCACCGCGAACGCGGGCCGCGGTGTCGGCGATCTCCGCCGCCTCGGCCGGGTCGGCGGACACCGATGCCAGGTCCGGCCCCACGCCAGGCACCTCCGACCGCAGCTGCCGCCGCCACCGCCGGGACACGTTCAGCGCGATGCCGCAGAACCAGGCTCCGAACCGGTCCGGCGAACGCAGCCGCTCCAGGTCGGTCATGGCAGCCACCGCCGCCTCCTGCGCGGCATCACGCGCCAGGTCAGGCGAACCGAGAACCCGCCCGGCGAGCAGGACCGCGGTGCCCCAGTGCCTGTGCAGCAGCTCGGCCATCGCCTCCTTGCACCCGCGCCGCGCCGCGCGCACGAGGTCGGCATCTGGCGGCATCACCGGCCGGAACTGTCCCACGCTCAATAGTGCCCGCACGCCGCCCCCGGGTTAGCCCCGGACGGCGCTTGGAGTAACTCGGCCGGGAAAGGCGACACAGCTC
>Ga0335075_10016782_pt1 | contig 10912 bp, 11 predicted proteins | sample Lox_Sample_24_FD_206723 | JGI IMG/M metagenome (GOLD analysis project Ga0335075, IMG submission 206723) | Soil microbial communities from Loxahatchee National Wildlife Refuge, Florida, United States - Lox_Sample_2.4 | ecosystem: Environmental > Terrestrial > Soil > Wetlands | place: USA... | reverse complement strand
AACGTCGCGCAGTGGATCCTCGAGCTCGACCGTGGGCACGCCTATCCCTATCAGGGCAACTACACCACCTACTTGGAAACCAAAGCTCGCCGACTGCGGGTGGAGGGCCGCAAGGACGCTCAGCGCCTACGTCGGCTGCAGCAGGAACTCGACTGGCTTCGCTCTGGGGCGAGGGCTCGGCAGGCGAAAAGCAGTGCACGGCTGCGTCGCTACGAAGAGATGGCGACGCTCGCCGCGGATGCCCGTAGCGTCGATTTTGCGGAGATCCGCATTCTGCCGGGCCCCCGACTAGGAAGCCTGGTGATCGAGGCCCAACACATCGGTAAGTCGCTGGGCGATCGCGACCTGTTCTTGGATTTGTCGTTTTCGTTGCCGCGCAATGGGATCGTGGGCGTCATCGGCCCCAATGGGGTTGGTAAGACCACGTTGTTCCAGATGATCACCGGCAACGAGCAACCGGACGTGGGAAAGTTCAGAATCGGCGACAGTGTCCAGATTGCTTATGTCGACCAGAATCGCGCCAACATCGACCCCGACCGCACCGCGTGGGAGGTGGTCTCCGATGGGGAAGACGTTCTGCAGATTAGGTCGGTGGAGGTGTCGTCCCGGACCTATCTGGCAGCGTTCGGCTTCAAGGGGGTTGAACAACAAAAACCGGCGCGCCTGTTTTCGGGCGGGGAACGAAGCCGGCTCAACCTTGCTCTCACGTTGAAGCAGGGCGGTAACGTGTTGCTGCTTGACGAGCCGACCAACGACTTGGATACCGAAACCCTTGCGTCACTGGAGAACGCGATCGCTGAGTTTCCGGGCTGCGTAATGGTCACCGCTCACGACCGTTGGTTCCTCGATCGCCTCGCCACCCATATCCTCGCCTGGGAAGGCACCGAAACCTCTCCAGCACAGTGGTATTGGTTCGAGGGCAATTTCGCCGGCTATGAACAGAATAAGATTGCCCGACTGGGCCATCGGGCCGCGCGTCCACACCGGATGACACACCGCCGCCTTACCAGAGACTGACGACCAGGGTCGGCACCAGCGCCGCTCGAATCAGGGCTCATGCGCAATGCGGAACCCAAACAGCGCCACCCCATCAACGTCGATGAACACGCCGCGAGCCGCGACCACATCCGCGCCCGCCCTCGATCGGTGGCGCGTGTCAACGGTCAGATCGTCCACGGCAGCTGTCCTGCCGGCCGCCGCACGGGCATCCTGGTAGGTGTCGTAGACCGAGACGGTTTCCGACCGGCCCGTGCAGGTATCCGCGAAATTCGTGACTGTCAACACGTACATCCCGGTACCCGATCTTCGGCGTGACTATCCGCGGGCAAGCCGAAAACGCGCCGGAAAGAGTCCTCGCCGTAGCTGGTCGGTTCGGGTTCACCCGGTATCAACCGAAACGTTCGTACGCCATCGGGACGTCGTTCGGCTCGCAGGCACAAGTCGGCGAGTTCTTGACGCCCATACAGGCTGCTGGCCAGGTCGTAAAGGTGTGTCACGTAAATGACTTTGACCCCGCTTTGGATGAAGGCGTGCACGATGCCGCGGGCAATCTCTGATCCCTCGCGCTCATTGGTAGAAGCGAATGATTCGTTACACAGCAACAATGATGTTGGGGTGATCTGGTCGGCGATGGCATTCATACGGGCGAGTTCTTCGTCGAACTTGCCGTGCGTCATGGTGGCGTCCTCTTCCCGCTTGAAATGGGTGAAGACACTGTCTCGAACATTGGCGCAGAATGCTTTTGCCGTGACGAACATCCCGGCTTGCATCATCACCTGCGCCGCCCCGACACTGCGCAGGAACGTTGACTTACCGCCTTCGTTGGCGCCGGTGATGACGATCAACGACTTACCATCGGCGTCGACGTCATTGCCGGTGACCTTCTTGACGGTAGCCAGGCACAACCCCACATCGCGCAGATCGCGACATTCGAACCTCGGTGCGTCCACGGGGGCGGCGACCGGAAAGCACGTGGGAGCACCGAACTTCGTAAGCTCGTCGTACAAATTGAGACAACCCAGATAGAACGCGAGCTCGGTGCGAAGCCGGCCGAAGAAGTCCTGGACGTGGTCGGCGGATTGCGTGACCGTGTTGGCGACGTCGTTGATGGCCCGGCCCGCTAATTCGGTGATGGCCGCCGCGCCGGCCTCGTCGCGGTCAGCAACCACGAATCCATGCCCGCCATTGTGGTTTCCGGTCAGTTTGTCCCACCAATTGCGATGTGGCGCTTGGTGGAGTATGTAGTTCTTGCCCTTGTTACCGGGTCCGAGTTGCGCGCTGAGCAGCACGCCGTTGGGCAGTTGCAGATCGCGTAGCTGCTCGTCAAGCCGCCCCAGGTAGTCGTCGGACAGTTGGTCGGCGACCATAGCCGACAGTTGCCGGAATCCGTCTGAGCTGAACTTCCCGGCGTGCTCGTCGCACAGGCTGCGCAATTGCTGCAGGTTCTCATGGAGCAGTTCCAGTATCCGGACGGACCGGCGAAGGATTGCTTCGGGGTTGCGCGACATCATGCCACCGAGAAAGATCTTGCGCCGGACATCGACGGCGTCGACGGCGATCGCGTACATCTGTTTAATCACGGGGCGATTGGCCAGACAGTCGGCTAAGACTTTTTGACGGTAGACAATGGCCTCGGGTTCGATGACCGGCAGCGAGATCACTTTCTTGGCGGTATCGCGTAAGAAGTTGTCTCCGGCCGCCATAGTCTGGTAGACCCGCGGCAGTTCGAGGTCATCATCGGTGAGGTCGCGTAGCGCCCACGCGATCGGGGTCTGAAGGTCGGGGTCGCGTTCGGGATGTAGCAGGCGCACTTTCATCGGCTTACCCTCCGTCGTAGTGCATCGTGGTTCAGTCCGTACTTGTCGGCCAACGCCGCGGCATAGGCAAGTCCGTCGGCGGGGCGGCGGGTGAAGGTAAAGGTCCGCTGTGTGGGATCGTCGGGTGCGACTTCACCAACCATGCTGACGCACGCCGGGCTCAAATTGGCAAGTTCGTCGAGGAAGCTGACGTAGACGGCAACGCAGTTCAGTTTGATGACGCGCTCGAGTACTTCGGTGCCAATCAGGAGTGCGTCTTTGACCGTGGTTGACGAGAAACTTTCGTTCATCACGATGATGCTGGCCGCTGTGGCGCTGCAGAGGATGTTGTGAATTCGAACCAGTTCGTCGTCGAGCTTGCCGTGCAGTGTCGCCAACGTCTCTTGTCGTTCGAAGTGGGTGTAGATGTGATCAGGCAACGTTACGTTCGCGCGACTAGCCGGTATCGGGCAGCCGAGCGAAGCGAGGTAAGCGCACTGCCCGATAGTTCTGGCGAAGGTCGTCTTCCCGCCTTGATTGGGCCCGGTTACGACGAAAATCCGCTCAACTCCGGATAGACGAAAGTCGTTGCTTACAATGGGTTTATCGTCAGCGATGGACTTAATCGCCAGCGCCAGGTCAAATCCGTCCTCGACCGACAGGACTCCCGGCTCGGCCGATACATCGGGATAGGTGAAGGATAATCCGGCGGCACGAAAGTGGCGGACGAATTCGAGATAGGCCAAATAGAACCGCACCTCACGCTCGAACCGCCCGATCATTGGTTCGATGAAGTGCTGGTTGTGCTTGCAGTACGCATCGAGCAAGGTGAACTCGTCGGGATACAGCTTGGCGACGCACTCGAGAATTTGTTCTTCGACGTGGTTCATGTCGGGGTAGTTCTTGAACGGCGCGTGGTAGTCGTGACGCACCTCGGTGGCGAACCGGTCGAAAGTCTCCACAACTCCTACGCTGTAATCGCTCTGTTCCTTGAACTTTTCGACATGGACCCGAAGCCCTTGGATATGCACGGTGTAGCGGACCCCGTGCAGCTGGGCATGCAGGGCCGCGGTGTCGGCTGTCAGTTTGCGAAAGGTCTCGCTGTCCGTGTAATCGACCACGTGGTCGAAAAAGCTCTGTAATCCCTGTGAACCGAGCTGCACCCCGGTGAGGTCAGCGCAAAGCTGCGTGATTGCCCGGCAATAGGATCCGACGGCGTGGGCGAGCCACCCCTGCTGTTGCAGCGGGTGCCACAACTTTGCAGCCCGGCCGACTTCGCGTCTCGTCGTGCGTATGCTGTCGACGAATCTCCGGATGGGCTCACGTGTTTGGTCGCGTTGGAGGTCGTGGAACACCTGATGGCGATAGTCGACCGTGGAAATCTCGTGCAATGGTGCGCAGAAGAACTTATGCAGGTGCTCATTGACATCCCCGGTGGTCACCGCAGCGACGATTTCGTCAAGGTGCAGATCGGTGAAGCAATCAGGAGCGGTGTCGATGTCGGGTTCTGCTTCCGGCCCAGGAAACAGGATGCTTGTGAAGGACGACATTCTTCGCCTCACCTACCTTCTACCGCGGATCACTCACGTGGTAGAAGCCATCAGCCGGTGCGGCGGTCGAGGCGAGCTTCATCGCCTAGCCTCAATGCTACTCCAAGGCTACGGGGTGGCTCACGGGTTTGACTGCTGATGGCAGTTCCGGAACCAATGCACGCTGCATCATCACCAGCGGAAGCGTTGTTTCTGCTCCGTGACTTCGTCGCTGGTCATCAGCCCAGAGTCGGCCAGCTTGGCGAGTAGCGATTGCGCACGCGTTGCAAGCTCGCGCAACTCGGCGGCGATTTCCGCCACCGGCTCGCCCTGCGGCCGCTGCGGCGACTTCGGGGGCACCCGGTTGGGCATCCTGACGCGCTGATCGCCGCGTCCCAGCGAAGCAGTGCTGCCAACGGCCCCGCCGGCCGCCCCGGCGAGGCCCATGTTACTGAACAGGCTGCTGGAACCACCCGCAACCATTTCGGGACCGGCCTCGGCGCTGGTGATCGGCAGCGTATAGGCGGCTGGGCGAACTTCGGGCGCCGCCACCGTCCAAGCCGAGGGCACCGACAGTCTGCCGACCGCAGTTCCCTGCCCCAGGCGCGCGATCGCCGATGTCTCCCCCACAGATGGCTCACCGATGGTGCCTTCGGTGCCGAAGATCCATTGCGGCACCATGGCGGCACCCGGCCCGTAGCCGGTGTAAGGCCCCTTGTCTTGGGCAAAATCGCGGTCGGCGTTGATCAGGAAACCTCGGTAGCTCGTTCCTGCCGATGTGAACGACGCCGACGCGCTGGTCGTCGACGCGGTGGCACTGGTAGTCGCGATGGGAATATCGACAGCCGTCAAGGGAATGATGATCGCTGTCAGGAGCGTGAGCAGCGACGTGGGATCCACCGCGGCCGGTGCCGATGCAAGCCCCTGAAGCGCCTGAGGGACTGCCGACATCAGCTGCGATCCGTTCGACAGGGTCGACTGCGCCGCCGCCGCGGCTTGGGCGGCTACGCCAGCCGGATTGGTGGTCGGCGGCGGGGAGGTGAACGGCGTCAACGTCGCCGCCGCCGCCGACGAGCCGGCGTAGCCGTACATCGCGGCGGCATCCTGAGCCCACATCTCGGCATAGTCGGCTTCGGTGGCAGCGATCGCCATGGTGTTCTGCCCGAAGACATTGGTTGCGATCAATGTCATCAAGAGGCTGCGGTTGGCCGCGATCAGCGGTGGCGGCACCGTCATTGCAAATGCGGCCTCGTAAGCGGCTGCCGCCGCTTTTGCTTGTGTGGCGGTCTGCTCAGCTTGCGCGGCAGCCGTATTCATCCACTCCATGTAGGGTGTGGCCGCTGCCGCCATCGTCGCAGACGAGGGACCCTGCCACGGCCCGCCGGTCAGCTCGGAGAGCACCGAGCTGTAGGAAGCTGCCATAGATTGCAACTCGGCGGCCAGGCCGTCCCAGGCCGTAGCCGCCGCCAATATCGACCCCGAGCCGGGGCCGGCATACATTCTGCCGGAGTTGACCTCCGGCGGTAATACCGCGAAATCCATTGCTGTATCCTGTCTTAACCGGCCGCTATGGCGTTGGCGGCTTCGGTGACCGAATATGAGGTCGCGCTCGTCCCCAGTGTGCTGACGAATAAGTGATGAATCGCCTCGGCCTGCGCGCTGATCACCTGGTACATCTGCGCGTGCACGGCGAATTGCGTGGCCGTCAGCGCCGACACCTCGTCGGCAGCGGCAGGTACCACGCCGGTGGTCGGCGCCGCGGCGGCGGCATTCTGCCCGCTCATCGTCGTGCCGATGCCGGCCAAGTTGGCGGCCGCCGCGGACAGTGCCTCCGGTTGGGTCGTGACGAATGACATTGGTCTTCCTTTCGATAGGTGTCAAATGCGATTGATAAACCGTGCCGAATGGCGGTTGATCGATTCGGCTCTGTAGCCGACGTTATTGGTGGAGCACCGTGCTGCGGAGCTGAGTGAGGCTGCAGCCATGGCGTGTGAATACCACGCTTCACTGGGTGAATACGCTGAACACGCCGCTCGATCGCGCGACCAACTCCTCATATCCGAACTGCCACGATGGACGCTTCGGAGCTGAATTGGTTTCTGGGTCTGGGATGACGCTTCGAAGGGGGCCGGCCGGCGAAAAGCAGTCGGGTCCGATTTACGCAGGGCGCCATGCATATCAGAGAACCGCTTGCGCCAACGACTCACTAAGATCTGAATCGGCGCCGCAGATAACCCGGCTTGGCACTGCGCTGAAGGGCCAATGGGCGACCCGACGAGTAGGGGAACCTTGTTCACCGGCCCCACCCCGCCTTCTACCCCAAGCACACTTGCGGTAGAAGCCATCAGCCGGTGCGGCGGTTAAAGGCGAGCTTCATCGCCTGAACGCGATGCTAACGGTGGGTTAACCCCAGACGCAACGTCACGCATGTAACCATTGGCAAACATCGTCGGAGGCGCGATGATGAAATTAGGCGGAGGGGCTCGCCCGAACTGCGATATCGCCAACAGTCCCTACCACATCGAGTTAGGGCGAGAAAGCATGTCCGATAACGTTTCTCAAGGGTCGTCGTGAGTTCGCCGTTCCGCCCCATAAGGGATCCGGCGCGGTTTGATGTGATGTTCTGGTTACCACCAGGTGGCATCGACAATGGAGTTTGGGCCGGCGCATGGGCGGAACTGGCCGATCTGGACACAGACGATATCGACGCGGTGTTGGGTTTGCTGGCCAGTGCCGACGTCGGTGGCTATGTTGCGACCCCGGGTGGCCGCGCGCATGGTCGGGCACAGCTGGCGGTGCACCGGTTATGGGTGGATTCGCTGCAATACCACAAGGCAGAAGACCTGCTGATGGCCCATCTGCATGGCCGGAGTCGTGGCGACGGCTAATGCGGTTAGTCCGCGACCAAGTCGTAGGCGTCCACCTGCCACGCGCCGTCGACCAGGCTCAGCTGATTCCAGCACGCGGTTCGCTGGCGGACATCGCTGAGCGCAGGGTCAAGCTGTCCAAGCAGGGCGCGGTTAAACGCATCGTGAGACACCATGACAAGCGGCCCTGGCCCGTATTGGGTTACCAGCTCGAAGAACGCTTGGCGAGCGCGCGCCGCCAGGGCCGCGAGCGGCTCGACGCCCGGGGCCAGGTCGACGCTGCCGTATTGGCGTTCAACTTCGTCGCGCACATGGCCGGTCATCGGCCCGTAATCGCGATCGTTGAGGCCGGCATCGACCGTTACCGGCGTACCGCTGGCTGCAGCGATCGCCTGCGCGGTGGCGACGGCTCGTTGCAGCGGACTGCAGATGACCGCGGTGGGGCGCTTGAGCGCGAGCGCATCGGCGAGGCGAGCCGCTTCGACAATCCCAACCTCGTCCAAAGGAGGGTCGCTGAGCCCGCGTAGTCGCCCTTCAGCGTTTAGCGCCGTACGGCCGTGCCGGGCCAGAAAAATACGATCAACGGTCGCGGTCATCGCGGGACCGTTCCGAACTCAGGAACGACCACGACAGGACGTGTACTGCGACGCAGTAAGTTTCGCGCGACATTACCAGTGATGATATGCCCGACTGCGGCGCCAATGCCTTGTTCGGGTCGACCGACGATCAACATCGAGGCCCCGTGTTGGTTAGTCACTTCCAGTAATGCCGTCGCCGCATCGCCTTGGAGCCGATGATAGATCCACTCCACCTCACCGATGGCGTCTGCGACATGCTGACGTTCAGCATCGAGATCCTCGCCGCCAATGCCGGCCGAACTTGCCGGTGCGGTGCCGGCGTCGTCGGCGTCATCGACGACGTGAACGACATGCAGTGGCACATTCAGGGCACCGGCGAGTTCACCGGCGAAGACCAGTGCGGCCCTGCTGGCAGGGTGGCGGTCGTATCCGACAACTAAAACCACGGCAACCTCCTGCATCTTGCTCTAGCAGGAACCATCAGCCTGCAAAGGCGGTTCGGGTCGTGGTTGCGTACCCCGGGCGGAGATCCATCGCCCCGGGCCAAGCTTAGGCGATGGGTCGGCATCAGTTGCCGTTGACCGACCACATCAGCGTTTGCGCCAGCGTCACCAGGCGCTCTTGTGGAGGGCGGGTGCCGAACCGTGGTCGACGGCCATGGGTAAAACGGCGACCCGGTCGACAGCAACGTGGTGGTGGTCAACGGGCGGACCTGGGTTTCTAGCGACTGAGCAGTCGACGCTTTGTGGCGCAAACATCGTCTTCGGCTTGACCACGACGAGCTGTCATTGATTAACTGGCATCGGCGATGGAGCCCGCCCGGAGTGTTGACTTCCGAACCGCCATAAGGCTGATGGCACCTGCGAACGGAGGAGTCGCAGGTGACGCGTGCCTTTTTGGGCCTGGGCCGCATTTACGGCTATGCGCTGGAAGACCTTTCGCGTCTGAGTGGCCTATACCGCAGGTTCGATCGGGCATCCGTCGGCCGTCGCCCTAGGCAGACCGAGATGCCGCGCCGGCCAGAAAAGTCCGGTGACCCATGACCGCACTGCCGTTGCCCGTCATTCAGGCGTTACAGGTGGCCACCGTCGTCGTCGGAGCGCCTGCCATCAGCGGATTCATCTCCTGGTTCGAGGCCCGGCTGAGGGGTCGCCGGGGACCGCGGATTCTGCAGCCTTACTTCGACCTGGCCAAGCTCTTCCGCAAAGAGTCGCTGGTGCCGGCGGAGGCCAGCATGCTCTTCCGGCTAGCGCCGTTTGTGTCGTTCGCTTGTTATCTGACTGTTCCGATGTTGATTCCGGTGCTCACCAGCTACGCGTTGCCGTTGGGGTATATGGGTGACATTCTCGGAGGTGGATTGATCCTGGCCTTCGCAAGTTTCCTGGTCGCCGCAGCCGCGGCCGAAACCGGTGACGCGTATGCACAGTTAGCGTCCAGTCGGGCCAAGACATTCGCAGCGATCACCGAACCCGTGATGCTGCTGGTCTTTTTTGCGGTGGCGCTGATCACCACGACCGACCTACCTTACGTCGTCGGAGCCACCGTTCGTAGCGGGCCTGCCCAGATCGTTCGTCCGGCGCACCTGCTTGCCTCAGCCGCGTTGTTCATGGTCATCCTGTATGAGACTGCACGCATCCCTGTCGAAACACACACCGGAACAATCGAATTCGGAATGATAGAAGCGGGTAGGCCGTTCGAATATTCCGGACCTGACCTGGCACTACTGCACTGGGGCTCTGCCGCAAAACAGTTCGTACTCTACGTCATTCTGTGCAACGTCTTCGTCGCGCCCTGGGGGATGGCGTCGACCCGATCCGTTGTCGATGTAGGACTCGCCATTCCCGCACTGCTTGCCAAAGCGCTGCTGCTCGGTTGCATCATCGCTGTGCTGGATAACAGCTATGCAAAGTTACGACTCTTCAAGATAACCGAATTCGTCTCGGCGGCGTTGTTGCTGGCGGTGTTGGCGGTGTTCACCCTCTACCTCGGAGGCGGCTGATGGTGCTGGCGGTCAATGAGTCCGTTCCCAGTGTGTTCGAGGGTGTCTCGAACACGGTGGCACTGATCGTGCTGCTGCTGGAGTTCGGGATGCTGCGTGCTTCTTTGTTGCGCGGCCAGGTACGCCTTTATGCCGGTCAGTCCTTGGCGGTCAGCATCCTGGCGGCTGTCGTCGCTTTCGGTCGCGACGTCCCGGAACTGTATGCGCTCGCCGCGCTTTCACTTCTGCTCAAAGTCGTAGTGGTGCCGCTGGTGGTGGTCGGTCTATTACGAGAGGCCAACGAAGAGATCGCCGGCAGTGGCGTTTTAGGTGTGGCCAACGAAGTGCTGATCTCAATCGCGGTCGGAGCGTTCGGGTTCTTCGCGGTCGGCGCGCTGGCTATCCATTCGCCCGTGTTGCCCACCGTCGCGCTGAGCTTGTCGGTGGCGGTGGTGCTGGTGGCCTTCATCCTGATGATTGTTCGCCGCGATGTGGTAAGTCAGGCGATCGGATTCTTCTCACTGGAAAACGGTGTCTCCATGGCCAGTCTGGTGGTTGCCGCCGGAATGCCGCTGATTTTGGAGGTGGCTTTCCTGTTCGATCTGTTGGTCGCCGTCGTCGTCTTCGGCGTCTTGATGCGGACCCATCACCGAAGAACACGGTCGCTTTCCACCGAGACGCTCGACCGGCTGAGGGGATAGCCAATGAGCATCGTGATGGTGTTGCTGGTCGTGCTGCCACTGGGCGCCACGCTGGCGTGTCTGCGCGCTCCGCATCGCGTGGCGGCCTCGGTGACCGCGGTGACGGGCATCATCTCTTTCATCCTCGCGGTGGCGCTGGTGCCAGCAGCCAAGGGCCACACCATCACCGGATTGCACTACCTGCGCGCCGATGCGCTGTCGGTGATCTTTCTGCTGGGAACATGCTTTCTCTACGCAGCCGTTGGCCTATATGCCGTCGGCTACCTGGCCGACGAGGAACGCGCGGTCCGCTCCGAGACCGCCGAGCAACAGGCACTGTTTGCCCACCACAGCGCAGGGTTCTACCTGGGGCTGAACGCGTTTGCCTGGTCGATGATCTGCGCACCGCTGGTCAATGGCCTCGCGTTGTTGTGGATCGCCGTCGAGATCACCACCGTCGTCTCGGCACTGCTGGTCGCACTCGA
>Ga0335075_10016781_pt1 | contig 10912 bp, 11 predicted proteins | sample Lox_Sample_24_FD_206723 | JGI IMG/M metagenome (GOLD analysis project Ga0335075, IMG submission 206723) | Soil microbial communities from Loxahatchee National Wildlife Refuge, Florida, United States - Lox_Sample_2.4 | ecosystem: Environmental > Terrestrial > Soil > Wetlands | place: USA... | reverse complement strand
AGTTCTCCGGCCCTCCCACAGGCGACCGGCTCTACGCGGTACAGTTCCGGCTCCGTGACACCGGCAGCGCCGCATACTCTGACGCCCCGTCGAACGGCGCGGCGGTCGTGGACTCGGCAGGGCAGTCGTACCAGTCGGCGCTTGACACGGCCGCCGGCTGCCAGTCATTCCCCGGCAGCGAGAACATCGCCCCTGGGGCGTCAGGGCTCGGCTGCATCGTGTTCGAGGTGCCTGAGTCAGCGAAAATCGTCGCGGTGCAGTTCACCCTCGACTCGGGGATGGGACCGCAGACCGGCCAGTGGAACGTCGGCTGAACGTCCTCAGCCGCGTAGCTACCTCGCGTGAGACCCTCGGGAACCCGCTTCCCGGGGGTCTTTTGCTATCGTTCAGGCTTGACATATGCCGATAACGGAATATGTTGAGACCGTGGCCCGCTCCTCCACGACGTCGGACGTCTTCAACGCGATTGCCGAAGCGCGTCGTCGCGAGATCCTGGACGCCCTGATGGCAGGCGAGAAGCCGGTCGGGGCGATCGTGAACGACGTGTCGATGTCTCAGCCTCAGGTTTCAAAACACCTGCGGGTGCTCAGCGAGGTGGGACTCGTCACGTGCCGGTCCGAGGGGCGCCGCCGGCTGTACCGGGTGGAACCAGCCCGCCTTCGGCCGATGCACGAGTGGCTGGCCAAGTACGAGCAGGCGTGGAACGCCCGACTGGATCGGGTGGATGACTACCTCCAAGAGCTACAACGACAAGGAGAGCAGCAGTGACATCTAACCGGCACGGCTCAGCGGTCATCACATTCCCCAGCGATCTCGAGGTCGTCGTCACTCGAGAGTTCGACGCTCCGATCCAACTCGTCTTCGACGTGTTCACGAAACCCGAGCACGTGAGGAACCACATCGCTCCGTTCGGGGAGAAGGTGACGGTCTGCTCGATCGACCTGCGCGTCGGAGGCGACTACCACTACGTCTTCGTGACCAACGACGGCATCGAGTGCTCGTTCCGGGGGACCTACCTCGAGATCGAGCCGCCGACCCGGACCGTCGAGACGTGGGTGTTCGAGGGGTGGCCAGATGTGGAAGCCGTCGAGTCGATGGATCTGCAGGAGACCGATGGAGTGACGAAGCTGACCTGGACGCTGGCGTTCCGCGACCAGGCTGGCCGTGACCACATGACCCAGTACGACGGCATCGAAGCGAACTTCGACAACGTGGCAGACTACTTGAGGTCACTGCTCGACTGAGTAGCGCCTCAGAACGTGATCAGCGGCTTGATCACGTTATCGAGCTTCTTGTCCGATACCTCGAACGCCCGCTCCATGTCGTCGAACGAGAACGTGTGGGTGGTCATCAGCGTCGGGTCGAGGCGGCCGCTCTCCAGCACCCGCAGCAGCCGCTCCATCCGCAGCCTGCCGCCCGGGCACAGCCCGGTCGCGATCGTCTTGTCAGCCATCCCGACGCCCCACTCGACGCGGGGGATGTTCACGAATTCCCCCTCGCCGAAGTAGCCGGTGTTGGACACCGTCCCGCCGGGCTTGGTCGCCTTGACCGCGGTCTGGAAGGTCACGTTCGCGCCGAGCGCCTCGATCGCCGTGTCGACTCCCTGACCATCGGTCAGTTCCATGATGCGATCGACGACATCTTCCTTCGTGAAGTCCACGATCTCATCGGCCCCGTACCGGCGCGCGAGTTCCTGCCGCTCTGGAACCGACTCGACCCCGATGATGAGCCCTGCCCCGCGCAGCTTGGCGCCGGCGGTACACATCAGACCCACCGGACCCTCCGCGAGCACGGCCACCGTCCCGCCGATCGGGATGTTGCCGTTTTCCGCGCCCATGAACCCGGTGGACAGCATGTCGCAGCAGTAGACGGCTTTTCCGTCCGGAACGTCGTCCGGAATTTTCGCCATGTTGGCGTCCGCCTCATTCACGTGGAAGTACTCGGCGAAAACCCCGTCCTTGCTGTTGGAGAACTTCCATCCGCCGAGCGGCGCGCCCGATTGTGACGAGTACCCGGCCTGGGAGGCCGGTTGGCCCCAGTCCGGGGTGATCGCGCCGACGACCACGCGGTCGCCGGGATGAAACTGCTTGACCTCGCTCCCGACCTCGTGAACGATGCCGACGGCCTCGTGCCCGAGCGTCAGGTTCTTCCGCGGGCCGATGCCGCCGCCCACCGTGTGCGAATCGGAGGTGCAGATGAGTGCCCTGGTCGTCTGCACCACCGCGTCGTTCGGACCCGGCCGCGGTACCGGCTTGTCCATGAACCCCACGGATCCGATTTCCTTCATGACAAAAGCCTTCATCGGCTCGCCCCCTGTCATGACGCCACCCAGCAACGGCAGTACCCATCGCGGCGATGCGTGTAACCAGATCTACCTGCACACCGTGGCCACTCGTAGTCGTCCGATACCGGACCGTTAAGCTAGGGCAGGGGTGAGCGGTGGCTGCTGGGGGGAGTCTTGCCATGCGGCCAGATGCCGGCAAGGGGGCGTTACGGGCGATGGATGATCTCGGCGAGGGGGAACACATGGCTCGGTCGACAGTGGGCGGGAGCCCGTTTCCTCCGATAACTGACTACGGCTTCCTGTCTGACTGCGAGGTGTCGGCCCTCGTCGCGCCGGGCGGCAACGTGGAGTGGATGTGCCTCCCGCGGATGGACGGCCCGAGCGTGTTCGCCGCGATGCTGGACCGCGGAGCCGGGTGGTTCCGGCTCGGGCCGGCGGAGGCCGTGGTCCCGTCGGGACGGCGATACCTGCCCGGGACGATGGTGCTCGAGACCACGTGGGACACCCCGACTGGCTGGGCGGTGGTCCGTGACGTCCTGCTCGTGGGCCCGTGGCGGCACCGCTCAGCGAGGTCGGGGACGCACCAGCGGGCACCGGTCGATCACAGTGCCGAGCGGGTGCTGCTGCGGACCGTCCGGTGCCTGCAAGGGGCGGTCGACTTCGTCCTCGAATGCGAGCCCGCGTTCGACTATGGCCGCCAGCGCGGTACGTGGCGCTACACCGGGGACGGCTACGGGGAGGCTGAGGCCCTGGCAGCCGGCGAGCCGCAGTTCAGGCTGACCACCGACCTGAACGTCGGGTTCGAGGGGCCGCGGGCGATCGCACGGCGCCGCCTGCGCGCCGGAGAGCGGGTTTTCTGCGCGCTGTCGTGGCAGGACGGGACCCCGCCGCAGACCTTCGACGAGGCGCACCAGCGGCTGGCGAGGACGGCGGACTTCTGGCATGAGTGGCTCGGCCGCGGCAAGTTCCCCGATCACCCGTGGCGCGAGTACCTGCAGCGCTCGGCGCTGACGCTCAAGGGCCTGATCTACGCGCCGACCGGCGCGCTGCTGGCGGCGGCGACGTCGTCGCTGCCGGAGACGCCGGGCGGAGAGCGCAACTTCGACTACCGCTACACGTGGCTGCGCGACGCGACGTTCATGCTCTGGGGCCTGTACACGCTGGGCCTGGACCGGGAAGCCAACGACTTCTTCTACTTCATCACCGACCTCGCCGAGCAGGACGCGGACCTGCAGATCATGTACGGGATCGGCGGTGAGCGGGAGCTGACCGAGCACACTCTTGATCACCTGTCCGGTTATGAAGGGGCCCGCCCGGTCCGCATCGGCAATGGCGCCTGGGATCAGCGCCAGCATGACGTATGGGGCGTTCTCCTGGATTCGGTCTTCCTGCACACCCGTTCCCGCGACCGCCTGGACGAGCGGCGGTGGCCGATGCTGGTACGCCAGGTCGAGGCCGCGATCACGCACTGGCGCGAGCCCGACCAGGGGCTGTGGGAGGTGCGCGGCCCAGCCCAGCACTTCACCGCCTCCAAAGTGTTGTGCTGGGTGGCCGCCGACCGCGGCGCCAAGCTCGCGAAGCTGCGCGGTGACGACGAGCACGCGGCGTCTTGGCGCAAGGCAGCGGATGAGATCCACGCCGATGTCTGCGAACACGGCACCGACGACCGGGGAGTGTTCTGCCAGCACTACGGGACTACCGCGCTGGACGCTTCAGCGCTGCTGATCCCGCTGGTCGGGTTCCTGCCACCGGAAGACAAGCGGGTGCGCTCGACCGTCCTGGCCATCGCCGACGAGCTGACCGAGGATGACCTGGTGCTGCGCTACCGGGTCGAGGAAACCGACGACGGCTTCAGCGGTGAGGAGGGCACGTTCACCATCTGCTCGTTCTGGCTGGTCGCCGCGCTGACCGATATCGGGGAACTGGACCGCGCACGAGCGCTGTGCGAAAAGCTGCTCTCCTACGCCAGCCCGCTGTTGCTGTACGCCGAGGAGATCGACCCGCACTCCGGGCGGCACCTTGGCAACTTCCCGCAAGCCTTCTCCCACCTAGCTCTGATCAACGCGGTCATGAACCTGATCCACGAAGACGAGCAGTGCAACGTCAGCGTGATCGCCGGGTCACCCCTGGACCCGGTCACGCCAGGGGCTCCGGCCGTCCCGGGCGAACCTCCGGCGGCTCGGCCGTAAACGGCGAATGAGCGCTGAGGTCAGCCTGCTCGTCGCCGGCGGCGGCCCGGCGGGAATCAACGCTGCCCTGCAGGCCCGCGAGCTCGGTGCCCGGGTGACCTTGCTCGAAGCAGTCCGCGTGGGCGGCACCAACCTCAACCGGGGCCCGGCACCAGTGCGAACTCTGGCCCGCGCGGCCCGGCTCGTCCGTGACTGGTCGTCGTGGCCGCTCTTCGGCCTCCACGGTCCGGCCCCCGTACCGGATCTTCCCACTGTGCTAGCCAACAGCGAGCGGGTTGCCCGCTACGCCCATGACAAGAAAGACATCGCTGGCCACCTGCGTCATCAGGGCATCGACCTGGTGGAAGAAGCAGGCCTGGTCGGCTTCACCGGGCCGCGCACCATGGCCGCCAGTGACGGACGGACATGGTCGGCCGACCGGATCGTTCTCGCCGTGGGCGGGCACGCCTTCCGGCTGCCCATCCCCGGCGCCGAATTCGCGCTTACCTACGAAGACATTCTTTCGCTGCCCAGCCTTCCCGAGCGGGTCGCAGTGGTCGGGGGCGCCGATACCGGCTGCCAGATCGCGTCCATCTTCCAAGACTTCGGGGCCGCCGTCACCGTGTTTGAGGCCGGTCCGGTCCTGGTCCCGGCGGCCGATCCCGCCGTCTCAGCGGAGCTGAGCCGTAGCTTCACCGCCCAGGGCATGACGGTAGCCACGGACACCCTGGTCGAGGCCCTGAGCCAGACGGACAGCGGCATCAGCGTCGACCACCGTGGGCGGGCAGGCGGGGGCCGGGTGGTGGCCGATGTCGTGTTTTTCGCGGTTGGCTGGCCTGCCAACATCAGCGGCCTGAACCTGGACGCGGCCGGCATTCAGGCCGGGCACGGAGCGATCCCGGTCGATGACTACTTGCGCACCAACGTCGGGCACATCTTCGCCGCCGGGGACATCACCGGCCACTCCATGCTGGTCCAGACCGCGCGGACGGAGGGCCGGATCGCCGCCCGCAACGCTGTTCTGGGACCAGCCCGGCAGGCAACCTACGACGTCGTGCCCAGCGGCAGTTTCACCGACCCCGAGTACGGCCGGGTTGGCCTCACCGAACCTCAGGCGGCCGAGCAGCACGACATCGTCACCGGCATCGCCCGCTATGACGACCTGCTCAGGCCAGTCGCCGACGGCCGATCCGAAGGGTTCTGCAAGCTCATAGCTGACCGCGAAAGCCACACGATCCTGGGTGCTCACGTCGTCGGTGAATACTCAGCGGAGACTGTGCAGACCGTCGCCGTCGCGATGGCCGCGGGAATGACCGTGGAGCAGGTCGCAGAGCTTCAGTTCGCCTACCCCACCTTTACCGAGGGCGTGAGCATGGCCGCGCAGAAGATCTGCCGGGCCATGGGAATCGGGGGCTTCCCCCAAGCCTGGAGCTATCTCGGATCCAACGAATGAACCAGCCCTGCTCCCCAGGAGCGACCATCACTGGAGGAGGACATGAAGGCAGTCGCAGTGTTCCCGGGAACCCGCGAGGTCAAAGTCATCGAGCAGAAGGAGCCCGAGATCACCGAGCCCGATCAGGTCATGCTGCGGATGCTCGACATCGGCATCTGCGGCACCGACTGGGAGATCTGCACGTTCGAGTACGGGATGCCCCCGCCAGGCGATGACTACCTGGTGATCGGCCACGAGGCGCTGGCCGAGGTCGTGGCGACCGGGTCCGCGGTGGGGCGCCTCCAGGTAGGCGATCTCGTCGTCCCGTCCGTCCGCCGCCCGTGTCCCCATCCCAGCTGCCTGGCCTGCCGATCCGGGCACCAGGATTACTGCTACACGGGCGACTTCACCGAACGCGGCATCAAAGAAGCACACGGCTACATGACCGAGTACGTCGTCGAACACGAGCGGTACCTGGATCCCGTGCCGCCCGATCTCCGGGAGTTCGCGGTCCTGACCGAGCCCCTGACCGTCGCGGAGAAGGCACTCGCGCAGGTCACATGGATGATGCGGCAGCGCCCGCCGTGGCTCGATCCGCAGACCCCCAGTGATGAGCGCGGCCACGGGCTTTCCGCGCTCGTACTCGGCGTCGGGCCGGTCGGTTTGCTGGGGGCGATGGCAATCGCCACGGCGGGCTTTACGACCTACGTCTACTCGCGCGAGCTGCCGCCCAATCCGCGGATCGACCTGGCAACCGCCATCGGCGCGACCTATCTCTCCAGCCAGGACACGACATTCGCGGAACTAGCGGAACGGGTGGGGAACATCGACCTGGTCTACGAGGCCGTCGGGCATTCGCACTTCGCGCTCGAGGCGGTGCGCTGGCTGGGGATCAACGGGATCTTCGTGCTGACCGGCGTCCCCGGCATGCAGGCCTTCGTCGAGACGGACCCGGCCCGCACTATGCGAGACCTGGTGCTGAAGAACCAGGTACTGCTGGGCACGGTGAACGCCGGGTCTGACGACTTCGCGTCCGCGCTGCGGAACCTCGATCTCTTCAGGAACCGCTGGCCCGAGGCAGTCCAGACGCTCATCGCGGGCCGCTACCCGCCGGAGCAGGCGGCAGAGCTGATCCTGGGCAGGCCAACCGGCATCAAGACCGTCATCTCTTTCTGACGGGGTTGACCCAGCCGGGCGGTAGGCTTGCCGGCAGGAACCGCGTCACGGGTCATTCGCGGACACAATCGAGGTTGGAGGGAGCGGCTCAGGTGAAGAAGCTGTTCATCCTTGCCCTGCTGGTGCTTGGCGGCTTCGCGGTATGGCGGAAGGTCCAGGCGCAGCGTGCCGACCTCGATCTGTGGAGCGAGGCCACCGCCGCGGACGACTACTGACGCGATACGCGTGCCATGACCGAACCCCCTGCCGTCTCGCTGGTCTGCTGCGACCTGGCGAGCCTGATCATCGACGGTTCCGTCGTGGAACGCGCGTTCGCCGAGGCCATCGCCACTCAAGGCGTGGTGGTCGGAACGCAGGACTACGCCCGCTCCATGGTGCGGCTCGACCGGGCACGGGGCCGCCCGCCCGCCGACGTGCTCACCGAGATCTTCGACGGCGATGAACCCCGGGCACAGGCGGCGTTGCTCGCCTTCGACCGCTCCTTCCGCGCGGCGGCCGAACGCTTCGGCATGACCGTCCCAGCGGACGTCGTTGCCGCGCTCACCAAGGTGGCCGGGGAAGGCGCCAAGATCTGCCTGCTTTCCGGGCTGTCAGGCAACGCGTGCGGCGACATCCTCGGCGGCCTGTGCCGGCCGGGCCTGGCTGACCTCGCGCTCTACGTGGACGACGCGCCGCGCGGGTTCCCGTGGCCGGACCTGGTGCTCACCGCGATGCTGCGGCTGGGGACCCGCGATGTCCACGAGGTCGCGGTCGTCAGCGCCACGGAAAATGGCCTGCTATCCGGGCACCGGTCGGGTGCCCGCATCGTGGCCGGGGTCGGCGAGTCCCGCCGCCACAAAGCGCTGCACCAGTCGGGCGCCACGCACGTGCTCGACAACATCGCCGCGCTGCCCGACCTGATTCTCGGCGGCGCCTGACCTGCGCGGTCTCACCGGCACCGCCGCGCCCGCGGCCACCTACACTCGTTATCATGCCGGAACTACCGGAAGTCGAAGCGCTGGCCGGCTTCCTGCGCACGCACGCCAGCGGCCACGTCATCGCGCGCGCCGAAGCGGCATCGTTCGCCGTGCTGAAGACCTTCGATCCGCCGCTCACCGCGCTGGCCGGGCTCACCATCGGAGCCGTGGACCGGCACGGGAAATTCCTCGACCTGTCCTGCGGCGACCTGCACCTGGTCATGCACCTGGCGCGTGCGGGCTGGCTGCGCTGGCGCGACGACATGCCGGACAAGCCGGTGAAGCCAGGGAAGAGCCCGCTGGCCTTCCGGCTGGTGCTCGACGATGGCTCCGGCTTCGACCTCACCGAGGCAGGGACGCAAAAGCGGCTCGCCGTCTACCTTGTCCGCGACCCGCAGCTGGTGCCTGGCGTGGCGACCCTCGGACCCGAGCCGCTCGCGGACGACTTCACCGTCGAGTCGCTCGCCGCGATCCTCAAGGAGCGCCGCATGCAGATTAAGGGCGTGCTCCGCGACCAGCACATCATCGCCGGCATCGGCAACGCCTACTCCGATGAGGTGCTGCACGCCGCGAAGATGTCCCCGTTCAAGCTCGCCTCGAGCTTCACGCCTGAAGAGACCGCCGCCCTGCACGACGCGATCGTGACCACGCTGCGCGAGGCGGTCGGGCGGTCGGCGGGACTGGCGGCCGCGGACCTGAAGGGCGAGAAGAAGACCGGCCTCCGCGTGCACGCCAAGACAGGCCAGCCCTGCCCGGTGTGCGGCGACACGATCCGCGAGGTGTCTTTCGCCGACTCCTCGCTGCAGTACTGCCCCACCTGCCAGACTGGCGGCAAGCCGCTCGCCGACCGTCGCATGTCCCGGCTGCTCAAGTAATTAGGAGGCCTGGATCTGTCCGGATTCCGCCTTCGCCTGGCAGATCAGCTCCACGTACGACGGCGGCACGCCCCGGGCGATCCCGGCCTTCACCTGGACCTCGGCCAGCGCTGAGGCCACGAGCTCCCGGCAGTGCGAGCACTGCGGCGCGCGCCACGGCCCGGTCCCTTCGAATGCCATCCGCGCCGCGGTCAGCGCCTCGGCACAGATCGTCTCGCCGAGCCTGCTGAAGTCCACGCCAAGTGAGAAGCCCACTTCCCGGACGGCGACCCGGGCCTGCACGCCAAGCGCGGTGATCACATCCACCTGCGCGATGTAGTCGAGTTCTTTCCACATGGTGGACGCATCCTCGTACCGCTGCCCCGCCAGCGCCGCGGCCAGGAGGTAGCCAGTGTTCGATGCCGCCAGCTGTGTCGTTCTCGTCATGCCTCGCCCCCACCGCGCGTATCGCGGATACCGACACTGCCCGTGCGCGATCGATTGTCCCGTCCATCACTCACTGTAGTCGTCACGCTGAGCAAACCGCCACTACGTACAGTCACTTCCGCCATCAGCGGGCGGGCAGGCTGGGATCGGGCTCTGCCGCCATACCGGTCATGGCAGTAGTGATGGCCCACCGCTCGTGGTCTCGCCAGGCGCCGTCGATGAACAGCAGTTCCGGTGAGAAGCCCTCGTGGCGGAAGCCAAGGCGCCGGACCAGCCCGAGTGAGCGATGATTGCCTGGCTGGATGTTGGCTTCGAGCCGGTGCAGTCGCAACTCCTCAAAGGCGTACCGCACGACCAGGCCCAGGCCTTCGGTCATGTAGCCCTGGCCCGCGGCGGGCGCGAAAGCGGCATAGCTGACGGAGGCGCTCTGGAAGCGCCCGCGGATGATGCTGTTGATGTTGACCAGGCCGACGATAGCGCCGGTGGCGCGCAGGCATATCAGCAGCGACTCCTGGCCCGGCTCCTGGTATCGCCTGAGGTAGGCCTGGAACTCCCCCGGAGTAGCCGGCAGTGACATCCACGGATGATGCAAGCTGGCGCTAGCGCGCACAAGGTCGAGGAACTCGCCTTCGTCGTCACTCGAAGGCGAGCGCAGAGTCACCCGGGCTTCGTGCTCGTACGCCATGAGACGGCAGGTTACCGGGCGGCTCCGCCGCCAAGAAGGCCCGGTGTCCCTGTGCCCCTCGTGCAGTACCCTTGACGCTGCGGGGCTATAGCTCAGCTGGAAGAGCAATTGGTTTGCAACCAATAGGTCAGGGGTTCGAGTCCCCTTAGCTCCACAGATCAGCGGCAATCGGCGCTTACCGCCTAGACCTGCTGGCGGCCCGCGATCATCAGGTAGCCGCCGAGCACGACGGCGGAGAAGACGAGCTGGGCGGTGAAGGTGGCGCCGTGGACGTGGCCGGCGTGCACCGCGCGCAGCGCGGGATAAATGGCGACGAGACCGAACACGATGCTGATGATCCGAGTGATCATCCAGGGGTAGTAGGTGCCCACCGGCGTGTCGATTCCAGGCTCGGCCGGGTTGATGGGCGCGGTGCGGGCCATCCGCAGGGCGACCGCCGCCAGGGCCGGCCCGGCGGCGAGCCCGAGCAGCGGCCACAGCCAGCCGGGGAGGACGCCGAGCGCGACCAGCACGGTGAGCGCTATGGTCAGCCACGCCGTCGCCAGCAGCGCCGGCAGGACGGCGCGGGCGGTAAGCGCAGTTCCGGCATCCACGCCGAACAGGCGGCGCAGCCCCGGGTCGTTGAGGTCGCGCTTGGTCGCGGTGGTGCCTTGCGTGCCCGCGGCCAGCGCCCCGGCGAGCAGCGCGGCGGCGACGATGAAGCCGCGGGCGCGGCCAGTAGTGGCCGCTCCGAGGAGTGCGGGCGCCACCGTGCTCACCGCGATCACCGCGAGGGACCCCGGCCGGCGGCCGAGCCTGCGCCAGTCGGCCCAGGCCAGGACCATGGCCGGCGGGAGCTTCGGCCAGCGCCTCGACGGGAGCAGACGACCGCGCCAGTGGTCGTCCTCGGCGATCCAGGCGAGCAGCGGGA
>Ga0335075_10016780_pt1 | contig 10913 bp, 13 predicted proteins | sample Lox_Sample_24_FD_206723 | JGI IMG/M metagenome (GOLD analysis project Ga0335075, IMG submission 206723) | Soil microbial communities from Loxahatchee National Wildlife Refuge, Florida, United States - Lox_Sample_2.4 | ecosystem: Environmental > Terrestrial > Soil > Wetlands | place: USA... | reverse complement strand
GCCGAGCAGGACATGGGCGTCGAGATCGAGATCACGCCGGCCGGCAAGTCGACCAAGCGCCTGTCGCTGCTGTCGGGTGGCGAGAAGTCGATGACGGCGCTCGCGTTCCTGTTCGCGGTGTTCCTCGCCCGCCCTTGCCCGTTTTACATCCTCGACGAGGTCGAGGCGGCATTGGACGATCTCAACCTCGACCGGTTCTTGGCGCTGCTGCGCCGCTACTCGGACCGCGCTCAGTTCATCGTGATCACCCACCAAAAGCGCACGATGGAGGCCGCCGACTGGTTGTACGGAGTGTCGATGGGCGACAACGGTGTCTCCAAGGTGCTTTCGCGCCGGCTGCCACCCAAAGCCGTGCGGGACGGTGGCGACGATCGCGCCATGGGCGCAGGCGACGGTGAGGGCGACGCTATGGGGGCAGGCGACGGCGACGGCGACGCTATGGGGGTAGGCGACAGCGACCGCGCTAGGGGGGCAGGCGAAGGTGAGGGTGACAACGCCAGAGGGGCAGACGACGGTGACGATGGGGACGAGGATGGTATGGACCCATCCTCCGCGACCCGGGTCTCCATGGCATCCAGCGATTCGCCGGCGGCCCCGGTCGCCGAGGTCGCCTGAGTCGCGCCGATCGACGGAACTTCGTCTGATGCCGCGAGATTGGAGCGAGCTGTTCATCGCCGGCGAGGGCGGCGGCGCCGCGGACGACACCCCCGGGGACGCGGGCGCCTCTGGGGATGCTCGCTCGCGCGGGGGCGCTCGCGGCTGGGTCAGGCGGCTGCGCGAGAACCTGTCGAAGACCCGCACGGCGCTCGGCGGGGAGATCCAGGCGACGCTGTTCGCCGGGGAGATGGACGCGCAGGGATGGGAACGGCTCGAGGAGGCGCTGATCCTCGCCGACGTCGGCGCGCGCACGACCGCGTCGATCGTCGCCACGCTCGAGACCGAGGCCGACAGTGGCGAGCTCGCGGGTGCGGGCGGCGAGGCGCTCAGCGAGCGACTGATCGCGCTGCTCGCCCAGACCGCGCGCGTCGGTGAGGCGCGGATCGACATCCGCGCGCATCCGACCGTGATCATGGCGGTTGGCGTCAACGGCACCGGCAAGACGACCACGATCGGCAAGCTCGCATGGCATCTGCGCAACGAGCTCGGGCGCACCGTGCTGCTGGCCGGCGCGGACACGTTCAGGGCCGCCGCCGGCGAGCAATTGGCCGGCTGGGCTGAGCGCGCCGGCGCGGAGATCGTGACCGGCCCGGAAGGATCGGACCCGGGAGCCGTCGCGTTCGAGGCGATCGCGCGGGCGCGCAGCCAGGACATCGACGTGGTGATCGTCGACACCGCGGGACGGTTGCACACGCAGGACGATCTGATGGCCGAGCTCGGCAAGGTCACGCGTGTGATCGGCCGGGTGGGTGGGACCGAATACGGAGGCGCCCCGCATGAGACGCTGCTGACGATCGACGCCACCACCGGGCAGAACGGGCTGCGCCAAGCCCAGCTGTTCGCCGCCGCGGCGAACGTGAGCGGGGTCGTGCTGACCAAGCTCGACGGTACCGCCCGTGGGGGCATAGCGTTGGCGATCGCCTCAGAGTTGGGGCTGCCGGTGAAGCTGATCGGCGTGGGCGAGGCGCTCGAGGATCTGCGCCCGTTCGATTCCGAAGATTTCGCCCGCGCGCTGGTTGCGCCCGAGTGAGCGCGCCAACCGGTGCGATAATCGTTCGGAGATGGACGTATGGATCGTGTGGCTCATCGCCGCGTGCCTGCTGGGCATCGGCGAGATGCACCAGGGCGGGTTCTACCTGGCCCCGTTTGCGATCGGCGCGGCGCTGGCGGCGGTCGTCAGCCTGCTGGGCGTGGGAGTGGCCCTGGGTGCCATCGTGTTCGTTCTCGGGTCGGCGATCGTGTTCGGCACGCTGCGTCCCATCGCCCGCCGGCACCGTCGTCTACCCGCTCCGATCCGCACTGGCGCGGCTGCACTGGTCGGCAGGCCCGCGATTGTGATCGAGCGCATCGCCAACGATGAGGGCGTGGGGTGCGTGAAGGTCGACGGCGAGGTATGGACCGCACGCAGCTATGACGAGGACGAGACCTTCGACACGGGCGAGCGCGTCGAAGTGGTCGAGATCAAGGGCGCCACGGCGCTTGTCATGCACTGAGGCGCAGCGATTCCCTCGATCTCGCCGCGATCAGGCTAGGCTCATCAGTGAAAGGAACCGGACATGGTCGCCATCATCGTCATTGTCGTAGTCGTCCTGTTCGCGCTGTTCGTGGCTTCGCGCACGATCAGAGTGATCCCACAGGCCAAAGCCGGAGTGGTGGAGCGGCTCGGCCGCTACAGCCGCACCCTGGAACCGGGGTTGGCGATCGTCACGCCGTTCGTCGATCGTGTGCGCCCGCTCGTCGATCTGCGCGAGCAGGTCGTCAACTTCTCGCCGCAGTCGGTGATCACCGAGGACAACGTCGTCGTGGCAATCGAAACGGTGCTGTATTTCACGATCACCGAGCCGCGCTCGGCGACATATGAGATCGCCAACCCGTTGCAGGCGATCGAGCAGCTGACCGTGACCACGCTGCGCAACGTGATCGGCGGGCTCACGCTCGAGGCCAGCCTCACCTCCCGCGAGAGCGTCAACACGCAGCTGCGCACCGTTCTCGACGAGGCCACCGGCAAGTGGGGAATCAGGATCAACCGAGTGGAGATCAAGTCCGTGGACCCGCCGCCGGACATCAAGACCGCGATGGAGAAGCAGATGCGTGCCGAGCGCGACCGCCGCGCGGCAATCTTGACCGCGGAAGGGGAGAAGCAGTCGCAGATCCTCACCGCCGAGGGCGCCAAGCAGGCGGCGGTGCTCACCGCCGAAGGCGAGCGCCAGGCCGCGATCCTGCGGGCCGAGGGCGAAGCGAAGGCGATCGACACCGTGTTCAGCGCGATTCACGCCGGCAATCCCACACGCGAGCTGCTCAGCTACGAATACCTGCAGATGCTGCCCCAGCTGGCCGAAGGTGACGCCAACAAGGTGTTCGTCGTGCCCAGCGAGTTCGCCCAGGCGTTTGGCGGCATCGGCGAGGCGCTCGCACGGCGAGCCCCCGGCGAAGGGCCAGATCCAACAGGACCGTCTTCACCGGCTCCCGGGTCCGATACGCAGAGCGGTACTCCCAACGGCGCTCAGCAACCCGCGGGATTGTCCCCGCCGGCGCAACAGGCTCAACCGCAGCAGCACCAGTCGCGAGCGCACCGGCCCCTGCACTGATGTTCGACGCGCTCGGCGAAAAACTCCAAGCCACCATGGCCGACGTGCGCCGGCACGGCACGTTGACCGAGGCGGACATCGACGCGGCGATGCGCGAGATCCGCCTCGCGTTGCTGGAGGCGGACGTCAACTTCAAGGTCGTGCGCCAGTTCACCGCCCAGGTCAAGGAGCGCTGCGTGGGCGCCGAAATCGCCGGCAAGCTCAACCCCGGCCAGCAGGTGGTGAAGATCGTCGGCGAGGAGCTCGCCGCATTGATGGGAGGGCCGCCCGTTCGTGCATCTGCCGGCACACCTGCATCTGCCGGCACACCTGCATCCGCCGGCCCGCTGCCTCCTGGCGCGGCCGTCCAAGGCGGGCCCGAGTGGGAGGAGCCGCCCGGCCTGAGCTTCGCGGCCCATCCCCCGACCGTGATTCTGATGGCCGGGCTGCAGGGCTCGGGCAAGACGACTGCTACCGCCAAGCTGGCGCGCTACCTGCGCGAGGAGCGTGGAGCCGCTGTGGCGGTGGCCGCCTGCGACACCTACCGCCCCGCGGCGGTGGACCAGCTCGTGAAGGTCGGCGCCCAGGCCGGCGCCGAGGTATACGAGCAAGGCACCGAACCCGACCCGGTCGACATCGCCACCTGGGCGCTCGGGCGCGCGGGCGATGAGGGCAAGGACGTGCTGATCGTCGACACCAGCGGGCGGCTGCACATCGACGAGCAGATGATGGACGAGCTTGTGCGCATGCGCGCCGCGGTCAAACCCACCAACGTGCTGTTGGTGCTGGACGCGATGACCGGTCAGGATGCCACGTCGGTTGCGGAGCGGTTTGCGCAGGAGGTGCAGTTCGACGGGGTGATCATGAGCAAGCTCGACGGCGACGCGCGCGGCGGCGCCGCGCTGTCGGTCAAAGCGATCACCGGCAAGCCGATCATGTTTGCCTCCACCGGGGAGAAGCTCGAGCAGTTCGAACGCTTTCACCCCGACCGCATGGCTCAGCGGATCCTCGGGATGGGCGACGTGATGACCCTGATCGAGCAGGCCGAGCGCCAGTTCGACGAGGACGAGGCGATCGAGCTGCAGCGCAAGCTCAGGCGCGACGAATTCGGGCTCGACGATTTTCTGGCGCAGCTGCGGACGATCAGGCGGATGGGCCCGTTGACCAACCTGCTCGGCATGATTCCCGGCCTGGCAGGCCATCAGCTGCAGAACATGAAGTTCGACGAACGCGAGCTGGACCGTGTGCAGGCGATCATCCTGTCGATGACCCCGGCCGAGCGAGCCAACCCTGAGCTGATCAAAGGCTCGCGCCGGCTGCGCATCGCACGCGGATCCGGCAGCAACGTGCAGCAGGTCAACCAGCTCGTCAAGCAGTTCGGCCAGACGCGTCGCGTGATGAAGCAGGTGGGACGCGGGCGCATGCCCGACATCGGTGCGCTCATGCGTCAAGCTCGTTGAGCGCTGGCATCGCGGCCGGCATCGCGGCCGGCCCGCCTCGTAGCCGGCGTCGTGGCCCGCCTCGTAGCCGCTCGTGGCTGGCGTCGCGGCCCGCCTCGTGGCCGTCTCGTGGCCGGCGTCGTGGCCCGCCGAGCGGCCTTTGCGGCCGACACCGTCTAAGCTCTGCATTCGCGAACCCGCAATGGAAACTGAAAGGAACACGTGTCGGTAAGGCTGAGGCTCACCCGGGTGGGCGGCAAGAAGGACCCGATCTGGCGTGTGGTCGTCGCCGACCAGCGCTCGCCGCGCGATGGACGCGTGATCGAGACGATCGGCCAGTACAACGCCCAAACGAACCCGTCGACGATCAACATCGACTCCGAGCGCGCCCGCAGCTGGTTGGCGCGCGGCGCTCAACCCACGGACACGGTCCGCAAGCTGCTGCGCATCCAGGGCATCGCGACCGGCCAGGGTGACTGAGGCGCACGCCAGGGTTGCGGTGGCGAACGTGGACGTACCCCGGGACACACTCGAGCGGGACAACGAGCGTGAGCCATCGCTCGCCGAGGTCACCGAGGACGTCGAGGCCACCGAGGACGTCGATGTCGCCGAGGGACCGGAGTCGCCGGGCGAGCGCTCGCGAGGGCTGCTGGAGTATCTCGCCGAAGGCCTGGTCGAGGACCCGGACGGGGTCTCTGTCGAGCGGTTTGCTGAGGAGGACGGCACGATCGTGCTCGAGCTGTGCGTGGCGGAGGGCGACTACGGCAAGGTGATCGGCCGTGGCGGGCGTACCGCCCACGCGCTGCGCACAGTCGTCAAAGCTGCCGCGACGGGCACAGGGCGCAGGGTGCTCGTCGACATCGTCGATTGACGGGCCCAGCTCGAGATCCCGGTCCTGGCGCAGCTCCAGACTTGGAGCCCGAGGCGGCCTCGGCACTGGAGCCGGCCTCGGCACCGGACCCAGACTCCGCTCCTGGAGCCGATCGCGAGGATCGGCTGCCGGCCGGCCGGGTTGGACGCGCCCACGGACTGGATGGGAGCTTCTACGTGACCGGCGCGCGTCCTCGGTTGCTGGTCCTGGGGGCGACGGTCACCCTCGCCGGTGAGACATTCGAGATCGTACGCCGAGCCGGCAGCGACGCGCGCCTGATCGTGCGGTTGCAGGGCATCGAGGATCGTGGCGCCGCGGAGGCCGTGCGCGGGCAGCCGCTGACCGTCGCCGGCGCCGACGCGCCCACACTGGGCGAGGGCGAGTGGTGGGCACACGAGCTGGAGGGTTGTCGGATCGTCGACGGGCTACACCACGTTGGTGTCGTGACGCGGTTGATCGAGCTGCCTTCGTGCGAGGCGCTCGAGGTCATGCGCGAGCCCCTCGTGCCGCCCGGGCCGGTGCACAAGCCGCAGGCCGGCTCCCTGCTGGTGCCCATGGTCAAAGACGCGATCCGCAGCGTGGACGTGGACGCCGGGGTGATCGACGTGAACATGGAGTTCGTCGCGGAGTAGCGATGGAGATCGACCTGCACACGGGGGTTCGTCGGCAAGCAACCACGGTTTGCGAGGACTAACCATGGAAATCGACGTGTTCACGCTGTTCCCCGACTGGTTTGGGTGGTTCACGCAGCAGCGCCATGTGCGCAACGCGATCGCGGCCGGCACGCGCGTCGAGTGCGTGAACTTCCGTGAGCACACGCCGTTGAGCGCCGGCCAGGTCGACGACACTCCGTTCGGCGGAGGGGCGGGCATGGTGCTGCGCGTGGACGTGCTCGACAGCGCGCTGCGCGCTCGCTACGGCGCCGACCCGGTCGGGCTGCGCGAGCATCGCCGGGTGATCGCGCTCACCCCCGGCGGGCGAGTGCTCGACGAGGAGCTCGTCGGCGAGCTCGCGGACGAGCCGGCGCTGACTCTGCTGTGCGGGCGGTACGAGGGTTTTGACGAGCGCATCCTCGAACATTTCGTCACCGATCAGATATCGATCGGCCGTTACGTGCTCGCAGGCGGAGAGCTTGCCGCGATGGTCGTGTGCGATACGGTGCTCCGCAAGCTCCCGGGCGCGCTCGGGCATGCGGACTCGGCGGTGCACGAGTCGTTCAGTCCGGCGCTGGGTGGACTGCCCGAGTATCCCCACTACACCCGGCCGGCCGAATACCGTGGATGGCAGGTGCCGGAGGTGCTGCTGTCGGGTCATCACGCGCGTATCGCGCAGTGGCGGACCGAGCGCAGCCGCGAACGCGGGTCCGCCTCCGACATGCCTCCCGCAGAGGACACCTGACCGACTGAGTCTCATCGGAGCGCCGGTCCGCTACCATTGCTGCCCGCGCCGGCCGTCACGCGCCCATCAGGGGTTCTGGGCTGGAGCGTTGTCAGGCTCACGCCTCCACACAACCCCCTATCGAGAGAATGAGCAGCGTCATCGAAACCATCGAGCGCGCGCAGTTGCGCCGCGTCCCCGAGTTCGCGCCAGGCGATCGCGTCAAGGTCCACTTTCAGGTGATCGAGGGCTCCCGCCGCCGCGTGCAGGTGTTCGAGGGCGTCGTCATCAAGCGCCAGGGTCACGGAGCGCGCGAGACGTTCACGGTGCGCAAGCAGTCCTTCGGCGTGGGGGTCGAGCGGATGTTCCCCGTGCACTCGCCCAAGATCGAGCGCATCGAGGTGGCCGCCCGCGGCGACGTGCGCCGCGCCAAGCTGTACTACCTGCGCGACCGTGTCGGCAAGCGCGCGCGTGTGCGCGAGCGCCGATACACCGGACCGGAGCAGACGGTCGAGCCCGGCTTGCTGGCCGACGAGCAGCCCAGCGGAGCCACCGACGCCGAGGGTTTGACAGCCGAGGAGGCTCTGCGGGCAGAGCCCGGTCAGGACGCAACGGAGACCGCTGCGGCTGAGGAGTCCGCCGGGGCTGAGGAGACTGCCGGGGCTGAGGAGTCCGCCGGGGCTGAGGAGACTGCCGGGGCTGAGGAGTCCGCCGGGGCTGAGGAGACTGCCGGGGCTGAGGAGGCCGCTGGGGTCGCAGAGTCCACGGCCGCCGCAGAGTCCACAGCCGCCGAGGCGCACACGGCCGACGCCGAGACCCCCGACGCCGGCGAGACGCAGGAGGGCCAGGGCGCCGGCCAGCAGCCGGCGTGAGCACTCGAGGTAAGCGCCCGGCGGACGCGAACGCGCCGGTCGGGACAGCTCTGTCCGGCGGGGGCGGCGGCAAGGCCGCGACCAAGCAGCCCAAATCCAAATCGACCCTGGGAGCAATCGTCGAGCTGGTCGTGATCATCGCGATCGCGCTCGGTCTCGCGCTCGCGATCCAGGCGTGGATCGTCAAGCCGTACAAGATTCCCAGCGGCTCGATGGAACCGACGCTCGTGGTTGGACAACGGGTGTTGGTCGATCGCATCGGCACGCACTTCAGCGGCCCGAGCGTCGGTGAGATCGCGGTGTTCCATCCGCCGACCGGCGCCTCCCAGCAGGAGTGCGGGCCTGTGCCACACACGGTCAAATACGACGGCGCGGCGTGTTCGGCGCCGATCCCCGACGAGGACACGGGCGTCAACTTCATCAAGCGCGTCGTGGCGGGGCCGGGCGACGAAATCTATGTCAAGGAAGGCCACGTGTATCGCCGCGCGGCCGGCACCACCCAGTTCGTGCGCGAGCACGACCCCTACATCCGCGAATGCGGAGCCAGCGCCGAGTGCAACTTTCCGACGCCGATCAGGATTCCGGCCGGACACTGGTTCATGATGGGGGACAACCGTGGCGAATCCGACGACAGCCGCTTCTGGGGACCGGTCCCCACTTCGTGGATCATCGGCGAAGCCTTCGCCACCTACTGGCCCCCCGACCGCATCGGATTCTTCTAGGCGTAGGCGTAGGCGCAAGCGTGCGCACGCCAGCGGCCGGCGGCTGTTTTCCTTTGACCGGCGCCTCGAGGTTCCGCTGATCGCTGGCGCCGATGAGGCTGGGCGAGGGTGCCTGGCCGGCCCGCTCGTGGCGGCGGGGGTGCTGTTCGACTACGACGCGCTCACCACGCGCGAGCTGCGCTGGTTGAGCGCGCTCAACGACTCCAAGCAGCACACGCCCGAGGCGCGCGAGGAGCTGTACCCGCTCGTGTTGCGTTGCGCGGTTCGTGTGGCGGTGGTCTGCCGTTGCGCCGGCGGGATCGACGCGCGCGGACTGCACAACACCAACCTCGCGGCGTTGCGCGACGCATTGCGCAACGTCACCGCCGGCGTGTCCGGCGAGGTGCTGTGCCTGATCGACGGCTTCTCGGTCCCCGAGTTCGAGCGGTCCCAGCGGGCGATCGTCGACGGGGACGCCACCAGCGCCGCGATCGCCGCCGCCTCGATCGTCGCCAAGGTCACCCGCGACCGTTACATGCGCCACGCCGACACCGAGCACCCCGGCTGGGGCTTTGCCGAGCACGTCGGCTACTCCACGCCCGTGCACCGCGCCGCGATCGCCCGTCAGGGTGTCTCGCCGCTGCACCGCATGTCGTTTCAGTCGCTGGCCTACCAGCAGCTGGCGCTCTGAGCCGCTCGCGCCCTCGGTCAGGCCGCCGCGGCCATCTCGAGTTCGGTCACGGGCTCGACCTCGAACACGGTCGGAAAGCGGTCGGCGAGCCCTGTGGCGTGCAGCGCCTCGCTCACGATGTGCGCGGCGTTCTCCGCGGCGGTCGCCGGGTCCGGCTCGTCGTTGGCGAGGATGAGCACAATCGTCTCCTCGTCATCCCACGAGGCGATCGGACCGAGCTCGGGGTATTTCTTGTCTAGATATCTGATCAGCGGTAGCCACAGTGATTCGTCGCTGAATGGCATATCGGCCACAGAGGTCCAGGTTCGGTACTCCATGATCATTGTTTATACCCTTTCCTCTTGAGTCGAGCAAGGAAGTTCGCCAGTGAGCTCGAGGATGAAGGGGTTCCCGCGACTGAACACGGGTGCTCGTTCTTGTCGGGCGGGAAGAACAACCAGTACTCCTTGCGCTTCTCCACGCGCCACCCCTGCTGTTCGGCGCGACGTCTGATCTTCCTCAGATCGCCCCGGGCCGTCATCGCTCGACTCGCTTTTCTGCTGACACCCGGCTCACCACGCTTACCACGCTCACCAAGCCCCCTCCACGTGATCGAGGCGTAACAGCCGGTCGCGGCTGTCGAGCATCACGCCGATCGCATCGAACCGGATCGTGTGGGCGTGAGGGCGGATGTGCTTCTGATCGGCCAGCCACGCCGTGGCGAGCTTGCGCAGGCGGATGCGCTGGCGGGGGCGCAGCCAGTACAGCGGCAGCTGATCGGGGCGGGGGCCGCGCGGGCGCGGGTCGACCCGCCTGGTCTTCACCTCCACGAAGATCAGCGCCTCCCCGTTGAACGCGATCAGGTCGATCTCGCCGTAGCGGGTGCGCTCGTTGCGCCCCAGGGGCGCGAATCCGAGACGGTGCAGGTGCTCGACCGCGAGCTGCTCGCCACGACGGCCCAGCGCGTGACGGGGATCCACACGCCTGGCGGGCTCTGCGGGGCTGGCGGGCTCCGCGGGATTGGCGGGCCGCGGAGACGGCGTCCCGCCCGGCGCGTCGGCGTCGGCGTAGCGCTCGCGGAAGTCGTCGCGTCCGGGGCCGGAAGCGCTGGTTTTGGGCATGCACCGAGACTAGGTGGGCAAATGTGACAGCGAACAGACCTGGGTGACAATTCACGCTCAAAACAGTCACAAATGTGTGACTCGGCACTTCGCGGGGCATGGGGCGGGCTTGCCGGGCCACGCGCGGGCGTGTTGGCATAGTGTCTGTCGCCATGAGCGAGGCCAACACGCGGGAGACACCCGCACACAAGACGTCCGCGGACGGACCGCAGTCGTTGGACGGTGTCAGCGGGTTCATGGGCATGCGCTGGGACGATCCGCAGACCGTGCGCCTGCGGATCCGCCCCGAGCTGATCAACGCCGGCGGCCTGCTGTCGGGGGTCGTGACCTACGCGCTGGTCGACTACTGCATGGGCTCGACGCTGTGGGCGCAGACGACGCCCGAGGAGCGGATCGCGACGATCAACATCTCGATCAACTACATCCAGACCGCCACCGAGGGAGAGATCGTGTGCACGACCGAGCTCGACCGGCGCAACCGCACGACCGCGGTGATGCGCAGCGAGGTGCGCCACGAGGACGGCCGAGTGCTGGTGAGCGCGATTGGCAGCTACACGATCTTCCAGCGCCGCCGCCGCGCCGAGGCCGTGGCGAGGGCGGAGGCAGAGGCCGGGGCGGAGGGAGAGGCCGTGGCGGAG
>Ga0335075_10016777_pt1 | contig 10914 bp, 8 predicted proteins | sample Lox_Sample_24_FD_206723 | JGI IMG/M metagenome (GOLD analysis project Ga0335075, IMG submission 206723) | Soil microbial communities from Loxahatchee National Wildlife Refuge, Florida, United States - Lox_Sample_2.4 | ecosystem: Environmental > Terrestrial > Soil > Wetlands | place: USA: Florida... | reverse complement strand
CTGCAGCGGCACCCGCCCCGGTCGGCCCGTTCCCCTCTTGAACGCCTGCCCTCAGCCAGGTGTCAATGCTGCGGGCCGCCCTCTTGCCGTGGCCGATGCCCACCGTGACGGTGCGCTCGGCGGGCACCATGTCGCCTCCGGCGAAGATGCCCGGATGGCCGGTCATCAGGTCCGGCCCCACCTGGACGACCCCGTCGCTGACTGCGATGCCGGACACTCCCTCGAGCAGCGACAGCTCGGAATCCTGGCCCAGCGCCAGCACCACGGTGTCGGCGGCGAGCTCGGTGAATTCGCCAGTCGGCTGCGGGAATCCGGTCTCGTCGAGCCGCATCTTCTCGATGACGAGCTTGCCTTCGTCAGCGCGGGTGATGGTGGACAGCCACATCATCCGGACGCCCTCGTCGGCGGCCTCCTCGACCTCCACATCGTGGGCGGGCATCCGGTCCCTCGTGCGCCGGTACACCACGACGGCGTCGGTCGCGCCGAGCCGCCGCGCGGTCCGTGCCGCGTCCATGGCGGTGTTCCCGCCGCCGTACACCGCGACGCGCCGGCCGAGCTGCGGCGGCTCGCCGTCCGCGGTCGCGTGCAGCAGGGTGACGGCGTCGAGAACCTTAGCCGAGTCACCAGCGGGGATGTAGGCCCGGCGGCCATGCTGTGCGCCGACCGCAAGGAACGCGGCGTCGAAGCCGCCGTCGGCCATCGCCTTCTCGATGTCGGTGACCTTCTGACTGCCTTCCCAGTTCACGCCCATGGCCAGGATGCGGCTGATTTCGGCGTCAAGCACCGAGCGCGGCAGCCGGTAAGCCGGGATGCCGTATCGCATCATGCCACCGGGCAGCGGGGCCTGGTCACGCATAGTGACGTGGTGGCCGAGCAGCCGCAGCTGGTAAGCGGCGGACAGGCCAGCCGGGCCGGCGCCGACGACGAGCACCTTCTTACCGCTGTCGGCCGCGGCGACCGGGACGGTCCAGCCGCTCTTGATGGCTTCGTCACCGAGGAACCGCTCGACCGAGTTGATACCGACAGCCTCATCGACCTGGCCCCGGTTGCACGCCGTCTCGCACGGCCGGTAGCAGACCCGCCCCATGACCGCGGGCAGCGGGTTGTCCGCCATGATCTGCCGCCAGGCAGCCTCGTAACCGCCGTCCTCTGCCCGGTAGAGCCACTGCTGGATGTTCTCGCCGGCCGGGCAGGCGTGGTTGCACGGTGGCATGAGGTCGACATACACGGGGCGTTCCGTGCGCCACGACCCCGTCTTATTCGCCAGGCTGGAGCCCGGGTCGAGGGTGATCGCGAATGGCCTGTCCATCACGAGCGCTCCTTGCTTGCGGTGCTGACGGCCGCCCGGCCCGGGTCCGATGACTCGGGGTCGAGCAGGCCGAACCTGGCGATGTTGCGGTCGGCCATCCGCTGCAACCGGGCGATGGTCGCCGCTCCGTCCGCAGACTTGAACAAGTGCGCGTACCTGGTCTGCAATCTCAGGTAGTCCTCGACCGGGGCCTTGCGGCGGATCTTCGACACGCTGACGACCTCGCCCGCTTCGGCTTCGAATACGGGAAACAGGCCGGTCTGCTCAGCTAGCCGGGCGATCCTGATCGTGTCGCCGGGCGCACTGCCCCAGCCCAGCGGGCAGGGCACCAGGATGTGCAGGTACCGGGCACCCCGGAAGTCCATTGCGCGGCGCACCTTGTATTCCAGGTCACGCAGCCCGGCCACAGTGGCGGTGGCGACGTAAGGGATCTCGTGCGCCATCGCGATCAGCGGGGCGTTCTTGCCCTGGCCGAAGCTATTGCCGGGCTGCGGGCCGACCGCTGGTGTTGTCGCAGTGCGGGCGGCCGGGGGAGTGGCGCCAGAGCGCTGCACCCCGGTGTTCATGTAGGCCTCGTTGTCGTAGCAGATAAACAGCACGTCGTCGTTGCGCTCGAACATGCCGGACAGGCAGGCGAAGCCGATGTCGACGGTGCCGCCGTCGCCGCCTTGCCCGACGACGCGCACGTCTGCGCGGCCCTTGGCGCGCATGGCCGCGGCAACGCCGGTCGCCACTGCGGGCGCGTTACCGAACAGCGAGTGGATCCACGGGATCTGCCAGGATGTCTCGGGGTACGGCGTGGAGAACACCTCCAGGCACCCGGTCGAGTTCACCGCCACCATCTGCCTGTTGGTTGCGCGCATCGCGGCATCGAGCGCATACCTGGCTCCGAGCGCCTCCCCGCAGCCCTGGCAGGCGCGGTGCCCGCAGTTGAGCGAGTTCGTCCGGTCAGGCTCCGACTGCACCGAGCGCTCATCGTCGGCGAGCAGCCGGTTGCCGACGGCGAAACTGCCAACCTGGTAGAACTTGACCGGCTGAACTGGCATGACGGCTCCTATCCAATCTTGTGCGCGACCGCGCCGAGGTCGCGCAGGATGTTCTCGGCCGCCGGCCCCGACCGGCGCGTCGTTGCGGCGCGGCGCAGCTCGCGGTCAATCAGGTCGGTGTTCAGGTCGAGGAACGTCAGTGGCTCGAGCGCGTCGGCGGCTGCCCTGGTGAACAGGTCGCGCAGCGACTTCTTCGTGATGGCCCGGCCGCCAAGCCCCGCGATCACCGTGTAGTCATGCAACTGCAGGCCGGAGAGGGCCATCCGGACATTCGCCGACACGATGCCGCCGACGCCTACCGCCAGGGCCCGCTCCAACACCACGACCCGCTTCGAGCCCTGGAGCGCGGCGCGCACCGCGTCGAGCGGGAACGGGCGGAACGAGATGATGCCGAGGGCGCCGATCTTCATGCCGCCTTCGCGCAGCTCGTCGATGGTGTCCTTGACGGTGCCGAGCACCGAGCCGAGTGCGACCACGATGGTCTCGGCGTCCTGAGTCCGGTACGGGCGAACCAGGCCGCCGGAGGTGCGGCCGAAGTGCCCGGCAAAACAGGCGGCCACATCCGGGATCAGCTCCAGCGCCCGGGCCTGCCGGGCGTGCGCGAGATAGCGCACCTCGGTGAATGCTTCCGGGCCGACCATCGCGCCGATGGACACCGGATCGTCCGGATCGAGGATCTGCCGCGGCTCGTAGCCGGGCAGAAACCTGTCGACTTGCTCCTGGTCCGGGATTTCCAGCCGCTCATGCGCGTGCGTCAGCACGAACCCGTCCATGCACACCATGACCGGCAGTGACACTTCCTCGGCGATCCGGAATGCCTGAATGTGCAAGTCGAGTGCTTCCTGATTGGTCTCGGCGTACAGCTGGATCCAGCCGCAGTCCCGCTGGGACATGGCGTCGCTGTGGTCGTTCCAGATGTTGATCGGCGCGCCGATAGCGCGGTTGGCGACAGTCATCACGATCGGCAAACCGAGCCCGGACGCGTTGTACAGTGCCTCGGCCATGTACAGCAGGCCCTGGCTCGCCGTCGCGGTGTAGGCGCGAGCGCCTGCCGCCGACGCGCCGATAGCTACCGACATGGCCGCGAACTCGGACTCGACGTTGACGAACTCGCATGGCGCGAGCCCACCGGATTTCACCAGGGCGGCGAGTGCCTCGACGATATGGGTCTGCGGCGAGATCGGGTAAGCGCACACCACCTCGGGCCGGCACAACGCCACAGCCTCCGCAACGCCGCGCGACCCCTCGATCTGACCTACGCGCCCGGCACCGAACGCCGGGGCCGGAGCGGCGGCAGCGGGAACGGTCCCGGCACCGTTTGGCATCGGGCGGCCGAGTTCCCTGAGCGCGGCGCTATAAGCCGCGCGGGCCGCCGCGACGTTTCCTTGACCGATAGCGCCTGCGAACCTGCCGCTGATCGCCGCGGCCACTGACTCGATCGACACGGCGCCGCTGAGCGCCGCGAACCCGCCCAGCAGGGCTGCATTAGGTACCGGCCGCCCGACGTTCTGCTGGGCCAGCTCGGTTGCCGGCACCGTCAGCACGGCGCCCGGCCGGAGCCTGCTCGTGAACTCAGAGATGCCCAGGTCGGCGGCGGGCCGCGCGGAGTTGATTACCAGCAGCGCGTCCTGGTTTGCGCCCTCGAACACGTCGACCTGGTGCAGCAGCGTCGGGTCCTGGATGACGATGACGTCCGGGTGCATGACGGGCTCACGGACGCGGATCGGCTTATCGTCGATCCGGCAGAATGACACCACCGGCGCGCCAGTGCGCTCCGAGCCGAAGCTCGGAAACGCCTGCGCGTGCTTGCCTTCGCTAAAAGCCGCTGCGGACAGTAGCTCAGCCGCGGTTACCACGCCCTGACCGCCCCGGCCATGAATCCGGATCTGGAGCATCTGCAGACCTCCTCGGCCGGGTTGCCCGGCCAGTCAACCTCTCCCAGCAGCGTGGCAGTCGCGGGTGTCTTGCGGCCCGAGGCGAGCGGCCCCCGCCTTCGGGACCAAGGGCCCTGATCTCCCGCACCTGCGGCTAGCAGCGCAGTTGCGATTTGCGCGTCAGCTGAATCGATCCCGCACGGCGACAACACCCTGGACATGTCGGGCCTCGTCGAGAAGAGCGCGCGTGGCCTGCTCGCTTTGCGGCCGGCCAGAGATCGTCACGATGCCGTCCCGCACCGTCACCTCGAAGTCCTCAGATCGTGAGATCACCGCGGCCGGCAGCACCCTGTGCGCGATCTCGTCGCGGATTTCTTCGTCCGGCCGGCTGAAGATGGCCAGGACATCGGCGCGGCTGATGATGCCGAGCAGGCGCCCGGCCGCGTCGACGACCGGCAGCCGCTTGATGCGCCGGTCATACATGGTCCTGGCGGCCTCCGCCACTGACGCGTCCGGGCCGATCGTGATCGCCGGGCGGCTCATCAGCTCTGCCGCTGTGGTTCCCTTGGCCTTGTCTTCCTCGCGGACATGACGCAGCGCAGCGATGATGCTGGTCCCTGTTGCCTGCACCGCCTCCTTGACCAGCAAGTCCGCCTCCGAGACGACGCCGATTACCCGGTTAGCGCTGTTGAGCACCGGGAATGCACTGATCCGGGTACGCCGGAGCATGTCGGCCATCTCCTTGAAGGACGCGTCCTCGTGGACGGAGACGACTCGCCGGGTCATCACGTCCCGGACAGTTGCGCTCACCGGAGCCAGGGAATTCGCAGCCATAGCCGTAAGGGTCCCGGTCTGGCGGCTTCGCTACCAGGGTCTTGAGCCTTGCGCCAGCAGGACCAAAAGTCCTGAGCTGACTGACCAGATTAATGCCGGCGTCGGCTGCGCAGCTGACACTGGCGGTAACCAGCCAAGGTCGGAACGCAGATCCTGGCGGTAGGTCGGCCGGGACAAAAGTCGCATGAGGCCGGGACCCGCGGCCCTGCCTTCGTCCGGCGGCTAACGGCAACCTCATGTTGAGGAGTCTTCAGGAGGATGTCATGCGGAAGCCGGACACCCGGCGAGCCAGGCTGGTCCGCAGATTCGCGCTGGATCGTAATGAGCTGCGCCGGTGGTCGGACCGGATCGAGGCATGGTTCCTCCTGGGACTCGTGATCACGTTCGTGCCGCTTGCCTCAGTTGCCGTCGTCAGCGCCGTGCGCTGGGTACATGCGGATGGCGCCCATGAGCTCGGTGACGAGCTGCGGCTGACGCGGGTAACCGCGGTCATCGCGCGCGACGCTCCAGCGGTAGAGATACCCACGCCTGAATCGGTCTTGATCTGGGTGCCAGCGCGCTGGACGGCCGGCGGCGTACGGCACGCCGGAGACGTCCCAGTCGCACCGGGCACGCGAGCCGGGTCAGCCGTCCGAATCTGGATCGATGCTGCCGGGAAGTTTCAGCAACCGCCGCTTACCTTGAGCCAGCTATCGGCTCGCATTGTGCTGGCCGCTGTCGGGGCGCCGCTAGCCGTAGCACTTGGCATGCTGCTGGCCTGGGGCGGGCTGCGCTGCCTGCTCGACTGGCGCCGAATGGCCGCATGGGACCAATCGTGGTCGGTGGTCGGTCGCTCGTGGACCAGGTGAGAACCGGACGCTCAGGCCAAGCGGAATCCTAGGCCCCGGCCAGCCTCCCGGAGTTCATCGCGGGCTGATGGGTGGGCCACGTGATTGATGATCTGGCTCGCTTGTTCGCTGGCGTCGTTTCCCCAGATGGTCGCCATCCCTTGTTCGCTTACGAAGTAGCTGTGCTGGAAGGACGTGACCGGGCCGGCCAGCCGCGGCACCACCGTCGACACTTCTGCCTTGGGATGCCATGACGGCAGCGCGATGATCGCGCTACCGCCCGCCGAGTGCAGCGCGCCGACGACGAAGTCGGTTTGGCCGCCGAACCCGGAGTAGATCATGCCCTTCACCCTGGCGGCATTGGCCTGAGCGAATAGGTCGACTTGCAAGGCGCCATTGATGGACGTCATGGCCGGCTGCCTGGCGATCAGGGCCGGATCGTTCGTCTTTTCGGTCCGCAGCATCCGTACGCGCGGATTGCGGTCGACCCAGTTGTAGAGCTGAGCGCTGCCGAACGCGAATGATGCGGTAATCGGGACCGCTGTGTCGAGCGCGCCGGCCTGCTCGAGTGCGAGAACCCCGTCGCTGAACATCTCTGACCAGACGGTCAGCCGGCGCCGCCGGTGCAGGGCGCTGAGCACGGCATCAGGAACTGCGCCGATGCCGAGCTGAAGAGTCGCTGCTTCGGGCACAAGCCCTGCGACGCGGACGCCAATGGCCAGATGCACATCGGAGGTGGTCCTGGGCGCTGGCGAGCTCAGCGGAGCGTCCGCTTCTATGGCCAGGTCGATCTCATCTTCGGCCAGAACAGCGTCACCGCCCGTGTAAGGCATGTGCCGGTTGAGTTGCGCTATTACCAGTCCGCCGCGAGCGCGAGTCGCCTCGATGGCGGCCGGCAGGACATTTACTTCGGTGCCCAGTGACACTGTGCCGTTAGCCGGTGCCGACGTGTGGACGAGAACCACATCCGGCGGCACCGCGCCCTTGATCAGATTCGGAACAAGCGACAGCCGGCACGGCAAATAGCGCAGCCTGCTACTTGCCCGCATGCCCGGGCCCACGAAGGGCGATTCCAGCGTCACACCGTCCCGGTCGGGAATGCCAGGCTGAGCGTTGAGGGCGAAGAGGCGATACTCAGGCAGGGCAGCGTCGAGCACTTTGACGGCCTGCCAAGGCGTGGCGAAGTTGCCGCTGACCACGACCCTGGGCGCACCGTGCAATCCGGCGAGGACCGATCCCAGCACTGACTCAGTGACGACTCGCATCGGATGGGCCTCCCGTTTCAGTTGCTGGTAAGGCTGATGCGGCCCGCCAGAGGCGGGCCGCACCATCTGGGTCGGCCGAGGAACGGACCAGCTATGCGGTCTTGTCGACCGCAGGGGTCCCGGCCGCGACCCGGCTCAGGAACTGACGGACTGGCGAGTGGAGATCGCGCTCGTGCTTGTGGTGCTGCCGGTAGCTGGCGACGAGGCCGTCGACTCCGAGCCAGCTGGAGGTCCGCCAGAAGGTGAGGATCACGATCGCGCACAGCGCGTAGAAGGCGCAGACGCTCGCGGTACCCGACATGACGTAGGTGAACAGCAGGGCCAGGCTGCCCAGCGCTGCGATCCGGGTGAAGCATCCCAGGCACAGCGCGATGCCGACGGCGAACTCACACAGCGCCACCAGGATGGCGATCCAGCCCGCGTTCGGGACGACGAAGCCGGTCAGGAAGTGACCCCACCAGGTATAGGCCGGGGTGCCGTGGGCGGCGAAGCCGGCCACCGCCGCGCCGTTGTTGTGCAGGAAGCCGGGGTTCTCTGCGCCCCATAGCTTGGCAACTCCGGCCTGGATCCACATGATTCCAAGCCAGATCCTGATTGCCGTCCAGGCCACTGCCGCGACCTTGGACCCCTTGAGCCACTCCCACACCCGGAGGTTCTGGCGTGCCGATGGCTCACCGAGGATTTCCATTGGGCTTGCCATTGGAATCCGCCTTCTTTCTTTGCTCGTGAACCCGGTTCCTTCGGGCTCTGTAATCAGCTTCGCGGGATAAGCCGCGAGCGGATAAGAGCAGAGGTCCTGCGTTCTATAGGTCCAAAGGCACATTCCCGAGTTCACGGGACAACGACAGTGCCGGCTTTGCGGTCGAGGAGGTCTTGAGCGTCGGCGAGCTGCCCTATGGCGGCCATCTTGCCTGTTCGTTCGACGAAGCGGCAGACAGCCTGGATCTTGGGGCCCATGGACCCGGCAGGGAAGGAACGTGCGCGCAGTTCCGCGGGGCTGGCATGGTGTATCGGCACTGCGCCGGGTGTGCCGTAGCCGTCTTGTACGGCAGCAACGTCGGTCAGCAGCAGCAGAGCGTCGGCTTCGAGTTGTTGGGCGAGCAGTGCCGCGGTCAGGTCCTTGTCCACGACCGCTTCGACGCCCCGGAAGGTTCCGGTGACATCGCGAGTGACCGGAACGCCGCCTCCGCCTGAGCAGATAACGATCGCGCCGCTGGTTGCCAGCTGACGGATGAGGGTGAGGTCGAGCACCTGCGCGGGTTCAGGGGAGGGGACAACTCGCCGCCAGCGGTCCCCGTCTTTGCGTATTGCCCAGCCGTAGTCTGCAGCAAGTCTGCTTGCCTGGGTCTCGTCGTAGCCGGGTCCGACGAACTTGGTCGGGTGTGCGAAGGCTGGGTCCTCGGCACGGACGAGGGTCCGGCTGATCAGGCAGGCGGCCGTGCTGCCGGGCAGGGCATTCTGAAGTGCCTGAACAAGCCAGTAGCCGATCATGCCCTGGGTCTGGGCGCCCAGGACGTCAAAGGGGTAAGGGTGGGATAGTGCCGGGTCATGGGCGCTCTCCAGTGCCAGCAGGCCCACTTGCGGTCCGTTGCCGTGGGTGATGATCAGTTCGTGTTCGCGGGCCAGCGGCGCCAGCGCTTCGACGGCCGTCACGACATGCGCTTCCTGGATGTCCGATTCCGGCCGCTCGCCGCGCTGAAGCAGAGCGTTACCGCCGAGCGCGGCCACTACCTTCACGGCCGGTCACCAATCGTCGCGATCATGGTGGCCTTGATGGTGTGCAGCCTGTTTTCGGCCTCATCGAACACGATGGACGCCGGTGACTCGAAGACCTCCTCGGTCACTTCTAGGGCGTCCAGGCCCCGGTGAGCGTAGATCTTCTGCCCGGCTTGGGTGTCGCGGTTGTGCAGCGCAGGGAGGCAGTGCATGAACTTCACATCGCGGTTGCCCGTGGCTGCCATGAGCTTGGCGTTGACCTGGTAGGGCAGCAAGGCGTCGATGCGCTTGTCCCACTCCGACTCCGGCTCTCCCATCGACAACCAGACGTCGGTATAGATGAAGTCGGCGCCGGCTACAGCCGCGGCGATGTCCGAGGACACGGTAACGCGCGCGCCGGATGCAGCGGCCAGGGAGCGAGCGAGGCTCTGCACCGAATCAGCGGGTTGCAGATCCCGCGGCGCGCAGATGCGCACGTCCATGCCGAGCATCGATCCGGTCACCAGCAGGGAGTTCGCTGTGTTGTTACGGCCGTCACCGAGGTAGCAGTAGCAGACATCGGTGAGTGGCTTGGCGACGTGATCACGCATTGTCAGAATGTCGGCCAGCATCTGGGTCGGGTGCCAGTCGTCGGTCAGGCCGTTCCACACCGGGACGCCGGCATATGCGGCGAGAGTCTCCACAGACTTCTGGGCCGATCCGCGGTATTCGATGCCATCGAACATTCGTCCTAGCACTCGCGCGGTGTCTTTCATAGATTCCTTGTGGCCGAGCTGTGATTCCTCGGGTCCCAGGTAGGTGACGTGCCCGCCCTCGTCATGGGCAGCGACCTCAAAGGCGGACCGGGTACGGGTCGATGTCTTCTCGAAGATCAGGGCGATGCTCCGGCCGGCCAGCCGGCAGGCTCGCTGCCCGGCCCGCTTCTGGGCACGGACCTGCGCGCCCAGCTCGACCAGGTAGCGGAATTCAGCGGCGGTAAGGTCGGTCTCTCGTAGCAGGCTTCGACCGCGCAGATCCGGAATGGTTGTGGTCATGATGTGCTCCTCAGCGTGTGGGTAGCCGTTGTGTTCACGCGGGATCTCGCTCGATGGGACAGGTCATGCACCGCGGTCCGCCGCGGCCGCGGCCGAGCTCGCTGCCTGCGACGGTGACGACCTCGATGCCGTGCTTGCGGAGCATCGTGTTGGTGGGCACGTTTCGCTCGTATCCGAAGATCACGCCCGGGGCGACGGCCAGGTAGTTGGTTCCGTCGTCCCACTGTTCGCGCTCGGCGGCCCGGATGTCCTCGTCCGTGGTCAGCACCGTGACCTTGTCGACGCTGAGCACTTCGGCCAGGGTGTTCCACAAATTGTGGTTCCCGGTGACGGTGAGACCGGTCTCGCCAGGGCCAGCCTTGAGAGTCCAGGACCTCAGGTGCCGGTCGAGATACGGGTAGAGGACGAACGTGCTCCGGTCGATCATGGTCATGACCGTGTCCAGGTGCATCATGGCCCGGGAGGCGGGCAGCTCGATCGCGATAACAGTGCTGGCCTGGCCGCTGGCTAGCAGCGCGCGGGTAAGTATCTCGACGGCCATAGGAGAAGTCCGCTCGCCCATCCCGATCATCACGGCGCCATCGCCGAGCACGTGCACGTCGCCGCCTTCTACGGTGGCGGGCAGGTGGCTGGCATCATCGTCGCCGTAGTACCGGACGAAATCGGCGGTTGCGAACATCGGGTGGTACCGGTAGATGGCGCGGCTATGCAAGGTCTCGCGCTGCCGGGCCGGCTTGGCCATCGGGTTGATCGACACGCCACCGTAGATCCAGCACGAGTTGTCACGCTGGAATAGGTGGTTAGGCAGCGGCGGCAGGATGAAATCGTCGGCGTGAAGCATGTCCCATTTCAGGCTCTGCAGCCTTCGCGGCTGCAGGTCTGCCTTGAGGACGCCGCCCACCAGGTATTGCGCGAGGTTGTGCCCGTCGAGGTCATCAAACAGCTTCCGCACCGGGGCGACGAGGTTGGGTCCGAGGATCTCCGGGGTGCAGACCCGGTCGAGGACGAA
>Ga0335075_10016776_pt1 | contig 10915 bp, 12 predicted proteins | sample Lox_Sample_24_FD_206723 | JGI IMG/M metagenome (GOLD analysis project Ga0335075, IMG submission 206723) | Soil microbial communities from Loxahatchee National Wildlife Refuge, Florida, United States - Lox_Sample_2.4 | ecosystem: Environmental > Terrestrial > Soil > Wetlands | place: USA... | reverse complement strand
ATCTTCAGAAGTCAGCACACTGCGCAAGTACGATTCCACAGCCGCAACCTTATTCTTTAAAGATGCGGCGGATTTAAGCTTAGCCAATAGCGTTTCGTCTTTTAATACGATGTCGTCTATTATCAAATCTTCGCGCTTACACCGAATTTCGACCCTAGCAGAGCCGGGTAGGTGCCTTGTGCTTTTCCTCTTATCTCTTATCTTCATTCTGGGCTCGCGGCTTGCGTCCCATCCTCGGCCCGACAATTCAGCACCAATGGCGGGCTTAAGCTCCCATCTATAGTATCCATCAAATGTCCTGCTCTGTGTTACAAGCACTAGAGCGGTTTTCTCATTAATATTTGCAGCTTCAGATCTCTGAGAGCTCATGCCAAGCCCGGTGCTTGCATTCATCGCCGCAATAGCGGGAGCCGCGCTGTTAACAAGAGCACCCACTCCCAAATGAGCCGACGTATTCGTTGTCTGACTGCGAGATATTTCAACCGAGGAGATAGTTTGATCCCTTGATACCGTATCTTTTATTACCTCAAGGGGCTCATTAGCGGGAACTATCACGACCAACTCAGCCCTCTTAAGGCTAAGGCGAAACCTTATCGGCGAATCTTTCTCTCCACCGAGGCGGGCTGTGCTGAAAGTCGCGTCAACATGTAGCGACGCGACTCCTCGCTCGCCGTCAAACGGCGTATGCCATGCATCAATGGAAACAACATCCGCAAAGACTCTTTTGAGATTATTTCGCCCCAAGCCAATCTCCTGCCTTGTTATACGGCCATTGTCTCCTAATTGCGCGCTTCGCGTCTATAGCGATTTCATCAGCATGTGATTCTATCGATTGGCACGAAAGCCCTTCTACGACCTTCCCTGCCAACGCCTCGGCATCTTGTCCAAAATAGACGCTGCCTTGCCTAGGTTATAGTACTCACTCACTCCGCCGCCACGCCTGCCCGCGTGAACATGTCGTCCCCGCCTTCGCTGGCCGGCGTGTCGTTGGCCGCCTTGGCCTTCTGGCGCCGATCGAAATTGTCCCAGACCTCGCCCCAATTCCCGCGGGTCGCGGCCTTGGAATATTCGGTCGCGCGGGTTTCGAAGAAGTTCGCGTGCTCGACGCCGTTCAGCAACGGCGCGAGCCAGGGGAGCGGGTGCTCGTCGATCATGTAGACCGGCGCGAAGCCCAATTGCCCCAAGCGCCAGTCGGCGATGTAGCGGATATACTTCTTGATCTCCTTCGGCGTCATGCCGGGGACCGGGCCCATTTCGAAGGCGAGATCGATAAAGGCGTCCTCCAGCCGCACGGTGCGCTGGCAGACGTCGATAATCTCCTCCTTCACCGCCTTGGTCAGGCAATCGCGCTCCTTCACGAAGGCGTGGAACAGGCGGATGATGCCCTCGCAATGGAGCGATTCATCGCGCACGCTCCACGACACGATCTGGCCCATGCCCTTCATCTTGTTGAAGCGCGGGAAGTTCATCAGCATCGCGAAGCTGGCGAAGAGCTGCAGCCCCTCGGTGAAGCCGCCGAACATGGCGAGCGTCTTGGCGATGTCCTCGTCCGTGTCGACGCCGAACGTGGCGAGATAATCGTGCTTGTCCTTCATCTCCTTGTACTGGAGGAAGGCCGAATATTCGCTCTCCGGCATGCCGATCGTGTCGAGCAGGTGGCTGTACGCCGCGATGTGCACCGTCTCCATGTTGGAGAAGGCGGTCAGCATCATCTTGATCTCGGTCGGCTTGAACACCCGGCCATATTTGTCGTGGTAGCAATCCTGCACCTCGACATCGGCCTGGGTGAAGAAGCGGAAGATCTGGGTGAGCAGGTTGCGCTCGTGATCGGTGAGCTTCTGCGCCCAGTCACGGCAATCCTCGCCCAGCGGCACCTCTTCGGGCATCCAGTGGATCTGCTGCTGACGCTTCCAATATTCGAACGCCCAGGGATATTCGAAGGGCTTGTACTGCCGGGAAGCCTGAAGAAGGGGCATCGGGGTTACTCCTGTGGAATGCTGATATGGGGGCGCGGGGCGCCCGCCGGAAGGAAGAGCGACTGCGCCTTCAGGGTCGCGAGCGCGGTGAAAAAGATGACGGCCAGCAAGGCGGCGACACGAACGGTACGACGCGAGGCCAGATTGCCGACAGGTTCCGGGCGCAGGACCAGCCGGGCACTCTGGACGACGACGAAGGCCGCTGTGGCGAGCCGGAGAATGTCCGACGACGCCTTGTCGCCGAACACATTTTCCAGCGCCCAGATAGCACCGATCGCCGATGCAAGCAGGATCAGAACGATCGCGAAACCGCGGAACGAGGGATCACGCGGCGGCTGGTAGCCGACGGCCTCCGTCTCGGGGCGCCCTACCCCGCTCATCGCGCGCCCTCGCGAAGCCGGCAGGTCATGCGCCCGGCTCCTCGTCGCGGATCACGCGGTGGCTGCCGCGGGCGGCGCGGGGCGTGACGACGCGGTCGCGGTAGACGATCTTCGTGCCGCCACGGGCGCCGACGCCGAACACGACGATGCCGAGGAAATAGCCGAAATCGTACCAGCCGCCATTGTTGGGCACCGCATAGATGGCGATGTCGGGCAGGAAGATCGAGAGCACCCAGGCGACCGGGAAGATGAAGCCGTGCCACAGGCCGAAGAGGAAGCCCGGCGCGGCGGGCGCGACCGTGGACGCGGCCTGAGTCGCGCAGGCGGCGAGCGCGAGCAGCGGCAGCAGGGCCGAAAGGCGCAACGCCCGGCTCATCGCTGAATCAGCCCGAGGCCGATGGCGAGGAAGGCGCCGGCCGCGACGACCAGCATCGCGCCCAATTGCTTCTTCTGGCCGAAGCCGCGCTGGCTGCGCGTCTGCCACAGCACGATGACGGCCGCGACCGCGAAGACGGCGCCGATCGCGAATTTGGTGGTGTCGACGATGTTCATGCCGAAGCTCCGGGCCCGACTTCGGCGGGGAGGCGCGCAGCAGAGGCGGCCTCCCCGCCGGTCCCCCGCCCGGAGGGCGTGGCGTGCGGCGGGCTGCCGGCGGCGATGGAAGAGCGGCGCACATGTCCGACAGTCGCGTCTTCCACCTTCACCCCCCTTTCGGCGCCCACCGAATCCGTCTTCGAGGCGGACATGCCAGCGGTGCAGGGCGCCTGCCCGGCGGCCGGAATGTCCATGTGCCCATATGCTATCCGAGTCGCGCCGCGGGCGCCACCGGATATGCGGCGAACCGCACAGGAATCCTGGGGATAAACACCATATGTTGCGTCGCAGCGCATCCTGCACCCTAAATGTCGCCCTGCGCCAGCTCTGGCGCCAGAGAGCGGGCTCTCTTGTGGAGACCCTTGATGTTCCTTATATGTTCTGATGATTGCCTGTGCCGGAGTCAAGGCGGACGGCCGGTGCGCGCACGCGCAAAATCAGCGTTTTGACGCGGCGGCCCACCCGCTTATACCGGGGCGAACGACGCGCCGCGCAGCCTCGCCAGAGCCGCTTCGGCCCCAGGCAGCGCGCGGCAGAAACGAAAGGACGAACGACGTGGCGGGTGTGAACAAGGTGATTCTGGTCGGCAATCTCGGCGACGATCCCGAGGCCCGCTCGATGAACAATGGCGGCGAGGTGGTGAATCTGCGCGTCGCGACGTCGGAGACCTGGAAGGACCGCGACGGCCAGCGCCAGGAGCGGACCGAATGGCACCGCGTGGTGATCTTCAACGAAAATCTCGGCCGGGTCGCCAAGCAATATCTGAAGAAGGGATCGAAGGTCTATCTTGAGGGCCAGATCCAGACCCGCAAATGGACCGACAATTCGGGCCAGGACAAATATTCGACCGAGATCGTGCTGCAGCGTTTCCGCGGCGAGCTCGTCCTTCTCGACAGCCGCGGCGGCGGTGGGGGCGGCGGCTTTGGCGGTGGCGACGATTATGGCGACAGCTATGGCGGCGGCCAGAGCAGTGGTAGCGGCGGCTATGGCGGCGCGCCGCGCCAGAACCAGAACCGTCCCGCGCCGGCGTTCGACAGCGATCTCGACGATGATGTTCCGTTCTGAGGCGCAGTCGCTGGCGTCAGTCTGATTTCGACACGCCTTGGCGCGGCGGCGCCGGGCGCGCGTCGCGATAGTCGAGCCCGATCGCAAGGCCGGCCACGCCCGCGAACAGGCCGAAAAAGCCGTAGAGCAGTGCCCAGCCATAGCTGACCTCGAGCAGCAAGGCGGAGTCGCGCGGATCGGCGGGATCGTAATGGACGTCGATCACCGACCCGTCGGGATGCGCCGCGAGGAACGCCTCGACATATTCCTCGTCATACCATTCGACCGTCTCGCCCAGATAGACGCGCTCGCCGCGATAGGTCCGGCCGTCCACGACATAGCGGTAGCGCATCGCCGCCCAGGACCGCCAGCCGTCGCCGAAACGCCCGTTCGATTTCTCCACCTCCATATGCCCGCTGAGCACCTCGCCCTTGACGCTGCGCCAGGCGCGGGTGCGCTCCAGGTTCGACCACTGGCCCCACGCCTCCCATGCGCCCAGAACAAGCAGGCACAGGCTCAGCAGCAGCACGATCCGGTCGAACCGGAACAGCCCACGGATGCGCGTCATCGCCTTCCCCCTGTCCAGCAGCGGCCCCGCCGCCCCCCCCCCCGGGCGCAGCGCTGTCTCGCGATCCTGCCCGCGCCGCCGCGCCTTGCGCAACCCAGACGTTCGTCAGCCCGGAGTGAGGATTTGTCGCACCGCGCCTTGACCGATTTAGTCATATAATACACCAACGCCCCGAGCCCGTTCCGGGCGGTGAAGGGGACATTGAAAATGATGGCTTTTGTGGCGTCGATCGCGCTCGGCATTGCGGCGCAGGCGACGGGCGCGGTCGAACCGCGGCAGGTGACCGACCGCATCGCGCGCGCGATCGAGGAACATTATTTCGATCCGGCCGCCGGCGCCCGCGCGGCGAGTGCGATCCGCGAGGAGGCGGCGCGCGGCGCGTTCGACCGCATGGCTGCGCAGCAGCTCGCCAACAGCCTGACCGCCCGGCTCGAGCGCTACGACCGCCATTTCGCGGTCAGCTATGCGCCGCCGTCCGAAGCCGGCCAGGAAGCTGGCGGAGCAGCGCCGTCCGCCTACGGCCCGGAGGAGATGGACCGTCGCTCGGGCTATGGCTTTCGCGATGTCGGCGTGCTGCCCGGCAATGTCGGCTATATCGATCTGCGCACCTTCGCGCCGATCGACTTTGCCGACGCGAACTGGCCGGCGCGGCGCGCGGCCGATGGCGCGCTGATGCTGATGGCGCGCACCGACGCGCTGATCGTCGACCTGCGCCACAACAATGGCGGCGACCCGTCGATGGTCGGCTATCTGGTCAGCGCCTTCGTCGAGCCCGGGCGCGACGTGTACAACGTCTTTCACGCCCGTGCCGGACAGCGCAGCGAGCGGCCGGAAACCCCCTGGGCGGGGCCGCGCCTGGCCATGCCGGTCTACATCCTGATCAGCGCGCGGACCGGATCGGCGGCCGAGGCCTTCGCCTATACGCTGCAGGCGGCGGGACGGGCGACCGTGATCGGCGAGACCAGCGCCGGCGCCGCCAATCCCGGAGGTTCGGTGCCGGTCGGCGACGGCTGGCAGGTCTTCGTGGCCGCCGCGACGCCGATCAATCCGGTGACCGGCCGCAACTGGGAAGGGACCGGCGTCGCACCGGACGTGGCGATCCCTGCTGCCGGGGCGCTGGTCTCGGCACGCATCGCGGCGCTGGAGGCGGTGCTGCCCGGCCTGCCCGCGGCGGAGCGGCCGGATGCGGAACTGACGCTCGAGGCGCTGCGGGCCGGGGCGCGGCCGGGCCAGGCGAGCGACCTCGACGCCTTTGCCGGCACCTTCGAGGACCTGTCGGTCATGCAGGAGGGCGGCCAGCTCAGCGTGCGCACCGGCCGGCGGCTCCCGGCTGCGCTGGGCCGGCTGTCGCAGGACCTGTTCTATTCGGTCGACGCGCCTTCGACCCGTTACGAGTTCCGGCGCGACAGCGCGGGACAGGTCACCTCCGTGGAGGTGCGCTGGATCGACGGCACCCGCGCCGAATATCGGCGCGGTGCGGCCGGCTAGGACGGCTTTCCGCCCAGCTTGTCCTTGAGCGAGGCAAGCGCGCCGAACGGCCCGGCCTCTTCGTCCACCTCGTCCTCGCCTTTCACCCCCGCCGCCTTGAGCGCCTCGCCGGCGCCCGGGGCGCGGGGATAGGGATCGAGCGCGAGCAGGAGCGTCTCGGCCGCAGCTTCGCCGAGGTCGACGGCGCCGCCGTCATAGAAGACGACGTCCATCTCGCTCTCCTCGAGCTCGATCTCGTCTTCCCCGCCCACGGATTGCGGCGCGGGGCGGAAGAGAATGTCGAACGTCTCGCCGATCTCCGCCGGCACCGGCTCGCCGGTCGCAACGCAGCTCTGGACGACGGTGGCGGACAGGCGGCCGGTGGCGCGCACATCCCGGTCCTGCAGCTTCAGATCGGCCTCGGCCGCGAGCCGGCCGATCTCGACCAGCCCGAAGCGCCGGGCCAGCGCAGCACGCTCCGTCGCGTCGGCCTCGATCGCCTCGCGGCGCGGCGCGGCGCCCAGCATGTCGATCCGGACGAGCCGGCTGAACTCGGGCGTGCTCATGCCGGGAGGGCCGGCAGGCGCGCCGCAAGAAGGTCGTCCATCGGCGTTGCGGCCAGATTTTCGGCCCAGACGTCGAGACGCGACGCGACGATTCCGACCGCAGCATCCGAAGGCGGCGCATCGCGGAAGATGTTGCGGCGGACCGCCTCGGCGAAATCGCCGCTGTCCCGCGCGACGCGATAGGCGCCGAGCCGGCCGCCGAGCGCACCGACCATGCGGCCGACATGCTTGCCCACCACATAATCGCCGATGCCGAGCTGGCGCATCTCGCCGTCCATGTCCTGGATGAAAAGCTCGGTCAGCAGCACCGAGGGACCATGCCCGGCCTCGCCCTCGGCTTCGAGCCGCAGCAGCACGAGAGAGGTGAGCGCCGCGATCATGTCGAAGCGGCCGTCGATCGTGTCCGGCACCTCGCCTGCCAGATACCAGGACGGGTCGCGGCCCGCCGCGACGATGGCACGGTAGAGCGGATCGAGCGTCGCGCGCTCACTGGCTTCGCCGAATATGCGCCGCAGCAGGGACAAGAGGCGTTCCTTCAGAGAGTTTCGGGCCTCCGGAAAAAAACCGGGCGGCTTGCGCCGGTTAGGCGATGTTCATATTGGAAGGGCTAGTCAAGTCCGCCGCCGCCCCTCTGGCACCATGGCCCGGACGGTCAGGAGAATCGATCGACATGAGCTTCCGGCGTTCCCATGGGCTTCTGGCGGCTGCCGCCTGCGCGGCAATGCTCGCCGCCGCCTGCTCGCCGATCCGCGACCATCAGGGCTATATCCTCGACGACACCCTGGTCGGCTCTGTGCAGCCGGGCGTCGACAATCGCGATTCCGTTGCCGGCACGCTCGGCCGCCCGACCTTCGTCGGCCAGTTCGACCGGGCGAACCGCGACTGGTATTATGTGTCGCGCGACACCCGCCAGCTCGCCTTCAAGATGCCGCGTCCGGCCGCGCAGACCGTCCTCCATGTCGAGTTCGACGAGGCCGGCAACGTCACGCGCGTCAACCGCACCGGGCTGGAACTGGTCGCCAACATTCGCCCGACCGACCAAGAGACGCCGACCCTGGGCCGCGACCGCAGCCTGTTCGAGGAGCTGTTCGGCAATATCGGTGCCGTCGGCGCCAGCGGCCAGCGCGGCCAGACCGCCGACAACCCGCAATAACAAGCTGGCCGCAACAAGGCGGCGCCAGCCCATCCATCAGGTCGTCATGCTGAACTTGCTTCAGCATCCATGAACACGCGCCTCATCCGTTTGACTCAAGCCATGTTCATGGATCCCGAATCAGGTTCGGGATGACGAAAGAAAGGCGCGTCGCGACCCTCGCTTACTGGACGATGCGGCCGGCCGCGAGCACGGCGAGCGTCACCAGATCCGATGCGGTCGCCGTCATCGGCGCGATCTGGACCTGCTGCTGCATGCCGACCAGCATCGGGCCGATCACCGCGTCCCCGCCCAGTTCCTTGAGCAGTTTCGCCGAGATGTTGGCGGTCTGGAGACCCGGCATGACCAGTACGTTGGCGGGCCCGGTGAGGCGGCTGAACGGATAGATCTTGTGCATCGCCGGGTTGAGCGCGACGTCCGGCGGCATCTCCCCTTCATATTCGAAGTCGACGTCGCCGCGGCGGTCCAGCACCTTGATGCCCTCGCGCACGCGCTCGAGGAAGCTGCCCTCCGGATTGCCGAAGGTCGAATAGGACAGGAAGGCGACGCGCGGTTCGTGGCCCATGCGGCGCGCGACCTGCGCGGTCTGGATGGCGATCTCGGCGAGCTGATCCGGCGTCGGCCGCTCTGTCACCGTCGTGTCGGCGACGAAGACGGTATGGGCCTGGCCGACCATCAGGTGGATGCCGAACGGCGTGACGCCATCCTGCGGATCGAGCACACGGCGGACCTGCCGCAGGCTCTGCGCATAAGTACGGGTGACGCCGGTGATCATCGCGTCCGCCTCGCCGATGGCGAGCAGGCAGGCGGCGAAGATGTTGCGGTCCTGATTGACCATCCGCTCCACCTCGCGGTGAAGATAGCCGCGCCGCTGCAGCCGCTTGTAGAGATAGTCGGCAAGCTCGGGCACGCGCGCATAATTGCGGCTGTTGAACACCTCGAACGATTCGGGATCCTCGACGCCGAGCGCGCGCAGGCGGTCATGGACGTCGTCGCGGCCGACGAGGACCGGAATGCCGTAGCCGCCGTCGCGGAAGGCGACCGCGGCGCGCAGGACGACATCCTCCTCGCCCTCGGCGAACAGCACCCGGCGCGGATTGGCGCGCGCAGCCTCATGGGCGAGGCTGAGGACGGACGTGGTCGGGTTGAGACGGGCGCGGAGTGACGTGCGATAGGCCGCCATGTCCTCGATCGGCTTCTGGGCGACGCCGGTGTCCATCGCCGCCTGCGCGACCGCCGCGGGGACGATTTCCATCAGCCGCGGATCGAAGGGGGCGGGGATGATATAGTCCGGGCCGAAGCTGTGCGCCCGGCCGCCATAAGCCGCTGCGACCTCTTCGGGGACCGCTTCGCGCGCCAGTTCGGCCAGCGCGCGGGCGGCGGCGATCTTCATCTCGTCATTGATCGTCGTCGCGCGCACGTCGAGCGCGCCGCGGAAGATGAAGGGGAAGCCGAGGACGTTGTTGACCTGGTTCGGATAGTCCGAGCGGCCGGTGGCGACGATCGCGTCGGGCCGCGACGCCTTGGCGTCGGGCGGCGTGATCTCGGGATCGGGATTGGCCATGGCGAAGATGATCGGCTTGGGCGCCATCTCGGTCACCCATTCCGGCTTGAGCGCGCCGGCGGCTGAAAGGCCCAGGAACACGTCGGCGCCGATCAGGGCGTCGTGCAGCGACCGCGCCTCGGTATTGGCGGCATGGGCGGACTTCCACTGGTCCATGCTCTCGGCGCGGCCCTTGTAGATCACGCCCTTGCGGTCGCACATGATGACATTGTCGTGGCGCACGCCCATCGCCTTGATGAGCTCGGTGCAGGCAATGGCGGCGGCGCCGGCGCCGTTCACGACCACCTTCACGTCCTTGAGATCGCGGCCGGTCAGATAGCAGGCATTGATCAGGCCCGCGGCGGTGATGATCGCGGTGCCGTGCTGGTCGTCGTGGAAGACCGGGATGTTCATCCGCTCGCGCAACGTCTGCTCGATGATGAAGCAGGCCGGCGCCGCAATGTCCTCAAGGTTGATGCCGCCGAAGCTCGGCTCCAGCAATTCGACCGCATCGATAAAGCGGTCGACATCCTCGGTGGCGAGTTCGAGATCGATCGAATCGACGTCGGCGAAGCGCTTGAAGAGCACCGCCTTGCCTTCCATCACCGGCTTCGACGCGAGCGCCCCGAGATTGCCGAGGCCGAGGATGGCGGTGCCGTTGGAGATCACCGCGACGAGATTGCCCTTGGCGGTGTAATCATAGGCAAGGCCGGGATTTTCGGCGATGGCGCGGACCGGCACGGCGACGCCGGGCGAATAAGCGAGGCTGAGATCGCGCTGCGTCGCCATCGGCTTCGAGGCGATGATCTCGATCTTGCCCGGGCGGCCCTGCGCGTGGAAATCCAGCGCCTCGGCTTCCGAGAATTTGACGTTGCTGCCTTCGCTCACCTCGGCGCTCCTCCCTGTTGCCACCGCTGTAGGGCGCGAAGGCGGACAGGGGCAAGCGCGACGTGCGTGCGCGCGAATAGCTGGGGAGAAATGCCGAAAAGCCGTTCCCCGCCGAGCGCCAAGCCTCTAACCTCGCGCCATGGCCACACAGGCGAAAAATGACAGCGCATCCGCGCCGACGCCGATGATGGCGCAATATCTGACGCTGCGGGCGGAGGCCGAAGGCTCCCTGCTCTTCTACCGCATGGGCGACTTCTTCGAACTGTTCTTCGACGATGCCCGGATCGCCGCCCAATGCCTCGACATCGCGCTGACCGCGCGCGGCGAGCATGAGGGCCAGCCGATCCCGATGTGCGGCGTGCCGATCCATGCCGCCGAATCCTATCTCGCGCGCCTGATCCGCGCCGGCCACCGCGTCGCCATTGCCGAGCAGACCGAGAGCCCGGCGGAGGCGAAGAAGCGCGGCGCCAAATCGGTGGTCAACCGTGCCATCGTCCGCGTCGTCACCGCCGGCACGCTGACCGAGGAAGCCCTGCTCGATTCGCGCGCGGCCAACTGGCTGGCGGCGGTCGCGAAGACCGGCGAGCGCTACGGCATCGCCGCCGCCGACGTCTCGACCGGTCGGTTCGAATTGAGCTCGATCCCGGCCAGCGCGCTGGAGGCGGAGCTGGCGCGGCTGTCGGCGGCCGAGATCGTGTCGCACGAGGCGCTGGCGGAGGCGACCATCCGCAAGGCG
>Ga0335075_10016775_pt1 | contig 10915 bp, 8 predicted proteins | sample Lox_Sample_24_FD_206723 | JGI IMG/M metagenome (GOLD analysis project Ga0335075, IMG submission 206723) | Soil microbial communities from Loxahatchee National Wildlife Refuge, Florida, United States - Lox_Sample_2.4 | ecosystem: Environmental > Terrestrial > Soil > Wetlands | place: USA: Florida... | reverse complement strand
ACCGAGACCTGCTGGCCGAGCACCGCGCGGAACGCGATCTCGTTCCCGTCGACCGCGCCGATCGCCCGCCGCCCGGGAGCCTCGGCCGCGAGCGGCCCGAGCACGGGGTCGTCGGCGAAGAAGGCGGAGACGGCGCAGGGATCCGCGTCGAGGTCGAGCAGCCTCCGGGCGCGCTGCGCGGCGGCGGTCACGTCCCGCAGGTCAGACAGCGCCAGCGCGCACTCCACCCAGTTACCGGCGGAAGTGGGGCGAAGAGCGAGCAGGCCGAACCCGTTCGGGAGACTGATTGTTCGCTTGTACTCGGTCGCGGAAGCGACCTCGACCCCGGGAATGGCGCGCGCGGCCAGGTAGCGGAACATCCGGCTGAGGTCGATGGGCGGGCGGAACGCCAGGCGCAGCCGCAGCACGCCGGTCCCCGCCTCGCCCGGCGCCGGCCCGCCGCGCCGCATGGCCCGCTCCCGCAGCACCGAGGGCGCGGTGTCGTACACCTCGAGCATCGTCGCGTTGAACTGCCTGATCGACGTGAACCCGGCGGCGAAGGCGATGTCGCCGAGCGGCAGCGGCGTGGTCTCGACGAGGACGCGGGCGGTCCTGGCCCGCTGTGCCCGGGCGAGCGCCAGCGGTCCCGCGCCGACCTCGGCGGTCAGCAGCCGCCCGACCTGGCGGGTCGAGTAGCCGAGCGACGCCGCGAGCCCGGTCACCCCGGAGCGGTCGACCACGCCGTCCGCGATCAGCCGCATGGCCCGCCCGGCGAGATCCGACCGGATGTTCCACTCGGGCGAGCCGGGCGAGGCATCGGGCCGGCACCGCTTGCACGCGCGAAACCCGGCCTGCTGCGCCGCGGCGGCCGTCGGGTAAAAGACGACGTTGACCCGCCTGGGCGTCATGGCCGGGCACGACGGCCGGCAGTAGACTCCCGTGGTCCGCACCGCGGTAAAGAACACCCCGTCGAACCGGGCGTCCCTGCTGCTCGCCACCGTGTACCGCTGCTCGTCGTCCATCACGGTTCCACTCAACCACCGGGCAGGGGCCGAACACTAGCGGAAATCGGACATGGACGACCGGCCGGAGGTCGGCGGTGGTTGCGGTGGTCATCCGGCTTTCCCGCGCCCCGCGCATGAGGAGATCGCTCCCGAACGAGTGCCTGCTTGCACCGGCCCGCTCGGCCATGTCAGGCAAATCCGGCCGACCGGTCCGGTCGCCAGTTCCGCGGGTCAGCGGCAGCCCCGGCTCGCGCCGGCCAGCGGGTTGTTCCGGGGCCGGGCGTGCGGCTGCCGCGCCCTGCCCGTTTTGCCCGCCGCGGTTGACCGGTAAATTACGTTTAACGTGTAAACTTTTTTTATCATGAAGATAAAGCTCGTGTGGCGAGAGCTTTATTTACACGTTGCACCAAATTTACATCACGAACGAAATTTACCCGTTAATCCCCGGGCCGCATATGGTGAAATGCCAGGCTATAACGGCCGGCCAGGCAGGGGATCCCCATTCAGGCGCGCCAGAAGTCGTCAGGGTCGCGGCCGGGCCGGAAGCCGGCCGCCTCCACGACGTCGACGGCCAGCTTGAACCGGTCGCCGACCCGGTTCGGCAGGTGCGCGTCGCTGCCGAAGGACACGGCCGTACCGCCCTCCTGCCGCCACCAGCGCACCAGGTCGACCGAGGCCAGGGGTGACTTCGTGTTGATCTCAAGCACCCGGCCGGAGGCTGCGAGCGCGCGCAGCGCCGTGCGGTACTCCTCCTCAAACGGCTCCTCGCGGTACCGGTGCGCCCCCCTGGGCCAGTAGCGGCGCGGGAAGTCCAAGTGGGCGAGGACCTGGAACAGGCCGCTGCCCTCGATCAGCGCGACAAGCTCGGCGAAGTAGTAGCGCATCGCATCGTCGGCCGACATGGGACCGAAGAGCGCGTCGGCGGCCACCAGGCGCCCGTTGTACGGTACCGCGTGCAGCGACCCCAGGATCCGGTCGAAGTGGTGCGCGCCCACGATCGCGCCCGCGCTCGCGCCGAACAGGTGCGACTCGCCCGCCTCCACGCCCGACAGGATCCGCAGCCCGGGGAAGCGCTGTCGGCAGTCCTCGACCGACGCCAGGTACCCCGTGACGTCCAGCGGCTTGATCCGGCCCCACCAGCGGTGATCGGTGGCGATGTGCACGATCGCGTCGCCTGCGCCGCCGACCGTGAACTCCAGGTGCTCGGTGAACGCGATGGAGGGCAGTCCGATGGCGATCGCCTGCTCGCAACTGCGCACCATCGACGCGTCCGCAGACGTGTCGTACGACCATTCGCTATGCACGTGATTGTCCGCAGGAAGCACGGGGTCTATTTTACGTGGGGGCGCTTACCACTGGGCGTCGCGCTCCTTGGCCGAGGTGATGACGTAGATCTCGCCGGTCTGCCGCGCGCTCTGCGGTATGGGCCCCGGGGGCGGCTGGCCGCCTGGTATCTGGCCGCCCGGTATCTGGCCGCCCGCCATCTGGCCACCGAGCGGCTGGCCGCCGCCGACCGGCTGGCCGCCGCCGGAGGGCAGCGCCGTCTGGCCCTTCTTCGTGGCCCTGGTCAGCCTGCCCCAGCGCTCTTCCCAGTCGCCGACGTCGCCGCCGCAGGCATTGACGTAGGCGATGAGCACCGGCAGCGTCGGCAGCCTGAGCCCGCCCGCCGCCGAGGCCAGCGTGCGCATCGTGTAGTGCGACTTCTCCGCCATGTCGGGGTAGTCGAGCCTGACCTTCGAGCGCAGGACGCGAAGGTCGCGGGCGAACGCGGCCACGTTGTCGGTCTCGATCGCGGCGATCGGACCCTTGGCGTTTGGCGGCGGGTCGGGCAGCGCGCTGTCGCGCTGCCTGATGACCGGGCTGCCGGCGCGGGAGAACCCGCCCGTGTCGCGCATGCCCGGGCCGCCGGGTCCGCCGTAAGGCTGGCTGGAATAGGGCTGGCTGGGATACGGCTGGCCCTGGTACGGCTGCTGCGCCTGACCCGCCCAGCCCGGCCCGGGAACCGGGCCGCCCTGGCCGAACTGCCCCTGGTCGGGTGTCCAGCCAGCGCCAGGCTGCGGTCCAGGGGCCCGCCACGAGCCCGTGTCGCGGGCGCCTCGCTCTGGTGCCCAGTCGTATCCCCGGCCCGGTCCCGCGGCCTGCCACGAGCCGGTATCCCGCAAGCCTGGGCCATATCCGGCGTCCGCCGATCGCGGTCCGCCGGCTGTTCCCGCGCCAGGATCGTGCGGTCCCTGCGCGTTCCTCGCGTTCTGGCCCGCGCCCGGCGGCGGCCCGGCGGCCTGCCAGGAGCCCGTGTTCCGCGGGTACGGGCCGAACTGCCCGGGCATCTGCGGTCCTCCCGGCTGCCCGGTGGCGTACGGGTTGGTGCTGTACGGGCCGGCGACATAGGGCGTCTGGCCCGGTCCCTGGCCGTACGGCCCGGGCCTTGGCGCCTGCCCCTGGCCGAACTGGCCCTGATCGAACTGGACCTGATCGAACTGGCCCTGATCGAACTGGCCCTCGCCGAACTGCGGCTGATCAAATTGATCATGAAAAAACTGGCCCTGGCCGGCTGGCCCGCGCCCCTGCTCGGGTCCGAACTGGCCCGGTGCGGGACGCCCGGGCGTGAACTGGCCCGGCCCGTAGCCGTTCGGCACCTGGCCCGGGGCTCCTTGCCCGTATCCGGGCTGACCGGACGGCCGCGGCTGGCCCTGACCGTAAGGGCCGGGTACCGGCCGTCCCGGCGCGAACTGCCCCTGCCCGGCGGCCGGCCAGCCCGAACCGCGCTGGCCGGACCCGCCGCGGCCCGGTCCCTGCCTGTTCGGCGGCCAGCCCGTCGCCGGCCCGTCATGGGGCTGCCCCGGCCCGCCCGGCCCGCCCTGCCCGGGCACGCCCTGCGCGGGGCCGCCTCGCCCCGGCCCGGCAAATGCCTGCCCGCGCCCGGGTCCTGGGAAGTCCCGGCCCTGATAGCCGGGTTGCCGGGGATACCCGGGCGCTTGCGGGCCACCGGCCTCGCCGGCCGGACCCGGGCCAGGCCCGGGTGCGTAAGCGTAGGCCCCTGGGTGCGGCGACTCGTAGAACCCCGCCGGTCGCGGGCCGCGCGGCGGGGCCGAACGCGGCTGGCCCGCACGCGGCTGGCCCGGGGGCCCTTGCCGCGGGCGGGGCCCGGCGGCGCGCGGCCGCGGGCGGCCAACGCCAGGCATCGCGTCCTCGGGCCGTTGCCAGGGCGATTCCGGGTCGTACGCCGCCTGCCGGCCGGGACGTGGCGGGTAGCCCGGCCTGGGCGGCATGCCGCGCTCGGGCCGGGTGCGCGACGGCCCTGGCGGGGTGTCCGCCGGCCGCGGCCGTTCCCGCTCACGGCCGCCCGCGTAGGCCTGGTAGCCGGGATCAACGGGGTAGGCGTCCGCTTCCAGGTAAGAATCCCGCTGGTAAGCGTCCCGCTCCGCGTGGGCAGCGCCGACCCGGCCGTGCGTGCCTCGGTCAGGCCCGCTGCCCTGACGATTCACCCGGCACCTCCTGGACACACCGTGCGGCGCTCGCCACCCCAGATCGAGTGTAGGGCGGTCGCGCCCGCCGGACAGGGCCGTCGGGTAATTGCGCCTGCTTCGATGCTGTTTTATTTCAGCGGGCAGCGGGGGGCGCGAAGTCCGCGCCCGGGTGTCGTATGCGTGCCGGTGAGGCTACTCTGGGGTTAGGGCACGAGCGAATTGCCCGCGCCATGTGGATTTGCGACGCGCAAGCGCCGCGCCGGAGTTGCCCTGCGGAGCGGCCATGGTGGCATGGATCGTCTGGCTGATCGTGGCGGCCGTGTTCGGCGTCGCCGAGCTGGTCACCTTCACGTTCGCGCTTGGCCTCATCGCGGTTGGCGCGTGCGTCGCCGCGGCCGTCGCCGCCTTTCAGCTTGGCCTCCCCTTCCAGCTGCTCGCGTTCGTCATCGCCTCGGCGGCCGGGCTTGGCACGGTCCTTCCCATCGCCCGGCGGCACGTGAAGCAGCCGCCGCTGCTGAAGACCGGGCCCGCCGCCCTCGTCGGCCGGTCCGCCCGGGTGCTTGAAGAGGTCAACGGCCACAGCGGCAGGGTCAGAATCGGCGGCGAGGAGTGGTCGGCTCGTGCTTACGACGAGACGCTCATCATCCCCGTCGGTCACACCGTCGACGTCATGCAGATCGAAGGCGCGACGGCGCTCGTCTATCCCCGGGAGTAACAGCCATGGTCATCGCGGAAACCATCATCGCGGCGGTGGTCGCGCTCATTGTCCTGCTGACCGTTGTCCGCTCGGTGCGCATTATCCCGCAGGCGCGGGCGCGGAACGTGGAGCGGTTCGGCCGGTACCGCAAGACCCTCGAGCCCGGACTGAACTTCATCGTGCCGTTCGTCGACCGGGTCAAGCCCCAAATCGACCTGCGCGAGCAGGTCGTGTCGTTCAACGGCCAGCCGGTGATCACCGAGGACAACCTCGTCGTGCAGATCGACACGGTGCTGTTCTTCCAGGTGACCGACCCGCGGGCGGCGGATTACGAGATCGTCAACTACATCCAGGCGATCGAGCAGCTCACGGCGACCATGCTGCGGTCGGTCATCGGCTCGATGGACCTGGAGCAGACGCTGACCTCCCGCGACAAGATCAACACGCTGCTGCGCGGTGTCCTCGACGACGCGTCGGGCAAGTGGGGCATCCGGGTGACCCGGGTGGAGATCAAGGCGATCGACCCGCCCAAGTCCGTCAAGGACGCGATGGAGAAGCAGATGCGCGCCGAGCGGGAGAAGCGCGCCGCCATCCTGACGGCCGAAGGCCAGCGGCAGTCGCAGATCCTGACCGCCGAGGGCGACAAGCAGAGCAAGATCCTCCGTGCCGAGGGTGACAAGCAGGCCGCGATCCTCCGCGCCGAGGGCGAGGCCCAGGCCATCGGCCAGGTCTTCGAGTCGATTCACCGCAACGACCCTGACCCGAAGCTGCTCGCCTACCAGTACCTGCAGACGCTGCCGCAACTGGCCAACGGGGCGGGCAACACGTTCTGGGTGATACCGAGCGAGGTGACGACGGCACTGAAGTCGGTGACCTCGGCGTTCGGCGGCGGGGAGTCGGCCGGGCCGAACGCCGCCCCGGCCGCCGCGCCCGCGCCAGGTGCGGTGCGCGACCGGTCGGAGCAGGGAGCCATCCCGCGGCAGCCGGGGCCGCCGGAACTCACCGCGCAGCGGCAGGAAGAAACAGTGCAGCGGCAGGACGTACCGGCGCAGCGGCAGGAAGAACCGGCGGTTCAGCCCGCGGTCGCCGCCGAGGAGGCGATCCCCGTCAGCCTTACGCCGCCGGGGTCAGTGAACGGAAGCGCGCCGTCGTCAGGCGAAGACGGCTAGCAGCACCGCGATCACGCAGAGCAGCACCGCGGCGATTACCACGACTCTGGTCAGGGACGCGTTACGCGCCGCGCCGCCGTCCCGGCCGGCGGCCGGCGCGGGGCTGGACGCGGTGCCCGCCGGATGAGCGACGCCCACCGTCGCCACGTCTGCTGGCGCCGGGTCGGTGCCGGCCAGGGACGCGTCGGACGCGGTCCCGTCCCAGGCAGCGGCGTCCCACGGGGCCCCCACACCGGAGGTGACAGCGCTGCCGGACGGCGGCCCGGCGGACCCGGTCTCGATGGCCGGCTCGGCGGCCGCCGTCGGCGTGTCCCTGAGCACGGGCCAGGCGGTCGACACCCGGATGGGATCCCACCCCGCTGGCTTGTCGGGCAGGGCCGGCTCGCTGACCGTCGAGAGCGTGGCCTCGGCGAACTCGAGGTCGTCGGCCGACTCGACATCGGGCGGCGGGGGGGCGAGGGGGTCGCCGCCGGAGCTGGCCATCTCTTCGGCGACCCGGCTGAGCGCCGCGATGATGATCGAGGGATCGGGGTTATCCGCGACCTGTGACACCGAGCCGATCCTGGCGCCGGCGGTGGCCGCGTCCGAGCGGCCCGCGGCCCGTGAGGCTGGCACCGGCAGGGACGGTGACCTGGTCAGCGACCGCCACCGCTCTTCCCATTCCTCGGTGGTGCCGCCGCAGCCGCGCACGTAGGCGGACAGGACCGGCAGGTCGGGAAGCGTCGGCCCGACCTCGGCCGCCCTGATGGAGTCATAAGGGAAATGAGCCCGCGCGGCGAGTTCGGCATGCCCGAGTCCGGCGCCGTCTCTGAGTTGGCGTAGCTCACGCAAGAATCGCGCCGGGTCGTCTCCCGACGCCCCGCGACCTGCCACCTGCCGCACATCGGCCTTACCGTACTCCACCCAGGCACCCCTCCCCTGAATCCGTATGGCCGGCTGGACCCCTGGGTTCGCCCGGCTCGCGGTGCGCTTCCTCCAACCAGGATTCACCTGCAGGTTATCGCCTGCGATTGCGGCGGGCGTCGCAACCGCGAGCATTAGGCATGCCAAATTCGCTCGCTGCGTGAATTGTTCTGATTGCGTTGGACGTTGTTGGGTATTGTGCCCGGACTATCCGTGGATGGCCAGGCCGACCGTGAATGCCAGCCCAAAGGCCAGTTGCAGCCGACCTGTCTGTCCGAGCGTCGCGATCAAGCCGGGCCCGGAGACCCCGCCGCGCACGGCCCGCGCCGGCGCCAGGGCAAGCGGCAGCGCGAGCAACGCGAGCAGCGAGAACGGCCGGTAGAAGGCGATCAGCGCGGCGAGCGCGAACGGGACGAGCAGGAACGCGAGGTACGTCGCCCGGGCGCGCGCGTCACCGATCCGCACCGCCAGGGTCCGCTTGCCTGCCGTCGCGTCCGACCCGATGTCGCGCAGGTTGTTTACCATCAGCAGCGCGCACGACAGCAGGCCCGCCGGCACCGAGGCCGCGAGCCCGAGCCAGGAAAGCCGGTCCATCTGCACCAGCGCTGTCCCGGCGACCGCCGCCACGCCGAAGAACACAAAGACCGACACCTCGCCGAGCCCCCGGTACCCGTAGGGGCGCGAGCCGCCGGTGTAGAACCAGGCGGCGAGCACGCACAGCGCCCCGCCGGCGACGATCCACCACGAGGTCACCGCCGCGAGCACCAGCCCGAGGCAGCACGCAAGGAAAAAGCATGAAAAGGCGGCGATCTTCACCGCGCGGGGCGCCGCCGCCCCCGAGCCGACCAGCCGCATCGGCCCGGCCCGCCGCCCCGTCGCGTCGGTGCCACGAACCCCGTCGCTGTAGTCGTTGGCGTAGTTCACGCCCACTTGCAGCGCGAGCGCTACCAGCAGCGCGAGCAGCGCGCGCCACCACGAAAACGCGTGATACCCCGCCGCGACGCCCGACCCGATGAGCACCGGCACCACCGCCGCCGGCAGCGTCCGGGGCCGCGTCCCCGCCACCCACTCCCGTGCACTAGCCACGGGCAGATCCTATGCGGCGGTTTCAGCTGACTGGTGACAGCCTGGTGTGCAGGCGCACGACCGGCACCTTGGTGCCCATGTCCAGGTTGGACCGGCTGCCGTCCGGCGCCCACCCGGCCGCCTCAAGGAAGCCGATCCGCGTCGCGTCACCGGACAGGACCCACGTGTACCCGGTGCTGAACCCGTCCTCGGCGAACGTATCGGCCACCGCGTTCAGCAGTCGCTGGTCATGGCCCTCCGCGGCGACCGCGGGCAGCACGTGCAACTCGTAAAGCTCGCCGTCGGTGCCCGGCCACAGGTCCTCGTCGGTGGCGGGCCCGGCCGCGGCGAACCCGAGTATCTCGGGTGAACCCGGCTGCTCGACGGCGACGTGGACCCGGTGCCTGGACGTCGGCGGGGCGCTGATCGCCTGCCGCCACCGCTCCGCGAACCGTTCCACGGCCGCCTCGGCGGTCAACTCGGCGATCACGGCGTCAGGTACGAGCCCGCCGAAGGCGGCCCGCCAGCTAGCGACCTGCACCCGCGCCAGGCCGGGAGCGTCCGCCTCGCGTGCTGACCGGACAAATCCGCCCGTCACGATGCTTCTCCTCGCTTGATCAAAGACTCCGGTAGGTCGGGCGCCCGAGCGCCCGACCTACCGGAAATATCAGCACCTGGCCGCTCAGCTCCCTGGCGTCTCGGGCGCGAGCCTGGCCAGCGCGGAGATGTCGCGCGCGGCGCCAGTGGCCGCCGACGTCGCGAGCGCCGCGTACATCTGGAGGGCCGCGCTCACCGGCCGCTGCCGCGCCGCGGGCCGGTAAGACCCGAGGGCCGCGAGCAGCGCCTGCCTGCGCTCGGCCAGCACCGAGTCCGGCACGTCGAGCCGCAGTTCCCGACGCGGGATGTCGATCACGATCGTGTCGTCCTCCTGCACGAGCGCGAGGGCGCCGCCGCCCGCCGCCTCGGGGGAGATGTGCCCGATCGACAGCCCCGAGGTCCCGCCGGAGAACCGCCCGTCGGTGATCAGCGCGCAGGCCCGGCCGAGGCCCTTGCCCTTCAGGAACGACGTCGGGTACAGCATCTCCTGCATCCCCGGGCCGCCGCGCGGCCCCTCGTACCTGATGACAACGACATCGCCGGCCGCGACCCGCCCGGCGAGAATCCCGTCCACGGCGTCTTCCTGCGATTCGAAGACCCGCGCGGGCCCGGAGAACGTCCACAGCTCCTCGGGCACGCCCGCGGTCTTCACGACCGCGCCATCGGTCGCCAGGTTGCCGTAGAGCATGCAGAGCCCGCCCTCGACGGTGTACGCGTGCTCCACGTCGCGGATGCACCCGGAAACGGCGTCCTGGTCCAGCGCCTCCCAGCGCGCCGACTGCGAGTACCCCTTGGTCGTCCGCACCCCGCCGGGCGCGGCGTGGTACAGCTCCACCGCCTCGGGCAGGACCGACCCGGACCGCAGGTCCCACGCGGACAGCGGCGCCCCGTGCACGGTGTGCACCGAGCGGTTCAGCAGCCCGGCCCGGTCAAGCTCGCCCAGGATCGTGTGGATCCCGCCGGCCCGGTGCACGTCTTCGACGTGGTAGGAGCTGGACGGCGCCACCTTGCACAGGCACGGCACCCGCCGGGACAGCTCGTCGATCTCCTTGAGCCCGAAGTCCACCTCGGCCTCGCGCGCGGCGGCGAGCAGGTGCAGGATCGTGTTGGTCGACCCGCCCATGGCGATGTCGAGCGCCATCGCGTTCTCGAACGCGTCCCGCGACGCGATCGACCGCGGCAGCACCGACTCGTCGTCCTCGACGTAGTACCGCCGGGCGATATCGACGACCAGTGCGCCCGCCCGCTCGAACAGGGTGCGCCGGGCGACGTGCGTGGCCAGCGTGGTCCCGTTGCCAGGCAGCGCGAGCCCGATCGCCTCGGTGAGGCAGTTCATCGAGTTCGCGGTGAACATCCCCGAGCAGGATCCGCAGGTCGGGCAGGCGTTCTCCTCGATGTTGGCCAGCTCGTCGTCCGACACCGAGGGATCGGCCGACGCGACCATCGAGTCGATCAGGTCAAGCTTGCGCACCCCGGACGGTGCGCCGGGCACGGTCGCGACGACCTTCCCCGCCTCCATCGGGCCGCCGGAGACGAACACTGTCGGTATGTTCAGCCGCATCGCGGCGATCAGCATGCCCGGCGTGATCTTGTCGCAGTTGGAGACGCAGATCATGGCGTCCGCGCAGTGCGCGTTGACCATGTACTCGACCGAGTCGGCGATCAGCTCGCGGGACGGCAGCGAGTACAGCATCCCGCCGTGCCCCATCGCGATGCCGTCGTCGACGGCGATCGAGTTGAACTCGCGGGGGATGCCGCCCGCGGCCCGCACCGCGTCGGCGATGACCCGGCCCACCTCGGCGAGGTGCACGTGACCGGGCACGAACTCGGTGAAGCTGTTGGCTACGGCGATGATCGGCTTGCCGAAGTCCTCGTTGGCTACCCCGGTCGCGCGCAGCAGCGCGCGCGCTCCCGCCATGTTTCGACCGTGCGTGACCGTGCGTGACCTCAGCGGCGGCATCGCCGAACTCCCCTCAGAAAAACGAATGGGAGCTTCAGCCTACCGGGGTATAGGACATCGGGGACGCGGACGTT
>Ga0335075_10016774_pt1 | contig 10916 bp, 10 predicted proteins | sample Lox_Sample_24_FD_206723 | JGI IMG/M metagenome (GOLD analysis project Ga0335075, IMG submission 206723) | Soil microbial communities from Loxahatchee National Wildlife Refuge, Florida, United States - Lox_Sample_2.4 | ecosystem: Environmental > Terrestrial > Soil > Wetlands | place: USA... | reverse complement strand
GTGATCTTCGCGCACAGCGCCGTGCCGGAGCTGAACCAGCTCATGCTGCCGTTCCTCAGCCTGGTCAGCGTGCCCGAGCTGCGGCGCAACCCGACCGTCAAGGATGAGATCGCGCACTCGCGGCAGGCATCGGTGAGCGGGCTGATGTTCACCTATCCGGTACACCAGGCGGCCGACATCCTGTCGGTCCGGGCGAACCTGGTCCCGGTCGGTCAGGACCAGCTGCCGCACGTGGAGGTGGCGAGAATGATCTCGCGCCGATTTAACGACCGCTACCCGGCGCCCGACGGCGCCGGCGTGTTCCCGGAGCCCGACGCGCTGCTGTCGGAGGCGCCGCTGCTGCTCGGCACCGACGGCGGGAAGATGTCCAAGTCGCGCGGCAACGCGATCGAACTGCGTGCCACCCCAGACGAGACCGCCCGGCTCATCCGGTCCGCGAAAACCGACGCGGTGCGGCACATCAGCTACGACCCGGCGGCCCGGCCGGGGGTCTCCTCGCTGGTGCTGCTCGCCGCGCTGTGCCTGGACCGCGACCCGGTCTCGGTCGCGGATTCGATCGGGGCCGGGGGCGCGGCGGTGCTCAAGCGGACGCTGACCGAGGCGGTCAACGAGCGGTTCGCGCCGGTCCGCGCGCGCCGCGCGGAACTGGCCACCGACCTCGGTTATGTCCGGCAGGTGCTGCGCGACGGCTGCGAGCGGGGCCGGGCGATCGCGGCGCAAACGCTGGAGGAGGTCCGCGGGGTCATGGGGATGCGGTACTAGGCTAGATTCCGGAGGCTTCCTCCGTCTTCCCGGCGGGCAGGTCCCGATCTATATTTAGTTGCAGGAAAGCAACTTGTTCCGTGGTGTAGGGCAGGTGGCTGCGAGATGAGAGAACCGGACACCGATCTGCGCGACATCCCCTGGTGGGGTGCCGTCTCGGCGGGCGCCGCGCCGCTGCTGCTGGTCGGCGGCATGATGACCGCGGCCGAACTGCAACCGCCGGGGTTCGCCGTCTTCAGCGGCACCGTCAGTTCCCTCGCCGGGCAGGGCGCCGCCGATTCGTGGGTGATGACGCTCACGTTCGCGATCGTCGGCGCGCTCGACGTGGTGACCGCGCTGGCGCTGCGCGCGGCCGCCCTGGCGGGGCGGCTCGTGCTGGCGGGCGCGGGCATCTCGGGCATGCTGGTCGCCGCGTTCCCCGAGCACCTGGGCGGCTCGCTGATCCATGCCTGGTGGGCGGGGCTGGGCTTCGGCGGGCTGATTCTGTGGCCGGCGTTCGCGGTCCGCCGGGGTGCCGACACGCCGTGGGCGCTGCGCGCGTTCGCGTGCTACTCGGTCACGGCTACGCTGGCGCTGCTCACCATCTGGTTCGCCTTCGAGCAGGCGACCCGCGGCGCGGAAATGGGGCTGGCCGAGCGGCTGGCGGGCGTCGCCCAGACGTTCTGGCCGCTGGTGGTCGTGCGGTCGGTCAGGCGGGTGCCGGAGCGCGCTGGCGACCTCGCCGAGGAGTGCGCCGACGGCCGCGGGGCGTAACCCTGGCTTTTCCGACGTCAGCCGAATTCCTGCGGCGCGGCCGCGGCCGCGGGATCCTGGACGGTGAACCGCAGTGGCGGGCGGTTCGTGATACAGGGCGAAGGGCCAACCTCTGGGGATGGGGAGCACCTGGCCATGAGCAACTGGGACTTCGGCGCGCGGCCGGCCGGGCAGGATCCGGCCGGACAGTATCCGGCCGGGCAGTATCCGGCAGAGCAGTATCCGGCAGAGCAGTATCCGGCCGGGCCGGATGAGGCGGGTCATCGGCCCGCCGACGCGTTCGACGCGCGCCAGCCGTACGGACCCGGCGAGGCGAACTACCGCGGCGACGGCACTGGCTGGCTGGACGACGAGTGGGCGGACGACCCGGACAACCCGCTCACGCCGCCGTATCCGCTCACGTACGAACGCGACGAGGACGGGCTGCCCGCCGGGTGGGCGCCGTGGTCGCGAGAGGAGGACGCGCCCGACCGGTTCGCGCGCGATCCTCATCCTGAGGAGCGTTCGGGCAGCGCCGACCCTCCGGGCAACCTGCGGGCAGCCGGCGACCTGGGCGGGCACGGGTTCGACCCACTGCGGCCGGATCCGGACGCCGGCGCCGACGGCGACCCCGGCCAGCGAACGCTGATCTGGCCCGACGGGCCGCTCACGCAGCAGCGGTGGCGGGCCGCCCGCGACCAGCCGACCCTCTCCGACCTGCTCGGCATGGGCCCGGCCAGCGGCGCCGGGCACGCCGCCCGCCGCGGCGGCGGCGGGGGCGCGGGTCAGGGCCGGGGCGGGGGACGACGCTGGCTGGTCCCGGCGGGCATCGCCGTGCTGGCCGCCGCCCTCGGGGCCACGGTCGTGCTGGTCAGCAGCGGCCATCCGGCCGTCTCATCGGCCACCGGGCACGCTCCGGCCAGCACCGGCGGCGCCGCCGGCGCCGACGGCACCGGGACGGCCGCGGGCACCGCGACCGCGTCTCCCGCGCCGACGGGCGCGCCGCTGACCGTGGCCCAGGCCCAGGGCGTGCTGGCGCGCTACACGACGGTCAACAACGACGCCAACGCGCAGCGCAGCGACACGCTGCTCGGCACCATCGAGACCGGGTCAAGCTACGCCATCGATGCGGGCCAGTACCTCATGCAGGTGGCGGCGGGCTCGGCGGCATACCCCGCGTTCGGCCCGGTCCAGTCGACCTACTACATCCCGCGGGCCGAGGCGCCCGGCGGGCCGCGCTGGTTCGTCGTCCAGGTCAGCAACGCCTTCTCCAGCGACCCGCACAAGGTCATGTCGACCGAGTACCTGCTGTTCACCCAGTCCGCGCCGGGCGGCCGATGGCAGGACGCGGTCGAGCCCTTCGTGCTGACCGGCGCGAGCACCCCGCAGGTCGCGCTCGGCGCGGACGGGCTCGCCACGGCGGTCAGCCCGGCCGCGACGTCGGTCGCCGTACCGCCCGGCCAGCTCGCGGCGGTCACCGCCGCGTCGCTCGACGGCGCCGGCCCGGTGGCCAGCCCCGGTAACATCGCCGACCAGTCCGACCAGCGGTTCTGGCAGAGCAAGCTGCCCACCGCCGATATCACCGACACGCACGTCGCGACGGCCGGCCCCGACGGGCAGGAGTTCGCCCTGCTCACAACCGACGGCGGCGCGCTCGTTTTCTACACCGACAGCGCCACGCTCACGATCACCGCGCCCGCCGGGTCCGCGCTGCAGCTGACCGTCCCCGGCCTCTACTCCCCCAACCAGCAGCTGTCCAGCGCCGGCCTCAGTTATCTGGACCAGTTCGCCGCCTTCGACCCGCCGGCCGGCGCCAACGCGGGTGCTCCCCGTGTCGTCGCCGACTACTCCGGGATCACCGGCAAGAGCTAAAGCCGTCATCCGGAACGGTCCCGTGGCTGTGGCGTTTGCTCATATCCCGGACGACCGGACGCTTCCACCACCGAGACCGGCATGCCAGCTTCCAGGCCGCGCTTGAAGGCGAGCTTGATCAGGAGCTGGCCGCGACGCGGCTCAGCAGTTGGTCGAGGACGTCCAGTTCCTCCGCTGTCAGGACGGCGAAACCCGGCGGCGGCTCGCGCTCGATCTGGACCACGCGCTCGGTCGCCTCCTTGCCGTGCGCGGTGAGGGCGACGAGCTTCCGGCGACGGTCGGCGGGGTCGGGGCGGCGCTCCACCAGGCCCCGCTCCTCGAGGCTGTCGACGATGAGAGTGGCGTAGGGAGCGTCGACGCTCACCGCCTCGGCCAGTTCGCTGAGCGACAGCGGTCCCCCCGCGAGCTGCAGTACGGCCTTGACACGGCCACTCCCCCGGCCCAGGGCAAGAGCGGCCCGCAGCTCTGCCGTCGAGGGATACCTGGCGGTGAGGTCGCGCATGACCGCCCAGACGCGGGCGGCCTGGGCCTCCGGGACCGCGTGGTGGTCACCGGCGGCCTGATCATCACTGGCCTTTGACTGCGGCGTCATGGGCCTGTCCCTCCTTGCTGGAGACCCCTACCCGAAGGAAAGCCGGGCCTGCGGCCTGGCTAGCTCCGTCTGGAGCCTCGTCTATCAGCATGTCACGGACGCGCCGGGCGGTGGCACGTGCGCGCCGGCCGGTCGACGCGTAGCCGACTACGGCGATGGCGGCGCCGCAACCGATGAGAAGCGCCCAGGCCCCGTGGCTCGCGGCCGCCAGGTGGGCGTTCGAGGCCCCGGCCACGACCGACCCGGTGATCGCCACGCCGAGCGCCGACCCGGCCTGCCGGCTCGCGGAGGCGACCGAGGCGGCCACGCCGGCCTGGCTGTTCGGCATGCCGGACACCGCCGTGTTGCCGATCGGCGCGTTGACCAGCCCGAAGGAGAGTCCCATGACCACATAGCTGGCCAGCAGGTAGAGGGTCGTCGTGCCATCGCTCATCCGGAGCAGCAGGCCCGCCCCCGCCATCAGGGCCACACCGGCGAGCACCAGCGGAAGGCGCGCTCCCCGGCTGCCCACCAGGCGGCCGGAAACGGGCGCGAAGAAGAAGATCATCACCGCCATCGGCACTGTCAGCAGGCCGGCGTGCAGGGCCGTATAGCCGCGTCCGTCCTGCAGGATGAGCGTGTTGAGGAACAGGAAGCCAGCGAGCGCGCCGAAGGCCAGTACCGCGATCAGGGTGGCCCCGCTGAACGGGACGCTGCGGAAGAACCGGATCTCGAGCAGCGGCTGCTCACGCCGCTGCTCGACGGTCACGAGCGCGGCCGCCGAGAGGGCCGCGATGGCGAACACCGCGATGATGGCCGGCGATCCCCACCCGTCCGATGGCCCCTCGATGACGCCGAAGATCAGGGAGGCAAGGAAGACCACCGTCAGCAGCTGACCCCACGGGTCAAGCCGGCGGGCGACGGGCGCCTTTGACTCGGGCACGAACAACCGGGTCAGGATGATCGCGGCCACGCCGATGGGGATGTTGATCCAGAAGATCGCCCGCCAGCCGACGTCGGTAACCAGCAGGCCGCCGACGACCGGGCCGAGTGCCAGGCTGATGCCGAAGACGGCACTCCAGATGCCCATCGCCCGGGCTCTGGCCTGGCGCTCGGTGAACGTGTTGCTGACGATCGACAGCGCGACCGGGTTGAGCATCGAGCCGCCGAGCGCCTGCAGGCAGCGGAAAATAACCAGCAAGGTGACGCTTGTCGACAGGCTGCACAGCAGCGACCCGAGCGTGAACAGCGCCAGGCCGATCTGGAACACGCGCCGCCGCCCGAACCGGTCGGCCATCGACCCGGATGCCATCAGGAAGCTGGCGATGACCAGGGTGTAGGCGTCGACCGACCACTGCAGGCCGCTGAGCGAGGCACCGAGTCCGCGCCTGATCGCGGGCAGCGCGATGTTGACGATGGTGGAGTCGGTCCCCACGATCAGCAGGCTCATGCAACAGATGGCCAGGATCAGCCACGGTCGTCGGTCACTTGTAGACATACATTTATTGTATGTATACAACCTTTGTATGTCTATAAGGTTCTCGGGAAGGCCGCCGGGATGGGCGTGCGTCCGCCGGACCTCAGCTGGCTAGTCCAGGCTGCCCGCGTCGAAGGCCGGAAACGTGAACTCGCCGCCTAGGTAGCGGAAGACCGGGTCGGCGGGGTCCGGCTCGGTGCCGTCCGGCAGGACCTCGTCGGCGTACTCCTCGGCGTCGTCGAGCGGCTCATAGCCCAGAGTCCGCGCCTCGTCCAGGGACACCCAGCCGCCCCGGGTGTTTGCCGAGACCCCGTAAACCACGCGGAAACCGGGGGACGGCGCGGTCAGGCATGCTTCGAACAGCCGGCCAGCGTCGTCCGGCGACAGCCAGGTGGACAGCATCCGGGGGTTGCGCGGTTGCTCGAAGCAGGACAGGATCCGCACGCAGATCGCGTCCATCCGGTACCGGCGAGCGTACAGGGCGGCGAGCGCCTCGCCTGCCGCCTTGGACACCCCGTAGTAGGTGTCGGGCGCCGGGTAGGCGTAGTCGGGAACCGGGAACTCCGCGTGCGGATAGAAGCCGACCGCGTGGTTGGAGGACGCGAACACCACCCGCGGCACCCCGGCCCGGCGGGCGGCCTCGAACACGGTGTAGGTGCCGTGGATGTTCACCTCAAGGACGCCGTCCCAGGGCGCCTCGGACGGGATACCGCCGAGGTGGATGACCGCGTCCGTTCCGGCGCAGGCCGCGGTCATCGCGGCCATGTCGGTCACCGAGGCGGTCACCGCCTCCTCCGCGCGGCCCGGCTGGGCGGCCAGTGGCTTCACGTCGAGCAGCCGCAGGACGCGGCCCGGACGCGCCAGCCGCGACCGGAGCATCGCCCCGACCTGTCCGGCGGCACCAGTGATGAGGATGGTGGACATGGGAACCAGGCTACGGCTCGGCTACGGCCATAACCTCATGACTTCATGCAGACACAGAACCTGTCCTGGAACTCATCGAGCGCGGCGAGCCGACCGGCCTCGAAGGCCCGGTCCCAGACCCTGGCCAGTTCCGCCACCAAAGCCTCGTCTTGTACCGTGTCGTTCCAGCAGCCAAGGCGCTTCGCCGTCTCCGTTACCTCCCGGGCCCGCTGCTCCGCCCACTGCCGCTGGAGTGCCTGAACGTCCATTCGTCGCCTCCACGTTCTCCGTACCCACCCTGGCGCGGAAAGCGAGCCGACGGTATCGGTAAAACGACCTACCCGGCGGGGACGTTCGTCCCGCGCCCGGACAGATCGCGTGTAGCCAGGAACGGATGGCGCGCGCCTTAGGGCCTGCGGACAATAACACGCGGGTCTACGTGCCCTTGCGGCCTATCCACGGGTGGATGTGGCAGACCAGCCGCACACCACGGTGCTCACCAGTCACGTGCCAGACGCACTTTCAAAGACGGGGGATAGTTAGGCACAGCGGGGTGTGCCTAACTATCCCCCATCGTGCTGGAGCGGCGTCGCCGCCGTCCGACGGCTGCGACAACGGCACCCGGCAGGGCAAGTGAACCCGCGTGTTAATGATGCGCGGGCCCTTAGGGCCCATTTTGCATGGGCGAACTAGGACATATCGGCCTGGGAAGCATGCATTTGGGATCCTAAGGCGAGCACGGGGGGCGTAGAGCGGCGGCGGACGGTCACGGGCGGCCGGTCGGGGGGACATCAAGGGCGGCGGACCGCTCGCACGACGTCACGGTGCTCCTCGATCGCCTGCTGGGGCGTGTAGCCCTGCGGGACGCGGAAACCGCAGTACAGCGCCACCCCGAAGTCCGGCAGGAACCTGGCCGCCGTCGCCGACCGGCGCCGCAGCCCCGCCTCGCCGTCAAGCGGCAGCACGATGCCGAGGAACACCCGCGCGTCCCCGGTGGACAGGCCCGCCAGCGGCGCGAAGAACGACGCGTCCTCGCTGCGCAGATAACGCGGCCCGGCCATGTGCACCCAGTCCATCGGCCGGCCGGAGTGCGTGAACGCGTAGTTGGCCATCCGCACCAGCACCGACATGTCCCGCGCCTCGTACATCGGCCACTCGGGGAACGTCCCGTAGCACAGGTGGTACCCAACCAGCACCTCCGCGGGCACCAGCCGCGGCAGCGTGTCGACCGCCTCGGCATACCGCTCCCAGCCGCCCTGTCCCGAAGCACGAGATCCCGAACCACGGGGCCCCGAAGTCCACGACAGGACACCCTCGATGTCCAGCGTCTCGTAGGCGATGTCCCACTGGATCGCCAGCTCCGACGGCGGGATCGACTCCGTCAGCCGGGAAATCTCGCGCGCGACCAGGTCGGCATAGCCGCGGAACGCGACCGGGTAATCGGCGCCGAAATCGCCGCGCAGCCCGTTCAGCGCGCTGACCGGGAACGGCAGCCCGACCTGGAACCGCAGCCCGGCGGGGATGACCCCGTCTTCGCGCAGCCGCCGGAACACCTGCCACGACGCGATCGCGTCGTCCACCCGCGGCCAGGAGTCCCAGGACACCGACGAGGTGCCCGGACGGATCCGGAAGACCGGTGTCTCGTACATGTGCCGCGGGAACCCGGTCGGCGACGTGGTCTCCGCGATCGTTTCGATCGCCGGGTTCGGCCGGACCAGGCGCTCGCGCTCGTAGCCGACCCACGACGAGCGCGGTCCGGTCTCACCGTCCGGGAGAGCGAACACCAGGCCGTCGTAGTTCGCCGCGGCCGCCCGCAGCGCCTCCTCCGTTGACGACGCGGGCACGCTGCCCACCAGCAGCAGATCAGCAGTCACTCGCCGGGACATCCGCAGCATCCCCTCGTTCAGTAGGTCTATAAAGAAGATCATGACCACAACGGAAGAGCTCCGGCGGGTGCTCGGCCCGCTCGGCATCTGGATGCCGCCACCGGCACGGATCGGGATCGACCCGGGCGACTACGGACGGCAGATCGAATCGGCCGGCTTCACCTCGGTCTGGTATCCGGGCATGAATTCCGCTGCCGACCTGGCCGCGGTCGAGCCCGCGCTCGCCGCCACCGAAAGGCTGGTGCTCGGCACCGGCATCGCGTCCGTCTGGACGTGGCAGCCCGGCGAACTCGCCGCCGAGGCGAACCGGCTGGCCGATACCTACAACGGCCGCTTCATCCTCGGCCTCGGCGTCAGCCACGCCCCCGCCGTCGAGGCGACCGGCCAGGCGTACGTCAAGCCGTACACGAAGATGGTCCAGTTCCTCGACGAGCTCCCGGCCACCACCGCGCCGGTCGTGCTCGCCGCGCTCGGACCCAAGATGCTCGAGCTGTCCCGCGACCGGACGGCCGGCGCGCACCCGTACTTCAGCCCGCCGCAGCACACCGCGTTCGCCCGCGAGGTCCTCGGCCCGGAGCCGCTGCTCGTCCCGGAGATCGCGGTCGCGCTCGCGCCCGGAGCCGAGGGCACCGCCCGCGCCCGCGACTACGCCAAGTTCTACCTGCGGCTGCCGAACTACACCGGAAACCTGCGCAGGCTCGGCTACACCGAGCAGGACATCGAAGGTGCGGGCAGCGACCGGCTGATCTCCGATGTCGTACCGAACGGTCCCGAGGCTTCGGTCGCCCGCATCCGTCAGCACCTTGAGGCGGGCGCCGACCATGTGCTGGTCCAGCTGATCGGCGAGGGCGGCCGCTTCGCGGCCGGCGACCTGGAGTCGCTGGCGACGCTGACGCCCGGGCTGCGGAGCTAGCCCGGAGCTAGCCCGGGGGTCTAGCGGTCCCGCGGTCAGCCCGCGGCGAGCAGCAGCTTGGCGAGTTCGGCCGGCTCGGTCACCATCGCCTCGTGACCGGTGGGCAGCTCACGCACCGGCCAGCCGCGGTCCGCCGCCCGGTTGGCCTGCGACCGGAAGGGCCGTCCCCCGGCGGTGCACTCGATGTACACGCCGGGGACGGCGTCGGCGGCGCCGGTGAGGGTGATCGGCCGGGCGAACGTGGACCACGGGTGCGGGGTGAGGCGGGGGGTGAGCCAGGCGATGTCGGCTTCTTCGGTGACGCCGAGGCCGGTCAGCGGGCGGGGCGGGATGAGCCAGCCGAACCCGCGTTCAGCGACCGAATCGCGGAAGTGCCGCGCGACCGTTTCAGGCAGCAAGTCGATGGCGGCCTCGCCGCTGGCGGCGAGGAACGCGTCGAGGTAGACCCGGACGGCGAGGCGCTCCGGCGCCCGGTCCGCGACGCCGCTGATCACCTGGCCGCCGTAGCTGTGCCCGACCAGCACGACGTCGTTCAGGTCATAGGCATCCAGCAGCGCGACGATGTCCTGGACGTGCGTGTCGAGCGTGATGGAGCGGCTCAGCAGGTGCGCGCGGTCGCTGACCCCGGCGAGCGTCGGGGTGTGCACCTCGTGGCCGGCCGAGCGCAGCGCGGGCACCACCCGCTGCCACGCCCACCCGCCATGCCAGGCGCCGTGTACGAGAACGTAAGTGCTCACGGCCGCTATAGTGCTCCGTCCGCCCCGGCCAGGTCCAGTGCGGGGGCCGGTGCCTGGGCCGGAGCCCGGGCCTGGGCCTGTGCCTGGCCCGGTGCCTGGCCCGGTCCCGGTCAGGCCGCGGCGAGCACTGGGCGGGTGGCGGTGACCATGCGGTTGGCGAAGCCCTTCGTGTAGTCCCGCCACCAGGACGGCGGCAGGCCCGCGGGCGCGGACAGCACGGCCGCGCTGGCGGCGGCCACCGGGAAGGCGGTTACCGCGCGCGGAGGCGCGGCCATCCGCGCTGCCTTCGCTGCCTTCCGGGCGGCCGACGGTGCGGCAGCCGCGGCCGACGGTGCGGCAGCCGCGGCCGCGGTCGGGGTCGCGGTCGCGGTCGCGGTCGGGGCGACAGTGCCCTGCAAAACAATGCGCTGGAAGATGGCTTCCGCGTCGGCGTCGGTCAGGCGGACAGCCGCGGCCCACGCCGTGAGGTCGTCGTCGAGGCTCATCGCTCGCCGCCTTTCTCGTCCTTCTCATCATCGTAAGTGCCCAGCTCAGCGGCGAGCGCGCGACGTGCCTCGGAGAGCCGGTAGCGGACCGTGCCGGCCGGCACCCCGAGTGCGGTGGCGATCTCGACGCTGGTCAGCCCGCCGGCCGCGGCCATCGCGAGCGTCACCCGCTGGGTCTCCGGCAGCCGGGCGATGGCCGCGCCGACGACCTCGGCCCGCTCGGCGGCGAGCACCGCCGCGGACGCCGGGGCGCTGGCCATCGCCGGCCGGGCGACCGGGTCGTCGGTCAGCGCGCGCTGCACCCCGGCCCTGGTGCCGGCCAGCCGCGCGCTGTCGATGGACAGGTTGCGGGCGACCGTGAACAGCCAGGCCCGCCGCCCGTCATCGGCCATCCCGCCGAGCCGGTCGCGGTGCTGCCAGCAGCGGAGGAAGACCTCCTGGGTCAGGTCAGTCGCCGCCTCGCGGTCGCTGGTCCGGCCGACGAAGTAGGAGTGCACCGCGGCGCGGTTCGCCTCGTACAGGCCGCGGAACTCGGCCGCGTTCATCCGTATGTTGACCGGCGCTGCCATCGCTGGCGA
>Ga0335075_10016773_pt1 | contig 10917 bp, 11 predicted proteins | sample Lox_Sample_24_FD_206723 | JGI IMG/M metagenome (GOLD analysis project Ga0335075, IMG submission 206723) | Soil microbial communities from Loxahatchee National Wildlife Refuge, Florida, United States - Lox_Sample_2.4 | ecosystem: Environmental > Terrestrial > Soil > Wetlands | place: USA... | reverse complement strand
AGATCGGCGGCGTCGTCGGAATCCATCTCTTCGATGATGCCGGCGGCGCGCTCGGTGCCGAGCTCCTCGATGATCGTCTTCTGCACGTCGGAGTCGAGGTGTTCGAGGGCATCGGCGGCCGTCTCGTCGTCGAGTGAGGCGAAGACGCGTGAGGCGTCGCTTGCCGAGAGTTCGGCGATGATGTCGGCGAGTTCAGAAGGATGCAAGCGTGAGAGCCGGCTCTGCGAGACCGCCAAGCGCACTTGCGAGGGATTGAAATCAGAGATAGGCGCGACGTTGTCCCACGCGATCAGCGTGCGCGGAATGCGATCGACCAATTTCGGCGCAAGGCGGTGCGCCCCGAGACGGTACAACAAGCCCGAGACACCGATGTCGGCGGCGACGACCCGCAACGTCCCGCCGGTGTTGACGATCTCGAGATCGTTGATGCGCACGACCTTGCGTCCGTCGACGTCGACGATCTGTTTGTCGAAGAGATCGGAAATCAAAGAGAGTGCCTGATCGTCCGGCTTTGCGGGAAGATCGGGCAACGTCTGCAGCTCGACTGTTCCGTCGTGATCGAGATCGGCGACGTCGGCTGTGGGAACGTAGCGGCGCCCATAGCTGGTCTTGACGACGAAGCCGTCGATCCGCGGAAACGTGTCGTCAGGTTTTTCGACCAGAAAGTCCACCACCCGGCCGATGGAGCGCCGCTCGGGGCCGACGACGACGGAGCGCCCGACGAGCTCCGAGAGATATCCATCATGAAAAGCCACCGCTGCGCACCTCCTTTCCCCTTCACACCGTCATAGAACAAAAAAGCCGGAGCCGAGAGCAGCGACCGGTTCCGGCGACGTTCGCGTCGTGACCACCCCAATCGCTGCGAGCTTTGGCACTGCGTACCGTAGAGGGAGTTCCTCGCTGCCTTTGCAGAGAGAAGTCCCTCAGCCGCTTTAAGCGCCGCCTTAGCTCGGCGGAGCCTGTTCTACCCCTTGGCGTCTCTCGACGTTTCGGGGCAGCGGCCTATTTGCCACGCAGACGCCTCACCTAACGAGATGTCTCGCCCTTGAGTATACGGAGGCCGCGAAGATGCGGTCAACCCCGCGATGCGGATGATGGGATAAAAAAGGGGGGACGTTCCCATCGGAACGTCCCCCCTCTCGATTCGCTTTCGCGCTTATGTCAGCGGTAGCTCTGCCGTGACGAGAAGCACTCGCGGCAATAAACTGGCTTGTCGCCGCGCGGCTGAAATGGCACCTCGGCTACCTTGCCGCATCCGCTGCAAGTCGCCTGGAACATCTCGCGCTGCGGCCGTGCGCCGTAACCGCCGCCGCCGCCACGCGAGCCGCCGCCCGAATACGAGCCGCCGCCGCCACCACCGCGGCTGGCCTTGCGGGCCGCACGGCAGTCGGGGCAACGATTCGGTTTATTGGCAAAGCCTTTCTGGGCGAAAAATTCCTGTTCGCCTGCAGAAAAGGTGAAGGCCGCGTTGCAATCGACGCAATTCAGCGTTTCATCAGTGTACATCCGTAACTCCAAGGGTCTGTTATCTAGGCGTCGGATCGAGTTTGAAGACGGTATGCACCTGATCTGGGACGCACTCTGCGCCGAACAACGGACATGCTCGTTCTCTCAGCCGGAGGACGGACACCTCGCGCCCGCCGGCTCAGCTACCATAACACAAATATCGCAAAATGGATGCATCCGGCCGCCGAAAATGTGAAAAGTGTCGCCTCCACACGCGCTGCTCACTTCCTGCTGCGTGCGAAGCCAAGCGCTCGCTTTGCCGGCCTTATCCATGCGGAGCTGGGTCCGATGCTCCCACGGGCCTTAGGACAGGTGTCGAAAGGCGCCTACATGTGTATAGGCAACGGCATGCAGAACACCATGAACGCCCTTCACAGCGGCACCGGTCTTCGGGTTCGCGTCGGTTGCGAATTCCACTACCGGGCCGGGCAGCCGACCCCCGCGGTCTTCCTCGTGCGGCCGGAGGGGGAGCCGCCCTACCGGGTGCTGGAGGAGCGCTGGACGACGACCCCCGACCTCGAATTCTCCGACTACCGTGACCTCTACGGGAACGTCTGCCGCCGGCTGACGCTCCCGGAGGGCTCCTTCCACCTCTCCTACGACGCGTTCGTCGCGACGCCCGACGAGCCCGACCCGGTGGAGCTCGGCGCCGAGCAACTCGCCGTCGCGGACTTGCCCGACGACGTGCTCGTCTATACGCTGCCGAGCCGGTACTGTCTCTCGGACGTGTTGAGCGAACGTGCGTGGGAGCTCTTCGGAAACATGCCCGCCGGCTGGGCGCGCGTGCAGCAGATCTCCGACTGGGTGCACAATCACGTCCAGTTTGCCTACGGCACGAGCACGCGGGCGACGACGGCGCTCGACGTGTACGAGCGGGGCGTCGGTGTCTGCCGCGACTTCACGCACCTCGGCATCACGTTTTGCCGCGCCCTCAACATCCCCGCGCGCTACGTTTTCGGCTATATCCCCGATATCGACGTCCCGCCCCCGGATGCGCCGATGGACTTTTGCGCGTGGTTCGAGGCCTACCTCGGCGGCCGCTGGTGGACCTTCGATCCGCGCAACAACCAGCGCCGCAAGGGCCGTGTCCCGATCGCTCGCGGCCGCGACGCGCTCGACGTGGCTATGGTCACCACCTATGGTGCGCCGATACTGGAGAAAATGATCGTTTGGGCAGACGAAGCTCGCCTTGTAGGAGGAAGATTCACTGACTAAATCCGCCTTGGCCTCAATGGAACTGATGGACCACGCGACCCTGAACTGGTGCGGAGCACGCAAAGCGACCTACCTCATACACCAGCACTTCCGCTACGAATATCCCGGGCCGATTCGCGATCTCGATCATCGCCTGATGATCGTGCCGCGGCTTCGGCATGGCGATCAACGGCGCATCGTACAACGCGTCGACATCCTCCCCGATGCACGAGCCGTACTCGGTCAGGACGCCTTCGGGAATGAACTCGCGCTGGTCGCGCTGCCGCACGTCGAGGGGACACTCGAGTTCGAGCACTGGTCGGTCGTCGAGCGGAACACGAGTCACGGCGAACACCGCGTCACCGCGGGACAGCTCGCAGACCCGCGCTACCGGAACGCGAGCAAGCTCACCCGGCCCGATGCAGAGTTGCGAGAAGCCGCGCAGACGCTGCGGGCGGCGCATGCCGATCCGCTGGAGCTGGCGAACGCGCTGAACACCTTCGTGCACCGCACGATGTCGTACAAGGCCGATGTGACCGACGTCTCGACGACGGCCGCGGCCGCCTTCGCGCTGCGCCGCGGTGTCTGCCAAGACTACGCCCACGTGATGCTGGCAATCGCGCGAACGTGCGGCTTGGCGGCGCGGTACGTCTCGGGTCATCTGCTTGGTGAGGCCGGAACGCACGCCTGGGTAGAAGTGCTCATACCGTCGGGCGATCAGGCGCTGGTCGTCGCGTTCGATCCGACCCATGGCTGTCGTACGACCTTGGGGTATCTCGTCGTCGCCGTCGGCCGCGACTACGCCGACGTCGCTCCGACGTCGGGAGTCTACAGCGCGCCGTATGTCGGACGCCTTCGCGCGCGCAAGCGTGTCGGGGTCAGTGCCGTGGAGTACGCGGCCTAAAGAGCACCGAACGGGCGGCATTATGATTCGTCCGAGGCGACGAAGAATCGATCGAGGATATCCGACGGCGACCAGCGGCGCGCATCCGTGCGAGGCGTATGCGGTTGTGATGCGCCCGCAAGCGCAATGAGACCCAGGAGTAGGACGACGGCGTAGACGGTGCTCGACCAGCGATGTTCGGCGTCGTAGCGCACGCGCCGTGGATCGTCTTTGGGCGTGCGCGCGATCGGGGCCGTGAACGTGTGCAGGGCCGCCTCCATCGCCGGCATCACCACCTGCAGGTGATAGACGCTGAGCGCGAGCATGCAGGCGATCATCAACGCGCACGAGCGTGCGCCACGTATCAGTGCCGCCGGCAGCGCGAAGGCGCCGAGGAAGTATCCCGTCGTCGTGAGCGCACGCAGCGTCGCGCCGATGAGTGCTGCGAACGTATTGAGATTGGGCAGCACGGAAAATGCAGTCGGCGCGAAAACGAAGGCGAATCCGGCGAGGGCGCCAATCCACAGGCCCAGTGCGAGGACTTCGATTGCCGCTGCGATTCGTTGGACCATCGCGGAAAAGTGCGACGAAGGAGCCGTGTGGACCCGCTAGCATTGGCGATTGAACTCGCACGTGAGGCCGGCGCCTTGCTCGTGCAAGGTATCGCCGAGCCACTCGACGTGCAACAGAAGAGCACGCGCGGCGACCTCGTGACGGCGGCCGATCGCGCGAGCGAGGCGCTCATCGTAGCGCGTCTGCGACGCGATTTTCCAGCCGACGCGATCCTTGGCGAGGAAGGCGGCGTCTACAGCGGGACCAGCGCAAGCCGCTGGATCATCGATCCGCTCGACGGCACGACGAATTACACCCACGGCTACCCGCTCTACTGCGTCTCGATTGCCTACGAGCGGGACGGGGAGGTCGTCTGCGGAGCGATCTGTGCACCCGCCATCGGCGAGTTGTTTGCAGCGCAGCGCGGCGCCGGTGCCACCCTCAACGGCAGACCGATCAGCGTCTCAGCCGTGAACCGCGTCGCCGACGCGATGGTCTGCACGGGTTTCAAACCGGCCTTCTACGATCGCAACGGCGCGCTCTTCGCCGCGATGTCGCGGACCGCGCAAGCGGTGCGCCGTGACGGTTCGGCAGCGCTCGATCTCGCCTTCACGGCTTGCGGCCGCTTCGACGCTTTTTGGGAGCGAGATCTCTCGCCGTGGGACATCGCGTGCGGTGCGCTGCTGGTGCGCGAAGCCGGTGGGAAGACGACGGCGATCGACGGTACGCCCTTCGCGCTCGAAGCGGGCTCGACGCTCGCTTCGAATGGGTTGGTGCACGACGAGATGATCGGCGTCCTCGGGCGGGCATGAGCCTCTTTCTCCAAGACGTCGTACGCGCGTTGCTCACGGCGCTGGCGATGTTTTGGCAGGTCTTCTGGAGCCTGGTTTTGGGCTTCGTGCTCTCGGGTGTGGTGCAGGCGCTGGTGCCGAAGGAGAAGGTGCGCCGCCTTCTCGGGGGCGACGGCCCGCGGGAGATCGCGCTCGCAGCCGTCTTCGGCGCAGCGAGTTCGAGTTGTTCGTACGCCGCAGCGGCGCTGAGCAAGTCGCTCTTCAGCCGGGGGGCGGGCTTCATCGCGTCGCTGGCGTTTCTCTTTGCTTCGACCAACCTCGTGATCGAGCTGGGCATCGTACTCTACGTCTTGCTCGGCTGGCAATTCACCCTCGCCCAGTGGGCCGGCGGCGCACTCTTGGTCGCGATCATGGCGGCGATCGTGCGTCTGACGTACCCGGCACACTTGATAGAGGAGGCGCGAGCGCACGCTGCATCGGTTTCGCAGGTTCACGGCCACGGGCATCACGCCGACGAAGTCGATGTGCAAGAGGTGCCGCCGGCACGCCGGCTGCGCGATCCGGCGACCTTACGGGCCGTCGCCGCGCACACGGCGGCGGACGTAGCGATGCTGTGGCCGGATCTGCTCGTCGGATTTCTCGTGGCGGGGGCGCTCGTGGTCTTCGTCCCTGCCGGGGTGTGGAACGCGCTCTTTTTGCACGGTTCGGGCGGGGGTGCCGCGATCGTGGGGAATGCGTTGATCGGACCGCTCATTGCGATGATCTCGTTCGTCTGTTCCATCGGCAACGTCCCGATGGCGGCGGCGCTGTGGGCTTCGGGCATCAGCTTCGGCGGCGTCATCGCCTTCTTGTATGCGGATTTGCTGGTTGTGCCGCTGCTCGACGTCTACCGGCGAGCCTACGGGCTGAAGATGGCCGCCTACATGACGGCCGTCCTCTACGTCTCGATGGTGCTCGCCGCGCTCCTCGTCGAGGTGATCTTTCGTGCGGCGCACGTGATCCCGAACGTTCGTCCGGCGCCCGCCGCCTTCGGCGCCGTTGCCTTCGACGCGACCTTTTGGCTCAACGTCCTCTTCGGGGCCCTGGCGCTCTGCGTCGTCTGGCTCAACCGGCAACATGCGGCGCGCGCGCCTTCACCCGAAGACGGTCACGCCGAATGCTGCCACTGATCCGAGCGACTAGCTGGTTCGCGTGCCGGCGGCGAAGCGCCGGACCTCGTCGGTAAGAGCGGCCGTTGCTGCTCCTGCGGCGGCGATGACCGCGTCGTGCGCGGTCGCACTCGACGACCGGTAGCGCAGCGCTGGGATCGAGACCGCGATCGCGCCGTACACCGCACCGCGCCCATCGAAGACCGGAGCTGCGATGCAGCAGACGCCGTCGGCAAACTCTTCGATGTCTTCGGCATAGCCTTGCGCACGAACGCGGGCGAGCTCCGCTTCGATTGCCGGCAGCGTCGTCAGCGTCCGTGCCGTCAGCCGCTGCGGCGGCGAATCCTCGAAGTGCGCACGCACGAAGTCGGCGTCGCAGTACGCGAGGACGGCCTTGCCGATCGCGCGCGCGTGCAGGTGGGCGGTGTAGCCGGGATAGACGCGCGGATGTTTGCTGGTCTCGACGATCTCGGCGATGACCACATGGCCTCCGGCCAAGATCGCGAGGTAGGCGTCGTCACCGGCGGCCTCGGCGAGGCGCCGCACCACCGGATAGAGGTTCGGCGCCACGGGCAGACTGCGAATGAACGCGTTCCCCAAGGGCGCGACTTTACGACCGAGGCGGTAGCGGCCCGTGCCGTCGTCGCGTTCGGCGTATCCGTCGGTGGCGAGTGTATTGAGTACGTGGTAGACGGTACTGATGTTGCTGCCCGTGGCGGCAGCAATTTCACGTGGCGCCGCGCTGCCCCCGGCCTCGGCAATGTAGTCCAAGACACGGAGCGCACGTCGAACACTTCCAAGTAGGTCGTTGGGCATATCGATATCCCACTCGGCTCGAAGAGGGTGACGCTACGGACGCTAGCACTGTGCCGCTTTCCCGGTCAATGGGTATGCTTCACACTTACTTGCTGTCTGTCACTCGCCCAGCCGCTGTATTCCTATACCATACCATTGAACAGGTGATCGTGGGAACCGGTGCCTGCGCGGGGAATAGCGCACTCGAATGAAGAGGCGTATTGACGCTCGCATCGAGTTCGAGTTTTTGCGGGCGACGGAAGCAGCAGCCATCGTCTCCGGCCAGCTGGTGGGGCGCGGAGACAAAAACGGAGTAGACCAAGCAGCGGTCGATGCGATGCGCGCGGTCTTGGGTGATGTCGATATCGACGGTGTCGTCGTTATCGGCGAGGGAGAGAAGGACGAAGCTCCGATGCTGTACATCGGAGAAGAGCTCGGCACCGGCGACGGCCCCCGGGTCGACGTTGCCGTCGACCCCATCGACGGTACGACGTTGGCCTCCAAGGGCGGTCACGGCGCGATCTCGGTGGTGGCGGCAGCCGAGCGTGGCTCGCTCTTTCACACCCATGTCGCCTACATGGACAAGATCGTCGTTGGGCCGGCGGGGCGGGGTGTGATCTCGATCGAGGCGTCGGTCGAAGATAACGTGCGAGCCGTCGCTCGTGCGATGGGCCGCCCGGTGAGCGAGATCACCGTCGCCCTCCTCGAGCGTCCGCGCAACGAGGAGAAGGTCAAGCTCCTGCGCGACCTGGGTGCGCGCGTCCGCCTCTTCGGCGACGGGGACATCGCCAACGGCCTCATCGCTGCTCTCGCCGACCACAGCCGGGTGGACATGCTCATGGGTATCGGCGGCGCAACCGAGGGGGTCGTCACCGCCTGTGCCGTCAAGGCGCTGGGCGGCGACATGCAAGGGCGCCTCTGGCTGCGGCCAGGCGACGACCAGATCGCTCGCGACGAGGGGATCGACCCTGCGCGGGTCTTGACGCTCGAAGACCTCTGCGGCTCGGAGATCGCGATCCTGACTGCGACCGGTGTCACGGACGGAGAGCTCCTCGAAGGCGTACGATACGTCCGCGGAAGTGCCTTCACTCAGTCCCTCATCATCTCGTCGCTGACCCACACCTCACGCACGATCGAGACGACCCACGATCTCGGCATCTTCGCGAAGTTCATTGGGCATAACGGTTTCAGTTCTTCATTCTCCGTGATCTCCGAGCAGAGGGAGTTACGTTCATGAGTCCTCAGTCGCCGCTCGCCGCCGTCGCCAAGGCGATGGTCGCCCCCGGAAAGGGCATCCTCGCCGCCGACGAAAGCGTCGGCACGGCCAACAAGCGCTTCGCGCCGCTCGGCATCCCGCAGACGCAAGAGATGCGCCGAGCCTATCGCGAGATGCTCTTCACGACCCCGGGGATCGGCGAGTACTTCAGCGGCGTCATCCTCTTTGACGAGACCATCCGCGAGGCACGCAAAGACGGCGTCTCCTTCGTTGAGACCTTGAACGCGGCCGGCGTCATGCCCGGTATCAAAGTCGACGAGGGAACTCAACCGCTTCCATTTGCGCCCGGTGAGAAGATCACCGAAGGCCTCGACGGCTTGCCCAAGCGTGTCGCCGAGTACGTGAAGCTGGGGGCGAAGTTCGCCAAGTGGCGCGCCGTCATCGAGATTTCGAAGAACGGGGTGCAGCCCGTCACGCCGACGTGGCGTGGCTTGCTTTCGAATGCGCACGCGTTGGCACGGTACGCCGCCATCTGCCAAGCGGGCGGCCTGGTGCCGATCGTCGAGCCCGAGGTGCTCATGGATGGCGACCACGATCAGACGATCGAGCGCAGCTTCGAAGTGCACGAGCTCACCTTGCGCGTCGTCTTCGAGCAACTTGCCGAACTCGGTGTCCACCTCGGCGAGATGGTGCTCAAGCCGAGCATGGTGATTCCGGGCCAGCAGTCGTCCCAGAAGGTCTCGAACCTCGAAGTCGCCAGCGCGACGCTCGAAGTCTTGCTGCGCACCGTCCCGCCGGCCGTCGCCGGGATCGCCTTTCTCTCAGGCGGCCAGGAAGACGAAGAGGCGACCGATACGCTCAACGAAATCAACAAGCTCGCCGCTGGGCGCGCGCCGTGGCCGCTGACGTTCTCGTACGGCCGTGCGCTTCAGGCGGCTGCGCTCAAGGCGTGGAACGGCAATGACGCAAACGTCGCGGCGGCGCAAGCGGAGCTCCACAAGCGTGCCAAACTCAACAGCGCGGCGGCGCTCGGCCGCTACGATGCGGCACTCGAAGCGGAGCCGCCGCGGATCCTCGCGGGGGCGTCGGGCCGCTAGCTCGCCGCCGCCCTAACGGGTTGGCTTCGAGCGTTTCTTGGCGAGCGCCGCAAAGAGCGGTGAGTCGCGCACGAGCCGCTGGGCGACCGATATGCGGGTGACCGTCGCGTGATTGGTGTCCTCCAAGCGCGGGGAGAGGGGTTCGGTCGCGCAGAGCCAGTTGAAGGCGCGTTCGCTTTCGGCGCGTTGCACGATCAAGTTTGTCTCGGCCTCGCGCAATTTGGTGAGGTGCATCTCCAGTGCCTCGCGCCGGCTCGCCCGCAACCCCTGCGCACGCTCTTGCGCCTGGGTGAACCGCCGCCGCGCCCGGACGAGGGCGGCACGGTACTCCTCGATTCGCGAGGCGCCACCTTGCGCTAAGGTCTCGCATTCGACCGCGAGCGCGCGCACTTCCTCGAGCGTCGCCGCGAGCGCGTCAAGCTCGCGCTGCGCGTTCATCGTCGCCTCTTGCAGTTGTTGCGCGCCGTACTCGCGCTCGCGCAGATCGGTGGCCGCACGCGTCTCCGCCTCGCGCAGATCGGCGAGCGCGCGAATGAAGGAGGCGTGCTCGCGAGCGAGGTGCTCGCGCCCGGCGCGTTCGCTCGTGATCCGTGCTTCGAGTTCGGCGAGTTCAGCTTGGAGCTGCTCGATCGTGAGGCGCAGAGCGCCGCGCCGCGCCTCCGATTCTTGGGCGCCGCGCTCGAGATCCTGGAGCGCATAGAAGATGCAGGCTGCCTGCTCTTCACCCTCGAGACGCTTGTGATGCGCCTGTTCGAGCGCCGCGCGCCGCTGTTCGAGCGATTGCACGAGCTGCTCACGGCGCTCGAGGGTCGGTGCGAACGACGCGTGCAGGAGCGCCAGTTCATTTTCGCGCCGGCGAATCTCCGTGTACGCGCGTTTGGCGTTTTCCCGGGCCGCGCTTACTTCTTGTTCGGCCGCGGCAATACGCTGCGCGGCCTCGTCGACGGCGCCGCGCTGCTCGATGAGCTCGCGTTCGGCCGCGTCGAGCTCCGAAAGCAGCTGCTGCATCTGGTTGAGCGCGTCGTAGCCCGCGAAGTCCACGGGGTGCTTATGGAACTAAATCGAGGATCGTCGAGACGTCGTCATCCGTGAGCGGTACGACTCCGGTGCCTTCGCGGCGCGCAAAGAACGCGTCGCCGTGCACGAAGTGACCGTGTACCGAGAAGTTGTACGACGTGCCGATGCCCGGCAGCGCCGCATCGCAAAAGAGAATGAGATCGCGCGTGATTTTGAGGGCTTGCAGATATCCTTCGCTGGTGAGCCCGGCCAGTGAGTACAGGTCGTTGCCGACGTCGCGGAACTCCGGGACCCCGTGGGCGGGGATGTACAACACCCGCACCCACGTGCGCGCGGGCGGCGGCCCGGCGATCATGTGCTCAGCGAGAGGATCGCGGCGACGTCGTCGTCGGTCACCGAGACGATGCGCGTGCCGCTGCGGCGCACGAAGAAGGCGTCACCGTGCACGAAGTGACCGTGAATCGTAAAGCTGTAGCCGCGGTCGGCGCAGGGCTCATCGCGGTCGCAGTACATGACCAGATCGCGTGGTAAATCGACGCGATCGAAAGATGCGGAACTCAGCGTCTCGGCTAGCCGCGTATCATCCGTAATCTCGCGAAATTCGGGCTTTCCGTTGGCGGGCATGTAGAAGACCCGCACCGACGACTGCGACAAGTTCCTGCTCCCTACGGGGTGTATCTTGCTAAAGTATCGGTTCTCCATCGCGCCACCCTTACTC
>Ga0335075_10016772_pt1 | contig 10917 bp, 6 predicted proteins | sample Lox_Sample_24_FD_206723 | JGI IMG/M metagenome (GOLD analysis project Ga0335075, IMG submission 206723) | Soil microbial communities from Loxahatchee National Wildlife Refuge, Florida, United States - Lox_Sample_2.4 | ecosystem: Environmental > Terrestrial > Soil > Wetlands | place: USA: Florida... | reverse complement strand
GTCCGGATTTCCTTCATCAGCGCCAGCGCCGCCTTTCTTTCGGAATCGGTGAGCCTCGAAGCCTGCGCCGGGACTTCGGCCACGGCGTTCTGCTCCGGTGCCGCTCCGGGGAGGACGACTACGCAGCCGGCTTTTAGCGGCGGAGCCGAAGGGTCGCGAAATTCTACGCGAAAGGTGCCGAACGATTTTTTGTCGTCGACTCGATCGAGCTCGATCGTTCCGCTGCGGTCCTTCGCCGCGCAGTCGATTCGTGTGCCGACGAACAGCTCTCGGTCACGGCCGCCGACGAGTTCGACCCGCCCGCTGGCACTCGAGGTTTTTCCGTCGCCCGAGGGAACCGTCGGCGCGCTGGGCTTGACGGACGTGAGCGTGAGGTGGATCGGCCGCTCGAAGATCAGTGCGGCAAATTCGGCGGGCAATTGTGGCCGTCCGGGCGGAGCCGAATGGTTCAGCGACCGGTCGGGCCCTGTGTCTGGCACTCGGGCGGGGATTTGCCACATTTGCTCGCGGTCACTTCCGCCGGCATTGTAATAGACGACCATGCGCTTGAGTTGGCGTTCTGGCACGACGAACCGCTGCTCGCCCCAGCGGATGAAGTACAGTTTCTCGCTCAAGTAATCGTGGGGTCCGTTGCCCAGAGGCTTCGCCCAGCGCACCACGATGCCGCCGGGGAATGTTTCGGCAACCTCGCCGTGATTGCACTGGCCAGACCCCGTGCAGCCGGACGTCGTGAAGGCGACGCCTGCCTTGGGGGCGAGGCTGATCGTGCGGCAAGTGGCCAGCGGCGCGCCGACGAAATAAATGCCGGCCCACTCCTTGGCCCAATCGTCGTCGGCGAGCGTGCTGCGGTCGAGCTCGGCCAGTTCGGTCGCGGCTCCGGTTTGAATGACCCTGGCAACGTGCCATTCCACTTCCCCCGCGAACGGGTCATGTTCCGACCGCAGCTCGCCCGCGACGAGTAGTAATGCGGCGACGGCGCTCGGTGTGATCGTTCGGTGAAGAATGCGGTTCGCGGACAAGGCGGAGACCCGAGCGATTCAGAGGAGGACAAACGCGTGCTTACGATCCTGCCCGCGCGTCGGCCGCGGGCTTTGCACCGGGCAAGCCGATTTCCATGCCGACGGTCACGGGCGGCCCCGCTTCCTGGTAAGAATAGCAGACAAAGCTGCCGGTCGAGGTGTGATCGTCGACGTGCGAGATGCTAATCAAGAGCCGGCTCACCTCTTCGGGAAAGCCGACGGCCATCCCCTCGAAGAATCTCTTGTCACGACCGGCGTCGATCGTGACGTCGCCTTCGACGTGACGACCGTACTGCCCTTTCTTGTCAGCGGTCATCTTCACGTCGATGACCTTTGCACGCGTCGGCATGTCGACGATCAACCGCGCGAATTCCGCGGGTAGCTCGGGGCGGCCCGGCGGCTCGTCGGGCAACCCCTCGAAAACGACTTTGCCGTCTCGGCGCGGGATGCCCGGCATGGCCCGCCGGCGGTACCCACCCAGATTGTAGTTGTTCACCAACGTGATCATGCAGGCTGCCGGGACGAGAAATCGCTGGTTGCCCCAGCGGACGAAATACAGCCGTGAAGACATGATGCGATCGTCGTAAAACCGAGGATCGACGGCCAGGTTCGCCTTGACTCCGTCGGGAAACGTTTCGACGACTTCGCCGTGGTTTACGTCGAAGGCGCCGCAGCCTGTCAATTTGTAGACAACGCCCGCCCGCGGGACGATGTCGATGTGAACGTTTCGGCCGAGCCCGTCCCCCTCGAAGTAATTGCCGGCCCACTCCTTGGCCCAATCGTCGTCGGCCAGCTTATTGCGGTCGAGCGCGGCCAGTTCGGCATTGATCCGCGACCCGCGGGCGTTCGCACGCGGGATTTCCGCGTCGATTGCGGCTCGATTGGCGAGCGATTTTTTCGTCTCCGGATCTAATACCGTCGACGGTGCGCTGGCCTGTGCAGTTGCGCACGGGGGGCAAGAGCGCGGCGGCGCTGCCACGCGGCTCGAACGCGGCTGCTTCGCGCACACGCCGCCCACCCAGGCCACGAGAACGATCGCGAGCAGCAAGAAGAATCGTGCCATACGCGCGATTATAGGATTCCGAGGGGAGAAGGCCAACGCGACGTTACTGCCGATCCCAGAGCGCGGAGAGAGGGGGACAGTCCCATTTTGCTGCGAGGACTACGCAAAATCGGGACAGTCCCCGGCGGTGTTCGGGCAGGCCCTTAGAAGCTCGATTCGTCGGCAATCACTTCGCCGCCGGCGCGGATGCAAAGCGCCTGAAATAGCTGCGGATCCATCGTGTTCATCAGGAAGGTGACGTGGCCGTCGGCGAAGACGAAGTTCACGCCGCCCGGGTGCAGGCTGTAGAACATGTCGGGCTCGCCGGTCGGATCGCCGGGGCTTTTGCCTTCGCCCGACTGGCCCAAAACCATCGTCGAACCTTCTTCCTGCTCGAAGATGCCGATGCCGTCGTTGTCGAGAGGATCGGGGGCCAGGTAGGCGCCAGTAACCGAGCCGACCCAGGTGGCCTCGCCCAAGACGTCGGCCCTTTCGCCGGCGGCGATGGTTTGCGTGCTGCCGTCGGTGATTTCGCGAACGTGGACCGTGCTGTTGCGGAAGAACATGCCGTTGCCGTCAATGCCCGGCTCGGTGGTGCCGAACATGGCGACGTAAGCGGCTTCGGCAACGTCGCAGATCTTGGTGCCACCCGATTGGCTCATGGCGGCCCACACCGGCTCGCGCTCTTCCGAGGGGCAAAGATATTCCGACAGGGGTGTGGTGATGGCCGGCGAGTTCGCCGCGTTCTCGATCGGCAGATTCAGGTTCAATTGGTTCGCCAGCGCCGTCTCTTCGAGCATTGGCAGAATCAGCGTGGCCCAGCCCCAGCCGGGGCCGGTGTCGGTGCCGTTCGCCGTGTACTGCGAAACGTAGCCGGAGGGAAATACCTTCTTGTACGACTCGTAGTTCTCCAGCGCCAGGCCGATTTGCTTCAGATTGTTCGTGCACTGCGAGCGGCGGGCGGCCTCGCGGGCCGACTGCACGGCGGGGAGCAAAAGGGCGATCAACAGGCCGATGATCGCGATCACGGCCAAGAGCTCGATGAGTGTGAAACCGGCCAGGCGAGCGGCGCGATGCGAGCGTTGCATGTTGGTCAGGCTTTGGCAGTGGGCTATGTGCATGACGCGACGGGCCGCGGGGGCGCAACTCCGGCGGCATCCGTACAACCTAACGAACGGGCGGGAAGGGGTAAACCGCCCCCCGCGGGCCAGGCGGCTAACACGGTCCTCACAATGCGGCGGCCACCAAAAGGCCTGCAAGCCGAGCCCATCGCGCCGGGCTTGGCGGGCACGTGCTGTCGCGCCGCCGCGTCAGTTCGCGCCGGCGGGCTTGCGGTCTTCGGGCAGATAGATGATGCGGCCGCAATCCTTGCAGAAGATCGCCCGCGACATGGCCAATTCGGCCAGGCTGTTGGGAGTGAGCTGCTTGTAGCAGCCGCCGCAGAAGCCGTTTTGCACTTCGGCCATGGCGTCGGCCCCTTTGGCCTTTACGACGCGTTGATAGTCGGTCTGAAAATCGTCGGGCAGCTTGGCTTCGGCCTCTTTGAGCACGCCTTCCAGGCGTTTGATGTCGGCTTCGAGCAGGGACGATTCGCCGCGGACGGTTTCTTGCACCTTGGCCAGTTCGTCCTTGGCTTGCGTGAGGCGTTTTTGCGCTTCGGCGATCATGCGCTCGAATTCGTCGATCTTTTCCAACGACTCGAGGATTTCGTCGGCCAGCACGCTGCCGGCCATTTCGTCGGCGGCGATTTGATCCTTGAGGGCCTGATATTCGCGATTGCTGGTGGCGGTGTTGAGCTTGCCTTTGAGGCTGGCCACTTTGTCTTCGCCGCTTTTGAGCAGCAATTGTTTTTGATCGGAGCGGACGCGGGCGGCTTTCGACTCGGCCTGGATCTTGGCCAATTCGTCGCGCAGGCGAGCGAGGTTCGCCTCACGCGCGGCAACTTGCTTGGGACCACGCTGGAATCGCTCGCGCAGATCGTCGAACTGGCGGTGAATGCGATGCAGTTCGCGCAAAGCTTCCGCGGAAACAGCCATGAGAATTCCTCGTCTTCGCCCAGTTGCCAATGAGTTGATTCGTTTCGCCCAGCCGCCGGCGCGCACCCTCCTCCAGCAAATACCAAGCTGCGTCTGCCGCCGTCCCGCTCGCTCTGCTCCCGTCCCTATAGGATACCAGAAAACAAAACGGTCCGCCGAACGAAAAACCGGTCCAGTGGGGCGGCGTGCGCGATTAGTCTCGCCGCGGTCCGCGGTTGTGCCGAGGGGGACAGTCCCATTTTGCCGCGCATAATTGGGAGAGTCCCCTAGCGCGTCGCCGAAGCTTGTTGCGCGGGCTGGCCCCTGTGGCGAGCGCTAGGCGGGGCGGCAAGGAAAATCCGTAGATCAACCGTCGGTTCGCCGATGGTTAATTTCGTTTCAAAAGAATTCCCCTCAGCGACCGCCTTGGCGATCTCCACAAACGGGCAGCGCACGGTCGACCATTATTCGCCGCCGGCGGCGACGATCGCGGCAATGGCCGCCTCATTGATCCAGGCAGGCTGCTGGAATTGGCGAGCGAAGCCAACGGCCGTAACATCGTGAAACTCTCGCATTCGCTCCCTGTCCGGGTCGCCGTTCCAGCGGAGCGCCTTGCGCAGCGTGGCGCGGGCGTTGGGATTCGCCCCGCGAGCGAGCAGCAGCCGGGCCATCGCGTCGGTCTTCACGACCAGCGTAACGGTGGTGTGGAACAGGGGGGTGTGCCCGCCAAAACCATCGGCATCGACCGCGGCCCGCCCATTGGGATCGGCGCCGTGGTCGAGCAGCCACTGGGCAATTTCGATTTCGTGATATTCGGCCGCCATGTGCAACAGCGTCGCGCCGTCGAGCGGGGCGCAATGCAGCCCGTCGCCCGGTTTGATCCCCGGTTCGAGCGGATAGATTTCGCTCTCGCTGAAATGCCGCCCCATCGCCGCCGGCTCGCGGAGGCAGCAGGCTTCGAGCAAGTCGACTCGGCCGCGATGGATCGCCATGGGGGCCGTGTCAGGAAGGGAAAGTCCGAAGTCGGCAAACGCTTCCAGGCAAGCATGCTTGCCGGCCGGATTGCGACAGTACGTCGAAATGATGATCTGCACGCAGTCGCCGAACGTTTCGCTCGTGGCGCGCGGATCGGCGCCGTGGTCGAGCAGCCACCGCAGCGCCAGCGGCTGTAGCGTTTCGCACGGCGCGCAGAGAATCGGATAGTCACTATCAAAGCGGGCATTCACGTCGGCGCCTCGCTCGAACAGCAAATCCATCATCGGAATTCGCTCGTCGAATAAGGCGGCGCGCATCAACGGCGCATCGCCCCCCTGGTGAACGTCGGAGCCGTTCTCGATCATCCAGCGGGCAATCGCCAGCCGCTCGGCGGTCGGCGGTGCGCCGCGGCATTCGGCCGCCCAGGTCAGCGGGCCGCTGTCGCCATAACCGAGCGGCGCGCGGTGCAGCGCAGGATCGCGGGTCATCATCGCCCGGACGCGGTCCAGGTCGTTTGCGGTGATGGCCTCTTTGAGCCGGCCGATTTCTCCGAGCGCTTCGACGTGGGCTTTGAGCTTGGCCCAACTGGCAAAGCCGTACCGCTGGGCGATGGCCCGCTGCGCCAGGGCGAGCGACGTGGCGCCCCCGGCGCGCAGCAGGTCTTTCGCCTGGTGCTTGAGGTGGGCGAGATTGGGCTTCTCGGGCAGCGAATGAGATGGGGAATCGGCCGACACGGCGACCTCCTTTCATTGAGCGCGCCCGGCGGTCCGCTGCGGACGGGCTGAAAGAAGGATCGCTAAAATCACTGCGAGACAAGACGGGCTTCTGCCCTTTCCGCGGACCGGCGGCACTCTTGAGGCCAAGCGGAAGTATAAAGGCCGCGGAGCGGCCGTGTCGAGAATCCGCCTCCGGATGGAACGACAAAAAAACCGCGGACCCAGGCGGGCCCACGGTTTGGATAACGCGCGAGTGACGTGCTTTCCGGGGCTCTCACCGGGTGGCACGCTCTGCGGTCCGCCGCAGGGCGTGCAAAACGCGTCGAACACCTCTCGTTTGCTTGCGGTTACCTCGGTCGGCGAAGCTGGAATTTGAGGAACGCGTATTGGCGGCGGTGCCAGTGAGGTAGCGGCCCTGGCGTTCCGAACACGCCCTGCGGAGTACCGCAGAGCGTGCCACCCCAGCACCTCGGGCCACCCTGCTCGTGCCAGGTTTCGGCGTGGGGCTAGTCACGGACGATGACAAAAAAACCGCGGACCCAGGCGGGTCCACGGTTTTGAGTTGTGCAGCGTTGGATCGCCGAAGGGGACAGTCCCGCGCACTTAGCTCGCGATGCCGCTCAAGAAGCCTTTGAGCTGTTCGCTGCGCACCGGATGCTGCAGTTTGCGGACGGCCTTGGCTTCGATCTGCCGCACGCGTTCGCGGGTGACCTTGAAGATCCGGCCGACCTCTTCCAGCGTGTAGGTGTAGCCGTCTCCCAAGCCGTAGCGCAGGCGGATGATTTCGCGCTCGCGATAGGTGAGGGTTTTGAGTAGGCCCTCGATCTTGTCGCGGAGCATGGCCTGCCCGGCCGTGGTAATCGGGCTTTCGGTCCCCGAGTCTTCCAGAAACTCGCCGAAGCTGCAGTCTTCGCTCTCGCCGACCGGCCGGTCGAGGCTGACCGGGTGACGGCCGATGTTGAGCACGCGACGGGTTTCCTCGACGCTGATGTCGGCCGCGCGGGCGGTTTCTTCGGTCGTCGGCTCGCGACCCAGTTCCTGCTGCAACCGCTTGGAAACGTTGCGCAGCTTCGAGAGCACGTCGATCATGTGGACCGGGATGCGAATCGTGCGGGCCTGATCGGCGATGGCTCGCGTGATGGCTTGCCGGATCCACCAGGTGGCGTAGGTCGAGAACTTGTAGCCGCGGCGATACTCGAACTTATCGACCGCCCGCATCAGCCCGGTGTTGCCTTCCTGGATCAGGTCCAAGAAGCTGAGGCCGCGATTGCGATATTTTTTGGCGATCGACACGACCAGCCGCAAGTTGCCGCTGGAAAGCTGCCGCTTGACGGTTTCGTAGTCGTGGAACTGGCGCTCGATCATTTCGACGCGTTTCCGCAGGCTGCGGGGGCTTTCGAGCGTGATCAGCATCAGGTCGCGCAGCTCGCGGCGCAGGTTCGCCCGCTCGTCCTTGGCGGCGGGGCGGAATTCGAGGCTGGCCAAGCGCTGGCGGATCGTGTCCATGCGGCGCGACATTTCCTGGAACTGACGCACCAAGGGCTGCACGCGGCGGGTGCGCAGACTGAGCTCTTCGACCAGCGTGAGGCACTTGCGGCGGGTGTGGCAAAACCGCTTGCGGGCGGCCGCCTTGTCGGCCGGCTCGGTGCGGCGATCGATCAGTGAGCGGAAATCCTCCCGATTCTGCTTCATCAGGTGCTCGAGCGTCCGCAGGTTGTGCGGCATGCGGGCCAGGATCTGCTCCTTGGTCAGCCGCTCGGTGAGCGAAACCTTGATGGTGCGGTCGAAGGGGAGCGCGCCGCGGTGGACTTCGGCCAGCGTGCGGACCGTGGCGTGCAGAGCGAAGTGGCAGCCCAGCACGCTGCGGCGGAACCGCTTGCGGGTGACTTCGATCTTTTTGGCCAGGGCGATTTCCTGCTCGCGCGTGAGCAGCGGGATTTCGGACATCTGCGACAAGTACATCCGCACCGGATCGTCGCTCATCTTGCCCAGCTCGCGCTCGGGCAGTTTGATCGTGGCGGCGCGGTCGTCTTCGTCGGCGTCGATCTCGCCCGGCGCCAGCCGGCGAGCGGCGCGGGTGGCGGCCCGCTCGGCCGCGGCGCGCTCGGAGCGCGACAGGCAGGCGACGGTCTGGCGCTGGGCCACGTCGTCGAGCTCTTCTGCGGGGGCCTCGGTCACCAGCTCGATGCCCACTTCCTCCAGGGCGATCAGCAGGTTGTCGAGTTTTTCAGGCGTGACGGCTTCGTCGGGGAGATAGTCGTTGACCTGATCGTAGGTCAGATAACCTTGGGCTTTGCCCGTGGCGACCAGTTCTTGCAAATCCAAATCGCAGTGGTCCACCTGTCGGTTCCCTCCTGGAGGCCGATGCATGGCATCCCTTCGAGCGCGGGGGTGATCGGGCGAGAGAGCGCGAGCCTCATGCTCACGGACTATTCGCCGATCAACCGGCACAGCATCCTACCCATCCGTGGGCGCGGAAATGCCTTGCCGGTTTTGTACCTGCTGCTGGATCTTGAGCAACAGCTCTAGGGCTTCGTCTTCGGGGAGCTGTTGCTGTTTCAGGCGTGCGGTGTGGGTTTGCATCTCCGCGGCACCCACGCGGTGGTGAAAGCTGGTCAAGACGTCCTGCAGCCGGACGTCGAACTCTCCGGCGGGTTTTAGGCGGGCCTGCTCGTCAAGTTCGACAAGCAAGTTTTTAACCTCTACGTCGTCAAACTCCAATAACAATCGGGCGAAGTCGGGCACGACCCCCGCGGCCGAAAGTTCCAAGGCGCGCGCGTAGATTTCCCGGGCAAAACTGCCTGAAAGATGACTCGGCTTGACCGATTCGGCCGCACGTTCCACAATGGCCGGCGCAGCCAGGACCAGCTCCAGCAGTTCCCGCTCCCAAGCCGAGAGCGGGATTTTTTTTGGCCGCGGCCCATTCTGCTCGCCGCCGCCACGGGGGCCGCGCGAGTTTCCGCCCCCCGCCGCTTCGCCAGCATTCGGAGCATTGGCTCGCTGCGGCGTGCTGGTCGGCCGGCGGAGTTGCGTCAGCCGGCTGCGCAGCTGCTCTTCGGGAATGCGAAAATCCATCGCCAGCCGCTGCAGGATTTTGGCTTCGCGCAGCCGATCGTCGGTCGTGGTGCTGGCCACCAGGCGCGGCCCCTTGGCCACGATCCTGAGCATTTGCTCCAAGGCATCGCTGGCCGCGTGAACGTCGCGGGCCAGGTCGATGCCGGCCGTCAGGTCGCGCTCGGCATGCGTCAGGGCGTCGGGGGCGGCGTCGATGAGCGCGGCAAACGCTTCCGCTCCGCGCGAAAGTAAAAAATCGCACGGGTCGAGCCCGTCGGGCAGGGTGAGCACGCGGACATCGGCGTTTTCGGCCACGAACAGTTCCAGCACTTCGTTCGCCCGGCGGCGGCCGGCGGCGTCGCCATCCAGCACCAGCACGATCCGCAGCCGGTCGGCGAACCGCTGCAACATGCGAATCTGCTGCGCGCCGAGCGCCGTGCCAGAGACCGAGACCGCGTTGGCGAATCCGCACTGGTGGGCAATGATGACGTCGGTATAGCCCTCCATGACCAGGGCGGTGTGCGTCTTGCGAATCGCCTCGCGTGCCAAGTGCAGGCCGTAGAGCAAGTTGCTCTTGGAATAGAGCGGCGTCTCGGGCGAGTTGACGTATTTCGCTCCCGGCGCGCTTTTGTCGTCCGCGATGCCGGGCAACACGCGCCCGCCGGCGCCGACGGCCCGGCCTTGGGCGTCGCAGATCGGAAACATCAGCCGGCCGCGAAACCAATCGTATTGCCCGCCGCCGCTTTTGCTGCGCACGAGGCCGATCTTCTCCAGCACCGGCGGCACGTGACTCGTGCCGCGGGCCGCTTCGACCAGCCAGCTCCAACTGTCGGGGGCAAAGCCAAGCTGGAACCGCGCGATGCTCTCGGCCGAGATGCCGCGCTGGGTGAGGTATTCGCGGGCTGGCCCGGCCGTGGGGTCGTCGAGCAGCAGCTTGTGCCAGCGACCGGCCGCCCACTGCATGGCCGCGTAGAGCGATCGCTTGTCGAGGGCGCCGGCCGGCGAGCGCGGGCCGCGGTCGAGCGTGATGCCGGCCCGCTCGGCGAGCAGGTTCAGGGCCTCGGGGAACGTAACCCCTTCGATCTGCATGATGAAGCTGAAGACGTCGCCGCCGATGTCGCAGACCCAGCACTTGAACGATTGCCGGTCGGGATTGACCTGCAAACTGGGGCGGCTGTCGTCGTGCCAAGGGCAGAGGGCCTTGTAGCCCCGCCCCTCACGGCGCAGCGACAGGTAGCTGCCGACCAGGTCGACGATATCGACTGCCTGCCGCACCCGTTCCTTGGCATCCAGCGGATCGTACGACATGGGTCCATCCTGATTGGCGCGGTGCGGCACGCGCGAGCGGGCAAGCGGCCGCCCGGAGCGTGCTTCTTTCGATGCCCGCCATTATAGGGCTTGCCGGCGGACGCTGTCAGAGGCGGGGAATGCGCCGGCAAAACGGCGATCAACGCCTGCGGCGAACCACGCCAAGGGCTGCCAGGCCAATCGCGGCCAGGATCCACGTCGAAGGTTCGGGGACCACGTAGAACGCGCCGATGGACTCGGTGTAGGGATCCGTTACGATTGCCGCATTGATCGGAACGCCCGCGGTGGTGTACTCGCCGATGACTGTCGTCGGGTGGCCGCCGCTGGTTCCCGCAGACTCGATATATAGGTTGCCGTCGTAGGCTTGGATCGCACCGGGGTAGGTCAATCCGCTGAACGAGCCGACGAACGTACCAGACAGGGTGTACTCGTTGACGAAAGCGGTGCCGGCGGTCTGCGGGGTGGGTGAGGGCTGGGTGACGAAAATATCGGATCCGGAGATCGTGATTCCGCCGCCGGTTAAGCCGGTGATCAGCGACGAGCTCACCAGCGTCCCGGACGTCGTCCACTCTGCCACGGATGTTCCGGTGGTGGCCACGACATAACCATCGCCGACCGCAATCGAGTAGGGACCCGAGCTTTGGCCCGACCACTCTAGGGACTGAAGCAGGGTGCCCGCGGTCGACCATTCGTAGACGTAGGGAACGCCGTTTTGGCCGTACCCCCATCCCCAAAGATCGCTGCCCGATCCGGCATAGAGCGAGACTTCTCCGACCTGAACACCGTCG
>Ga0335075_10016771_pt1 | contig 10917 bp, 6 predicted proteins | sample Lox_Sample_24_FD_206723 | JGI IMG/M metagenome (GOLD analysis project Ga0335075, IMG submission 206723) | Soil microbial communities from Loxahatchee National Wildlife Refuge, Florida, United States - Lox_Sample_2.4 | ecosystem: Environmental > Terrestrial > Soil > Wetlands | place: USA: Florida... | reverse complement strand
ATCGCGCGCAGGAACAGGTCGAGTTCCTGCCGAACCCGGTATTCCAGAAGCGGACCCAGTCGCGTTGCCAGCAGGGCGGATTCCTGTCGCGACTCCGTATCAATGTGCACGGAGGAATCGGATGCCGGCCACTCACTCTCGCGCATTCCGGGCAACAGCTTCGCTACGATCGAATCAAGCACTGCACCGGTTTGCCGGTTGAAGCCGACCCAGACCAATCCTTCGCGCTTCTCGTCGGAAATCGCCGTATAACGGATGGCAAGAACCAGGCAGCGTGCCGTGGTAGCCCGCTGTCCCTGCAGGCGCCATACGGCATTCTGCAGATCAAGCGCGTGACCCAACATGCGTTCGGGTGCGCCTGGCGCGGCGGGTGCATCGCCGAGTGCAAGCTCCCGCTTGGCCCAGCGCCCATGTTCATCCAACAGGGCGCCGAACTGCTCCAGCCAGTCTCCCTCCAAACCGATGCGGATCGCCCGGCGGGGATCAGACAGTTCGGCCTGCGCCCCACGAAAATCCAGGCACTCGAATTCGCGCCAGCGCATGGCGTCCTGAAGCGGGCCGGGCAACAGAACGTTGAGACCATCGGGTTCGCAGGTTTCAACGACAGCGCCCCGCCGCTCCAGAACGCCACTTACGAACTCGCGCAATTCGCTCATCGCGACCGCCCTAAGCTGCTTCGAATTCCTCGCCGAACAGTGCCTCGTCAAGCACTTTTGCGTCCTCGTGTTGACCACGTGCCGCGTCAAGCTGGCGGCCGATTTCCTCGAACGCGCCATGGCGAGCAGATTCGGTGACCTCAAGCCAGGCATCGAGCACGAGATCGGAAAAATCCCTGTCGTCCTCGATACTGCCCAGGATCGCACCCGCTTCACCGACAACGAGTTCGAACATGGAGATTTTCTCCTCGAGCAGAGCAAGCACCTGCTCCTCGAGCGTGCCGCGACTGACAAGGTTGAACACGAACACTTCGCGCGTCTGGCCGATGCGATCGATGCGGCCGATGCGCTGCTCGATCGCCATCGGATTCCACGGCACGTCGAAATTTATCAGCGTGTTGCAGAACTGAATGTTTCTGCCCTCGCCGCCCGATTCGCTCGACAGCAACACGGGCACGTCGTCGCGGAATGCGGCGATGGCCGCATCTTTCTCGGCACCGGAAAGACTCCCGTCGAATCTTGCGAACGCAATGTTCTCGCGCGCGAGAAGCCCCGCCAGGTGTTCAAGCGTCTCACGGTAATGCACGAAGACGAGTTTCTTCTCGGCCGGATTGCGGCGCAGAAGATCGAGCAGCTGCGCTTCCTTGCCGCCGCCGTCCTGCAGAGACCAGCGCTCCGCCAGCCCGATCCAGTCCGAATTTTCAGGATGGCGCTCCGCGAAACGGCGCACTGTCGCAGCCGCAGCGGCGGGCGAGGATCCCGCCGAACCGAGAAGGTGTCTGAGCGCGAGCCGTTCGCGGCCGCCATGCCCCTCGCTGGCAGATGCGAAGCGGCGTACCGCCTCCGCAAGCTCACCGTAACAATGGCGCTCGGCTTCCGAAGGCTCGATGCGAATCGTGGCGGCATGCCGGCGCGGCAATTTGAGCGCCACCACGGCACGGGTATTGCGGATCATTGCGCTGCGCATCAGTTCCCGTAGCCGCTCAGGATTGGCGGGCTGGCGCGGCTTGCCGGGCTTCATGTATTCGGCCCGGAAATCCTTCAGCGTCTTGAAGATACCAGGCTTCAGCAATGTAAGCAGATTGTAGAGTTCCTCCAGATCGTTCTGAACCGGCGTCGCCGAAAGCAGGAGGAGGAATCGCTTGTTGAGCGAATCGACAAGTTTGTAGCTCTGGCTCGCCCTGTCGCGCAGGTGGTGCGCTTCGTCGACGATCACGAGATCGAAGCTGCGCGCAAGGAGGCGCCGTGCGTGCTCGCTGCGCCGCGCCGCCGCAATGGATGCCACAATGCGCCGGCCTTGCCAGAAGCGGTCCGGATCGCTCCGGAAGAGCGCGTCCTGAGTCGTGCTGCACGGGATTTCGAATTTCGTCTCCAGCTCTTCGTGCCACTGCCCGATCAGCGATGCCGGCGCGAGCACGAGCACGCTCTCGATCATGCCGCGCAGGAGATATTCCTTCAGCACCATGCCGGCCTCGATCGTCTTGCCGAGCCCGACTTCGTCGGCAAGCAGCACACGGCCGCGGAACTGCCTGAGAACCTTGCGCACGGTCTCGATCTGGTACCAGAAGCTTTCGATGCCGCGGAGATGGCTGAGGCACAGCAGTTCGTCGAATCCCTGCGCGAGCCCGAGATGAGCCAGGCTTTCCCGCAGGCGATACCAGCCGCCTTCCGGTTCCGGTGGGCCCGCGAGCGCCGCGATGAGCGGCGCACTGTCGAATTCGGTTGTGAAGGTGATATCGACGTCAACCCGCGGCAATCCCCGACGGGGAGTGACGGCGGCACCGGCAACAGGTGCGGCGGCGGCGCGGCGCGCAGCCGATTGCCGCGGGGCGGTCAGGGATTTGGGCGGGCGCTGCTTGGCCTTGCGGTTTCGAAACTCGGGTTGCAACGGCACGGCTCGGCGCGCCGGCCGCAGAATCGCGTCATGCCATTTCATCAACCATTCGCGACGCTCGACGCCGCCCGGAAATACCATCAGGGCGCTGAAAAAGTCCTGCAGATCGTGCTGTTTCAGAAGCGTCCGTGCCGCGTCGTGCCTGTTGTGTTGCGCGAGCGTCAGCGCACTCACCAAATGATAGGGTCGCGTTGGAACGAAGCGTTTCGCGAAGCGCTTGAGAAACGTCTGGGCGCGCTCCGGCTGTTCGTCGAACAGCGCTGCCGTCGCGGCAAGCAGCAGAATGGCGCCGTTGCCGGGGCAGGCGTGCAACGCCTCCTCGGCGATGGGCAGGACCCGCGTACCCTTGCGCGTTTCGGCGAACGCCGCAATCAGGGTCCTGACCCAATCCTCCCAGGATTGCGACTGGACATCTGAAGGCATTGCAGTTTGTGCCGCCGAAAACATGCCACATTGCCCGTCTTTGCGACCGCGCGCTCGCCGACTCGCGAGCAAAGCCTATTGGCGGGGCCACCGCGCGCAAGTCAAAAAAGCGCAACGTCAGCTTGGCATCTGTGGACGATCAGCGTTCATGCCGCCTGGCGTTCGGCGAGGCGGACGAGTTGGGTGAGCATGGTCTGCACGCCCTTGAGGCGCAGTTCCGGCGTCGGCCAGTCGCGCGCGATGACGACCTTCTGATCGGGCCGCACGCGCATGGTCGATTGGTGTTCGGCGATGAGCCGCACGAGCCCTGAGGGATTGGGAAAGGTGTTATTGCGGAACGTCAGCGTCGCGCCTTTCGGCCCCGCCTCGATCTTTTCTACCTCGGCCTGACGGCAGAGCGCCTTGATGGCGACGATGTCGAGCAGATGCTGCACCTCTTCCGGCAGCGTGCCGAAACGGTCGATGAGTTCCGCCGCAAAGCGATCGATATCCTCTTCGCTTTCGATGCCGGCAAGCCGCCGGTAGAGCGCCATCCGCACATCGAGATCGGGAACGAAATTTTCCGGAATCAGGACCGAAGTGCCGATGTTGATCTGCGGCGACCATTGCTCGTCGCGCTCGGCAGTTTCACCGGATTTCAGCTGCGACACTGCCTCTTCGAGCATCTCCTGATAGAGTTCGATGCCCACCTCGCGCACATGGCCGGACTGTTCTTCGCCCAGCAGATTGCCCGCGCCGCGTATATCCATATCGTGACTCGCCACCGAGAAACCCGCGCCGAGCTGGTCGAGCGACTGCAGGACCTGCAGCCTTCGTTCGGCCGTTTCGGTGAGTTTGCGGTCGGCCGGCGTGGTGAGATAGGCGTAGGCGCGCTGCTTGGATCGCCCGATGCGCCCGCGCAGCTGATAAAGCTGCGACAGCCCGAACATATCAGCGCGATGGACGATGAGCGTATTCGCGGTCGGAATATCGAGCCCGCTTTCGACGATATTTGTCGATACGAGCACATCGACCTTGCCGTCATAGAAGGCGGTCATGACCTCTTCGAGCGCCGCCGCGGGCATCTGGCCATGGCCGATCGCAGTTTTCACCTCAGGCACGGCGTGCTTCAGAAATTCCATCGCATCGGCGATGTCGGCGATACGCGGGCAGACATAGAAACTCTGCCCGCCGCGGTAATGCTCGCGCAGAAGCGCCTCGCGCAAAGTAAGCGGATCGAACGGCGTCACGAAGGTGCGCACGGCCAGCCGGTCGATGGGCGGTGTCGTGATCAATGACAGATCACGCACGCCGCTGAGCGCGAGTTGAAGCGTGCGGGGAATGGGCGTCGCCGTCAATGTCAGCACATGCACATCCGATTTGAGTGATTTCAGCCGTTCCTTGTGAGCGACTCCGAAATGTTGCTCCTCGTCCACGATGACGAGCCCGAGCCGGTTGAAAGAAATAGACTTCGCCAGCAGCGCATGCGTGCCCACGACGATGTCGATGTCGCCCGCGGCGAGCCCGGCCTTCGTCTCGCGCGCGTCCTTGGTGGAAACGAAGCGGGACAGCTGGCGCACCTTCACCGGGAAGCCCTGGAAGCGCTGGCCGAACGTCTTGTAGTGCTGACGTGCAAGCAAGGTTGTCGGCACGACGATGGCGACCTGGGCGCCTGCCATCGCCTCGACAAAGGCAGCACGCAATGCGACTTCGGTTTTCCCGAATCCGACATCGCCGCACACCAGCCGGTCCATGGGCCGGCCCTTCGCGAGATCCTCGATGGTCTCGGCAATCGCGCGATCCTGATCCTCGGTCTCGGGCCACGGAAAGCGGGCGCAGAACTCGTCATAAAGCCCCTGCGGCGGTTCCACAGCCGGTAGCGATCTCAGCTGCCGCGCGGCGGCAATGCGGATCAATTCCGCCGCGATCTCGCGGACGCGCTGCTTCATGCGCGCCTTGCGCTGCTGCCAGCCCGATCCGCCCAAACGATCGAGCTGCACCGTGCCTTCGTCGCCGCCGTAGCGGGTCAGAAGCTCGATGTTCTCGACCGGAAGAAACAGCTTGCCGCCTTCGTATTTCAATTCGAGGCAGTCATGCGGCGCACCGGCCGCATCGATGGTCTGCAGCCCGATATATTGTCCTATGCCGTGCTCGATATGCGTGACGAGATCGCCGGGCGACAGGCTCGAGGCTTCGGCAAGGAAATTCTGCGCCCGCCGCGCCCTGGCACGTGGACGCATCATGCGTTCACCGAGAATGTCCTCCTCGGTGACGATCGCCATCTCCGGCGCTTCGAAGCCATGATCGAGGCAGAACACGCCGACGCCGATCGCGTCCGCATGCAACGACTGCGCATCGGACCAGTTCGCCACGTTGCGGATCGCGCCGAGCCCGTGATCGGACAGGACGCCACCCAGCCGTTCGGCGGAGCCCTCGCTCCAGGCCGCGACGATCACCCGCTTCTTCGCCTGGCGCAGCGCCTTCACATGTTCGGCGGCCGCTTCGAACACGTTCACCCGTCCCTGGGCGCGTTCGGGCGCGAAGTCGCGCCCCGCTTTGCCCCCCGCATCGACGGAACGCACGGATTCCGGTGCCTCAAAGGGCGAAAGCTCGCGCAGGATGCGGTGCGACAGCATCGCCTTCCATTCGGCGTCTGTTACATAGAGCCGCTCGGGCGGCAGCGGCCGGTAGGGCGGTCCAGATGTTTTCTCCGGCGCCGTGCCCTCGAGCATCTGACGCCGCGTCTGATAGTAATCGGCAATCAGCTCGTGGCGCGCGGCGCGGGCGTCCTCGACCTGATGTGAAACAAACACCAGCGGCGCTTCGAGGTAATCGAACAGCGTTTCGAGTTCGGGATGGAAGAGCGGCAGCCAGTGCTCCATGCCGGGATGCTTGCGGCCCGCACTGATCGCCTCATAGAGAAGATCGTCGGGTCCGGGCGGACCGAAAGCGGCGACATACCCGGAACGGAAACGGCTGATGGATTCGGCGTCGAGCGGCGTTTCGCTGGCGGGCAGAAGCTCGATCTGGGGGATTTCCCCACTCGAAAGCTGGGTTTCGGCATCGAAGCGTTTGATGGCTTCGAGGCTGTTCCCGAAGAAATCGAGACGCAGCGGATCGTCCGCGCCCGGCGGCCAGAGATCGATGATCCCGCCGCGCAGCGCAAAATCGCCGGGTTCGCGCACGGTGCTGGCGCGGGCGTAGCCGTTCCTGACGAGGAAATTGACGAGTTGTTCATGCTCGATCGCCTGGTCTGTCCGGGCGAGAAAACTCGCCTGGCGAATGGCCGCACGCGGCGGTACACGCTGCAACAGCGCATGAACCGGCGTAACGACGACAGCCGGCAGGTCTTCTTTGCCGCGCGCCGCGAGTGTCGCGAGTGTCGCGAGCCTGAGGCTTTCGATGTCGGGCTTTGGCGAAAGACGATCGTAAGGCAGGCAGTCCCAGGCCGGAAAGGGCAGCAGACGCAAATCCGGTGCAAAGAACCCGACCGCGTCGGCCATTGCCTGTGCGGCTGCGTCGTCGGCCGTCACGAACAGAACGATGCCCTTTCGGCGCCTCGCGGCTTCGGCGGCAAGGAAGGCGTCGTAGCCGGCCGGCGCACCGGTAAGCGCGATATGGCCGGGGGTGCGCGCGATATAGTTCAGACGTTCCAAACGGGATTCTTCCGGTTACAGATGGCTTTCAAACGCGCGAAAATGGGCGTGTCGTGCAATGTGGGTACGGGCGCATGCCCGCGCAACCAATCATAAATATCCTGGTCCGGCACTTCCAGCAGCGCCTCGAATGTTGCGAGCTCGATTTCGTCCAGCTCGCCCAAATACACTTCCGCAAATGCGCCGAAGATCGCGTCCGCCTCCCTGAAGCCGCGCCGCGCGGCGCGAAAACGCAATCGCTTGCGCCAGATCTCGATCGGGGATTTGCTCATGGCCGCTGGATATACCGGTCCTTCGCCACCGGAACCAGCGGCGATCATTGCCAAATTGAAATCCTGCCGGTTCTTCCGCCCCTTCCCCGGACGATCTATCTATCTTCTGTTCCGGCAACATCGGCGAAAGGAGGTGATCCAGTGTCTCATTGTCATGATCTGCGGCCCATGAGGGACGCGAACTGGATCGTTCCGGCTTCGGAGGTCCGCGCGGCCTGAAAGCCGCCTTATTGACAATGCGGGCCGCCTCGCAAGAGGCGGCCCTCTTGTTTTTCGGGCCCGCGCAGCCGGCATTCCGGTTATGCGCGTGAACATTGGTTCGCCGCTAGCAATCAATTCTTCGGGATCGCCGGAAAGACGGCGCCGCGCGTTGCTTGCCTCAGGAAATAACGACGCCTAGATGTACCCCTGCGACAAGGGGATTCCATCATGATCGACAGACGCAGCCTTCTTCTCTCCGGCGCCGGAACCGCAGCCTTGCTGGTGGCCGATATTACGCCGTTGCTGGCGGAGGCCCCGCCCGCCGGCGATGCGGGCGCACCTGCGCTCAATGCCCTGTTCGACAAGTTCATGGATGAGAATCTCGATCGGTCGCCCATATTCGCGACGTCGCTCGGCCTCGATACCGGCGCGCGCGCCCACCAGCGCGCCGAAGTGGACGACAACTCACTTGCCGGGATCGCAGCCGACAAAAGCCTGCATGCCGACCAGTTGCGCCGTCTCCAGGCTTTCGACCGCAACAGCGTCAGCGGCATGGATCAGCTCAATTACGACATTGTGATGTTCGATGCAAAGAATACGGTTACCGCCGATGCACGCTACGATTTCGGCGCCGGCGGTGCGGGCAATCCATATGTCATCAGCCAGCTTTCCGGACTCTACGTGCAGTATTCTGATTTCCTCGACAGCCAGCAGCCGCTCGAAACAAAGGGAGATGTCGACGCATATCTGTCGCGCCTTGGCCAGGTGGGCAAGATGCTCGACAATGATTCGGAGGTCGCGCGGCATGACGTGGCGCTGGGCGTCGTTCCACCGGACTTCGCGCTCGACAAGACGCTGACCCAGCTTCGGGCGTTGCGCACAGTCGAGGCCGACAAATCGGTTGTAGTGCAATCGCTCTCGCGGCGCGCAAAGGAAAAGAACATCCCCGGCGACTTCGGCGCGCAGGCGACAAAAATCGTGGCCCAATCCGTTTACCCGGCGCTCGACCGGCAGATTGCGCTGGTCGAATCCATGCGCGCCAAGGCTACGCATGATGCGGGCGTCTGGAAGCTGCCGAACGGCGATCAGTATTACGCGGATTCGGTGCTGTTCTGGACCACCTCCACAATGAGTCCAGCGGACATCCATGCGACAGGGCTACAGGTGGTTGCCGACTACACCGCGCGCATCGACGCCCAGATGAAATCGCTCGGCCTCACGGCAGGAACCGTCGGCGAGCGGCTGCGGAGAATGTATGAGGACAAGAAGTTTCAGTACCCGAACACGGATGAAGGAAAGGAAAAACTGCTCGCCGACCTTAATATAAAGGTGCAGGCCGTGCGTGCGAAGTTGCCGCAATATTTCGGCACGCTGCCGAAAGCCGACCTCATTATCAAGCGCGTGCCGAAGGCAACCGAGGCCGGCGCGCCGGGCGGCTACTACCAGAACGGATCGCTCGATGGCAAACGGCCCGGCATGTACTACATCAACCTCCGCAACACTGCGGAGGTGCCGAGCTGGACGCTGGGCACGCTGACCTATCACGAAGGCATTCCCGGCCATCACCTTCAGCTCAGCATCCAGCAGGAAGCCAGCCTGCCGCTGATCCGCAAGGTGTCGTTCTTCTCGGCCTATCTCGAAGGCTGGGCGCTGTATTCCGAGCAGCTCGCCGACGAAATGGGCATGTACGACAACGATCCCTGGGGACGCATCGGCTACATGCACGATGCCATGTTCCGCGGTGTCCGCCTCGTCGTGGATTCGGGCCTGCACGCGATGAAATGGTCGCGCGAGCAAGCCGTGAAATACTACACCGACATGCTGGGGGATCCCGACACCTCCGCGATCACGGAAGTCGAACGGTATTGCGTCTGGCCGGGACAGGCCTGCGGTTACATGCTCGGCAAGCTCGAGATTCTCCGGCTGCGCGACAAAGCGAAAGCGGCGCTTGGCGCGAAATTCGACATCCGCCAGTTCCATGACGCGGTGCTGCTCGGCGGCGCCATGCCGCTCTCGATCCTGGACAGAAGAGTCGACGATTATATCGCGGCGAAGCAGACTGCGTAGTGGACCTACAACCCGGCGCGGAATTCCTCCGCGCCGGAGCCATGCCTTCGATAGGCGTCAGGCCGCCGCCGTTCTGCGCGCGGGCGCGAGCGCAAATCCGGCCAGCAGAAGCAGCACGGCCAAGAGCGCATGCAGCCAATGGTCCGCCATGTTCATCGGAATCGCGCCGAAGATCGCGTTTCCGGGCATGAAGAAGCCCATGACGGCCAGAATGGCATAAACCGCGCCGACGAAGCGCAGTGCCATGCCCGGGCCGAAACTGCCCGCGCTCGCATAGGCGCCCACAAGCAGTATAACTCCGGATCCGATGTGAAACAGGTTGTGAAGGTTATTCACCTGGAAGTAGCCGGTTGGCCTGATTACAGGATTGGGAACAAATCCCAGCACACCGGCGATCAGAAACAATACGCCAAATATCATTGCAGCCGTCTTGGCGTTTGCGTTCATGGTTTCCCCCTTCGCAAAGTGATTCGCGAGTCTGCCCCTCCGGTGCAATCCCTGCAATAGCATGAGTTGTGGACAAGTCGCGCCCCCGCCGAATATGGCGGGGCTGCCGCTCGACGGTCGACCGGACCACCCCGTATTAATGGCGCGATTTTGCGTCAGAGAAAAACGTGATCACCTCCGAGCCCGTCGTCCTGTGGACTGCGACAGTTACGTTGCTGATCGGCCTGTTCTATTTCTATACGGCCTTTCGCGTCGGCAATCTGCGCGCCAAGCATGATATCAAGGCGCCCGCCACGAGCGGGCATCCCGAGTTCGAGCGCGCCTATCGCGTGCAGCTCAATACGCTCGAACAGATGGGTATCATACTGCCCTTCCTCTGGGTGGCGGCGTTCTATCCCATCGGCTGGGCCTGGCTGGCGCCTCTGGTGGGATTTGTCTGGGTTATCTCCCGCATCATCTATCTTGCGGGTTACATGGCCGATCCAGCCAATCGGCTTGCGGGCGCCATGATCGGCGGCCTGTGCAACATGATTCTCTTCATTATTGCTGCGATCGGGGTCGCCCGCATCTGGCTCATGCCTCACGGTACCTAAGTCCGGCACAAGCGGCCGTGGAAAAATGTTATTTTAGCACCAAGGGAACAAAGAACATTAAGAATGATTGCGCGTAGCGCGCTTTCCTTCCTTGGTGATCTCCGTGTTCCTGGTGGCAAAATCTCCACACGGTTCCTTGACGTGCAATTCAGGCGGAGCCGTGCGAAGCTGAGACCGGTTCCAGCGGATTCTGCAAATGTCGAAGAAATCGGATCGCGATCTGGGCATGGGCCGCCCCATTGCCCGGCGCGACATGCTTCAGGGCATGGCGATGGGCGTGGCTTTGGGCGGGCTTTCGCCCGAACTTGCGCAAGCCGCCGAGGTCGAGACCCAAAACCTGCCGGGCTACTATCCTCCCGCGCGGCTCGGGATGCGGGGCAGCCATCCGGGCTCCTTCGAAGCGGCGCACGAGTTGCGCGACGGCGATTTCTGGAACCACGCGTCCGCCCTGATCGACACCGGCGAGAGCTACGATCTCATTGTGGTTGGCGCCGGGATCAGCGGACTGTCGGCCGCCTGGTTTTATCGCGCCGCCCGCCCGCGCGCGAAAATACTCATCATCGAAAATCACGATGATTTCGGAGGCCATGCGAAGCGAAACGAATTTCATGTTAACGGGCGACTGGAACTTATCAACGGCGGGACACTCGCGATAGAGAGCCCCACGCCCTACAGCGCCACGGCGAGTGGATTGCTCAAGGCGCTTGGCGTCGAGCCCGACCGGCTGCG
>Ga0335075_10016770_pt1 | contig 10918 bp, 13 predicted proteins | sample Lox_Sample_24_FD_206723 | JGI IMG/M metagenome (GOLD analysis project Ga0335075, IMG submission 206723) | Soil microbial communities from Loxahatchee National Wildlife Refuge, Florida, United States - Lox_Sample_2.4 | ecosystem: Environmental > Terrestrial > Soil > Wetlands | place: USA... | reverse complement strand
CGAGTGCTGGGATGGGAGATATCAGCGCGGCGAGCAACACCGGCGGCTCCAGATTCGATACCAACGTCGCATAGAGGACGATTCGCGGGTTTCTCTGCAAAGTTAGACAGAGCTATTCCACCGAATCGAAGATACCTGGGCAGAAGCAGAAGAACCTTTCTGCTCGTAGTTGGCACCATCCTGCTCCTTTTACTTGGATTGGTGATCGGGTTGGCCGTTGGATTAACCATCGGCAAAAGAGGGTACGCGCTTCACTTTCTAGATTCACCTATTTCATTCTAATTGCATCCAGCCCAAAGGATCTCCCGCTGCCGACAAATGCCGACCCGCACACCGGCGACTTGACGTATTACTTGACGACTGACACGCCTGTATTGGGCGCGTGCGGAAACTATATCACGGATAAAGATTACATTGTTGCGGTGAGCCATTATGTCTACGACGCCGCGCAAACTGGCTCGGATCCGAACACGAACCCTCTCTGTGGGAAGAAGCTTAGAGCGACACGATATGACAGCTCAGTCGGTGGATGGCGAAGTGCGGATCTTACGGTGCAGGACAGGTGCGTCGGCTGTCAGCCAAACGACATCGACACCACTACCACGGTATTCGATCAACTCGCAGTTGAAGCGCAGGGAAGAGTTAACGTTACTTGGGCTTGGCTCGACACATAGGCTTCGATTTGGAGGCGTGGAAAGGATGCGACGATACCACCACAATTCTACTTTATCCTCGATGACATTCCACTTCACTTCCTTGCAGCCAACGGTCAACGCTATCAAGAACGTGTGATCGCGGGATCTTTTGGGCATCCAGACAGTCGACATTGTTTACATATAGTGTGACGATAGTTCTTGAACGAAAGCTGCCGTGGCCCGATTCTGGACATTACAACATTGGCACTGCACTCCGTTGCTAAGAACACTGACTGCTTGGACGATAGCAGCATAGCATCGCATCATATTGACCGCGGGAACGGTTAGACAGCCATAGATCTTCGCAGCGATTATTCATTCCCAGCATGTAGCTGCTACTGGAGGAAATGTTGATTCGAAAGCTTCACATTCTCCGCTTGTCGCTTTGCAAGGGCAGGCAAAGTTTTTACGTGGAGCTTCCTGTAAATAATATCATAATCGTCTACTGGACATGTCACAGCTTGGCTCAGACGGAATTCGGCCTGCATATGTCACAAACATCACGCAAAATCGAAGTCATATTCTGGTATTTCGATTCCATACGATAGCACACCCTTCACCTTGCAGTTCCGCTAGCGCTTTTCAGTAATTCCCATTGGATTGTCTGAGAATTACCTTAATCACTTACGCGCAGCCAGAACAGCACATCAACAGCCACAGGGATAAAGACTGTCAGCGCCACAACCTGCCCGAAACTCCAGTCAAGATCTCCATCCAAATTTCCCGTAGCCCTGGACATCTCAAGTTGCTCCGTTTGTAGCCTTAAATACGTCCAGAACTGCGCTACGAAAAGTAGTGGTAAAAGGAAAAGCAACGTCTCTCGGATCCTGCCAACTTCCGCAATACGTTGAAATGACTCCTGAAGAGTGGGATAACTATCTGAGAAGTGTTTCTCGATCGCGAGAATGATTATTTTGCCCATCGTAATAACAGCGATAAGAAGGAATGTACCGACACGGAAGCAGGACATTGCTTTCTCTTCAGCCATCGAATGTCGTGAAATCTCCGCCCAACAAATGTTCTCGATGATGCTGAAATCGCTTTTTGGAATGACGGCACCAGGCCCGGATCCGATTTGACTGGGGCCAAACGTAACAAGCATGGTAGATAGGAAAGGGTAGACGGACAGCACCCAGCACATAAGGTACAGCCATAAACGGAGGGACTTGAGCGTCTTTTCTTGGCGGTTTGTGTCCAATTCCGTGGACGGCTGAGTTTGGATTTTGGTATGAGCTTGTCCGCTTGCAGAGGGAATTAAGGTGTCCGAATTACGTATAGAGAAGAGCTCGGGATATAAAACTCCATACAGGATGGGAAGGAGGGAGATGAGAGATATCGACCAGGTGATTTCCATCGTTAATGCGCCCATGTCATTGGCGTTGAAACCGTAATTCACGCGAACAAGTACAACGATGGCAGCGATTTGGAGGGAGAAGGTGAAGAATACGGCGCTGGTGTAGAACGACACAAGCGTTTTGGCCATGGCTCTGGCGAAGCGGCTACCTCCACTACGCTGACAGTACAGCGCAGCGAGAATGAAGATGAAGGCGAGGATGTTTTCCAGGCAATATCCGACCGTCATCTAATTTAGTGAAGGTTGTAAGTAAGAAGAGAGTATCTTTCGAGGGATGTATGCTCAGTAAACTTACGCCTATTCCAGAGATATCGGGGTTTCCTGATCCCCACAAAGCACTGCAGACTTCGGTCTTGCATCTTGAGACGAGGCTGAGATCGCCGCTGGTTGATGTGTTGATGGCTTGGATATAATTCGCAAAGCTTGTCCGCGTTGATAATGGGGAACAGTCTATATCGTTTTGGGTGGCCATCTTTAGTCAAATTGTATTTCTGTTCCGAACAACGGTGATATGGGTAAAGTGCTCAAGCCTTGGTGCATTGCGGTAAAGGTATTTGTCTTGCTAGCTGCCTGCAAGCTCTCTGACCGCACCATGCAACTTTACTATTCCCAAGTCGCAAAGAACCCGGACTTCAGCTGAGGTCCCTGTCAGCATATTTGTTAAGATAGGTTAGGAAGCCTTGGTGCTGTGCGACTCGAATTTTAGCGGAGCATCTTGGCGACAACATTTATTTTAATAATAGCACCGAATCTTTTACGCAGCCACATTCTAGCTGACGGACCGGTGTGTGATAATTAGAATATAATTAGCAAACATGGTATTCAAGATTAGCTTTGCAATAACCAAAAGCGAATGTTGAGTCTGAAGCCTTGCGATCCTCCAGGACGAGGTATCTAACGAGCGAGTTACTTCAAACCATTCTCTCCTCCAATGGCCAAATTAGTTTGTTCTCTGTGCCTTCAGGCTTTACTTCTGTTTTCGACACATAGCCTTCCTGTAAGTTCGGCTGCAGCACGGCAGAACGATCGCAACAATTCTAACTTGAGAACGGTAGCTAGAGACAGCAGTAGTTAGCCCTAGTACATCTACGTTTACCTCGAGGTTAAGAACGCACTTAACTCCTTCACCAACAAATCCAGCCACCTGTGTCGACATATTTTCAGAATTTGGAGGGTCAATTTGGACCGTTACGACAACCGTAGATGGCAACTGCACGAACAATACATATACAATATCTTCCAGCGTTGTTTCCATCGATTCATTACCCAGTGCCTCAAGTACCCCAGCCGCAAGCTTTCCCACAGGTATCTATCTTACCCATCCGTCCCAATCATTTGTAGCTAATGATACTTTGAAAGACATACCCGCTAAAATAGGCGGCTCCACAGTGGGAGGAGTATTCGCAGTTATCCTTTTAATATTATTCCTGTGGTACGCTTTAGCATATTTCCATCACTAATACGCATTAGTAATAATTCATTAGGAAATGTCCGAAGAGGAAACCGAGGCCGAATGCCGCTGATAAAGAAGGTGATATAGGGAGTGAGACCGAAAAGAGCGTAGCCGCAAAAGAAGGGTGTAGGGAGAGTGAGACTGAAGACAGCGTTACGACAAGAGATGATCATGAAATGGGCGTTGACGATACGGCTCAGGAACTATAGGAAAAGTTGAATACAGGTTTGAATAATACATGGAAGACAAGAGAAATTGTCACAATTCGGGCACTGTAACACATTGAACACTTAGACGGGAACATTGACATCATACAATTAATCCGATAGCAGTGGTCGATGATGTCTACCAAATATTCTCGTCGTCCAGATATGCCATTGCGGCGAGCCTTCTATAGGCCGTATGCCACAATTGGCTATCGTTCTCCGAATCTGAGAAACACATCCACTTTCGCTTGGTCCCATCATCCCGGAACACAAGTACCTTCGAAGCACTAAGAATTCCCTGCAACCTGAGAATGTCGCTGATCTAGGTGCTCATAGTGAAGCAAAAACTCCCGTGTGCTCTTCTGCCAGTTCATGGCATCGAAGAACACGTAATAGCCGCGCTCCTGACGCGCATTGATGTGAGTGGGTGGCCCGTAGCGCGGATCCTTTTGCATCCACTGCCGCAGCTGTGTATGGAACCTCCAGTCGCGTGAGAAACTGTTGATGTTAGTGAATCGCGAATACTAGCTAGTGAGAAGAGGTCTACACTTACAGTTCTTGAGCTGCCAACTCCTGCAAGATGTCTCGTGGGTACTGATAGAAAATAGCGAAAAGGGTGTCATCAGAGAAGTTAGCAATTTTTGTCATGAGAGGAGGTACATTGGTTACGGTGTAAGAGGCGGGAATTGAGAATTCTGGAACAATGGGTCGAGAGTTGGCGTCGGCGAAAGGAGTGGCGAAATTCGGGTAGAGGGGACTGCTGTCAGGGCGACTGAGATCGAGGCCGATTTGAGTAAGGTCCTGGCCCATTGCTAGCGGATTGTAATCTGGATGGTTAGGGTCTATAGTGACGAGGAAGCCCGCGAGGCCGAAGCGCTCCTTGTCTGTCATTTCGTGCAATCGCTTCTGTTGTGGGCGTTGAGGTTGAGGGGAATCACTCTCGACTTGATCGGGTGGGTGAGGGTGAACGTCTGGCTGGCTTTGTCCCGGATAGGTGATAGAGCTGGAATCTTCCGGTTGAACGACTCCAGGATTTGCAAGAGTGCGGCCGATATTACGCTCTATCATCCGTGTTAGCTCATTCCGCATCTCGAGGTGAAGTTCTTTTGCTATAACGTAAGGTTTACAGCAAATTGGCCACTTTAACTTACGGGCTGCGCTTGACACTCGGTTTTCTCCAATTGCTGAAGCGGTAACACGTTCGGCCGATTCACCGAGCGGACTGGTCAGACCAAGTCGTGACGGATGACCACCACCGTTCGGATTACTTGCAAAGGTATTTTGCATGGGTTCACGCCTTGTGTCTGACCCTACATCACCGTTACCCAGCCCTCCGAGAGGCGGGAATTCTTCTGAATTTCCTGACTGCGTCTGACTCAATCCTGCCAACTGTCCAAGGGACTGTCCACTAGTGGCCTGGCTTCCGAACCGGTAGCCATCGGCACCAGGAGCAAACGGAGAGACTGAGGACCCTGGTAGAGGGCCATCCGGAGATTGTGTCGATTGTTGCTGTGAGGAAGCGGCGGGCGCATTCCCTGCTCGTTGAACTGGGGTGTGTTGGGCTGCTCTGATGTTTGGGTTTGACCATATGGAAGTGTTTTGTTGGGGTTGCTGGGCGCCACTCAATGACGGAAAGTCCCTGTAGTATTGGTTAGCGAAATCCATAGGTGGACGCTGGGCCTTGCCAGCAAAGGCAGCGGCTTGGGCAAAGGTTGAGGGGAATTTGGAGAAGAAAGGTGGCTGCTCCGCAGGTTGCTCCATCGCGTCAACATCACACTCTCCTAGCAACGAAAGCTCGCTTGGAGGCATAAGCACCCACTTGGTCCTGCGGCCTCTGAATCTACGCGTCATAATGGCTGTATCAACGAACAGAGTATTATGGACTTGCTAGCGAGGATATGGTTGCTGACGAGTGGTGATGGGTCAATAAGCTAAGCATGGGAGATTGTGGTTTGTTTTGAAGAGTTCAAATGTCAACTTTACTTACGAAGGGTCAAGTGAAGGCTGCTGTGGTCCTCCGCCTAAAGTCGACGCAAAAGTCGAGAAGGCTGCGCCGCTTCGCGACTGAGGATTTGAAAGACCGGGCGCACCTCCCGCGCCCATGCCAAACCACGACGAGTTATTTCCTACATTTTTCTGAGTTGTGTGATCTCTACGTGTGTGTCTTGCCTCTTTCATACCTAACTTTCCATTCTGGAGTCGAGAGGACGACAAGGGAGGGCCGCGGTTGGCGTTATTCTGCTGGCTAAACATGTTGCCGGATAATGCTCGTAGTGGATCGGTAGAAGGAGCACCTGTCAGGGTATTTGTCAGTTGCAAAGATGTCAAAGCAGAGGAAGAGCGTGCTTGGGACGGGAGATGTGCTTTCCCAAAGCTGCTTTCCGCCGCGCTTTGGTGGGCCTTAATGGGAGATTGGACGCACCTGTTCGGTTCATTGCGGGTCTCACTTAGGGCGCCTAGGTGAATTACGTGGAACACTTACTCACGAACGGCGTGATAAAGGGTAGGAGTGGTGATTGAAAGCAAGAGTGTTTGGCTCGAAATAAGGCTTGACGTTGCGGGAACACTACCTTAGGTAAGGACGTCCACAGCGAAACCCTTGTCAGGCTTACAGATAAAAAGCAACTCCAAGCGCAAGTCAGCTTCTTCATTTCAGTCCATGCGCCTCTGACTGCCTCCCTCTCAATCATCAATAGAAACGTAGCCTATTCTCGGTTGTATACCAGCTCTAGTACTTTGCTGTTTGCTATAGGGATTGATTTGTGCTTTTTCGGCCTTCAAATGCGTCGTTGAGGGCCAGTAGACCTGAAGCGGAAGCGCGGGCATCCACACCTCTGCTCGCGTGCTAGCCTACGCCTCGCCGGTGGCCATGAAATATTCATTACTCTCGCTTAACCTCCCATGAACAAGACACGAAGACTCTGTTTAGCTACATAGGCCGACAGTCAGGATGCAATTGCCCAAATTATCGATGGGCTGCAAGCGACGGAGCTCCAGTCGCACTGGAATAATGCGTGGAGTAGGAAGCTACAAAGACTTCCTCAGCTTTGGAAGGAAGAAGGCAATGCCTGCGCTGCTAACGGCAGTGATGAATAACATCTAGGCCACACATACTGATATCTTCTGACTCTGCTGTATGATGATCATTCGTGTATTTCTATTCCAGCAAATCTTCAAAATTTCAGTATGGCCCGCGTGAAAAGAGAACAATCAAGGGACCGACGGATTGGAGAACTTACCTTCGAGCCAGTAGGAGGTAGCAACAAAAGAGGAGTCACCCGTATGTTTGTTCGGATCAAGTGTTTACTTGCACCTGCTTATCAATGACCTTCAGGTTTCCGATCTACAGGACTCTCTCGCCAAACTTGGAAACCTTCGACAAAGCGGGCACCGAAATGGTCCCGTAAAATTCCTGTCATTGAATCAACGTTGATGCAGCAGATTGGCAAACTAGATCACCTCTGCCATCGGGTTCTGGTGTGTGAAGAAGAAGTTGAAGCCATGGCCCATCTCCGCGTCAACCCAACGACAGCGATTCCACAACCCCAGTATCAGCTCCAAGGTGAGCTCCAGAAGCGCTTTGCCAATTTGGAGAATGCTGTCCATATCCTACAGCATGAAATTCACTCAGATTCGTCTCATCAGCGTCAAAGATCGGATTTGCCAGAATACCATAATCTTTCGTCGTTGCCCCATTCTCCACCACCAACGCCTTCAACCTCTCATCAACTACTACGTTCGACAGACGAGAATGGCGATTGGCCTGAACCATGCTCCAATGCAGAGAGAATGCAGAGCTCACCAAGTGCGATCTCCGAGTCATCGCGACAACCCAACAGAACGCCAGGCGCGGAGAGCAACGAAGCCACGAACCACGACCGCTCTCCGCAAGCCCAAGACTCGCAGTGGCCGATCCCAGTCATCAACCTCACAGAGCTCTCCTCCGCATCCTCCAGCTCACCCAACTCGCTGCTCGCCACGCCCTCCAAAACGCCCCGCAGCGACTACCGGCCCACGACCCCGAGTCCCGCCCACCCACGCGGCCCCCCCGCCGCGCCCGCCGGCCCGTCCAACGACCAGCGGCTGCGGCGGCGCTTCGTCATGCAACTCCGGCGCGCGCTGGCGGCGCCGCCCGCGCCGCCGGCCTTCGAGGCAGCCGCCCCCGCCCCCGCGCGCCCGCCCATGTCGCGCGCCGAGCTGCGGTTCAAGGGCGCGGGCGCGGCCAAGGACGTGGCGTTTGAGGTGCGCCGCCGGCTGGTGGAGGGCGGGTGCGAGGAGCTGTGGGCGGGAGACGAGGGCGCGGGATGGGATGGCGCGGCGAGTGTGGATCGGAGGACGAGGGCGTTGGCTGTGGGGAGGTTGGGCTGGGCGAGGGACGTCGCGGTCGAGGGGGAGTGAGTGGGGCGGGTGCGGCTGTAGGGGAAGGGTGAGGAGGAATTGGAAGGGTGGTTAGGTGTATTTTGATTAGAGTGCACCAGTAGGCAGCGATGCTTTGCTATCACTACGCAAAATCGACCGTTTAACTCCGTCCTTCGCTTTGAAGGTTCCAATAACGCGAGATCGACAGAGCTGAGCCCTGCTGTGTTTCAACCCAGTGCAATTGCTGTCGTAGAGTAACGAACAGCACAGTCAGTTTGAACCACCAACAGTGAAATATATGAACATGAAACCCTTCCTCCCATTTGCTGCATTCTTCCACCGACGATAATTCGCTTTCAAAGTCTCCAACGGCGCTCAAAGTACCACACAACAGCCAACTTAGAACAGCTCAACATGGCCACCGGGCTTGTTGAACCACACCTGCGCAGTCAAGCAAGTAATCTTTTTTCCGTCCTTCGACGTTACGTCGGCCAGCACGGTGTATTTGCCCGGCGGGATCTGCCTCGGCAGGCTGACTTCCTTGGTGAGAGTAGTCTCACCCTCGTCCAGTGGGCATTCGAGATCAACGTTCTTGACCTGGTCGCACAGATCGGCCTCTTGGTTTATCAATGTGATCAGTCCGTATTTGACTTGAAGGTGAACTTTGGCACCAGCGTCGACGGGTTCGGTGAGGTTGCCGCTCGCGGAGATGACGAGTGTTTGGCCTCTATACAACGTTGCGTTAGTTCTGACGTTCATACTTTCGACGTGAGACGTGAAGGGTAAACGAGTGTGTTGGGATGATGCCAACTCCACCCAAGACATGGTATCAGATATGGAAGATAAGCAATGGGATGCGAAGTTGGAGGCGTACGCTGCTGGAGGGTTTGGATCCAAGTCAACTTCCTCAATGATCAAGATATCACCCTCTGGTTTTGCGCAGTAGAAGAGCGGATTCTCTCCGGGAACTTTGAGATCGTCGTCATCTTCGTTGAGCGTCGGCTCTTGAGTGTTTCCGCCTACGGAGAATCCAAAGCCGATGTTGGCGCTGACGGCAGTGGCATACAGCAAGGAAAGTAGAAGGGATGTCGTCTTCATGATGATGGCTATATGGGAGTGCGGCTAGAAGATAATGAAGCAGTGTGGAAGGGGACTGCGGTTGAGGTAGGGGGAGTGTAGATTGGGAGTTGATAGAGTAGTCGATTGCAGGCTCTGTGATCATCCACCCACCTCCGCACGTAAGATAGCGTGGCTGAGTGACGCACACGGACCACGTGCTCCATGCTATACCTTACAGATAAACATCACGCAGCATCAATCACTCGTAGCAATATTCATTGATCGAGTAAGACACGCTGCGATGTACTGTGATGCTTCTGTTCTGCTTGGACGTTTTCTAAGAGCCAGTATCATTCAATTGATTTCAGGAAGCCGGAAGAGCCGCATATCGGAATGCTGCATGTTATGTCATGATTCTTAATCCACTCCAGGTATGATCCGACTGATCCTCAATTACTACGCTTGTTGTCCTGATCCTTGTTTCATCCTGAGATGCTGTGATCTTTGCTCGTCCAATTTGCGGTCGTCAGCCCTCCCTTGCCCGTAAATCCTTACAAATGCTCCAAACCGGACTTTGTGCGACTGTCACTATTCCGATGGTCCTCAATTCGCCCACATCGTTCTACAATTTAGTAAAAGGACCGAGGATAACGTATCCTATTTGCGTCTCCATGGCCCAACGATGATCGAATAGCCGTCCAGAATGCCGGATGGGCGCATTTTCTAGTGCTTCCTCTCAATTTTGGCTTCCCAATAGAACGATCGTCGTGCTCACACACAAGACGTCAACCTGCTTCAATCTTGCTGTAATCGATGGAAGCTGCCAGTGGCCATCATTTGGTAATGATAATGCCTCATCTCGATTGGGAGCCAATTGCTGGTTATTCAGCGATCCCCGTTGCCGCTTTCAAATTAACCGTCCTGCCCTGGAGTGACAATTTCTGCCGCAGGAGGCTGCGATTGAACACCGTAGAGATTCAGTCTCAATCCGAATCACCACCATTTCACACCAAACATGCGTCCGCTCTTTCTCCCTTCAGTCTCTACCACATCCCTGTTTTCAAGATAAATCCTTTGATGACCTTTGACGTCCAGCGCCAAATACTTGTACTCAAATTTGTGCTGGTCTTTCTCTTTCGTCATGTGAAGCCTTACTACACCTTTCTCCTTGGGTCCCTCAACGTTAAAATGCATAATCAAATGCTCTCTGCCAGCTCCATCTCTTTCCGTCCTGCTGGCAATGTGCCGATTCCTGGTCCATCTGTTCCATGTAGCCTCACCATACGCCCTGATCTTCTTCGAATCGCCAAGAACTTCGATACACCGCGGATCGGCCTTGATTCGTGCGTGCGCCTCGTTAAAGTGGTATGTTTTCGAATCTGTGCTGAAGACTTCTTGGTACAGAAACCACGCTACGCCGCCTGTCGCGATCATACCCACGACTATGATGGCGAAGTTGAATGATTGTTGTGTGCTGCGGACGATCTTCTCGCCGGCAGACAGCTCGTGCCATGGTATACGACCATCGTCACTGGCGAGCGTGACCGACTTGCGTCCAGAGTTGACAGTGTTATGTGTTGCGTAGGATCTGCTGACGGACGATGGTAATAGCTTTGGTTGACGAATAGCGCCGTAGCTGGAACTGGGTAGTCTGGCGATGAGACCTGCCCTGATCAAGATTGGCATCGTGCCATTAATTGGAGAGTGGGCGAGCGGTGGAATCGAAGAAATGTGCGCAAGAGAACTTTGAGCTTGAGAGCGGAGCTGTACCTAAGCGTCGGAACAATCTCCC
>Ga0335075_10016769_pt1 | contig 10918 bp, 10 predicted proteins | sample Lox_Sample_24_FD_206723 | JGI IMG/M metagenome (GOLD analysis project Ga0335075, IMG submission 206723) | Soil microbial communities from Loxahatchee National Wildlife Refuge, Florida, United States - Lox_Sample_2.4 | ecosystem: Environmental > Terrestrial > Soil > Wetlands | place: USA... | reverse complement strand
TGAACAACAGGAACACCACGCCACCCTGGACGGCATGGCTCCGCTCGTGCAGCACGCTGCCGAGGAAGGTGGGGGCGAGGGCGGAGAAGAGGCCGAGCATTGAGAAGGCGGAGAAGCCGGCCACGGCGGCGGCGATGAACTCGCCCCGGCCCTGCTCGGGCAGGCCCAGGCCAGCGAAGCGCAGGACCGGCCGACGCCGCTGGCTCACCGTTTCGGGGACGAACACCAGGCACAGGCCCGCGGCCGCCAGCACCGCCAGGTACGCCTCGAACACGCTGACCGTGGGCCCGGGCACGTACTGGGCGAACAGCCCGGCGATCAGCGGGCCGAGGCCGAGGCCGCCGATGTTCGCCGCGGTCGCCACCAGCGAGGCCCGGCGGCTGGCCGAGGCCGGGACCAGTTCGGTCAGCGCGGCGGTGGCCGTTCCGGTCATCAGGCCGGCGGACAGCCCGGACAGGATGCGGCCGGCCAGCAGCACTCCCACGCCCGGGGCCAGGATGAACGCGACCGTGCTCAGCGCGCTCAGGCCGAGGGCCACGGCCAGCACCGGCCTGCGCCCGGCCTGGTCCGAGGACCGGCCGCCCAGCAGCAGCGCGGCCAGGACCGCGACGGCGTAGACAGCGTAGATCACCGTCACGATCACCGACGTGAAGTGCCACCGCGCCTGGTAGATGACGTACAACGGGGTGGGCAAGGTGGTGCCGAGCATGGTGACGGCGAACACGAACGCCAGCAGCCAGAACGCCACCTGCCGGCGGCCGGGCGGCCGGCCGCGCTCGGCGGCGAGCGAACGGCTGAGGCAGTCGGCGCAGGATGAATCACCCGTCGGGCTGGCAGCTTGCGGGGTCGGTGTGGCCATCGCAGCAAGCCTCACGCACTGCCGGGTGAGCCGACGTCACACCGGCCGGGCGATTTGCTGCCATGGCCAGCCCGCGCCCGGAGGACATCGCCCGCCCCGCGAGCGGCGCTAATCCGGGTGTATCAGCGCACTGGCGGGCATTTCAGGAGCGCGGCCGCGCAGCGGGCGGGCTCATCCGGGGCGCCGCCCGCCATCATGGACCCATGAGCCTCCGCATCATGATTGCCGAAGACCAGACGATGGTCAGGCAGGCCCTGGTGGCACTCCTGGAGCTGGAGCCGGACATCGAGGTGGTGGCCGAGGCGGCAGGCGGCGACGAGGCACTCGCGATGGCGCGCAAGCACCAGCCGGACGTGGCCGTCCTGGACATCGAGATGCCCGGCCCCGGCGGCCTCGAGGTAGCGCGGCTGCTCACGGCGGCGGGCTTCCCGGGAAAGATCGTTATTGTGACCACCTTCGGCCGCCCGGGCTACCTGCGGGCTGCGATGGCCGCGGGAGCCAGCGGGTTCCTGCTCAAGGATGCCCCGGCGGCCGAGCTCGCCGCGGCGATCAGGCGGGTGGCGAGCGGCGAGCGAGTGGTCGACTCCGCCCTCGCCGCCGCGGCGCTGACCGAGGGCGAGAGCCCGCTGAGCCAGCGCGAGACCGAGGTGCTCGCCGCGGCCGCAGGGCACGACGCGATCGCCGTCATCGCCGCGCAGCTGCACCTGTCGCCCGGCACCGTGCGCAATCACCTGTCGGCCGCGATCGGCAAGCTCGGCGCCCGCAACCGGGCCGACGCCGTGCAGATCGCTCGTGATAAGGGCTGGCTCTGACCGGCGCCGGCCGTGGCCCCGCATGAATCGTGCAGAATCGGTGTGTGCTGCTCGGTGAGGTTGTGGAGGTGTCGGCGGCGGTCGCGGCGACGTCCGCCAGGAACGCCAAGATCGGGCTGATCGCTGCGCTGCTGGCGCGGGTGGAGCCGGCTGAGGTGCCGGCGGCCGTGGCGTTCCTGTCCGGGGAACTGCTGCAGCGCCAGATCGGGGTGGGCTACGCGGCGATCGGCGGGGTGTTCGCACGCGGCGGTGCGGCGGCCGAGGTCGTCCGTGCCGGGGAAGCCGCCCCTGATGAGGAGGAGGTGCAGGCGGCTGCCGCGGACGCGGCGGGTGACGCCGCCCGCCGGCCCGCCGCGCCGGCGCTCACCCTCACCGAGGTGGACGCCGCGTTCACCGCGATCGGCCTGGTGACCGGGCCGGGTTCGCAGGCGCAGCGGCGGCTGCTGCTCACCGGGCTGTTCGCCCGCGCCACCGACCCAGAACGAGAGTTCCTGGTCCGGCTGCTGGCCGGTGACCTCAGGCAGGGCGCGCTCGAGGGCGTCATGACCGACGCGGTGGCCAGGGCCGCCGGCGTTCCGGCGGACGAGGTCAGGCGGGCACACCAGCTTGGCGGCTCGCTCCCCGAGGTGGCCGGCGCGGCGCTGGCGGACACCCGGTCGCCGGACCGCGCGCTGGCCGCGCTGCGCGGCTTCACCCTGCGGGTGGGCCGGCCGGCCCGGCCGATGCTCGCCGCGTCAGCGCCCGACGTGGCCGCCGCGCTCGGCCGGGTAAGCGGGCCGCTGAGCCCGGCAGCGGCCGAATGGAAGATCGACGGCATCCGGATCCAGGTGCACCGGGCCGGCGGCGAGGTCGCCGTGTTCACCCGCACCCTGGACGACATCACCGCCCGGGTACCGGAGATAGCGGAGGCGGCGCTGTCCCTCCCGGTCACCTCGGCCGTGCTCGACGGCGAGGCGGTGGCGCTGGCCCCGGATGGCACGCCACGGCCGTTCCAGGTCACCGCCGCAAGGACCGCAAGCCAGGCCGACGCCGGCCGGCTTCGTGACGAGACACCGCTGACGCCGTTCCTGTTCGACCTGCTGTACCTGGACGGCACCGACCTGATCGATGCCCCGGCCAGCGAGCGGCATCGCCAGCTGTCCCGGATCGCGCCGGCCGCGATGCTCGCCCCGCGCATCGTCACCGGGGACCTCACCGCCGCCGAGGCCTTCTTCGCCGACGCGGTCGCCCACGGCCACGAAGGCATCGTGGTGAAGTCCCTCGACGCGCCGTACCGGGCGGGCCGCCGCGGCGGTGAGTGGATCAAGGTGAAGCCCCGCCACACACTTGACCTGGTCATCCTCGCCGCGGAGTGGGGGCACGGGCGGCGCCGCGGCGTGCTCTCCAACCTGCACCTCGGCGCCCGCGACCCGGAGACCGGCGGCATGATCATGCTCGGCAAGACCTTCAAGGGGCTGACCGACGAGATGCTCGCCTGGCAGACCGGCACGCTGCTCGAGCTCGCAGAGCCGGCCGCGCAGATCCCCGCGCAGGCCGACCGCCGGCAGGCGCACGGGGTGGTCTGGGTGCGCCCGGAACTGGTCGTGGAGATCGCGTTCGACGGGGTGCAGGCCAGCAGCCGCTACCCCGGCGGCCTGGCGCTGCGGTTCGCCCGAGTACTGCGTTTCCGGCCGGATAAGAAAGCCGCCGACGCCGACACCATAAACTCCGTTCGCGCGATTTGGTCGGGAAAAGCCTAAAGCCGCTTTCTCCCCTCGGTAAACGTTTTTCCCGGCCCGGCAAAGGCGAAGTAAATAGCCTATCCCCGCGTCCGCGGCCATTCGGGTCTTCGAGTAATTTCGGCAGTCGGGATCTTTTCCAATTCGTCGACGCGGGTCCGGAGCGTAGTGGGGTACGGGAGCGGGCAGGACAGCCTCACCGACTTGACGCCCGTGCCCGCGGGGGCGGCCGCAACCCGGGTCCGCCTGCCGCGCCACGCCGCGGCGCCGGCCAGGCGTTCAGGGTTCCTCGGATGGGCCGCGGCGGCCGCCATCGTCGTCTCGGTGCTGCTCATGGTCGCCGTGTGCGCGGCCGGGCCAAGCATCGTGGTCCCGGCGGTCCCCCGGACCTGGCCCGCCCCGCCGCTGTGGTTCCGGCTGCACCTGCCCGAGGTCACGGCGGCCGGGCTCATCTACGCGGCGATCCTGATCGGCGGGGCTGGGGTGATCTGCGGGCTGGCGGCGGTCGGGCGCGGAGCCCGGCCGAGCCTGCGGCTGCTGGCGGCGGGCGCGGTCGTCGCGGTCGTCGTGCTCGCCCTGCTGCCGCCGGGCGGGTCCACGGACAGCCTCAGTTACGCGGCCTACGGCCGGATCGCGCTGCTCGGCCACAACCCGTACGTGATGACCCCCGCCCAGCTGCGCGCGACCGGCGACCCGATCGGCCTGCAGACCACGCGCAACTGGGCGAGGGACCCCTCGCTGTACGGGCCGGTGGCGATCGCCGCCGACTGGGCGGCGGCGAGGCTGGGCGGCACCTCGATCGCCTACATCGTGTTCTGGCTGAAGGTGCTGTTCGCGCTGTGCTTCGCGGGCGTCGCCGTGCTGCTGGACCGGTTGTGGCGCGCCTACCCTGCCGCCCGCGCCCGGGCGCACCTGCTGTGGACCGTGAACCCGCTGATGCTGTGGGCGGTGATCGGCGGTGACCACATCGACGGGCTCGGCGCCGGGCTGGGCATCGCTGGGCTGCTGGTAGCCCGCACGGCCGCGGCCGGCCCGGGCGCCAAGATCCCGCCCGCCCGCGCACTGGCGGCCGGGCTGCTGGTCGGCGCGGCCATCGGGGTCAAGGCGCCGTACTTCCCGCTGGGGCTCGCGCTTGCCTGGTCGTGCCGGAACTCGATCAAGACCGCCGCGGCGGCGGCCGCCGGCGGCGGCGTGGCCCTCGTGCCCGGCTACCTGATCGCCGGGCCGGCCGCGCTCAGGGACCTGCTGTGGCGCAGCAGCACCCTCGTGACGTTCGACAGCTTCTGGCGGCTGTTCTACCCGCCGTTCGGCTACGACGGCATGCCGCGCGGACTTGAGCTGCTTGCCGCCGTGGGCTGCGTGGCGCTGGCCGCCCTGCTTGCGTGGCGGCTGCCTGCCGGGCCGCCGCGCCTGCCGGTCATCCGGCCGGCCGTGGTGCTGATGGTGGCCTGGCTGCTGGTGTGGCCGCTGCAGCGGCCGTGGTACGACGCGATCGCGTTCTGCCTGCTGGCCGCGTTCGGCGCGTCCCGGCTGGACCGGCTGATGCTGGTCCGCGCGGTGCCGGCGGCCTTGGCCGTCGCCATCGGAGCCGGAATCGAGAGGCACCCGGCATGGCCGAGCAGGCTCATCGAGTTCGTAGGGTACGATTTGTCGCCCTGGGTCCGGCTGGCCACGGTGGCCGCCGTGGTCATACTGTGTGTGGCCGGCGCCCGGGCCCTGCGGCCGCGGGCCGCAAGACGTGCTGTGGAGCGGACCGCTCCGACGTTGCCGGGAGGGGCCTTCGATGCAGACGGTCTGGACCGGAGCGGACGGTGCGTGGCACACGACCCTGCGCGGGCGGCAGGTCCTCGCCGACCCCAGGATCAACAAGGGAACGGCATTCAGCGAGACCGAGCGCCGCGAACTCGGAGTCACCGGCCTGATCCCGTGGGGTCACACCGACCTGGACGGGCAGGTCTCGCGGGTATACGGCCAGTACCAGAACCAGGCCACGGACCTGGCCCGCAACGTGCTGATGAACGAAATCCGCGACCGCAACGAGGTGCTGTACTACCAGCTGCTGACCCGCCACCTCGCGGAGATGCTGCCGATCGTCTACACCCCGACCGTCGGGCAGGCCATCGAGCAGTACAGCCATGAGTACCGCCGTCCCCGTGGCGTCTACCTCTCCGTCGACCGGCCGGAGCTGATCGAGACCTCGCTCGGTGCCCCCGGCCTGGAGGCCGGGGAGGTGGACCTGATCGTCGCCACCGACGCGGGCGCGATCCTGGGGATCGGCGACTGGGGCGTGGGCGGCATGGGCATCGCGGTCGGCAAGCTCGCCGTGTACACGGCCGCGGGCGGCATCAACCCCAACCGGGCGCTGCCGGTGATGCTCGACGTGGGCACCGACCGGCAGAGCCTGCTGGACGACCCGCTGTACATGGGCAGCCGGCGGCCGCGGGCGACCGACGCCGAGTACGACCGGTTCATGGACCAGTTCGTCGCCGCCGTGGGGAAGCTGTTCCCGGGAGCGCTGCTGCACTGGGAGGACATCGGCGTGAGCAACGCCAGGCGGCTGCTCGACCGGTACCGCTACCAGACACTGTCGTTCAACGACGACATCCAGGGCACCGGCGCGGTCAACCTCGCCGCGGTGCTGGCCGCGGCGCGGGCAACCGGCCGCGGGCTGGGCGAGCACCGTATCGTGATCTTCGGGGCGGGCACGGCAGGGACCGGCATCGCGGACCAGCTCTCCGCCGCGATGCACACCGCGGGGCTGGCGGAGGATGCGGCGCGGACGCGGTTCTGGGCGATCGACCGGGCCGGCGTGCTCACCACGGCGACGCCGGGCCTCGGGGCCGCGCAGCAGCGCTACGCGCGGCCGGCAGCCGAGGTGGCGGGGTGGCCGCGGGACGGCTCGGCCGGCGGGATCGGGCTCGCGGAGGTGGTGCGCCGGGTGCACCCGACGATCCTGATCGGCACGTCCACCGTGCCGGGCGCGTTCTCCGAGCCTGTGGTGAAGGAGATGGCCGCGCACTGCGCCAGGCCGGTCATCATGCCGATGTCCAACCCGACCTCGCTGGCCGAGGCCGTGCCCGCGGACCTGATCCGGTGGACCGAGGGCCGGGCGCTCGTTGCCACCGGCAGCCCGTTCCCTCCGGTCGACTACCGCGGCGTCCGGTACCTGATCGGCCAGGCCAACAACGCGCTGATCTTCCCCGGGCTCGGGCTCGGCGTCATCGCGGCCCGGGCCACCCAGGTGACCGACAACATGCTGGCCGCCGCCGCGCACGCGGTGTCGCAGCTTGTCGACACGGCGACGCCCGGCGCGCCGCTGCTGCCCCAGGTCGATGCGCTGCGGACGACGTCGCTGGCGGTCGCCGCCGCCGTGGCGCAGGCCGCCGGCGATGACGGCGTGGCAACCGCGGACCTGGCCGGGGACGCGCGCGACCGCATCCGGGCCCTGGTCTGGGAGCCGGTCTACCGGCCCGTCAGGGCGGCCTGAGCAGGGCACGCATCCCGCCGCAGCCCCCGCGCCAGGTTTGGCGGCGGATCCTCGTGGCGCCGCATCAGCGGTCCATGTCGCCGCGGATGCGAATCGACCGGATGTCTTCAGCCATCCGGAAAACGACGATGAACAGCTCCATTACTATCCGCCAGATGGCGAGGTTGATGAAGAAGTAAAGCGGACAGAGGATGACCAGTGCGATGATCCCGAGCGCCGCGCTGACCCGGAAACAGAAAATCAGGAACCCGATCGTGGCAAGGCCCAGCACGATCATGGCGAGGGCATACACGACCTTCGCGATCTTCGGCGTTACGAATGACGTAAACCCGAAGTCGAAGAGGGAACCGAAGAGTCCTTTAGAGACCTCCTGCTCCTGCGGCGGGATTCCGTGCGCACCCTGGGCGGAATATGCCGCACCCTGGCCCGGGTACCCGGCTGCCTGGCCCTGGTACGCCTGCTGGCCCGGATAGGCCTGTTGGCTTTGATATCCCTCCTGCCCCGGATATGCCTGCTGACCCGGATACGCCTGCTGACCCGGATATCCTTGCTGGCCCGGATATCCTTGCTGGCCGGGCGGCGGCCCATATTGCGGCCGTTCCTGCCCGTACCCGCGCTCACTCATGTTTAGACCCTCCGTGGGGTGCACGACACTGTTCCGACCATGGTGCCGCAAACCTCCGGCACCCAGACGCGAACTCAGTGGAAGTTTGTACCGCACGCGGGGAACGAACGGATAACGGCCTCACAACTGCCCGCCAACGCAGCAAGATCCGCAGACCAGAGGCTTTGGCGCGCCGGCGCCACACGGCGCGGCGGCGCCGCGCGCAAGCCCTACGCTCGCGGCCGGCTTTCGGTGATAGCCGAGACGGCGTCCTTGGCCGCCGCGTCGACCCGGGCTACGCCGGCGGACTCCGACGGCTGATCGGTGGACAGGATCGCGACCAGGATCTCTTGTCCATCGCGGGTGATCACGCCGATGCTGTTGATCACCCATCTGATCTCGCTGCCATCGGGGAGCCACCCGTCCTTGACCGCCGGCGAGGTCCCCGGCGCGCCGGCCGCGGTGACCCCCCAGGCCTGGTCGGCGGCCACGTGCCGCATCAGGCCGAGCTCATAGGAACGGGACTCCGCCCAGAGCGGCGAGTTACTCGAGGCAAGGTCGGCCAGCAGGCGCAGCTGATCGTCGACCGTGGTGCTGGTGAGTCCCCAGAGGGCGCCGCTTCCCGGCTTCGTCTGCTTCAGGCCAAGCTCTTCGTTGGCGTAGTTCAGGCCGTTCGCCTCGCCGATCTGGGTCCAGAGCTCGCTTGCAGCCTGGTCGCTGCTGTCCTCCATCATCTGCGCGGCCAGCGCCTGCTGCTGCTGGGTCAGCGGCGTGCCGGTCTGCTGGTGCTCGAACAGCAAGGCGGCGAGGATGTCCGCCTTGACGATGCTTGCCGTCTGGACCAGGCGGCTGCCCTTGAACGCCGCCACGGCCCCGGTGGACGCGTCGACCACTCCGGCCGCGAGGACGCCGGTGCGGCGCCGCAGCACCGGCGCCAGCGCCGCGGCGAGCCGGCCGTTCCCCTCGGCCGTGTACCGGAACCGGATGCTGTCCGGACCGGTGAGCACGGCCGATCCCCACCCGTCCGCTAGTGCCGACCGGCTCCCGGCCTGGCCGGTCCTCCCGCTGGCCTGCATTTTGCTGACCCGGACCCCGCTGGCCTGCGGCTTGCCCGGATGCTCGTGCCCGCGGGGCAGCGAAAGCGCGACCACGACCCCGGCGACGAGCACGAACAGCAGCGCGATCGTGACCCGCTCCCACATCCGAAGCGGGCCGGCGTGCGCGGGGGATCTTTGTAGCCGATTTCCCCCGTGGGCATGCATTTACCCCCCTGAGCGCCCAACTCTTGCCGCACGTCCGGCAGAACGTCGCACGGTCCCTGACATGGCGTGGCGAAGGCTGCACCAGCAGCGGGGCTCGGAAAAAAGCGCCCCCGCCGTGAATTCCGTGTCCCCGTTAATGCGGAAGCGAGCATAGGCCCGGCTGCCGGGGCACGTCTTTGGAAAGGACCTTTCTCAGCCTTTACCCTGCTGGCCCGATTGGTCAGAGAGGTACCTCAAGGCCCTCATCTGCGAGCAGGATCTGACCGCCGAACGCGGCCGCGGCGGCGGCTCGCGATCTCTCCCGGTCGTTGTCCGGCCAGAAATGGGTGAGCAGCAGGCGGCCGGCCCCGGCAGCGGCGGCGGCCTCGCCCGCCTGCCGGGCGGTCAGGTTCAGGGCCGGGCCACGCTGCAGGGCCGCGGCACCTGGCTGCTGCTGCCGGTCCGTCGCATCGACGATGTACAGGCCGGCGCCACGGCCGAGCCGCGCGAGCCCCGGGTCAGGCCCGGTGTCCCCGGTGTAGGCCAGGGTCACCCCAGGCGCGGACAGCCGCACCCCAGAGTTCGGCAGGTAGTGCGGCAACTCCGTGCTTTCCAGCCGGAACGGCCCGACCTGCCGTGGCCCGGCGGGCAGCCGGTGCCAGTCGAACGCGCGGCGCACCACCTCCCCGCCGCCGTCTTCCAGGCCGGTCAGGCGGGCCAGCACCGGTTCGGGCGCGTGCAGCGGGATCGGCGGCGCCGAGCGCCTGCCGAACCACCGCGCGCGCAGCAGCCCGTGCAGGTCGACCATGTGGTCGGGGTGCGCGTGCGTGACGATCACCGCGTCGACTCCGTCCGCCGACGACGAGCCGAGCAGCGAGAGCAGGCGGGGCAGCGTCCCGTAGCCCAGGTCGATGACGATCCGCGCGCCGCCGTGCTCCACGACAAACCCGCTGCAGGCCCGCCCCGGCTCCGGCCACGCGCCGCAGCTGCCGAGCACCACAAGACGCCCGTTCACGCGGCCAGTGTCCCACCAGCCCTCATGATCTTGCGCCCTCATAATGTGGATACCTCAGCATTTCATCTTGCGCGTGCTCTTGATCTGGGCACCTCAGCAGCTCATACAGCTGTTCAGGCACCCAGATCATGAATCGCCGCCGTCTGCGCGCCTCGGCAGCGCCCCGGCCGGCCACCCGCCGGATGCGGTGGCGGAGCCGGCGAGTTCGGGCTTGACTTCGTCCCGCATATCCGTATGATCATACGGATATGCGGGATCTACGCACCCACGTAGGGGGGCTTCACGTGACGCCGCGCGGTCATGAGCATCCGGTCGACTCCGAGCGAGTCGCGGCCGCGCGGGCCGGCCTGCTGACGGTCGACGACGCCGGGCGGCTGGGCGGCCTGCTCGGCATGCTGGCCGACCCGGTACGGTCCCGGATCCTCTTCGCCCTGGCCGCGGCGGAGGAGTTGTGCGTTGGTGACCTCGCGCTCGCGCTGGACGTCACCGAGGACCAGGTGTCGTACGGCCTCAAGATGCTGCGCCTGGCCGGCCTGGTGGGCTTCCGCAGGGACGGCCGGCTTGTCTGCTACCGGCTCAGTGACGGCTTCCCGCACCAGTTGCTGGAGCACTGCCTGCGGCAGCTGCTGACGATCGCCGCGCCGCACGCCGGCGCGAAGGGTGAGGCTGGCCCCCGCGCCGCGGGCGCCGAGGAGGCGGGCCGTGCGGGTAGTTGACGCGCTCGGCCACGCCCTCGCCGTGGCGGGCTCGATGACCTGGGAGATCGCCTGGTCGCTCATCCTCGGCTTCACGCTCTCGGCGATCGTGCAGGCCGTCGTGCGCCGGGAGGCGGTCACCCGGAGGCTGGGCCGCGACGGCCCGGGCACGCTGGCGCTCGCCACCGGGCTCGGCGCCGCCTCGTCCTCCTGCTCGTATGCGGCGGTCGCGCTGGCCAGGTCGCTGTTCCGGAAGGGCGCCAGCTTCACGGCCGCGATGGTGTTCGAGATCGCCTCCACCAACCTGGTGATCGAGCTGGGCATCATCCTGGCGCTGCTGATCTCGTGGCAGTTCACGCTCGCGGAGTATGCCGGCGGCGTGATCATGATCATCCTCGTGAGCGTAACGTTCAGGATCTTTGTCAGAGACCGGCTCGTCGAGGAGGCCAGGCGCCAGGCGGAGCGCGGGCTGGCCGGGTCCATGGAG
>Ga0335075_10016768_pt1 | contig 10918 bp, 6 predicted proteins | sample Lox_Sample_24_FD_206723 | JGI IMG/M metagenome (GOLD analysis project Ga0335075, IMG submission 206723) | Soil microbial communities from Loxahatchee National Wildlife Refuge, Florida, United States - Lox_Sample_2.4 | ecosystem: Environmental > Terrestrial > Soil > Wetlands | place: USA: Florida... | reverse complement strand
CACCGGCATCCTCATTGGCCTGGGCGAGACGCCAGCCGAGCGGGCGGACGCGATCTTCGCCCTGCAGCGGGTCTCCCACGCCCACGGCAGCATCCAGGAAGTCATCGTGCAGAACTTCCGGGCCAAGCCGGACACGAAGATGCGCGACACGCCCGACGCCGAGCTGGCCGACCTCGCCGCCACGATCGCGGTCACCCGGCTGGTGCTCGGGGCCGGCGCCCGTATCCAGGCGCCGCCGAACCTGGTCGGCCGGCAGTACCAGCTGATCCTCGACGCCGGGATCGACGACTGGGGCGGCGTCTCGCCGCTTACCCCTGACCACGTGAACCCCGAGCGTCCGTGGCCCCAGATCGACGAGCTCGCCCAGGTCACCAAGACCGGCGGCTTCACCCTGCGCGAGCGGCTGACGGTCTACCCGCCGTACCAGCGGGCCCCGTGGCTCGACCCCCGGCTGGCGGCGCACGTCGCCGCGCTGGCCGACCCGGCCAGCGGCCTGGCCGACGAGTCCGCGATGCCGCGCCCGCTCCCGCTTATGCTGATCTGATGAGCCAGGGCGCGCCCGACCCAGATCTTCCGTCACCCGAGCTCGTCGGCGAATGGCTGCAGGCGGCGGCCGCGGATCCGCTCGCCCTGCCCGACGAGGGCTACGCGGCGCTGCTCGGCGCGGACGGACCGCAGCTGGAAGAGCTGCGCGCGCTAGCGGACGCGCTGCGCCGACAGTCGGTCGGCGACGCGCTCACCTACGTGGTGAACAGGAACCTGGACCCGGCCGCGGTGGCCGGCCGGGACCGGCGATCCCGGGACCGGCTGGCGGCGCTGGTGACCGAGGCGGCCGACCTCGGCGCGACCGAAGTCTGCCTGCAGGGGCCGCTGCCGCCCGGGGTCGACGACGACTACCTGGATCTCATCGCCGCCGTCAGAGCGGCCGGGCCGCGGATCCACCTGCACGCGTTCCGCCCGCCGGAACTGCTCGACGGCGCCGCCAGGCGGGGTATGCCGCTCGAGGAGTTCCTCATCGCCGCCCGCGAGGCGGGGCTCGGCTCCGTGCCGGGAACCGCCGCCCGCATCCTCGACGACGGCGTCCGCGCCCGGATGGCGGGCCGGGCCGACCTCCCGGTGACCCGATGGGTCGAGGTCATCGAGACCGCGCACCGAGCCGGCCTGAACTCGACCGCGACGATGGTCTTCGGGCACATCGAGACCCCGGCCGACCAGGTCGCGCACCTGCGGCTGCTGGCCGCGATCCAGGACAGAACCGGCGGGTTCACCGAGTTCATCGCGATGCCGTTCGTCCCCGCCGCCGTCGCGGTGACCGCCCCCGGTCTGGTCGGCGCGGACGTGCCCGGACCGTCCTGGCGGCAGGTGCTCGCCGTGCACGCGGTGGCCCGGCTGATGCTGCACCAGCGTATCGACAACATTCAGGCCGCTTGGCCTAAGTTCGGCCTCGATGCGTCGGTTGACCTGCTCCGCAGCGGTGCCAGCGACCTTGGCGGGCTGCTCCTGGACGGCCGTCTGGCCCCCGAGGCCGGGGCCGAGGCCGGGCTGGTCCTCACGCTGGACGACGTCCAGCGGGTCGCCCGCGAGCTCGGACGGCCAGTCTGGCAGCGCACCACCAGCTACGACCGGGTCGTGGCCGGTGTCTGACGACGGCGGGCCGACACCGGTCGACGTCCTCATCGTCGGGGCGGGCTTCGCCGGGATCGGCATGGGCATCAAGCTCGCCCGCCGGGGCCGGGAATCCTTCGTGATCATCGAGCAGGCCGACGACGTCGGCGGTACCTGGCGGGACAACCGCTACCCCGGCGTCTCCTGCGATATACCGTCGCACCTGTACTCGTTCTCGTTCCGGCCGAACCCGGGCTGGTCCCGGGTCTTCGCCGAGGGCCGCGAGATCCACGCCTACCTGCGCGCGTGCGTGGCCGACGAGGGCCTCGAGGACCACCTGCGGCTCAACTGCGCGCTGTCGGAGGCGGAGTGGAGCGACGACGACGCCCGCTGGCTGGTCCGCACCACCCGGGGCGACTTCTCCGCCGCCAACCTGGTGATCGCGACCGGGCGCCTGTCTGAGCCCAAGATCCCGCAGATCAAGAACCTAGACGGGTTCGGCGGCCGCTGGTGGCACTCGGCCCGCTGGAACGCGAAGGTGTCCCTGGTCGGGCGGCGGGTCGGGCTCATCGGCACCGGCGCGTCGGCGATCCAGATCCTGCCCCGGCTGGCGGCCGAGGCGAGCGAGATCGTGGTATTCCAGCGGTCCGCCCCGTACGTTCTGCCGCGTGGAGACCGCGAGTACAGCCGGGAAGAGATGGAGCGCTTCGCCGCCGACCCGGGGACGGTCACCGCGCTCAGGGACGAGCTGTTCGCCGAGGCCGAGCGCGGCCTCGGAGCCCGCCAGCGGCGGCATCCGGACATCGACCTGCTCCGCCAGCGGGCGCTTGACCACCTGGCCGCCTCGGTCCCCGCGGCCGGGCTGCGCCGCCTGCTGACCCCCGACTACGAGATCGGCTGCAAGCGGATCCTGTTCTCCGACGACTACTACGCCGCCCTCCAGCTCGGCCACGTCACGCTCGAGCCGACTCCGCTCGTCCGCACGGCCGACGGCAGCGGCGGCGGCAGCCGGACCGCGGTCGCCGCCAGCGGTAACAGCTACGAGCTGGACGTGCTGGTGCTGGCGACGGGGTTCAACTCCACCCGCCCGTCCATCGCCGGGCACATCCGCGGCCGCCGCGCCCGGCTGCTCGGCGAGGAGTGGAGCAACGGCATGGCCGCGCACGCCTCCACCACCGTGCACGGGTTCCCCAACATGTACGTGCTCGACGGGCCGAACGCCGCGCTCGGCCACAACTCCGCCATCTACATGATCGAGACGCAGGTCGGCTACGTGCTCAGCGCGCTTGACCACCTGGCCGCCAGCGGCGCCGACGCGCTCGAGGTCACCGCCGAGGCGGTGCACTCCTATATGCGCGATATCGACCAGATGGCCAGGGACACGGTCTGGGTCCAGGGCGGCTGCACGAGCTGGTACCGCGACGAGCGGACCGGACGGGTCACGCTGCTGTGGCCGGACTCGGCCACCTCCTTCCGCGACCGCCTGGCGACGTTCACCGACGTCTCCTATGACCACCTCCACCAGCGCGGTCACCGCTAAACCAGGAAAGCAAAGCGTTCGCGACGGGCCGGAAACCTTACCGTGCACCCGGCGGCCGCGGAATCCGGCCAGCTCACGACGAACTTCTGACACGATCCTTCTCGCTATCGCCGGAAACGAGAAGGGTTGGCAATGAGCGAGCCTGCGAGCGAATCAGAGGGCACAGTGCGTCCGCGAATGCGGACTCCGAGCGCCAGCGAGGTGGCCTCATGAGCGAGCTTGCGAGCGAATCGGAAAGCACAGTGCGTCCGCGAATGCGGACTCCGAGCGCCAGCGAGGTGGCCTCATGAGCGAGCTTGCGAGCGAATCGGAAAGCACAGTGCGTCCGCGAATGCGGACTCCGAGCGCCAGCGAGGTGGCCTCATGAGCGGAATGAGCCGCCGGGTGCTCGGGATCGCGCTGATCGTCGCGGGGCCGGTCGCGGTCGTGGCCGGTTTCCTGAACGCCCCGAGCGCGAGCTCCTGCGCCCGCATCAACGACCTTAACCAGGCGCTGGGCGCCGACCCAACGTGCTCGACCGCCCCCTCGGCCGCGTACTTCTGGATCGGCGCCGCCCTGCTGATCGCCGGCCTCCTCGTCACCGTCCCCTGGTGGCGACGCCTGGTCGAGGAGTGATCCGAGCGTCAGGCGTGACGAAGACTTCTCTGACCGCGAAGACTTTTCGTGCGCATAGCGCAAATTGTTTACGCGAAGAAAAAAGTCTTCGGCGTCGGTCGGATTGGCGTGCGAGATTAGCGGGTGAGGGTGAAGGCGGCCGGGTCGCGCGGGGGGCGCGCTGGGTGGCCGATGGCGACCGTGCCCATCGGCCGCCAGCCGGGCGGCAGGTCGAGGGCCCGGGCGGCGACTTCCTGGCAGAACAGGGTGGACGAGATCCAGGCCGAGCCGAGGTTCTCGACGGCGAGGGCGACGAGGAAGTTCTGCACCGCGGCGCCCATCGAGACCGTGAACATGGCCCGCTCGGCCGCCGAGCGGCGGTCGTCGGGGTAGTCGTGGGCGGCCGACAGCTCCAGGCAGGGGACCACGATCAGCGGGGCGTCGCGCAGCGGCAGCCCCCGTCGGGTGCGACGGGCGATCTGCTCCTCGGTGAACCCGTCGCCGCGCAGGTCCGCCACCCAGGCCTCGTGCATCGCGTCGAGCAGGCTCGTCCTGGCCGCCGCGGACGACACGATCACGAACCGCCAGGGCTCGCTGTGGTGCGGCGCCGGGGCGGTCACAGCGGCCTCGATCGCGCGCGCGACCGCGGCCGGGTCGACCGGCTGGGCGGTAAACGAGCGGACCGTCCGCCGGGCGGGCAGCACGTCGGCCGCGCCGAGCCGGAACATGTCCTCGCTCGCGTCCCGCACCAGCGCCCGCGCGCCCGGGCCGTCGTCGTCGGTCACCAGCGCCGACAGGCCGCGCACGAGCGCCACCGGGAGCTGCAGTGACTTGCTCTTGACCAGGTCGCCGGCGGCGGCGATCTCGTCCGCGACCGCCGCCATCGTCACCTCGAGGGTGTTGCCGAACGCGTCCTGCTCACCCCGGTGGTCCCGCACCGGCACCACCCCGGCCGCGCCGATCGCGGTATCGGTCTGGCCCGCCCGCCACGGGCGGCCCATGGTGTCGGTCACCACCACGCCGACGCTTACCCCGAGCCGCGCCCGCAGCGCCTTGCGCAGCCGTCGGGCGGACTCGTCGGGGTCGGTCGGCAGCAGCACGACCGTGCCGGGCGCGGTGTTGGACTCGTCGACCCCGGCCGCCGCCATCACCAGCCCGTGCCTGGTCTGCGAGATCGTGGTGGCCCCGCGCCTGGCCACCACCCGGACGGTCTCGGCCGCGATCGCGTCGTCGCGGGACATCGCCGTGACCCGGCCCTCGGCCTTGCTGACGACCTTCGAGGTGACCACCAGGATGTCGCCGTCGAGTACCCCCGGCCCGCCCTCGGCCAGCGCGGCGTCCGCGATCAGCCCGGCCAGGTCGTCGCCCGCCGCGACCTCGGGTATCCCGGCGACGCCGAAGACCGTGAGCGCCGCCGTCATCGGGCCAGCTCCCGGGCGAGGTCGATGGCGGCCCGGGCGATGGCGGCGGTGGCCGGGACGTCGGTCATGTAGAGCGGGAGGGCGCGTACGGCGATGCCGGCCAGCGCCGGGTCGTCCGCTGCCGCCTTGTCCTGGTCGTCGACCAGCCAGCCGTCGAGCAGGTCGGCCCCGTAGTGCGCGGCCACGGCGACCGCCGTAGTCTCGACCCCGATCGTGGTCAGGCACGCGTCGGCCATGCCACGGACCGGCGCGCCGCCGATGATGCCGGAGACGGCGACCACGGTCTTGGCCGCGACCGCCGCCCTGATGCCGGGCACGGCCAGGATCGGCCCGATCGACACGACCGGGTTGGACGGCGGGAACAGCACGAAGTCGGCCGCTCCGATCGCCTCGAGCACGCCCGGCGCGGGCGCGGCCCGGTCGGCCCCGACCGGGATGATCGCGGTGGCGGGGATCGCCGCGTGCAGCCGCACCCACCATTCCTGGAAGTGGATCAGGCCGTCAGCCGGGTCGACCAGGGGTGAAACCAGGGACCGTTCGATATCGGCGGTATTGACTTTGACGTGGGTTTCGATCTTGTCGTCCGACATCGGGATCAGCTCGACCCCTGGCTGCCAGCGCTCGCACAGCCGCCGGGTGACCGCCGACAGCGGCAGGCCGGACGCGAGCAGCTGGCTGCGCAGGATGTGGGTGCCGAAGTCGCGGTCGCCGAGCGTGAACCAGGACGGCTCGGCCCCGTAGGCGGCGAGCTCCTGGCCGACGCTGAACGTCTCGTCCGCCCGCCCCCAGCCCTGGTCGGCGTTGATGCCGCCGCCGAGCGTGTACATGACCGTGTCCAGGTCCGGGCAGACCCGGAGGCCGAACAGGGTGATGTCGTCGGCGGTGTTCCCGATCACGGTGATCTCGGCGTCAGGAGCCGCCGCGACCAGGCCGCGCAGGAAACGAGAGGCGCCGACGCCGCCGGCGAGCACGGTAATTCGCATGCCGCCAGTCTCGCATGCGCGCGGCGGTGACCCCGGCCGGCGGGCACGCGCCGGCGTCGGCGCCGGGGTTGTCTTGATTGCGAAGAGTGTTCATATATGTACGCAGCGAAGTTTTTGGAAGAACTTATCGTGCAACTTGGACAACCAGGTGGCCAATACCACCTTCCTCGCTTGACGCGAAGCAAGACACGCGGGTGTAATTTCATTGGTGTGATTCTCGCTGTCACGGGAAGGGCTGCGAGCGTCAAGGGGGCTCCAGGAGGGGAGGATGCGCGTTGACTGAGGTCATCGTCCCGCTAACGCAGGTTGTCGTCCGTCCGGAAGACGTGGACGAGGTTGGTTGGCAGGATCAGGCGCTGTGCGCGCAGACGGATCCGGAGGCGTTCTTTCCAGAGAAGGGCGGTTCCACCCGTGAGGCCAAACGGGTCTGCCGGGGGTGCGAGGTCCGGGCCGAGTGCCTTGAGTACGCGCTTGAGAACGACGAGAGATTCGGCATCTGGGGCGGTCTGTCGGAACGCGAGCGGCGGCGGATCAAACGCCAGGTGGTTTAGGGCATCTGACCGTAATCCTGCCGTCGGCGTGCATGCACGGTATTGTTCACAGGGTTCCCGCGGGGAGGGCTGAGCGCTTCTGCGTGCCTCCACGCGGGGGCCCCTGAACCTCCGACCAGCGTGGACCACGTGTCAACTAGCGCACCACAGACCAGGCACACCGTTACCGCGCTCATCGTCGCGCACGACGGAGCTCGCCTGCTGCCCGGCCTCGTCCAGGCCCTTCAGGCGCAGACTTACCGGGTCGACCAGGTAGTCGGGGTAGACACCGGAAGCCGGGATCGCAGCGGGTCGGAGCTGGCCAGTCTGATCGGCCAGGACGCGGTGTTCGGGATGGAGCGGTCCACCGGCTACGGCGAGGCGGTCGCGGTCGCGCTGCGGCACGCCACCCGGCGCCGCTCGGGGCAGACCGATCCGAACGTCAACCGGATCGAGTGGATCTGGCTGCTGCATGATGACTGCGAGCCGGCCCCGCAGACGCTCGAGCGGCTGCTGCGGGCGGCGAGCAAGGACCGTTCCGTCGTCGTGCTCGGGCCCAAGGTCCTCGACGGCCAGGACCGCCGGACGCTGCGCGAGGTCGGCGTGTCGATCGACCGCGCGGGGCGTCGGATCACCGGCATCGAGCCGGGCGAGATCGACCAGGGCCAGCACGACCACAACAAGGCCGTGCTCGCGGTCGGCTCGGCCGGCATGCTGGTCCGCCGCGACGTGTGGGACCAGCTCGGCGGGTTCGACACCAGGCTGCGGATGTTCCGCGACGACGTGGACTTCTGCTGGCGGGTGCAGGCGGCGGGCTACCGGGTGCAGGTCGTCACCGACGCGGTGCTGTACCACCGGGAGCTGGCGGCCAGACGGCGCCGCCCGACCGAGGGCGGCGGCGCGCGCAGGCTCGACCGGCGCAACGCGCTCTACGTGCTCGCCGTCAACCTTCCGCTGTTCGCCATGCTCCGCATCGTCGGCGGAGCGGTCATCGGCTCGATCATCAAGGCCCTCTACTTCGCCGCGACCAAGCAGCTCGATATGGCGCGGGCTCAGGCCGAGGCGGTCGCCTGGCTGTTCCTGCACCCGATCAGGCTCTGGCAGGGCCGCCGTCGGCGCGCGCCCGGCCGCGCCGACGCCTACGCCGCCGTGCGCTCGCTGATCCCGCCCGCGCGGACGCTGTCGCGGCTGGCAGAGAAGGTCGCGGGGCTGATATCGGACGGACCGCCGCAGGCGTCGGGCGGTCGCCACCAGGCCGCCTCGGAGGAATCCGAGGAAGACGAGCAGTTCGTCGACACGACCTCGATCATGCGCAAGATCCTCGGCAACCCCGGCGTTCAGCTGTTCGCGGGGCTGCTCGTGGTCGCCCTGATCGCGGAGCGGCGGCTGCTCGGCACCAGCCCGCTCGGCGGCGGCGCGCTCGTCCCCGCCTGGGGCAGCGCCGGCGTGCTGTGGAGCGAGTACTTCGCCGGATTCCACGCGGTCGGGGTCGGGTCGACCGCGTCCGCGCCGCCGTATCTCGCGGTGGTGGCGCTTCTCGGCACGATCTTGGGCGGGCAGGCGTGGCTCGCGGTCGACGTGCTGCTGCTCGGCTGCGTGCCGCTGGCCGGCCTGACCGCCTACCTGGCGACGCGACGGCTGGTCAGCGCGACCCCGGCCCGGGTGCTGCTGGCGGCGTCGTACGCGCTGCTGCCGGTCGCGATCGGCGCCATCGCGGCCGGCCGCCTCGGCACCGCGGTCGCGTTCGTCCTGTTGCCGCTCATCGCCATCAGCGCCGGACGGATGCTGACCGGCACCCCCAAGAAGGCGCGCCGGGCCGCCTGGGCGGTGGGCCTGCTGGTCGCGGTGGCGGCCGCGTTCGCGCCGCTGGCGTGGATTCTCGGGGTGGCGTTCGCGGTCGGCGTGCTCGCGGCCAGGCGCTGGCTGCTCGCGGCCGATCCGCTGAACGCCGCGATCGTCGCCGTGGTGCCGTTTTTCGTGCTCTTCCCGTGGTCGCTGCACCTGCTGACCGACCCGATCGCGTTCGTGACCGAAGCCGGAGTGCAGTCCGCCGGACTGACCACGACCGGCCTCGGGCCGCGCGAGCTGCTCGCGCTCAGCCCCGGCGGCCCGGGCCTGCCGCCGGTCTGGGTCACCGTCGGATTCGGGCTCGCGCTGGCCGCGGTCGTGCTGCCGACTCGCAGGACCTGGCTGACCGGCGTCGGCTGGTGCGTCGCGATCGCCGGCTTCGTCGCCGCGGTCACGCTCAGCCGGATCACCGTCACCCCGCAGGGCGGCCAGCCCCAGGCCGGCTGGCCCGGGGTGGCGCTCGCGCTGGCGGCGCTGGGGCTGCTGCTCGCGGCCGCCCCCGCCGCCCAGTGGCTAGCCGAGATCGCCACGCCGTCGGATGCCGTCGGCTCTGGCGCGCTTCGGCCTGAGGGCCCCTTCCGCCGCGCCCTGGCGGCCGTCGCCCTCGTCGCCGCGGCGTCGGCGCCGGTCCTGGTCGGGCTGACCTGGCTCAAGGACGGCGTGCAGGGGCCGGTCGGCAGCGTGTCCTCGCCGGTGCTGCCAGCGTTCGTCTCCGCCTCGTCGGCCTCCGGCCAGCAGTACCGGACGCTGATCTTGCGGGAGAACGGGGACACGCTCGACTACACCGTCGTCCGGCAGGGCGACCCGACGCTGGGCGAGCCCGAGCTGACCACCAACTCCGCCGCCGAGCAGGCGCTGAGTCGTCAGGTGGCGGCCCTCGGCGCGCCCGACGGGGCCGACGCGGGCGATCCTGGCCTGGTGCTCGGCTCGTTCGGCATCCGGTGGGTGCTGGTGCCAGGCCCGGTTGACCCCAACCTGGCCGAGCGGCTCAACGGCTCACTCGGGCTCGACGCGCTGACCAGCTCGGCCAGCTACGACCTGTGGCAGGTGGCCGGGCCAGTCGCGCGGGTGACGGTGACCGCCGCCGACGGCACGGTCACCGCGCTCAACTCCAGCCCGGTCAGCATGGCCGGCGTCGGTGCGCCGGCCGCGGGTGGCACGCTGGTACTGGCCGAGCCCTACGGCGGCTGGACCGCGAAGCTCAACGGGCGGGCGCTGCAGCCGGTCGCCAAGCCGGTCGACGGCTGGGCGCAGGGGTTCGTGCTGCCAGCGGGCGGCGGCACGCTGTCGATTAGCAGGAACGACCTCGCCCGGGAGGTCTCGCTGCTGGCCGAGCTCATTGTCACGCTCGCGGTGTGCATGCTCGCGCTGCCGGGCAAGCGGGCCGACCCGGTCGAGCAGGCCGAGGCGATGGCCGCCCTGCGGGCGGCACGGGACGCCAGGCGGACAGCGGGCGTCGGATCGCTGCGGTTCCGGCCCGCGCTCGGGCGTGGCGTGGCCGAAGCCGGCGGTGGCGAAGACGGCGACCTCGCCGTCGAACGCGACGAAGCTGATGTGGCCGAGGCGCCGGGGACGCACGCCCCGGCCCGGCGCGCGGGTCGGTTGGGGCGCATGCGGCGTCCTGGCGCGGCCATCGCCGGGCTCGGCGCCACCCGGCTGGCCGTGGCCCGCAGGCACGGCCGGGGCCGGGTCGACCGCGAGGACGACTACAGCCAGGACGACTACAGCCAGGATGAGTTCGGCCGCGGCGAGGTGCCGGCGACCGTTCCCGCGGCCGAGTGGCCCGTGGTCGCGACCACGGGCGGCCATCGCGCGGCCGGGCAACCGGCGCACGACCCGGCCGACGACGGCGGCGAGCGGCAGGTCCCGTGGGACATGGTGGGGGACTGGGGCAGCGGCGGGCGGCGCGACGGCGACGACCCGTGGACCGACGGCGCCCAGCACGACGGCACCGAGCAGTGGGGCGGCACCGAGCAGTGGGGCGGACGCACCGGCCCGTGGGCCGACCGGAGGACCGCGACCGGACCGCAGCAGACGCCGGGCGGCCAGCGGACAGGCGCCCAGCCGTCGGTTGGCATGCCGGCCGACGGCCAGCCGAACGCCCGGCCGGTCGAGGCCGCACCGAGGGAAGCCGCACCGAGGGAAACCGCGCCGTGGGAGTCCGAGTCGTGGGGGACCGAGTCGTGGGGGACCGGCCCGCGGCCGCTGCCGCTGCCGTCCGACACCGGCTCCCACCGGGCGCCGCGGCGGCAGACCGGCTCGCAGACACCCCTGTCAGGCACCGGTCCGCTGTCAGGGACCGGCCAGCGGCCGTTGGCGGCACCGCACGACGCGGGCCGCGTGGGCGGGCCATCGGGCGCCGGGCCGACGGCGGCAGGACCGTCGGGCTGGAACCGC
>Ga0335075_10016767_pt1 | contig 10918 bp, 11 predicted proteins | sample Lox_Sample_24_FD_206723 | JGI IMG/M metagenome (GOLD analysis project Ga0335075, IMG submission 206723) | Soil microbial communities from Loxahatchee National Wildlife Refuge, Florida, United States - Lox_Sample_2.4 | ecosystem: Environmental > Terrestrial > Soil > Wetlands | place: USA... | reverse complement strand
CCTGCCGTCGCCCGCCAGCGCCAGCAGCAGCGACTCCTGCGCCGGGTCGCTGTCCTGGTACTCGTCGACGAACACCGCGTCGTAGGCGTCGCGCTCCCGCTGCCTGGTCGCTTCCCTGCCCAGCAGCTGGGCCGCGATCCTGACGATCTCCGCGTAGTCGTAGGCGGGCACCGGCGCGAGGTCGAAGCGCGCCGCGTACCGGTCGAGGAACGCCCCGGCCGCCACCCAGTCGTCCCGCTTGGACCGCCTGCCGAGCTGCCGGAGCGACTTGCCGTCGAGGCCCCGCTCGGCGGCGCGCATCAGGACGTCCCGCAGTTCCTCGGCGAAGCCGCGGGTGGCCAGCGCGGGCCGCAGCCGCTCTGGCCAGTTCAGCGCGCCGTCGGCGGACTCGCCGCGCAGCATCCTGCGTATCTCGAGCAGCTGCTCAGGCGCGGACAGCAGCCGCGGTGGCTGGTCGCCCGCCAGCACGAACTCCCTCCTGACCAGCGCGTACGCGTAGCTGTGGAAGGTGAGCGCGAGCGGCTCTGAGGTCGTGCGGCCAAGCCGCGCGGTGATGCGGTCGCGGAGTTCGGCCGCCGCCTTCCTGCTGAAGGTGAGGACCAGGATGCGCTCGGGGTCGGCGCCGCGCCGCTCGATCCGCTCCGCGACCGCTTCCACGATGGTGGTGGTCTTGCCGGTGCCAGGCCCGGCCAGCACGAGCAGCGGTCCGCCCTGGTGGTCCACCACCCGCTGCTGCGCCTCGTCGAGACGCGGCGCGGCGCGGTCGCCGGCGCCAGCGGCTCCGCGCTCGGAAAGACCAGGGCGCGGGACGGCCGGCGCGCGGCGGACGAGTCGGTAACCGTTCATCACGATTGATTTTCCCGCGCACCACCGACATTCGAGCGGCTTCGGGCCGGCGAGCCGTCAGCCGGCTAAGCCGGCTTCGAGCAACAGAGCCGTCAGCCGGCGCTTCCCGGCCACCGGGCACGCCGGATGTCGACGCGCACCGGCGGCCGGGCCGAACGCAGCGGCGTCCCCTCCGCCAGGTACCGCTCGAGCGCCCTGGCCTCATGGCCAGGCGCCGGCGTGCCGTCGGCGTGGATCACCCGCCACCAGGCGACGCCGCCGCCGTAGCTGGCCAGCACCCGGCCGACCTGGCGCGGGCCGCCCGCGCCCAGGTACTCGGCGATGTCGCCGTAGGACATCACCTGGCCGGGCGGGATCGCGTCCACCACGTCGAGAACGCGGGCCGAGTAGTCGTCAAGCGTGGTCATCCGCGCCGCCGTACTCGCTGCTGCCTGACGCTGTGTACCCCCCGCCGGGGTAGCCTGGTGCCGGATATCCGCCACCGGGCGGGGGGCCGTAGCCGAACCGGTGGCCGTCAGCCGGCGGATACCCGGATCCAGGCGGGTGTCCCGGTGCCCGCGGCCCCGCCGGTGCGCGCGGCCCTGGCGGTCCCGTGTTCGCCGCGCGCGGCCGGTTCAGCACCCTGAGCCGCGCGGCAGCGACCAGCGTCAGCCCCAGGGTCGCGACCGCCAGGATAGAGAACAGCACGAGTTCCCCGCTCCCCCGCGGGGCCACGGGCGCCGCCTGGACGGCGGCGGGACCGCCGCCGAAGTACGCCGCCGACGACATCGGCGAAGCCGCCTGGTGCACGCCGAGCAGCTGCCCCGCGGCGTGCAGCGCCGCGGCCGCGTCCACCGTGCCGAACCCGGTCCGCGGGTTGTACCCGCCGGACCCGTTGCTCGCCGTGGACGTCAGCGCCTCCGTGACCTGAGCGGGGGTGATGATCGGGTACTTGGACTCGATCAGCGCGGCGACGCCCGCTACCAGGGCGCACGCCGGGCTGGTGCCGTCGACGGTCCAGTACTGGCCGTCGCGCCCCTGGGCCGGGACGCCCTGCCCGGGGGCGGCGACCCGGACCGAGAGGTTGTTGCTCGAGAAGTTGGCCGCCGTGCCGTTGCGGTACAGCGCGCCGACGCCGATGACGCCCGGGTACTCGGCGGGGAACGAGACCGGCGCGAACCCGTGGTCCCGCCGCTCGTCGTCCAGCCCCGAGTTGCCCGACGACGCGACGAGCACCACGTTGTGCTGGTAGGCGTACTGCACGGCGGCCCGCACCGCGCCGCTCGGGTCCGAGTAGCCGATCGACATGCTGATGACCTTGGCACCCTGCTTGACCGCGTCCCTGATCCCGTTGGCGAGCGAGTCCTGGATGGTCTGCTCGGGCTCGTTGTCGTACTTGGCGTAGCCGGGGTCGTCCTTGTCCGGGATCACGCGGATAGACAGGATCTTCGCGTCCGGCGCGATCCCCTCGATCCCGCTGTCGCCGTCGTGACCGTGGCCCGCGATGATCGACGCCATCCAGGTGCCGTGCTCGCCCCAGTGCGGGTTGCTCGACGGGGTGCTCAGCCCGGTCAGGTCCGGGCCGGTGATCACCCGTCCGGTGAGGTCACTCACGTCCGGGTTTACGCCGCTGTCGATGACCGCGACCGTGATGCCCTCGCCGGAGGCGTCCATCCAGGCCGCCGGCACGTCGAGCATGTTGAGCACCCACTGCTGGCTGTCCCTGACCTGGTCGGCGGGTGCCGCGACCGCGGCAGGCACCACGAGGAAAGGCAGCGCGGCCGCCGCGCCGGCCACCCCGGCCGCGAGCACCAGCCGGGAACCGCGACCGGCTAGCATCCCGGGGTCCCTGGGCAGCCCGGCGCGGGCACGGGCGCGTCGACCTCAGCCACGACCGCGCTTACCACACCCGCTTCCGCGGCCGTCATCTCCGAGTCGGCGTAGTTGTCCGCGCTGACCGGCACGGGCGGCCGGTCGTCGGTGTACCCGATCGTATAGAAGACAAGGTAGGGGCCGTGGGCGCTGCTGGCGGCCAGCTGCCGGCGGCCGTCGGTGAACGCGGCGGCCAGGCTGCCCGCCACCGGCACCGTGCGGACGCCGGCGCCGTTGGTGCCGACGACGCCTGCCAGTTCCTGCTGAGCGGCTTTGGCCCGCGCCGATCCGGGCATCGCGGCGACGCCCACGGTAATCACATAGCTGTCGGTGCCGTCGACGTAGGTGGCCCGCAGCATCGCCTGGCAGCCGTAGCGGGCGAGCACGGGGCCCACGGTCTTGTCGGTGGCCGCCGTGCAGCTGGCCTGGCGGGCGATGCCGATCCGGCTGGCGGTCAGCCGCAGGTTGGCACCGTCGGTCAGCGACGTGGGCGGGGCGTAGGTCAGCGACGCGGGGAAGATGTCACCGGCGGTCAGCGTCTGCCAGCGCTTGCCGATCTCCCAGTCTTTGATCTGTCGCTGCTGCTGTTGCGTGAATTGCCGCGGCAGGAGCTGGAAGGCCACGCCCGTCAGCGACAGGGCGAGTCCCAGCGCGCCGAGGACGAGCGCGGTGAGTGCCGCGAGCCGGCGCCGGCGGCTACGCCGTGCCCGGTACGGCGGCTGGCCCCCGTACGACGGTGCCGCGTGCCGCCATGGCTTATCGCCGTACGCGCCGCCGTACTCCGTTGCCACATGCAAATGGTAGGGCTTGCACCGGCCCCGCCGTCCTGGGTGGAACTGTTTTGATGATTACCCTAACTTTTCGTTAACCCGTAACTTGACGCTGTGGGCTCGCCAGCACCACGATCGCATCGGCATCACGATGACCTCGTCGCCCCCGGTGTGCTTCAGCAATTCCGCGCGGCAGCGGTCCAGCCCGGCCGCCCGGTCCGCGGCGGCGGCGGTGATGAACGAGCTGTTCGTCGACAGCCATTCGAGCACGTCGTCGACCGGCATCGTCCGCGTGAAGCCGAACGACGCCGCCTCCCCGGTCCCGAACTCCGCGTCGTCGGGCAGCGTCACCAGGTGTTCCCTGACCAGCCTGGCACGCACCTGGTCCCGCGTCCGCGGCCGGTCGGGGAGTGGCGGGCCGTCGATGCCGGGCAGCCGCAGCAGGTCAAGTTCCGCCACCCAGTCCTCCCGCCGGTCCCTGCTGGTCCAGACGACGCCGAGCCGGCCGCCCGGCCGCAGCACCCGGGCGATCTCGGGAACCGCCCGCACCGGGTCCAGCCAGTGCCACGCGGTCGACACGAACACCGCGTCCGCGCAGCCGTCAGGCAGCGGCATCTCCTCGCCCCAGCCCGGGAGCACCCGCACCCCCGGCGACCGCTGCTCGAGCACGGCCCGCATCCGCTCGTCCGGCTCGATGGCGACCACCTGGCTCGCCCGGCCGGCCAGCGCGCGGGTGAACAAGCCGGTTCCCGCGGCCACGTCTACCGCCAGCCCGCAGCCCGCGGGCACCAGCCAGTCCAGCGCCTCGGCGGGCGGCGCGGGCCGGACGCGATCGTAGCTTTCCGCCACGTTCCCGAATGAAGTGGCTCTTTCCTTATTAAAAGGCACAAATCATTATCCAGAACGGGCCCGTGGTTCCTCCCACCACCCCTCCTGTGGCTCGCGGGATGACTGTACCGTCAGACGTGAATGTTGCCGGGATCGCCTCATGCCACTCAAGGGAGCCAGCACGGTGAAGCTGACCAAATATGAGCACGCCTGCGTCGTCTTCGAGAAGGACGGCGCCACGTTCGTCATCGACCCTGGCGTGTTCTCGCCGAACGCGGCCGAGATCATCGCCGGCGCCCAGGCCGTCCTGCTCTCGCACGAGCACGCCGACCACGTGCACGAGGGCGCCATCAACGCGGCGCTCGGCGCCCGGCCGGAGCTGCGCGTCTATGCGCCCGCCGCGCTTGGCGACGCGTTCGCCGAGCACCCTGACCAGTTCACCGCGGTCGAGGCGGGCGACGAGGTCAAGATCGGCGACTTCGCCATCTCGGTGCACGGCTACGAGCACGCGGTCATCCACCCCGACATCCCCATGGTCGCGAACGTCGGGTTCCTTGTCGACGAGGCGGTCTATCACCCTGGCGACGCGTACTTCGTGCCCGAGGCGAGCGTCACCACGCTGCTGTTGCCGACCAGTGGCCCGTGGATGAAGCTCGGTGAGGCGGCCGACTACGTCCGCGCGGTGCGCCCCGAGCACATGGTGTCGATCCACGACGCGCTGCTCAGCGACGCCGGGAAGATGGTCAATAGCCAGTTCCTCGGCGAGCAGGGCCTCACGGGCATCCCGCTGACCCAGGTCGCGATCGGCGACTCACTCACCCTCTGACGCCACAGCCGGCGCGCCGAGCGGCGCGCCGGTGCGCGCGCTATGGACGACCTCGCAGATCGCGCTGGTGACGAGCGCGGGGTCGCCTTCGTTCAGGTAATGCTCGGGGCTGCTGGACACCAGGTGCCGGCTGTTGGCGGAGAGCCGGGCCAGGTCCTGCTGGAGCTCGTACCACGCGAGCCAGAGCCGGCCCGGCCTGGCCTCCCTGACGGGCCCGCGGGTGATGACGATGAGCGGCCGGTCGCCGAGGCCGCCGCGGGCGAGCGCCTGGTCGGCGGCGCTGAGCCGCTTGAACATGCGGAACTCCGTGACGCACGAGCGGCGGTCGCCGCCGCCCCGCCAGGCGCGGGATCGCACGATCATCTGCGGCATCGTCAGGGCCGCCAGCACCCGGTCTCTCGGGGAAAGGTATCGCGGAATTATTTTTCGCTGCGTTTCGTGGCTGGATTCCACGAGGACCATCCCGGCCGTCCTGTCCAGGTGCAGCGCGGCATAGGCGCGCTGGTAAATTCCGCCAATGGAGTGGCCGACGAGCACGAGCGGGCCGCTGACGCCAACCGTCTTCAGGACGCCGTCCAGATCGTCCGCTATCTCGCGCGGGCGGCGGCCGTCTCGCGCGGGACTGCTCGCGCCGTACGGCGCTCTGTTATAGGTAACGACCGTCGTGCCGGCGGCTATCGTCCCCGCTATGTCCCGCCAAGCCGCCGCGTATCCGCCAAGCGAAGGCTCGATGACCACCGCCGGCTCGCCGCTGCCGAACACGGTCGTTTCGAGCCGATGATGCCCTACCTGGACCATTGTGGTGACGCCGTCCATGCCGCCCCTGCCAAGACAGTTCCCCAGGCAATACCAGTGCCCGCTATACGTTAACTGTTCTTGTTTCCGGCGACTAGATTCATTTGCATTAATCTCTTCCGCATGTGCATTTATCGCAATTCTAAATGCACGTGCACCTAGAATTGCGGTTACTTTCCGTGTCAGCAGCTAATCCCGGTCTCGGCGAGGAAAATAACCGCCGGGCCCGCGACGGCGACCGCGCCGTCCGCCGCGGACAGGAAACACGACTCGCCTCGCACGGCCGTGAGCCCGCCGCCCGCCGACCGCAGGGTCATGGCCCCCTCGGCGCACAGCACCAGGCGGGGCCCACGGCCCGGCAGGGTGACCGTATCGGCGGAGAGCTCGGCCCGGTACAGCCGGAACTCGGGCGCCGGGGAGTCGTAGACGAACACGCCGTCGCCGAGCGGGCGCGGCTCGATGACCGGCACGGGGACCGTGGGGTCGGTGAGCTTCAGCAGCTCGGGCACGTCGATGTGCTTGCCGGTCAGCCCCGCCCGCACCACGTTGTCTGAGTTGGCGAGGAGCTCCACGCCGATGCCGTGCAGATAGGAGTGCAGGCCGCCTGCGGGCAGGAAGACCGCCTCCGCCGGCCGCAGCACCGCGTGCCGCAGCAGCAGCGCCGCCACGATGCCGAGATCGCCGGGATGCTCGGCGTCCAGCCGCACGATCGCGCGGCAGGCCGGGGCGTACCTGCTGTCGGTGGCCCCCAGCCGGTCACAAGCCGCGACCACCGAGGCGATCAGGGCCGCGCGGCCCTCGGCGGGCCAGCTCAGCACCCGGCCGAGCGCCGCGGCGAGCGCCTCGGGGACCTCCGCCGCCGCCAGATCGGCCGCGACGGGTTCGAGCTCGCCGATGCCGAGCTCACGCAGCAGTTCCGCCGCGTCCGGGGCGGTCCGCATCCCCGCCAGCACCTCGAACCTGGTGAGCGCGCAGAGTATCTCGGGCTTGGGCCAGTCGTCGACGTAGTTACGGGCCTTGTCGCCGGGCCGCAGGCCGAGTTCCGTCTCCTCGCGGAAGCCGGCCTCGGCCTGTGCGCGCGACGGGTGGACCTGGATGGACAGCGCCTTGTCCGCGGCCAGCACCTTCAGCAGGAACGGCAGCCGGCCGCCGAACAGCGCCGCGCACTCCGCGCCGAGTTCGCCCGCCGGGTCCGCGGCGATCACGGCGTCCAGTGTGGTGCGGACACCGTCCCGGCCGAGGCCGGACGGCGCCGACGGGTGCGCGCCCATCCACAGCTCGGCCTCCGGCCCTTCGGCCGGGGCCTGCCGCCCCTGAAGCTCCGCTAGCACGGTCCGCGACCCCCACGCGTACGGCTGCACGATCGGCTCGAGAAGGTCCACCCGCGGCATGGTAGTCCACTGCACACCGCCAGACGGGCTGCCTCGCCGACGCGGGTTAATCCGCGCCGGTCGTATCGACGGGATGCTCGACGAGCGCGACGACGCGGCTGGCCATGAACCGGGCGGTCCGCACCGTCGTCCCGGTCCTGGTGACCTCGCTCACCTCGACGATGCCCCGCCCGGTGCTGACCTCCACGCGGCGCCCGGCCCGGGTCGCGGCTACCTCGTAGGTCTGGGTGCCATCCCCGGTGTCGACCACGATCTCCACCCGGTCTCCCTTCACGGCACCCCCTAATCCCAGAAGTGAACGCACGTTCCAGGACATATCACCCCGCGCGCGGGAAAGCCAGGGGCCTGCTTTGCCGACGGGGCCCGGCGCGGTTCGTACGGCGGATGAATGTGACATTCAGCCGCCTATAACCGGCTCGCTGTCACATTCATCCGGTTGCGGCCAGGGAGGGGTTGCCGCCAGCGAGGGGCGACGGCCCGAAACGGCGACAGCCGGTGCCCGCGGCTTGCGGCACCGGCTGTCGTGAGGACTGCCCTAGTAGGTCGGCAGGCTCGGGTCTATCTGGCTGACCCAGGCGAGCACGCCGCCGCCGACGTGCACCGCGTCGGAGAAGCCGGCGTTCTTGAGCACCGCCAGCACCTCGGCGCTGCGCGCGCCGCTCTTGCAGTGCAGGACGATCTGCTTGTCCTGCGGCATCTTCTCCAGGGCGGAACCGTTCAGGAATTCGCCCTTGGGAATGAGCGTCGCGCCGGGGATGGAGACGATCTCGTACTCGTTCGGCTCGCGGACGTCGACCAGGTAGATGTTGTCACCCCGGTCGAGCATGGCGGCCAGGTCCTTCGCGGAGATCGTGGAGCCGACGACCGCCTCGGCGGCCTCCTCGGACACCGCGCCGCAGAACGCGTCGTAGTCGATCAGCTCGGTCACCGTCGGGTTCGTGCCGCAGATCGCGCAGTCCGGGTCCTTGTTCACGCGGACCGTGCGGTACGTCATCTCCAGGGCGTCGTAGATCATCAGCCGCCCGGCGAGCGGCTCGCCGATGCCGGTGATCAGCTTGATCGCCTCGTTGACCTGGATCGACCCGATCGACGCGCACAGCACGCCGAGCACGCCGCCCTCGGCGCAGGACGGGACCATGCCGGGGGGCGGGGGCTCCGGGTACAGGCAGCGGTAACACGGCCCGTAGTCCGCCCAGAACACGCTCGCCTGCCCGTCGAAGCGGTAAATCGAGCCCCAGACGTACGGCTTGTGCAGCAGCACGCAGGCGTCATTCACCAGGTACCGGGTCGCGAAGTTGTCGGTCCCGTCCACGATGAGGTCGTAGGCCGCGAAGATGTCCATCACGTTGGACGAATCCAGCCGGTCCTTATGCAGGATGACCTCGACGTACGGGTTGATCTCCGCGATCGACTCCTTCGCGGACTCAGCCTTGGACTTGCCGACGTCCGAGACGCCGTGGATGATCTGCCGCTGCAGGTTCGACTCGTCCACCGTGTCGAAGTCCACGATGCCGAGGGTCCCGACGCCGGCCGCGGCGAGATACAGGAGCGCCGGCGAGCCAAGGCCACCCGCGCCGACGACCAGCACCTTGGCGTTCTTCAGGCGCTTCTGGCCGGCCATTCCCACATCGGGGATGATCAGGTGACGCGAGTAGCGCTTCACCTCGTCTACCGACAGGTCGGCAGCCGGTTCAACAAGCGGTGGCAGCGACACTGTGAAACTCCAGTCTTAAAGGATTGAGGGACTCCGTCAGGCCTCAACCGGGTCGTGGCGGCCGGAATTCCCCGCCACGTCACCGCGCGCCCGTGTTCGGTCTACCATCTCACGGAACAGCCGCGCGACGAGCTCTGGATGCTCCATCTGCGCGATGTGACCCGTCTGCGGCAGCACCATCACGGTGGCATCGCGGAACGCGCGCCGCGCCGGAGCGGCGAGCCTGGGGTTCACCAGCCTGTCGCGGCTGCCGAACGTGACAAGCGCGGGGACCGTGATCCGCTCGGCCGCCCGCCACAGCGAATACCTGCGAGGACGCAGGGTCTCCGCCACGATCGTGCGTGCTGCGCGGCTTAGCGTGGTCGCGGCGTAGGCCAGCTCGTCGCGACGCTTCAGCTCCGCCACGTCGTGCCAGAAGCGATCTGGATGGAGCGCGCTCGGATCGCCGTAGCAGGTCGCCACGACGCCTGCCACCCTGTTCTCCGCGGGGACGCGCTGCGTGCGGCGCATCACCCACTCGCCGATGCCGGGTAGTCCGGCGACGGGAAACCGCAGCAGCTCGGGCCTGACCAGCAGGTCGGGCAGCACCGGTGAGACAAGCGTCAGCGTCCGCAGCAGGTCAGGACGGGCGGCCGCCACGCGGATCGAGACCGCGCCGCCCATCGAGTTGCCCACCAAGTGCACCGGCCCGCGGTCGAGTGCCTCGATGAGCCTGATCACCGTGCGCGCGAGGGCCGTGATCGAGTAGCCGCGCTTCGCGGCGGGCGGCGGGGAGAAGCCCGATCCGGGCAGATCCACCGCCGCGCAGCTGAAGTCAGGCGCCAGTTCTGCCATGAAGTCGGTCCAGTTGGTGGCCGCTCCCGACATGCCGTGCACGCACAGCACCAGCTCTTTGCTCTTACCCGGAACGGGCTCTGGCGTCTCCGCGACGTACACCTGCCCGCTAGCGGGGAGGGAGACCATGCGACCGGGCCAGTGCGGGATGGGCCCGGTCACGCGCTCGCCTTCCGGCGGGAAGACGAGCGCTTGGCCGGGGCGGCCTTGCCGTCACCCGATTCTCCGCCGCCGTCTTTCGCCCTGTTGGCCTTCGCCGCGGCCACGCTCGCGCGGAGCGTCTCGGTGAGGTCGGCGGGCCCGCCGGGCTTCTCGGCGGAGATGCCAGGCGCCGGCCTGACGACCTCGTTCCCCTCGATCTTGGCCTGCACGAGCGCCTCGAGCGCTTCCCGGTACGCGTCCTTGTACGCCGCCGGGTCGAAGTCTTCTGTCATCGTGTCGATCAGCGACGCGGCCATCTTCAGTTCCTGCGACCTGACCTCCACGTCCTCGTCGAGGAACTTGAAGTCGGGGGCGCGCACCTCATCGGGCCACAGCAGCGTCTCGAGGACGAGCACGCCGTCCCGCACCCGTACCGCCGCCAGCGCCTCGCGCTGCCGGATCGCCACCTTGGCCACCGCCACCCGGCCCGACCGCTCGAGCGCGTCGCGGAACAGCACGTACGCGCGCACCCCGGCGGGTTCCGGCTCCAGGTAATAGGCCTTGTTGGCGAGGATCGGGTCGAGCTGGCCCGCCGGGGCGAAGTGCTGCACGTCGATCCGGTGGGCGGTCGCGAGCGGCAGGTCCTTCAGGTCGTCGTCGGTGAGCACCACGACGTCTCCGGTGGCCAGCTCATAGCCCTTGGCCACGTCAGAGTACGGCACCTCCTGGCCGTCGATCGAGCACACCCGCTTGAACTGGATCCGGCCGCCGTCCTCGCGGTGCACCTGCCGGAACGACACGTCGCGCTGCTCGGTCGCGGTGTAGAGCTTGACCGGGATCACGACCAAGCCAAACGAGACGACACCGGCCCAGATGCTGCGCATGAACTACCAGTACCCACATTTACCGGGCGCAAGACCCC
>Ga0335075_10016766_pt1 | contig 10919 bp, 14 predicted proteins | sample Lox_Sample_24_FD_206723 | JGI IMG/M metagenome (GOLD analysis project Ga0335075, IMG submission 206723) | Soil microbial communities from Loxahatchee National Wildlife Refuge, Florida, United States - Lox_Sample_2.4 | ecosystem: Environmental > Terrestrial > Soil > Wetlands | place: USA... | reverse complement strand
CGCGCTGAACGGCCGGGTTTGAACGTAGTGGTCAGCCACGCGCAGCGCCTGGCGGTACGAGCGTGGGTGCGCCTGCACGAGGCCTTCGGCGAAGTCGGCGACGTCGCCCGCGATCTCGCCGTCGATCTGCTGGCGCACCTGCGTACCCGTGCCGCTGTACACCGCGAAGAACGCGATACCGGTGCAGACGAGGATCACCAGCGCCACCCAGCCCGCCAGACGCCAGCGCAGCCCCACGCGTGCGAGTCGGCCACTCAGCGCGCGCATCCGCGTCTCACCAGGCTCGCACACGCGCGCGCCGTCAGCATCGCTGGCTCGCGTTGCCGAGCCGGTAGCCGACGCCGCGCACGGTGACGATCGGCGCGGGATGCCCGGCCCGGCCGAGCTTGCGTCGCAGGTAGCCGATGTACACGTCGACCACGTTGGTCATCGGGTCGTGCTGGTAGCCCCACACCGAGCTGAGAATCTGCTCGCGGGTGAGCACGCGACCCCGGTGCCTGAGCAGATAGGTGAGCAGCTCGAACTCGGTGCTCGACAGTGCCACCGGGGCGCCGTCACGCTGCACCTTGCGCGTGAGCAGATCGACCTCGATCCCCTCCGCGCTGAGCGTGCTGCTCGACGCCTGCGCGAACACACGCAACTGTGCGCGCACGCGCGCCACCAGCTCCGCCAGCGAGAACGGCTTGACCAGGTAGTCCACCGCGCCGGCCTCCAGCCCGCCCACACGGTCCTCGACCGCATCCCGCGCGGTGAGCACGATCACCGGCACGCGCGGCTTGGCCAGGTGCAGCGACGCGAGGATCTCCATCCCGCCGCGCGAGGGCAGCATCAGGTCGAGCACCACCGCGTCAAAGCTCTCGGTCAGCGCCATGCGCTCGCCTTCCGCGCCGTCGGCGACGCAGCTGACCGCGAAGCCCGCCGCCCGCAGGCCGCGCGTGACGAAGTCGCGGATCCCCGGCTCGTCCTCGACCACCAGCACGCGTGTGCGCGCCCGCCCATCTCGTTCCCGCTCGCGCTCCCGCACAGCTGTCGTGGCGAGCCTGCCCATCGCCTGCAGGATAGGCGTCGGCGCGCGCACCGGCGCTCCTGCAGCAGCTTTCCATGAGTTTTCTCATGCTGCTGTTACGCGCTGCTTAGCCGCCCGTCACACACTCCCAGTCAGTGGCCCAGCGCGAACTACGAACGCCGGTCTCGCCCCCTGTCCGGCCAGCCACCACGCGAGCGCGCCCGCAGAGCATGCTCGCCGGCGGCACCGCCGGCAACGAGCTGCTCACCTCGGTGACCGGCGCGATCCTGATCGTGCTGCTGGCAGCGCTCGGCCTGACGATCGTGAGGATCGGATCGCTGCTGTGGGAGCACCTGCTCATCGGCCTGCTGCTGCTCGGCCCGATCGCGCTCAAGCTGGCCAGCACCGGCTACCGCTTCGTGCGCTACTACACCGGCGACGAACGCTACGTCGAGCACGGGCCGCCGGAGCTCGTGCTGCGGCTGCTCGCGCCGCTGGTCGTTCTCTCCACGCTCGTCGTGTTCGCCAGCGGCCTGGTCCTGCTGCTCGGCGGACCGAGCACCAGGGCGACATGGCTTCCGATCCACAAGGACAGCTTCTTCGTGTGGCTCGCGCTGACCGCGGTGCACGTCCTCGGCCACCTACCGCAAGTCGCCGGCGGCCTGCGCGCCGACTACGGGCCGGCGATCGAACGACTCGACCACGGCGCGCCGGGCCGCTCGGGACGCGCGCTCGCGCTCGCCAGCGCGCTCGTGCTCGGCGCCGTGCTGGCCGTCGTGCTGATCCCCGAGTTCGGCGCATGGATCCACGCCCAGCCTTACTTCCACCACCACCACTGACCCGTGCCCCAGGGGAGCCCGTCCGCCCGTCATCGCCATGCGCAAACACACTCACACGCAAGATCGCTACACGCGCGACGCCGCGGTGCGCAGGCTGGAGCGCGTCAACCGCTGGCTGCTAGCGGGCAGCGTCGCGCTCACCGGGGCGCTCGCCGAGGTCGCCGCCCACGCCTTCCCCGGTAGGACGCTCGCCAGCGCACAGGCACGGACCACGTCCGGCACGCGCTCGCACCGCGACTCGCACAGGGCGAGCTCCGCCAGGCCGCTGCGGGCGCCCAGCCAGCCGCCGCAGGCCGCGCCGCAACCCGCGTCCTCGACACCGGCGCAGGAAGCGCCGCCGGAACAAGAATCGGCGCCGGCGAGCGAACCGGCGCGGGGATCGTCGCCGGCGCGGGGGTCGTCGCCGGCGCAGGAAGCGCCGCCCGCGCAGGAAGCGCCGCCGGAACAAGAATCGGCGCCGGCGAGCGAACCGGCGCAGGAATCCTCGCCGGTTATCTCGGGAGGGTCGTGAGATGCAGGGGCTCGCCCAGCCTTCGCATGAGCTCGGGTGCGCCAGCTGGCGCGCGCTCGGCACCACCGTCGTCCTGCGCGTCACCGACATCGCGGCGCTGCAGCTCGCGCGCGCGTGCGTCGAGCACGAGCTGCAGGCCGTCGAGGACGCGTGCAGTCGCTTTCGCTCCGACTCCGAGCTCGCGCGCGTGAACGACGCGGGCGGACGCGCCGTGCGGGTGAGCCCGCTGTTCGCCGAAGCGCTCGAGCTCGCGCTGCGGGCCGCCGAGCTGACCGGTGGCGACGTCGACCCGACGCTCGGCCGAGCGCTCGAGCTGGCGGGCTATGACCTCTCATTTGCGCTCGTGGAGGACTCCACGCGGACGGTCTCGCCGATCACGCTGCGCGCACGCGCGGGGTGGCGCACGGTCGCGCTGGACACGCGCGCCGGCACCGTACGCGTGCCGCGCGGCATCCACCTCGACCTGGGCGCCAGCGCGAAAGCATGGGCGGCGGATCGGGCGGCGCACGGCGCGGCAGCGAGCGCCGGCTGCGGGGCGCTCGTGAGCATCGGCGGCGACATCGCCACCTGCGGTCAGGCGCCCCCACGGGGGTGGCTGGTGCACGTCACCGACGACCATCGCAGCGACGCGAGCGCTCCTGGGCAGACGATCGCGCTCCTCTGCGGCGGCCTGGCAACGTCGAGCACGACCGTCAGACGCTGGCGCCGGGGCCGGCACACGATGCACCACGTAATCGATCCGCGCAGCGGCGAGCCGGCGGACACGCCGTGGCGGACGGTGAGCGTAGCGGCGGCAAGCTGTGCGGAGGCGAACATCGCGAGCACAGCCGCGCTCGTGCGCGGCGCGCGCGCGAACGCCTGGCTGAGCGAGCTGGGCCTGCCGGCGCGCCTGGTCGACCGCGCCGGCCGCGCCCAACACGTCGGCGCCTGGCCCGCCGCGCCAGCGCCCCCAACCGCGGCGGCGGAGCTCTGCGCGTGATGCTCGCCAGCGCGGGGCCAAGCGCCTACTGGTATCTGACCCGCGCGAGCGGGGCGGTGGCGCTGCTGCTGTTGACCGCAGCGGTCGTGCTGGGCGTGCTCGACGTGCGACGCGCGAGCTCGCCGCGCTGGCCGCGCTTCGTGATCGACGCGCTGCACCGCAACGTCGCGCTGCTGGCGATGGCCTTCCTGGGCGTGCACATCCTCACCTCCGTGCTCGACAGCTTCGCGTCGATCTCGCCGCTGGACGCTTTCATCCCGTTCGTCGGCTCCTACCGTCCACTCTGGCTCGGCCTGGGAGCGCTGGCGCTCGACCTGCTGCTGGCGGTGACGATCACCAGCGCGCTGCGCCGGCGCATGGGCTACCGCAGCTGGCATGCGATCCACAGCCTCACCTATGCGAGCTGGCCGATCGCGCTGCTGCACGGGCTCGGCACCGGCAGCGACGTCAAAAGCAGCTGGCTGCTGGCATGCAGCGCGCTGTGCGTCGTGGCGGTGCTCGCCGCGGTGCTGGCGCGCGCGGCGGCGAGCTGGCGCGCGCACCCCGACCGCAGCCGCGTGGCGATCGGGGCGGCCGCGGCGTTCGCGCTGCTGCTCGCGCTGTGGCTGCCCGCCGGGCCGCTGGGCGCGGAATGGGCGCGGCGCTCAGGCACGCCCTCGGCGCTGCTCGGCCGCCCACACCCCGTTCACGGACGAAGGCGGGCGCAGCGGTGAGCGCATACGCGACCGCCTACGCGGAGCCCGACGCCCGCGCCCAGCAGCCGGCTGGGCTGCCGCGCCTGCTGGCAGGCGCGCGCGCCGGCGGCGCGATGACGCTCGAGCGCCACGAAGCCGTGCACGGTTCGCTGCCGGCGATGCACCGCCGGCGCGGACGCGCGGCCGAGGAGCTGATCGCGGAGATCGAGCGGGCAGGGCTGCGCGGACGCGGCGGCGGCGGGTTCCCCACGGCCACCAAGATGCGCGCGGTCGCCGGCGCGCGCGGACGCCCGATCGTGCTGGTCAACGCCGGCGAGGGCGAGCCCGCGAGCCGCAAGGACCGCACGCTCACCCAGACGCTGCCGCATCTCGTGCTCGACGGCGGCGAGCTCGCCGCGCGCGCGCTCGGCGCAAAGGAGCTGATCGTCGCGATCTGCGAGTCCGCCCACGCGAGCGTCGAGAGCATGGCGCTGGCGCTCGCCGAACGCCCCCGCGGCGTGCCTCGCACACGCCTGATGAGCGTCCCTGCGCGCTACGTGGCAAGCCAGGAGACGGCGCTCGTGAGCCTGGCGAACGGAGGCCCCGCGCTACCGACCTTCACCCCGCCGCGGCCGTTCGAGCGCGGTGTCGCCGGCCAACCGACGCTGATCGCCAACGCGGAGACGCTCGCCCACATGGCGCTGGTCGCTCGCCACGGAGCGGACTGGTTCCGCAGCGTCGGCACCGCCGCCAACCCCGGCTCCGCGCTCGTCACGCTCTCAGGCCCCGTCGCCCAGCCGGGCGTTTACGAGATCGCGCTCGGCGCGTCGCTGTCCAGCCTGCTCGACGCCGCGGGCGGCCTCACCGCGCGGATGCGCGGCGTGCTCGTGGGCGGCTACGGCGGCGGCTGGATCGGCCCACAGCAGCTCGCCGGAGCGCACCTCGCCGAGGAGCTGCTCGCGCCCTACGGGGCCACGCTCGGCGCCGGTGTCGTGGTGGTGCTCTCCGAGCACGCCTGCCCGGTCGCCGAGGTCGCGCGTCTCGCGCGCTGGCTCGCCGCGCAGAGCGCCCGCCAGTGCGGCCCGTGCGTGCACGGTCTCGACGCGATCGCAGCGAGCCTCGACCATCTCGCAGGCAGCGGCGCGCGCGCCGGCGCACCGCGGCGCATCGAGGAGCTCGCCGGCCTCGTGCAAGGACGCGGCGCCTGCGCGCACCCCGACGGAGCCTCGCGGATGGTGCGCAGCGCGCTCAGCGCGTTCGCCGCCGAGTTCGCCGATCACCTCCGGTACGGCGCGTGTGAGGACTGCCTGCGCGCCTCCGAGCTCCCGCTTGCAAGCCGATGAGCCACCGCCTGCGCGTGAACCCAATCGCCTGCGAGGCACACGGCATGTGCGCGGAGCTGCTCCCCGAGCGCATCACGCTCGACGAGTGGGGCTATCCGCTGCTCGACGGCGAACGACTCGAGCCGGAGCTGCTCGAGCACGCCCGACGCGCAGCGCGGGCGTGCCCGACCTTCGCACTGCTGCTCGAGCGCGAACGCAAACCCCAGCGCTGAGTGCCGGGGGCTGTGCGCACGGCTGCGGAATGCCCGCGCCGGTAGTGCGGCTGGCAGCGGATGGCGTGCCCTCCGGCCGCCGCCACGATCGGGCTGTGCACATGCGCCCCCAGCGAAGACAGCGCGCAGACGCTTCAGCGCGAGCAGCGAGAGCCTTGACGGTCGTCCCCTCGACGCAGGACAGCGATCCCGATGCATCGGCGCGCAGCGAGGAGCGCCCGCTCGCGCACGCGCTCGCCGCGCCGCAGCTCTATCCGGGCCGGCCGCACGTCGAGGTGCGCGAGACGCACGCCTCGTGGGTGTTCCTCGCCGGCCGCTACGCGTACAAGGTCAAGAAGCCCGTTCGGCTCGCGTTCCTCGACTACAGCACGCTGGCCGCGCGGCGCGCTGCCTGCCGGGAGGAGGTGCGCGTCAACCACGCGCTCGCGCCATCCATCTACCTCGGCGTGCGGGCGATCGTGCGCGGCGGCGACGGTGAGCTGCACTACGCCGAGCAGGACGCGCCTGGCGCCGTCGAGTACGCGGTGCAGATGCGCCGCTTCGACGAGCAGCGCACCCTGCAGGGCGCGATCGACGCGCACACGCTGACACGCGCCGACATCCGCGCCGCGGCGGTGCGGCTGGCGGACTTCCATCGCGGCGCGCGCCCCGTCTCCGTCGCTGAACCGGCCGCGCTGCTCGCCGCCTGGCGGACCAACCTGGAGGAGCTCGAAGCGCTGGCGCACCCGCGTGCGTGGGCGCTGCCCGCGATGCACGCGTTCGCCACTGCGTTCACCACGGCGCACGCCGAGGAGCTCGCCCGCCGCGCGCACGCCGGCTACGTGCGCGACTGCCACGGCGATCTGCGCTGCGAGCACGTGCTGCTCGAACGCAGCGTGCGCTTCGTCGATCGCATCGAGTTCGATCCCACGCTGCGCCACATGGACGTCGCGCGCGACCTCGCGTTCCTGGCCACGGACCTCGAGTCCCACGGCGCCCAGCAGGCGGCGAGCACGCTCGTGAACGCCTATCGCGACGCCGGTGGCAGGGCGGGCAGCGAGCAGCTGCGGGCCTTCTACGGCACCTACTGGGCGCTGGTGCGCGCCAAGGTCGCTTTGATCACCGCCGGAGAGCGCTCGGGGGCGCCCCGCAGACGCGAACGCGACCGCGCCACGCGGTTGTGGCAGCTCGCCGAGCGCCTTTGCTGGCGCGCACGGCGACCGCTCGCGCTCGTCGTCTGTGGGGCGCCCGCCAGCGGCAAGTCGACGCTCGCCGCCGCGTTGGCGCGCGTCAGCGAGCTGCCGGTCGTGTCCTCCGATGTGCTGCGCAAGCATCGCGCGGGTCTCGCTCCGACCGAGCGTGCAGGCCCCGAGCACTACACGCGGGCGGCCTCGCGCGCGGTGTACGAGCTGCTGAGCCACGAGGCGCTCGCGCAGCTCGAGCTCGCGCAGGGCGTGATCGTGGACGCCAGCTGCTACAGCAGGCGCGAGCGCGCCGTGCTCTTCCAGCGCCTCCAGCTCACACCAGCGCGCCTGCTCGTCGTGCGCTGCCGGGTGACGCGCGAGACCGCGCTCGCACGCACCGCCGCGCGAGCGCACGACCCGCAGCGCATCTCAGACGCGACCGCCGCGATCGCAACGACACGCGCGCGCCGCTTCCAGGAGCTCGACGAGCTCCCGCCGACGAGCGTGCTCGCGCTCGACGCCGAACGCGCGCTGAGCGCACAGGTAGCGAGCGTCGCGGGGGCCGCCGACGAGCTGATGCGCGTGAGTGTCCCACGCGCCCCGCGTGGCCCAGCTCCGTGCTTTTCCACAGCCGATCCAGGCGTTTACCCGGTAGCCGCCGGCGCACCTCGGGACCTAGCGTGAATGAGATGGTCTCCCACCTGCACCTCGCCTCCGATCAACCGCAGCAGAGCACCTCACGGGGGCATGCTGAGCAGGAGGCGCCCGCGCCGATTCGCGTGGTGCTCGCCGACGATCATCAGCTGATGCGCCAAACGTTGCGCGAGCTGCTCGACGCCGACCCGGCGTTCGAGGTGATCGCCGTGGAGCACGACTTCTCCGCCGCTGCGCGCGCGGTCGCACAGCAGCGGCCGCACGTGCTCGTGCTCGACCTCAGCATGTCCGACAGCCACGGCCCCGACACCGTGCGCATGCTGCGCAAACGTCACCCGGACACCCAGATCACGGTGCTCACCACCGACGACAGCGCCGTCCCCGTGCAGCGCGTGCTCGACGCGGGCGCACTCGGCTACGTGCTGAAGGAGCTCGCCGACGCCGAGCTCCCCGACGCGGTGCGCGCGGCGTCGCACGGCCACATCTACATCAGCCCGCGCGTTGGCGTGCGCCTGGACGAGCTCTACAGCGCGATGGCCCACGGCCGCATCACACCGCGTGAGGTCGAGGTGCTGAGGCTGATCGCGCTGGGACACACGAGCGTCGAAATCGCGCGCAAGCTGAATCTCTCACCGCGCACGATCGAGACCCACCGCGCCCACATTCACCAGAAGCTCGGCTTGGCAACGCGCGCGGAACTCGTTCGCTACGCCCTCCAACGCGGGCTGCTGCGCGGATGAGCAGAGCTCCCTCGATGCGCCCCAGCAGCGCCCGCCCGGCCACGCAAACCGGTAGTTCGCCACATACTGGCTGCGGACATCCCACAACCGCCGCGCGCTCACAGGACCATATGTTCATTCGATCGATTGTCAAGCCCGGCGGGGGTCGGACCGCGAACGAAGGGGTAGTCGTCGTGCAGGAGAGGCCGATGGACGAGCACATCACCAGCACCCGATGCAGCCACTGCGGCGACGTGATCGGCGCATACGAGCCGACGGTGACGGTCAGCGACGGATTCGCGCGCCGCATCTCGCGGGCGAGCGCACCCGATGCGCTCGCCACCGCGGACGCGTGCTACCACGACGCCTGCTACGAGCAGCTGCACAACGAGCCCGCGCGCGACAGCTAGCCGACTGCGTACTTTTCCCCCATCGCGTACGGGTTTGCGCGGCTTGCCAGACGCGTCCGTTCGCATACTCTGCAGGCATGAGCGAGCAGCCTGAAGCAACCAAGCGACGGCCAGCAAAGCCGCGTGTGCTGGTGCTGGGCTATGACCGTACCGACAGCGCCAGGCGCGCCGCGCGATGGGCGGCCAGAGAGCTCGCGCCCGACGGCAAGCTCGTGATCGTGCACGCCACCCGGCCACTGCACGCCCCGCACACCCCGCTCAGCACCAGCGAGGAGCGCCACCGCTCCGCCCGCGCGCTGATCGACGAGCTGCTGCTGGAGGGCGAAGACGCCCTGTTCGACGTCGACACGGCAGCCGAGATCTCCGACGCCGACCCCGTCAGCGCGCTGCTCGACGCCGCCGAGCGCCACGATGCGCGCGCGATCGTGATCGGCAGCGAGCCACACTCGCGCCTGCACAAAGCGATCGGCACTGTCACCACCGCGCTGCTGCAAAGCTCGCCCGTGCCCGTCATCGCCGTGCCCGCGGGCGAGGCGCTCAGCGACAGCGAAGCCGCGTAGCGCTACTCGGTGCGCCGGCGCAGCGTCGCCGTGCCCAGCACGAGCGCCCCGGCCGCGAACGCGAGCACGATCGCGATGTCACCCCACAGCGCGCCGCCGGCGGCAGACTGGAGCGTCAGGTGGTGCATGCCGTCCACGGCATAGGAGGTCGTCACAGTGGCTTGCCTCGTCGAGCACATGACTGGAGATCAGCATCGTCGCACCGGCGCCCGTCAGCTCCCTGAACAGACGCCACAGATCGCGACGCAACAGCGGGTCGAGCCCCACCGTCGGCTCGTCCAGCAACAGCAGCCTGGGCGCCCCCACCAACGCGGCGGCCAGCGACGCGCGCGTGCGTTGACCGCCGGAGAGGTTGCGCACCAGCTGGTGCGCCTGCCCTTCCAGCCCGACGCGCTCGAGCACGCCAGCCGACGGCGCCCCGCGCAGCGCCGCGAAGTAGCGCAGGTTCTCCGCCACCGTCAGGTCCTCGTACACACACGGAGCCTGTGTCATGTAGCCGAGCTCGTGGCGTAGGCTCGCAACGCCGGCGGGGCGGCCGAGCACCTCCAGCCGACCCGCGACGCCGGCCTGCACGCCCGCGATCGCCCGGATCAGCGTCGACTTGCCGCTGCCGCTCGGACCGAGCAGGCCCGTGATCACGCCGGCGTCGATCGCAAACGAGATGCCGTCGAGGGCGTCGATCCGGCCGCGGCGCACCCGCAGATCACGCGCGCGCACGGCCGCGTCTCGCGCACCACTCTCAGCTTCGCGGTCCTCCACGCTGAGCAGTCTCGCGTGTGGCGCGGCAGCGCGCCCCGCTCACGTGAGCGGCGTCCATCACCCGACGCGCGCCTCGCCCGCGTACACGTTCACGCGCCCGGCGCGGGCGAAGCCGCACAGCGTGAGGCCGTGCTCGCGCGCCGTCTGCACCGCCAGCGAGGTGGGCGCACCGACGCCGACCAGCACCGGCGCTCCGGCCACGAGCGCCTTTTGCACGAGCTCGAACGACAGCCTGCCGCTCACACACAGCAGGCTCTGCGACAGCGGCACGCGCCCCGCGCGCAGCGCCCAGCCGACGACCTTGTCCATCGCGTTGTGGCGCCCCACGTCCTCACGCACGCACAGCAGCTCGCCGCCGGCGTCGAACAGGCCGGTCGCGTGCAGGCCGCCCGTGCGCGCGAAGCCGGGCTGCACGAGGCGATCGGGCAGATGCGCGAGCAGCTCGCGGGCGAGGCGGGGGCCGGGCGCGAGCGTCTGACAGTGCACCGCCAGCTCCTCGATCGCGCCCTTGCCGCACACCCCGCACGAGGACGTCGTGTAGAAGCGCCGGGCCGGCAGGTCGCGCGCCAGCGGGCCGCGCACCTCGATCGTGTTGGCCGCCAAATCGTCGGTCACGCCCGCCTGCCTGGGGCCGTCGATCAGGCCCTCGCCGTACAGGAAGCCCAGCGCCAGCTCCTCGTCGTGTCCTGGGGTGCGCATCGTCACCGCCACCGGCTCGCCGTCCACGCGGATCTCCAGCGGCTCCTCCACCGCCACCGTGTCGCGCTCGCCGTCGCGCTCCAGCGTCCGCACCGCCGCCTCCATGCACCCACCGTAGCGGGGTGATCGCAGCTCGTCAGGGTTCCCGCTAGGGTGCTTGCCTAGGCAATGCCCAGGCAACAGAAGCAGAGCAAGAACCCGAGCAACCAACAGCGCGACGTGGCGCTCGGAGAGGCCGCCAGCGCCCTCGGCGTGAGCGTAGACACGCTGAGGCGTTGGGCAGACGCCGGCAAGCTGCAAACCTTTCGCGACGAGCGCAACCGCCGGCGCGTCCCCGCCGCCGAGGTCACGCGCCTGTCGCGCGCGCCGCAGCGCCACCACACATGCACCA
>Ga0335075_10016765_pt1 | contig 10919 bp, 9 predicted proteins | sample Lox_Sample_24_FD_206723 | JGI IMG/M metagenome (GOLD analysis project Ga0335075, IMG submission 206723) | Soil microbial communities from Loxahatchee National Wildlife Refuge, Florida, United States - Lox_Sample_2.4 | ecosystem: Environmental > Terrestrial > Soil > Wetlands | place: USA: Florida... | reverse complement strand
GGGTTCGCCTCCGTAGAACCGCGCCGTCTGCTGGGCCTGTCCCGGCACCGTCTGGGGGCCATCGCTCAGGGCGGCGACGTCAGGACGGCGGAAGACCGACAGGATCGCGTCGCTGTCGGCCACGTAAGGGTCGGCGACGCAGGCGGCGATCCGGGGTTCGCGGGCCGCTGCCCGGACCGCCACCCAGCCTCCGGGCTCGCCCCCGCCGTAGAAGGCGATGCGGGAGGGATCCACATCGCCGCGCTCGCTCAGGTAGTCGATGCAGGCGCCAATGGCCACCTCGGTGTCGGGCCGGAAGTAGACGCCGTGGAAGGTGTTCAGGCCCATCCCCGGGAGGTCGACCAAGAGCACGTTGTACCCGCGCTCCACGCCCGGCGGTCCCACCCAGTAGTACAGTTCCTCGGACGTGTTGTCACCGATGACGACCGTGGGGTGCGCCTCGCCGCCGGCGTCCGGCCGCAGGAAATACGCAGGGAGGCGTGTGCCCTGGTAGGGAATGCCGACGACCTCTATCGCAGGCGTGCTCAGCGCCGCGAACCGCTGGAAGAGCGAGCGATAGTGTTCCACGCCCGCGCGGTAGGCCGGATCGTCGACCGGGATCGCCAGGCACGCATGGTAGTAGTACGTGACGGCGCGCAGGTAGGCCTCCCTGGCGCTGACCCTATGTTCGCGATCGTCGGCCTGCCTGGCCACTCGTTCGGCCTTCTCTCCCTGCTCCTGCCAGGCGCGCCGCCAGCTCTCGGCATTACCCTCGGCGACTTTGGAGGCGGCTGCCAGGCACTCGCCAATCTCCGCCCCCTTGAACGTGGCGTGGTTGAGCGTGTGCACGAGCATGATGTCGGCGAACACGTCGTCGAAGTAGAGCTTTTTCCTGGTCATCGAATTCGGTCCCTCTCTAGGCGATGCCGGGACAGGCGGGGCAGCGGGCCGGGTTTGCGGTGTTTCAGCCGGCACGATGATCTCCTTCTCCGCCCGGTCAGGGTGGGACACTCCAGCCTGCCGGGGGGACTTGGCGGGGCACGAACGCGTGGATCAGGAACCAGGTGACCTGGTTCTTATCCGAGGCGAGGCCGGCGAGGCCGGCGAGCGAATCCTGCTCCGGGCCGCCATAGAACTGGCCGAACGGCACCTTCGTGCGTCCAATCCGGAGGCTGCCCTGCCGGCTACCCGGGGACAAGCGCCGCCTTACCCGGTCCTAGGCTCCGAGTTCCACCGCGAAGCGGTACGTTCCCCTGTCTGCACCCGTCGCGGCTGGGTATCCGGTCATGTGGTCCTCTATCACCCAGGCGCGGAACTTTGCCGCGTCAGCCACATCTCCCAGCACCAGCAGGTCGTTTCCGTCTTCGCTGCCGCGGAAGATACTCGGGTTGGTCATGCCACCGCCGACACGGCTGTTCTCCATTGTGAGGAAAAGCTCATGCCATGTGGCGTAGTCGTAGACCTTGAAATGCGACATGAGCTTCAGGGGCACCTGTGACGCACCGAATGCCGCCTCCCCCCCAGCGGCTTCCTGTCCAGGGTCGAGCCCGAAGTAGACGGCTGGCGGGCCCTCCACTTCGTCCGCCGGGATAGCGGTCTTCCATCCGCCTTCCGCCCAGGCCAGGGCGTCCAGGAAACCGGGAATATCGGCCAGAACTACCAAGGTGTCCTCGCTGCCACGGAACAGCTTGGCATTGGCGATCGCGGCAGAGGCGTGGGAACCTCTCATTCCATCGAAACGGGCACGCCAGGTGGCGTACTGGGCCACCTTGAGCCGGGTCGCCAGATTTTCCCTGGCCTTCTCGGCATTCAGCATCGCGCTCGCCGCCTTCTCGGCCTGCGCTCGCGTCGGAGTGGGGGTGGCGTTCGCATCTGTTGTCATTTCGTTTCTCCCTGTATCGAGGTCAGATGGGCTCGGGGATGTCCGTGATCGCGTCGTTGCGGACCTGCGGGTAGCAGGTCTCGCGGGTGCCCGCCGGGCGGCGGCGCGCCGGGCCGCAGGGATGACGCCAGGTCGCGCCGGTGTAGCCGACGACCAAGAACACCGGGAGGGGAAGGGCCGCCAGCGCACGACGCAATCGACGGCGCTGGCCTTGCCGCGCGGGCGGCACGCGGTTACCCAGGCCGATGATGCTGATGCTGCTCATGGTGTGTGAATCGGGGCGGCGTATTTAGGGGGTGCTCGGCCATGGCTTGGTCCGGAGGAGCCGCTCGGCGTTCGCGTACCCCGGTTTCCCCGTGTCGGCGGAGGCCAGTGGTGAGGCGCGCGTGAACTGACCGCTTTCCGGTCGGCTCGAACGGATGCCCGAATGCCCACCCGACAGCTGACTCGGGTACCGGCGGTCCAGAGCTGGGCAGTCGCCTCGGCGCCGGAGCCGTGGTGGCGGCCCCGGCTTGGTGGCGGCAGGCCTGGTTTGTAGTTTTAGCTGGCACGATGATCTCCTCCTCCGCTCGATCGGGGTGGGATATTGCCAGCCTGCCGGTGGGACTTGGCGGCCGCTCGGCGTCGGCTTGGCGCGAGTGCGGTGCCGCGCTGCCAAGCCGCTGCCAAGTCGGCGGGGCAGGATGCGGGAAAGACCCGACCGGGCGAGGCGCAATGACCCAAGCCCTGCCACCCGAGGCAGCGGGGATGGTGTTCGGCCTGCCCGATAGGAGGGACCACATATGAGCAGGGAACAAGCAGCCGCGATTGCGCAGTCACTGCGTGACTCGCCGTTCGACCCCGGGGGCGATGCCGTGGAGCAGCGTGTGCTGTTCGCGCGCCTGATGGCCATGCGTCCGCGCCCGGCCGGCGTGGTGACCAGTGAGCTCCGGCTCGGCGGTACTCCCGCGATTGGCATCTCAGCTGGTGATCCTCGGCCGGACCAGCCGGCGGTCCTGTATTTCCACGGTGGCGGGTATGCGGTCGGCACTGCGGCGCAGACGATCGGGCTGCCAGCGGAGATAGCACGGCGTGGCAACTGCACGGTCTTGTCCGTCGATTACCGCCTCGCGCCCGAAGACCCGTTCCCCGCGGCCGTGGACGACGGCCTGGATGCCTACGAAGGCGCGCTCGGGGCCTATCCCGTGACCCGGCTGGCCGTGGCCGGCGAATCGGGCGGCGGCGGACTGGCGCTAGCGACGCTGCTGGCCGCCAGGCAGCGCTCCCTGCCGATGCCCGCCGCGGTCCTCGTGATGTCCCCGTGGGTGGACCTCACCCTGTCGGGGCCGAGCCTGACGACGAAGGCCTCCGTCGACCCGGTGATGACCCTTCAGGCGCTGGAGCGGCGAGCTGAGGAGTACGCGGGGAACGAGCCGCGAACCAATCCGCTGGTCAGCCCGCTGCGGGGTGACTTCAGCGGATTCCCGCCGCTGCTCATCCAGGTCGGATCCCACGAGATCCTGCTCGACGACGCGGTCCGGCTGGCAGGCCGCGCTGCCGCCAGCGACGTGACGACCGTCCTCGAGGTCACCGCCTACGTGCACCATGTCTTCCAGGCGGTCGCGGCGCAGCTCGATGAAGGCGACGCCGCCCTGCGGCGCGCCTCGGCATTCCTGTCCCAGCACCTTTCAGGCCCCGGATCCGCTCCGTCATCCTGATGATGCGATTCCGCCTCACCCTCGGTCGCCAGCGTGCGGTTCACGTCGGCAAGTCGGTACCGGATGAGGAACGCGAGCCGCGCCCTGGCGGGCCGGCCGGGCGTGCCACAGCCAGCGCCGCGATACCCGGAGCCAATCACCCCCAACAGGCCGCCGAAGCAGCTCGGCAGCGGCTATAAGGCAACTCCGCATTTCAGGCGGTTCCCGAGACAAGCTGACGGCCAGTCACGGAGGCTTCGGGATTCGTCGGCGCGCATCTGCCCCAGGAACGAGAGTCCGCCACCTTCCGTATGCACGGCACCGTCCTGGACGGCTCCGCTTCCCAGCCCCTGTGGAGCTGGCTGACTTTCGCGTTCCTGCTGGAGGCGAGCGCCCGGGACGCACTCGGCGACTCGGCTGCTGAAGGGACGTGACCGGGCCCGACGGCGCGCTGTTGTGGTCCGTGCTGCGCCCGGTGCCGGCCCTGCTTTAACGCCAGGCCCGGCACCGCACCGCCCACGCCGCGCTGATCGCCGAGATCCTCGCATGCGGTCAGCCGAGCGGCGGCGTCAGCGGCGCCGGCGGTCTCACCGTCGGATGCCCGCCGGGAACAGGCCCACGCCGCCGCCTGCCGGGCCCGGCCGCCGGCTGAGCCATTGAGCGGAAGCGAACTGGGCGTGCTGCGCTACCTGCCGGCCAACTGACCGCGCCGGAAATCGCCGCCGAACTGTACGTCTCGCACAACACCGGAACAGCGTCAAGACCCGCGTCCGTAACCTGACAGGAAGCTCGGCACGCACCGCCGGGCCGAGGCGGTCGGGTTCGGGCGCGACCTGGGCCTGCTCGCATCCTCCGCCCACTGGCCCCGCTGACACCCCTGGCCCTGCGGGGTTCCGAGGGTGCGGCGGAGCCAAATCATCTGATGCCGAACGGGCCGTGGTTTAACCTGCGACTTCGCCCACCCCGGCCGCGTGGCGGGAGTCCTGGCCGGGCTGGACGGACGTGGCCATGGCGGCCAGGCTCGTTGCGGCACGCCCGGCGGCGTGCTCGTCGAACAGGAACGGGATCGCGTTGCCGACGGCCCCGGCGGGCAAGAGTGACCCATCGGCGTCGGCGGCGAGTGCGATCTGGCGCAGCGCGGACTCATGAAGGACGACCAGCGTGACCGCTTCGGTCCTGGCCAGGAGGCTCCGCAGCGCGTTCGCGTAGCGCCGGAACGCGTCCTCGGGGCTTTCGCCATGCGGGAGGCGGTCGCTCAGGGTGTGCTGGCGCCTCCAGGCCCAGTAGGCCTCCATCGGCGCGCCGTCGAGGTCGCCGGCCCGGAGTTCGTCGAAGCCCGGTTCGACCAGGACCGGGACCCGCCGGCCGTGCAGGGCGATGCCGATCGTTTCCTGGGTGCGCTGGAAGCGGGTTCCGACGGCGAGATCGATGTGTACGTTGGCGAGTTGCGCGCCGAGCGCGCGCGCCTGCGCTCGCCCTCGTCCGGTCAGTGCGACGGGGCGGGCGGGGTCGCTGCTGAGCGCGTGTGCGGTGTTCGCCGTCGACTCTGCGTGCCGGGCGAAGACAAACAAGCGGAGTACCTCAGCAGACATCGCCGGCCTCCTTTCCTAGGTGGTCTTGGAGCACCCTCGCCTCGGCTGCCTGCTCCCGCGACTTCTCGGTGTCACCGTCACGGAGGAGTCGTGCCATCGCTGGTACCCCCTCGATACCTGGTCGCTTCCACGTGCGCGGCTGGCGTGGGCGGCGGCACGGTGCACGGGCCCGGCGGTGGGTGGCGGACTGCCTGCCGCTGGATGTGTGGTTTGCCGGTTCGGGAACCGTGCCGGGTCAAGAAGGCGCCGGCGGCGGCGGCGAGCCCGGCGACCGCCGCCGAGTAGATCAGTGCGGTGCCGTGCAGGCCGTACTGTTCGGCGGTGATGCCGGCGATCAGGGCCGGGACGCCCGACGAGAGGTAGCTGATGGTGAAGATGGCCGCGATCAGCCCAGCCCTGTCATCCTCAGGGGCCAGGGCAACCACGGTGCGGTAGGCGCCGGTGAACGCCGGCCCGTACCCGAGCCCGGCTATCCCGGAACCCAGCAGCAGCACCGCCGCGGTGCCGGTCTCGATCGCGGCGATCGTGACCGCGGCGCCGACCGCCAGCGCCAGGCAGCCCCAGAGCATCTGCGCCGGCGCGCGAGCGCTGCGGACCGCTAGCGAGGCCGCTGCGCCCACGCCGGTGAGCAGGAAGACCACGACACCGCCCCACAGCAGGTTGCGGGAGCCGGCCAGCTGTGCGGCCAGCGAGGGTCCCAGCGACAGGTAGAAGCCGCCCAGCGCCCATACGGCCACGATGGCGGGCACGGCCCGGGCGAACGCGCCCCGGGCCGGGCGCGGAACGCTGACATGCGGCCGCATCGAGGCCAGCGCGCCGGGCTGCCTGGTTCCCGACTCGGGCATCACGGCCACCAGGACGAGGGCGGCCGCGGACGCGCCCAGCAGCAGCCACCAGGTCAGCCGGGTGGGTGCCGGGCCGTACTGGGCCAGCACGCTCGTGACCAGTGCGCCGGCGGCCAGGCCCGCGACGGGGGCGATGCTTGACATCAGCGGCGCGAGGCCCCCGCGGGGCCGCAGGTCCAGCAGCACGGCGCCGAGGGTGTTCGCCGTCGCGCCGACGGCTATCCCCTCCAGGGCCCGGGCGGCGAACAGCAGCCCGGCCCCGTTCGCGACCAGGAACAGCACGAACGCCACTACGTTCACGGCTATGGCTGCCATGATCACCGGCCGGCGCCCTATGTGGTCGGACAGGGGCCCGAAGACCAGCAGTGTCGCCAGCAGGAACACGATGTAGATGGCGAACACCGCGGTCAGCGTGGCCGCAGAGAATCCCCACCTTGCCTGGTAGACGCCGTACAGCGGGGTCGGCGCGGCGGACGCATAGATGAACAGGACCATCATCGCCACCGTCACCCGGAACGCCGCCGACGTGGACAGCGGATGCCGAGCCGCCCCCGGCTCGCCGAGCCGGCCCTGGCGATGACGGAACCCGGGCACTCCGGCGGGCGCCGGCCGTCGCCGGGTCATGCCGGCTGCCCGGCTGCCGTGGGGCCGGCCGGGCGACGCTGCCGCCGGGCTGCTGCGGCCAGGACGAGCAGGGTCCCGCCGGCGGCGTAGACGGCGAGCACGGTCAGCGGCCAGGCCAGGTTGAACCCGCCGAGGTAGATGATGCTGCAGGCGGCGGTGAGCCCGGGGCCCTGGCCGATCACGCTCCAGGGGGAGGCCAGCGGAGCGGTCGCGATGGACTGGCCGGCGGTCGGGTCGCCGAAGACCACCAGGGCGATGATGGCCACCAGCGTGCCGGGCAGGCCCAGCACGGCCTGCAGCCCGGCAGTCGCCGCAGCGGCGGCCGCCACCAAGATGCCCAGCCCGGCCAGCGCGGCGTTGTACCCGGAAACCACGCCGAGTGCCGGGCCGCGGACTTGGGGTCGGCCCGCGAGACCAGGAGGTCGGCCAGGATCGACGGCGTGGTCGTGAACACGTCGTTGGCCGCGGTGGCCCGGGTGACGGTCGCCGAGTCCTTTGTGCCTGCGCGGTCCCGCCATGATGGCGAAAGCCCGTCTCAGCCCCGGCCGGGCACAGTGAACATGGGATGGCCGCTGGACGTCGGGCTGACCTCCTCCTGGAGCAGGTCCCAGTGCTCGGCGACGCGACCGTCCTCGACCCGGTAGATGTCGACCCCGACCATGGGCTTGGGCCCAAACCCCACGGAGCGCCCGTGCGCCATCACGATGTCCCCGTCGGCGGCCCGGGCGGCGAGCCGGATCCCGTCATCCACGAGGATCTCATCCGATCCGGCCTGGATCAGCAGCGGCGGCAGGCCGGCCAGGCGGGCGTAGACCGGGCTCGCCGCGGGATCGCGGGCATCCGCGTCGCCCAGGTAGTCGCGGGCCCGGACGTGGACGGCATCGGCGGTGACGGCCGGGTCGGCATCGGCCTTGGTCTTGATGCTGTCCCCGGGGCCGGCCAGGTCGGAGGCTAGGCCCACCGAGGCCGCCGCCGAGCCGATGGCGAAGAGCCCGCCATGGAAGTACAAGATGACGCCGTCGGTCGTGGTGCCGGGAATGTCGACGCGGATGACCGGCACCCCGCCGAGCTGACCGGGGATGGTGACCACGTCGGCGGGCACCGGGGCGGCGGTGACCATCTTCTCGAACAACGGCCGCTGCTCTCGCAGGTCGCCCGCCGGGTCGAACGGCGACGCGCGCAACATGCCCGCGATCGCCTGACGCTGCTGCTGGGTCATGAGTCTTTCTCCTGTCTCGTCGAGATGAGTCCGCCGTTGACGCGGATGGCCTGGCCGTTGATCCAGCGCCCTTCGGAGCTGGGACACTGCCAGCCTGCAAGGGGGACTTGGCGGCTGCTCGGCGTCGGCTTGGCACCAGTGCGGTGCCGCGCTGCCAAGCCAGCGGGCATCGCGGTGTGGCCGGTGATCTGCAGCCACTGGGCAGCGTCGAGACCAGCTGGCGTAATCTGGGATTGTCAGCAGGTTTGCAGCCCGATGAGGCGGCCGGGATGGTGCAGTTCAGGCTGCTGGGACCGCTCGAGGCCCAGGACGGGGAGCGCCGGGTCGATCTGGGGCGCCCCAAGCAGCGTGCCTTGCTCGCGGTCCTGCTGGTCCACGCCAACGATGTGGTGTCGCTGGATCGGCTGATCGAGGAGCTGTGGGGCGAGGAGCCGCCGCCGCAGGCGGCCGCCTCGCTGCAGACGTATGTGTCGAATCTGCGGCGCGCGCTGGAGCCCGGCCGTCCGGCCCGGGCCCCGTCGCGGGTGCTGGTGAGCCAGCCCCCCGGCTATCGGCTGGTGGTCGGCGCCGGGGACCTGGATGCGGCCCGCTTTGCCGCGCTGGCCAAGGAGGGTCACGAGTTGCTGCAGGCACGCCGGCCGGCCGCTGCGGCCCGGATGCTGCGCGAGGGGCTGGCGCTGTGGCGGGGACCGGCGCTGGCCGAGGTGGCCGATGAGGCGTTCGCCCAGGCCGAGCGGAACCGGCTAGAGGAACTGCGGGTGGCCGCGCTGGAAGACCGCCTGGCCGCCGACCTGGACCTGGGCGGCCACGCCGCCGCGGTCGCCGAGCTGGAGGAGCTGGCCGGCCGCTACCCGTTCCGTGAGCAGTTGGCCGCGATGCTGATGCTGGCCTTGTACCGGTCGGGCCGGCAGGGCGAGGCGCTGCAGGCGCTGCAGGCCGCGCGGCGGGCGCTGGCCGATGAGCTGGGCATCGACCCGGGCCGGCGGCTGCGGCAGCTGGAGACCGCCATCTTGCGCCAGGACCCCGGGCTGGACTGGGCGCCGCCACCGGAGGAGCCCGGCCCGCCACCCGGTGATACCGGTGGATCGGCCGGTCAGGCAAGCCGTGCGCTGGCGGCCTCCGTCACGCGAAGCCCTCAGGGCGCCGCCGATGGGCTGGTCGGGCGGGATGGTCAGCTCGCTGCGCTGGAGGGGATCCTGGCCGGCGCGCGGGGCGGGCTCGGCCGGGTGGCGCTGGTGGCCGGGGAGCCGGGGATCGGCAAGACCCGGCTGGCCGAGGAGGCCGCCCGGCGCGCCGCCGCAGCGGGCATGCAGGTGGCCTGGGGGCGCTGCCACGAAGGGGACGGCGCGCCCGCGTTCTGGCCCTGGGCCCAGGTGGTGCGCCAGCTGGCCGCTGAGCTCGCTCCCGGGCAGCTCGCCGCCATGCTAGGGCCATCGGCCGCAGCGCTCGGCCAGCTGATGCCAGAGCTGGCCGAGCCGGCCCCGCCGGCCGGGCCGCTGCCAATCGCGGACTTGGGGGCGGCCCGGTTCCAGCTCAACCAGGCGGTCGCCGGGCTGCTGCGCCGGCTAGCAGAGGCCCGGCCGCTGCTGGTCGTCGTCGATGACCTGCACTGGACGGACGTGCCGTCGTTGTCGCTGCTGGCGTTCCTGGCCGCTGAGCTCAACGACGCCCGCCTGGCGGTGGTGGGCACCTACCGGGACGTGGAGGTGGCTCCCGGCCGGCCGCTGGCCGAGACGCTCGGCGCGCTGGCCCGCGAGCCAGTGGTGGAGCGGATCGCGCTGGGCGGTCTGGACCGGGCCGGCGTGGCCCGGCTGATCGGCCGCACCATCGGCGGCAGGCCGGCGGAGCCGCTGGTCGAGGCCGTTGCCGACCGGTGCGGCGGCAACCCGTTCTTCATCACCGAACTGCTGCGGCTGCTGCAAAGCGAACGCAGGCTGGCCGCGCCGGACGCGGCCGCGGCGGCGCGGCACGACATTCCGGTCAGGGTGCGGGACGTACTGCGCCGGCGACTGGCCCGGCTGCCCGCGCAGACCGGCACGTTGCTCGTGATCGGCGCCGTGGCCGGCCGCGAGTTCGACCTCGACCTGATCGAAGCGGTCACCGGGCTGGAGGACGAACCCGCGCTAGATGCCGCCGAAGCGGCGGTGCTGGCCGGGCTGGTCATCGAGGACGACCGGGCGGCAGGCCGGTACCGGTTCGCCCACGCGCTGGTGCGGGAGACGATCTATGAGGACATCAGCCGCGCCCGCCGCGCCCGCCTGCACGCGCGGGTCGTCGACGCCCTCGCGGCGACACGGGGACCTGAGCCCGGGCCGGCGGCCGAGATGGCCTATCACTGCTGGCACGCCGCCCCGGTGATCGGCGCAAGGCGGGCCCTTCCGCACCTGCTGCGGGCCGGCGAGCAGGCCGTCGCCCAGTTGGCCTACGAAGCCGCCGATGAACAGTTCGAACGAGCGCTGGAGCTGGCGGCCCAGCTGCCCGCCAGCCCGCAGGCCACTGAGCAGGAGATCCACATCGCCGCCCGGCTGGGCACGGTGCGGCTCGTGACGCGGGGGTACGCCGACCCCGACGCCGCCCAGGCCCTCGCGCGGGCCCGGTCGCTGGCAATGCGGGCAGGCAGGCGCGGCGAGCCGGCGGACAGCCGGTGGGCGCTGTTCGTGTCCCACCTGGTCCGCTCCGAACTCGGGCCGGCGCTGGAACTCGGCGCCGAGCTGGTGGAACTGGGCAGCGAACGCAACGATCCGGCTCTCCTGTCGGCCGGGCACTGGCAGGCGGGGACCGTGGCCCTGTACCGGGGGGACCTGCAGGAAGCACAGCACCATCTGGAGCACGCTCTGGCGGCGAGCCGGGACATCGCCCCGGACGTGCCAGGCGATGCCCCCGTGGAGATGACCCTCGTATGCCAGGGCTACCTGGGGGTCGCCCGGGCCCACCAGGGCCATGCCGATGCCGCCCTGCGGCTCACCGGGCAGGCCGTCGCCTCCGCCCGGCGCCTCGGGAACCCGTTCGGCCTGCTCTTCGTTCTGTTCTGCGATGCCTGGGCAGCCACCGTCGCCGAACAGGTCACCCGCGCCCTGGACTCTGCGACAGAGCAAGCGGCAC
>Ga0335075_10016763_pt1 | contig 10920 bp, 10 predicted proteins | sample Lox_Sample_24_FD_206723 | JGI IMG/M metagenome (GOLD analysis project Ga0335075, IMG submission 206723) | Soil microbial communities from Loxahatchee National Wildlife Refuge, Florida, United States - Lox_Sample_2.4 | ecosystem: Environmental > Terrestrial > Soil > Wetlands | place: USA... | reverse complement strand
ACAGGCGATGCAGGCTCCGACTTGATTAAGGAACGTTTGGTCAGTGCAAAAGCATGCGTTTGGATCGGTATAACAATTACAAGAGTCACTAGCCGTGTCTATACAGAAAGACACCTCGGAACGAGACAATCTTGTAGCGCACAGTTCCCATAGCCATTTCCACTCCAGAGAACTTCCCAATCGCCGCTGCTTGCTGCACGTCCTGGCGTAGCGCTGAGCCAAAGAAATACTAAACAGACAGAGTTGCGCATCATCATCAAAACGAGACTCAACTGTGAAAGATATAGCTACGGTCGTGGAATTGAAGGTATTGTTGCTTCGCTTTGGTGTGTGTCGCCGGAGGCTTCGATACGCCGAATCGGCAGATGGCAGTTGCGATATTGTACTTCGACGGAAGGTATGTGCGGTTTCGCTGTATACCGAAGCCGAAAATTATCCAGCGACGGCCAACCTGTGTAGAACGTTGAGAGAACGGGACGAAGAATAAATGAGACGACTCTTCCTGCGGAATAGCGTCTCTAGTATCGTCCCGGAGGCGGTAATTATTATGGTCAGGGTGAGGCTAAGCATAGGAGCTTCGCCAAGAAAAGCCGACAATCCGCAATGGCATTACTTCCAATCACGCAATACCTTCCTGCACGTGGTTAGCTTTGGTACCGAGATTGGTGAACTTTAAAACCAGCAATTGCGATGGACGCTTTGGCAGAAACCGTGAAATCATATTAGCTACGTGCGTCTCAGAGAAACTGAAACTACTGTAAACTAGTGGACAAAAGAGGACTTAGGACTGAGACTTTGCAGAGTTGATAGCTAAGGAGTATAGGAAAAGGTGCTACAGTCTATAAACGAGGAGTTGCGGACCAATCCGGCTAGCTCCGCATCTTCAAATCTCACTTTCGCATTTCAAATTTAGTTCGGCTGTAATCGGCGTGAGCCCCAACGGATCTATAATTAGTTAGTCCTCCTGCTCAGGGAAGCGCAAGAACGCAAAAGAACTCCTTGACTCAACCCACGCGGTTGAGCAATTGGTCGAGATATCAAGACAGACCATCTTCACTTCCCGTCGATGGTGCATGGCTCCAACGTGGAGGCGGGTACAATCAGGTTTGATATTACGAGAGTATCATGTTGAAGTTCCGCTTTATTGACAACTAGGGTGCCGGTTTGGCTGGTGTTTCTTTCACGAGAAATAAAGCTTTTCGGTCGTGAGATCGTCTGTCTCGCTTTGGAATGAATTTAAAGCGCCGCCCCCACGACAATTCAGTTTCTTACTTTTTCGGACGATCAGCAGTGCAATTCGGAGCATTTGATGGAATCAAGCGCGCCTCCATCTCGCTACCCAACTCCAGCGTGCCATTTTGTTTCGCCTCTAATTAAACGAATTTATAAACTGCCCAAATCCTCTCGCAATGCATTCAAAGGCACAATGCGAAATTCCATCTTCCTGCCTTTGGTCTTCCTTTCAGTTACAAGTGCACTTCCATTGTCAGCCAGCACTGCGAAATTCGGCCTCATTCGTCCGCGCCGAAGCACAAACGCAGTGGCGATAGCCATCGAACCCGCATATGCCGTCGGCCTTTAACTTGAAGTCCACTTGTCAACAGCTTTATACGCTGCATTCAGTCGCAAGCGAGCCGGCAAAGCTCGACTCGGAGCCATGTCTGCCCATAACGGTTTGTCCTATTGGCACTCTTCCTAAATTATGTAGTGCTCAATGAACGCAACTTTGATAGTGATTGGGAGTTATTTATAGCTGAAACGGATTTCCAAACAGACGGCGTGCCACTCAACCAACAACTAACCTTATACTGAAACGACCGCTGGAGTAAAAAGCAATTTGAAATATTTTGACTCAGTTTCAGGCATGGATACAAAATCAAGGGGGAACTATGTCGCATCCTTCATTATTTGTGGTTCTAACCCCCCCAACAGTGGAATTGGATGCATTCATTTTCACACCTAATGACTATTATAAGGTGGTCGGGTGAGCCAGGCTGCCAGATTTCAAATCGGCGATCGTGATCGGCGTATTAGAAACCAACGCATTTCTGCCGGCTGTTAATGTTTCCAATCATCATTATCATCATTCCCCCTTCGATTTCCTTTTTTTGCTATTGTGGTCAACTTAATCGTGGGGTGAATTGGTTGGAGAAGCAATTGATTGTCGGGAGATGAATGGATCTGAATTCTGAGTGCAATGGCAAGGCGGGAAAACCGTCCTTTGTCCCAATCGGAAACCATTAAAGGAGCGACCCGAAGGCCCATTTTACAGGCAACAATCTCCAGGGGTTGTGTCCCTTCGCATAAATAAGGTTGGCGAAGGACCGAGGGCCCGAACTGAAACCATATTTTGCATACGTTAGACGTTAGAGGATACCATTCGGTTTTGTACGCTGCGACTAATACGGTTAATGAACCTTACCGCTCCTTTATTCTGCCCTAAAAAGGGAATGTTCCTCTATACGGCGATGGGCAATTTCCCTCCAAGACATCCGATCTCCTTCCCAGGATGTCATTATTCGAGTATCCAGTCACTCGCCCAATCCGGTTCGGCCGATGGAGTCAAGTTCTGTTTTGGCTTGTCGCCGTTCTGTACATCACTCTAATCACCATTATCAACGTCATTTCTGTTGGCTATGAGTATGTGCAAGTCATCTCGAGCACATACAATACTACCGAACCATTATGGTATGAGCATTTGCCTTTAGCGGGGTCATTTTTGGCTTCGAGCCTTATCTGTACTCCAGCGCAAATAAGCTGGAACGAAGGTAAGTAGGACCGGGGCGATCTCGGCAACCGTGACTACTCGGCAACCATGGTCCATTTTAATATGCAGTTGCCATGGTAAATTCCCATTTCAGAAACCTTCAACAATTGAATTCCCTCAACTACTCCTCCCCACACTCATAGAAAGGCCTGATTTCGCAGTATTTGATATAGATCAAGATACTCTATTATTTAAGCAAAAAATATTCCATATCTTTCAAGAATTGGTGGAATTATGATGGGAAAAGGTCTAGAATTTTCGATAAATTTCAATTTGGACCTAGTATTAGCCTCAAATTATTGAGCAACAGAAAGTTGCTTCTATCTTCATATATATCTTCATCCAGAAAAGGTATATGCACTCAACTTTTTGCATATAGCTTCCCTATTATGATACCAATATATTACCTTGAAACCAAATTTTTATGTTGATGGTGGTAGGAGTTATGTTGCAATATGTGCAAAATGGTTGCCGAGATCGCCCCGGTCCTACTTACAAACTTCAGAAACCCAATTTTCGGTACTATTGGAAAATTAACTTGAGTTAAGTTGTTGCGACTGAACGGAACTTCTTTTCATATCAGATACAATGGTCCACGGTATCAGGGGACGACACCGTTGCTCAATTGCCCGTCCTGCCTACCACCTTAAATTATGAAGGCGACCCAATCTCCTGCGCAAATCTGACGTTCGCTATTTTATTTCTCGACGATTCGGATTTGTCGCTTCAGTTCTCTGCGTCATGTCGGTTGTCACTTACATCTACGAGCTTCGTACTCCTTTACAATGTATCATTTCTTGAATGGAATCCACAGACGTGGCATGTAGGACCTAATTTCTTTTTTGTGGACAACTTGTTGTCCAACGTTTCGCGAAGCATCTCAACATTGGAGGTCGTCTACAATTTCGGACTATTACTCTTCGATGCTTTACTTGTGCCACGCATATGGCGCGATTCTAGTAACAGTCTTCAGGGAATCTTAAACGGCACAACCGGCATAACCAACGGAACGATGCTGACATACACTCTGGAAGAACCGTCCTTCATAAATATTTATAATACTCAAGATTATGGAATAACCTTCGATCCAACAGATCCGAAAACCTGTTCGTTAATCGGCGAAGCAGTGGAATCTAGCAACGGGAGTGTACCATCGATTGCAAATCTCCCCGCTTGTAGTCTTTTCAGCTGGTTTTTCACCGTCTGGGCTTATGTCGCACTATCCGATTTCGGTCAGCTCTTGGATCCTGCAAGCATAGATGATATTAATTGGCCTTTCCTTAAACCTTCGCAGCTACAGCAGAACAATATCTTTGTCAACGACACTATATTCCAGCGATACAAGTCAGTCTTGCTTAATGAGATTTTACCCGATGAAATAGGCAATCTCAGTTCCGTTGTCTTCCATGGGCACTTGAACCAAACAGTGGGCTCGATTGAAGCACCCATCGCATTGGATTTAACATACTTATGCTCACAACGAATGCTAAAAGGATGGCTGTCGCTGTTTATCTCTGTTCTTGCCGCAGATGCGGCGTTGATTCTTGGCGCTCACAGCCTCTTTATTCTCGTTGCGGGTCACATCCAGAAGAGAAAAGACCAGAAAGAACCCGGTAATCCCATGCTACCAGTACTTTATAGGTGACTGACCTTCAGTAGACAAAGAGGAGGTGGCACATGATGAAGAAGACTCAGTCAGCGCATCCAATATCGAGGATGAAGAGTCAAATTCAATTGCCGAACGTCAGAACCTCTTGAATGGATCATACGAACGGGAAGAATTGCTTTCTCAAGAGAATATCGCCATTCCTGAGACTGTCACGATTCCTGAGAGAGGCTATACGGAACATGAAGACGCGATTGTGAACGACGACTGAGTCAGTGTTCAATATTTTACTTCGATTTATTCATTGGTCACAATTCAGCTGATGTCTATTGCCTGGACACCCAGTATCCGAGCAAGTTTTTAAAGGACGGCGGGTCATTTCGTCGTTCAAAGGGCAAGTTGCATATCTTAAGGCCTTCGAGACCATGGACCTTCGAAATAGAGGCTATCTCATCATATCTTCGGCAAAAGGACAGCTCCGCCTTGATGACGAAATTTTCATGTATGGCACATTTGGAACTTCCTCTGGTTTTACTGAATTACACGTAGACTAAAGTTGTAATAATTGGTATATAATAAGGTATGTAGGTTGTCGAGAAGCCCAGAAATGGTTGTCACCTAGAAATACCTATCCTGCAAGTCCCACAGCTCGAAACATTATTTCCACGTGTGAACTGGACTGCACGGCCACCAAAAATACGATCCAATGAACAAAGCTTTATTTTCCAGACCTGCTGTTGAGCCACAAAATCAACTCCAGAACCTAAAGCGCAAAGGAGCGCAACAGCAGAACATGACTCACCCCCACGGGAAGTGTTGCGCAGTTGATTGGTCGCTCCGGACTGCGGTTTTTCTTTTGTCGTGCTGCTTAGAAAATATACTTTTTGCTCAAGAGACTGAATTTTCAGGGAGTGCAACCTCAATTCTGTCGTCGCAACTCCGTTTTAATAGGCTCTTATTTAGGTTGAGGTGCGCTTTCGCATTGCTCACGCCTGCTAACCATCATTTTAAACAGTCAAAAACCCGCAAAAACTCTCCGAAATTTCTGGGCCTAATCACGTTCATGCTTGTAGTATCTGCTCTACTACCGCTTTCATTTGAAAGTTGGGGAAGCTATTCGTTGTCTCTTGCGGTAATGCACTTGTGAGGACCAATCGTGGAAGAAGTGATTTATAATTCCGTTGATTTATTGTGCGATAGTATGCGAGATAGGTTAGCCATACTCAGAACAGTTGCGAAATCGCAGTTTGGGAGCGCATACGGAATTGGTTTCCACGAATCAGATTTCGACATTAATTTTTCAATGTGTTGAAACCTTGTTTCTTTTATCGCATTAGAAAATGTTGTGTTACGCCCCACACATATTTTTTCTATAAATTGCTGACTTCCACTCGAACCTTGCAACATTCAGAGGCAATGAATCAAGTTGGGGTTCTCAGCAAGTATACACCTTCCTTCATCAACGTCATCGACGCTGTAAGCGAAGTCATCAACAAAACCGTTACCACTCATCGAATCGATCCTATTCCCTTGGAAAATGGAGCGAAAATCTCCTACCATCTCGAACGGCCAGCGGGAGACGACGTTGCTATTACCGGTTCCATTATCGCATCATTCGTCTTCCACCATAACAAAGACGGAGTGTTTACGAGCTGCTCCCTCGAAAACGATACCGAAGTCACTCCTCACTTCCCGTCGCTTCTATCGGATGTCAAAAACGCTATTCAAAAGTACCTTCCCAAGCGCGCCTCCGGTTCCAAGCCACCTACAGAACTCAATGTTTTCGACGAAGTTCTCAAGCGCCTTGAAATGATGAATTGTACCGAACTCGCCACCAAAAGAATTAATTACGGCTGTATTTTCAAGGGATTGTATGCTGGTGATACGAGATTCGAATTCAACATTCACATCAAAGCGGATGGACATCTGAACCAAAAACCGAACAAAAAGAATCCAGTGTGGAATAAACCCCGTGAACCACCTCTGGAGCTTAGGAATGCTGTGTCTGAAGTTGTCGAATGGTGTAAAAGGGTGGAGGCGAATGGAGGACGCGAAGCGAGCTTTTGGCACCAACAAATCGTGGGACCCGAGTTGACATTAGAGGATAATTAGGATCCTGTATATGCTTTCCTGCAATGTTTGGAAGATCTCGTATTCTATACTTTATTATTCTACACTCGTATACTTTAAGTACAGTAAATCGAAATTCGTGTTTCACGGCTTCCATCGGCCTCCTACTTAACAGATGGAATTTTAAAGCCACAAGGATGACAGATGACGTTGCCCTAACGATTATGATCCGTGAATAGTCTCTTCAGCCACCGGCCAGCTTCCTCGATGGTGGGTGGCCGGTTGATCGCTCTCGCGTCGGCATAGCGGGACTGAGGTGCCTGGGTGGTATAATAGTCAACAAACTGTTTAGCATTCTAACGGAGCCAAACCTTCCTACCGTACCTATTTTGTGCAACCACACTCCGCATTTGCTTCAACCTTGTCCGAACTCCGTAATAGCGGCTCATTCCTCTTCGGATCATGCGAGTCCTTACTGCACGTGGTTAGGGATTGCCCAACACGCAGCGATTTTGGGGCCGGTTACGGACTGTCGGGTTTTCATGGCTCACCGCCAATTCTCGCACGACTGAGAAAATAAACTTTATGGTCATCACACTAAATTTCCGGGTGGGGTTCGGTCCCAATTCCTGGAAGTTGACTTAAAGTTGTAATAATTGGTATCGAATAAGGTACACCTGGGGAATAAGCTATTAATTGATTATTCAACTCCTCTCGTTGATACGACGGGGTGGTCTATTAACCCGGGCCGACCTCTCGCCTCATTCGCTGTCGGGGACAATTTCTCCCTCATTGGTCGTCGACCGAATGGGGTAATTATACCACACGTCCGATTCGGTTCCTGTTGATTAATCAGAAATTCCCTTTCGACGCTCGAACTTCTCGTCCCCCCTTGGACACCTCATCGTCTGAGAACTGAGCCTCATTGCTTTTGCACGGCAATTCGATTTAGGCCGCTACGTCGGATCCTCCAACGTGGCACAGGAAGGGAGTTACACCGCTGTCCGTCTTACAAATCGACCTTTCTTTCTAATTTGAAATGAGGAGACGCGAGACGTAAATATATAACAGCTATGGAGGAACTGTAGCTGAGACAATATTGACTCGAATACTTAAACTTCACGAGAACGACTCTTTCGAACTCGATATGAACATGTCTTCACCCGAATTACCGCAGTCTGCTGCTCTCGATAATGAAAAGTCTCAGACCGAAGTTCCTACGAAGCCACGCCGAAAGAACATCTGGGGAGGCAAATCGGGACGTTTCTGGATTGCCTTTTTCATGTTGAATCTCACCGCTTTCATCTCTGCCTTGGATGCGGTTATTATCGCTGCAGCATTGCCAGCAATTGCATCTGACCTTCGGGGGACCAGTAATCAAGCTTTCTGGAGCGGAACCGCGTTTCTTCTAGCAGCGACAATAACTCAGCCTTTATATGGGACGTTTTCTGAGATTTTCGGGCGGAGGAGTAATCTTATTGCTTCGTTGGCATTGTTTTTGGTTGGGAGTATATTGTGCGCCAGGTCAACATATATGGGCATGTTTATTGGTTCGCGAGTGGTACGTGAAACTCCAGATATTTTGAAACTGATTGAAGATTCAAGGAATTGGAGGTGGAGGAATGATTGCTTTAGTGGAAGTCATTGTTACTGATATGGTGGGACTGGGCGAACGGGGGGCATTTGTTGGCATTGTTTCCTTGGCGTGGGCCTCTGGAACAGTCCTTGGCCCCATTCTTGGCGGTGCTATTGCCGAACATACTACTTGGAGATGGTACGATCCCAACCAACCTTTCTAATGGCAGGATCTTCTACATTAATATTCCAATGATCGTTATTGTCGCCATCGGAATCTGGTTCTTCCTCACACTTCGAACTGATTCAACTTCGATTCGGGAGAAACTCAAACGCGTCGATTATCTTGGTATCTTTATTTTTGTTGGAAGTGCGACTTCTTTCCTCTTCGGACTTACTTCCGGCGGCGTCCTGTTCCCTTGGACATCAGCAAATGTGATTGTCCCCCTTGTCCTTGGTACTCTTGGCATGATTCTATTCTGGTATGTCGAAGATTATGTTGTCAAGGAACCTATGATGCCAATGCGAATCTTTAAAGAGCGTACCGCTTTTGCAGGATACATTAATACCTGGGTTCACGGCCTCATTTTATGGTCAGTCATTTATTATCTTCTTCTTTGGGTAACCTCTATTGTAAATAACGCTAATTCAGGCTCAATCTGTTCTCACTCACTCTACTTTCCAAGCTGGTATCGATGCACTCCCCATTACATTGACGACTGCTCCCACGGCCGCCATTGCCGGTGTCATCATGACCCTTACTCTCCGTTTCCGTCTTGCCGTCTGGCTAGGCTGGATCATCCTCACCATTGCCTGCGGTCTCTTTACTCTCCTCTCTCCAACTACTAGCACCGCTGAACGAATCGGGTACATGATACTCATGGGGGTGGGAACTGGGATCCTTTTCCCTGCTCTTCAATTCGCTGCACAAGCTGGCCAACGCGATGAAGATGTCGGCTTTGCCACCAGTACATTCGTCTTCATTCGCTCTCTAGGACAAACCTTTGGAGTTGCTCTGGGAGGCGTTATTTTCCAGAATCAATGGGACAAGAATCTTGCAACAGATATCGCTAATAACACTCTTCCTGCGACCTTCCCGATTCCCGGCAACGAAGCCGATGGGGCGGTCTTGAGCCTTCTACAATTGCCGCCTGATGTGTTGGAGACGGTAAAGTGGTTGTATTCCGATAGTTTGAGGTCAATTTGGATCTTCTTTGTCCCGTTGGCTGGGATTGCATTCCTTCTGAGTTTATTGATGAGGGACTATAGTTTGGATAAAGTGTTGAACAGCAAACAGGCTTTCGAGGAGTCGAAGTCTGCCGCTGAGTCTGTGCAAGTTTAAAGAGTCATATGAAAGCATTGTTTGAGATAGATTTGGGTATAATATTAGATATAATAATGAATAGTACATCAAGGGACTGAATAAAATCCATGTGACGCTGATGTTCTCAAGCTTGTAGCTGACCTTGAATATCTTCCAGATACAAATGAGCTGCAGCTGTTGCGTAGCTAAGTAATCGGATTCAGCTCTGCCCTTCTAACGTTCATATCTCGCATTAGATTTCGCATTAAACCATAGGGGATTTCGCGACAGGCTATGTGAGTACGGGGTGGGCGGTGGACACGTTGACAGATAACTTGGGTCAAGTTGCCCCAAGTCGGGGGCTGTGCAAAGGTTTCGCTTTGCGAAGAATGAAATGATCGCAATGGAAGCGCGCCAGCAGCCATCTGTCCCTACTTTTGGTGAGTCACGTAATGTGCGTTGGCAGGAGGTTCCCAAAATAGGAAGAATTAGGTTTGTTCTTGGAACATTCGCAGGATTAAGCTCAGAATGCAGGTGACCTCGTACGGAAAAGCCACTGACGGAAGTCGGAATGTGGTCTGTAAAATAGGTCAGCGTTTACGACCTTTTTACGACAAATAGGAGAATGGGGCACAGCTCCACCGAAATAATATGCGTGTAATTATCGATATTATCACCAAAAAGGCTTACTTTTATCTCAAAGTGCTCAGATTGCCAACGCATGGGCTTTTCGTTTGGTTTCTCCACTTTTCCATTACCGTGTTTCGAGTCGCCAGTCACAGCCAAGCCACAATTGAACAAACAAAAACGAGCGAAAGTTTAAAATCGGAAGCGTAATACTTTTGCTACGTCCTCCGCCTCTGGGCTGACGTCACGTAATAGTTATTCTTCTCGCAATTCGATTTCTGTAATATGTTTCAAGGGCTTCCTCCTAAAAAAACCTCATGCTATGGAGGCACGGGCCGCTGCTGTGCAACTTCCTGTATCTATAATCTAGTAATAGCGGCCTATATACACGTATTTCGAAATATTTAGCCTTTCATCCTTTTAATATAAATTTGGGCCGTGCAGCTGAGGGTGCACTTTTTCAGTTCATTCTTCTCCTCATACGGCACCCACTAGAAAGCATACCACAACGAGAATGGCAACAACCACCACCACCGTGACTAGTACACTTCAGAATGTCTGTGAGAGTACCACACCGGAACCCTATTATCCATGGGTTCAACAACCTCGTGCAGCATACGCATTTGCTTATTTCGCCTCCTCGCAGCTATCAAATTTGTCTTGACCGCAATTCACGATCGTGCTAGGTACTTCTGATAATCATTCTTTCCGCTCCCCAGTTACTAATACGCTTAGTTTGACTTCACCATCACCTCAGAATCCGAATCTCGTAGCACGTGGAATAGCGATATTCCGTTACATACTATATCGATCTCCAAGATGGCTGTATGGATGTGAGCCCATCGCAGCCGCGATCATCGGTGCTTTTGCAATCTATGCTTTGGTCTGGATTTTAGCGGTTCACCCTTATTACACTGATCAATGTTGGAAATCGGGTTCTCCAGATCTTTCCGTTAGAGCCGGATGGTTCTC
>Ga0335075_10016762_pt1 | contig 10920 bp, 6 predicted proteins | sample Lox_Sample_24_FD_206723 | JGI IMG/M metagenome (GOLD analysis project Ga0335075, IMG submission 206723) | Soil microbial communities from Loxahatchee National Wildlife Refuge, Florida, United States - Lox_Sample_2.4 | ecosystem: Environmental > Terrestrial > Soil > Wetlands | place: USA: Florida... | reverse complement strand
CGCTATATGGTTCGCAAAATTGTGGGCACGCTGCTGGAAGTAGGGAAGGGAAAGGTCGCGGCTGAAGAAATCCGCGAAATCTTCGAAGCTCGCGATCGCAGCCGTTCCGGCCCGACTGTTCCGCCTGACGGGCTCTATCTCATTTCAATTGAGTATCCCGATCCGACGAATTCGCTGGCACTTTCCACGGCCCGGAAAAAGGGCCGAGTCTCCTAGGTGACGGTGAGATTCCAAATTTTGCTGCCTGGCATCGGAACGGACAGTGTTCAGCATGAAGACTGGCGTTGGGATCGGGCCGGGTCGCGTCAAAAGGCGAATAAGAAGCGAATGAGAAAAAGTGGATTTTGTATCGATTAGAAATTTGGATGTTGCTGATGACAGGCAGCTTACGGCGATTTCTACCCGTACGCTGTAACGATTAGGCGTGGTCTGTGCGTGTAGGCGCGATATGTGTGGGCGTCATCGGTAGGTGAAGGCGCGGGGCGGCGGTGCTGTAACGATTAGGCATCGCCTGTACGTGTGGCGGTTATCTATACGCGACCCCCCTGGCGCAAACGGACACTGTCAGTTGGATCGGTTATACCGTTGGCGATAGGGGCCCGGAACGGTATTGCAAAGGGTGTAAAATTTTGCGTGAAATGGCCCCCCAATCGCAATCCCAACTACAATCCCAATCCCAATCGTTCGCGGCTGCGCCGGCGCGTCCGGGGGAATTCGTGGATTCGGTTGATCCGGCGACGGGCGCCATTATGGCGCGCATTCCTGCTACTCCCGTAGGCGAGCTGCCGGACGTGTTTCGTCGGGCACGGGAGGCCCAGCGGGCGTGGGCGACGCGGCCGTTGACCGAGCGGGCGCAAATGCTCGTGAGGCTGCGCGATATGATTTGCCAGGGGCGCGATGAAATTGTGGACCTGGTTTCGCGCGAATCGAGCAAACCGCGAATCGAAGCAATTTTTGCCGATCTGCTCATCGTGCTCGACACCGCCGACTTCCTTTCCCACCGCGCGCCGCGCTGGCTGCATCCCGAACGGGTCGCACATCACAATGTGGCATTCAAGGCGAAATCCGGATGGCTAGAATACGCGCCGCATGGCGTCGTCGCGATCATTTCACCGTGGAATTATCCATTCGCGATTCCGATGTCGCAGGCGATCGCTGCCGTCATGGCTGGGAATGCGGTCGTGCTCAAACCGTCGGAGCTGACGCCGGCGACGGGCGCACTTGTGGGTGAATTGTTTCGCCGCGCGGGTTTTCCGGCTGACGTGGTGCAGACGGTGCAAGGCGCAGGAGAACTCGGCGCAGCACTCATCGAATGCGCGCCGGACAAGGTGATCTTTACAGGGAGCGTTGCGACGGGGAAGCGCGTCGCGGAAGCATGCGCGCAGAGACTGATTCCTTCGGTTCTGGAGCTTGGCGGCAAGGACGCGATGATTGTCCTGGGCGATGGAGACCTGGATGTCGCTTCCAGCGCAGCGGTGTGGGGCAGTTTCACAAATTGCGGCCAGGCATGTCTTTCTGTCGAGCGAATCTACGTCGAGCAATCGGTTGTCGAGCGATTCACGAAGCTGTGCGTCGAGAAAACGAAGAAGCTGCGCGTCGGCCCTGCTTCTGATCCCGATGCCGAAATCGGCCCGATGATTCGGCTGCGGCAGCTCGAAAAAGTGGAAGAACAGTTGCACGACGCCATCGAGCACGGCGCGCAGATACTGACTGGCGGTGAACGGCGGACCGATCTTGGCGCGAATTTTATGGAGCCAACGGTGGTTGCGAATGTCGATCACTCGATGAAGCTGATGAAGGAGGAGACGTTCGGGCCGGTGCTGGCGATTCGCGCCGTTGCCTCCGCGAAAGAGGCCGTCGAAATGGCGAACGATTCGCCGTTCGCGCTGAGCGCCAGCGTATGGACGCGCGACGTGCACCGCGCTCGGCGGATCGCTAGCGAACTCCGAGCGGGTTCGGTGATGATCAACGACCTGATCAGCTACTACGGCATGTCCGAGGCGCCGCATGGCGGTTCGCGCGCGAGCGGCTGGGGGCACACGCACTCGCGGCTTGGGTTGCTGGAAATGGTTCAAGTAAAATACGTCGACGTCGACCGCCTTCCGGGAATCAAGAAGGCCTGGTGGTTCGGCTACAGCAGCAAACTTGCCGATTCGGCGCGCGGCTTCGTTGACGCCGCTATTTGCTCCGCGGTGGAAGCGTTGAAGGGGATGCTCGCGCGTAAAGGCGCCGGCGGCGTAGTTTTCCGAGGTCATCGTATTTGAGATTTCGGCCGTATTGTTCCTCTCGTTCGGATGACAGACGAGCCAAAAAGCGTAACTTGTGAAAAACGAACTCATTTACGACTGGAATTTTGCGACGGGCGCCGAAATACCACCCGGGCGGCGAGTCCTGCTGAACGACGAGACCCTGCGCGACGGCCTGCAGAATCCTTCGGTGCGCGACCCGTCGATCGGCGAAAAAATCGAAATCCTGCATCTGATGGAGTCGCTCGGAATCGAGACCGTCAATATCGGCCTGCCGGGCGCCGGGCCGCGCGCTTACGCGGATACCGAGGCTCTCGCGCGCGAAATTGTGCAGTCGCGAATGAAAATCCGGCCGAACTGCGCTGCGCGGACGCATCAAAACGACATCAAGCCGATCATCCAAATTTCCGAGCGCGTGGGGATGCCGATCGAAGCGGCTACGTTTCTCGGGTCGAGCCCGATTCGAAGGTTGGTCGAGGACTGGAGTGTGGAGCACCTGGAACGCACGACCGAAGACGCGGTGAAATTGGCGATCGAGGGGGGCCTGCCGGTGATGTACGTGACGGAAGACACGACCCGCACCGATCCCTCGACGATGAAGAAGCTCTATTCGACTGCGGTTCGCTCCGGCGCGCGGGCCATCGTGCTGTGCGACACCGTGGGGCATGCCACACCGAGAGGTGCGTACAACCTCGTGAAATTTGCGATCGACGAAGTCGTCAAACCGGCCGGCGATCCGATTCGCGTCGACTGGCACGGGCATAACGATCGAGGACTGGCCGTCGCGAATTCACTGGCCGCGGCGGCGGCCGGCGCAAATCAAATTCATGCGGCGGCCATTTCGCTTGGGGAGCGAGTGGGCAACACGCCGATGGAGCTGATGCTGGTAAATCTGCGCCTGCTCGGCCTGATTGACCGCGACCTCTCAAAGCTGAAGCAATATTCGGATGCGGTGTCAAAAGCCACGCGTACTCCAATACCGGCAAATTATCCCGTCGTTGGGCGCGATGCATTTCGCACCGCTACGGGGGTTCACGCGGCAGCAATCGTGAAGGCGTACAATAAGCGCGACGCGGAACTGGCTAACGCCATTTATAGCGGCGTTCCGGCCGATCTTTTTGGACTGGAACAGGTGATCGAAATCGGCCCGCTGAGCGGAAAATCGAATGTGATCTTCTGGCTGGAGAGGCGCGGCATTCCTGCCAGCGACGCGCTCGTGGACCGTATTTTCGATGCGGCGAAAAGATCCGAGCGCGTGCTCGACGAAAAGGAGCTTCTCGCTCTCGTCGATTCCGCCGCGGGCTGCTGAAGCACTGAATCCCTCTGGCTGTCCGTATTGCCACTCCGGTGCGTTCGATCCGATGAAGTTCGTGTAACTCCGCCGGGTCTGAGGTATCTTCTTAGCGATGGCATCCATTTCCTTGCGCACTGCGGAAAAATCCATAGAAAAGATCGCGCAAAAGCCGCAGTGCGCCCGCGCACTTGACTGGATCTCCAGCAACACGAAGTGGGTGACAGAGCAGCAGATTCATCTGACGGAAATCCCCGCACCCGAACGACAGGAATCTCAGCGAGCGGAATACGTAAACGGCATCTTGCAGCACATGGGCTTGCGCACGCGGATCGACGGAGTCGGAAACGCAATTGCGGAACGCCCTGGCGCCGGCGAAAGCGTGATTTTGCTGGCGGCGCATCTCGATACCGTTTTTCCCGCTGATACCGACCTCAAAGTCAAACGGGAAGGCGCTCGACTGGTTGTGCCGGGCATCTCCGATAACGGCGCGGGCGTAGCGGCGATGATCGGCGTGGCACGCGCATTGAGCGAATCGCCCGTGCGCACGGGGAAGACGATCGTGTTCGCGGGCGACGTGGGTGAAGAAGGCGAGGGGAATCTGCGTGGAATTCGCGCCCTGGTGGAAGAATATCGTTCACGGCTGGTTGCAGTGATAGCTGTAGATGGGCCCTCTGTCGAGCACGTTACGGTGCAGGGAATCGCGTCGCGGCGATTCGAGATCGTCGTCCGCGGGCCTGGCGGTCACAGTTGGTCTGATTTCGGGGGACCGAACGCAATCACTGCGCTGGCTCGCGGCATCGTTGAGTTTTCGGCAGTCCGCGTGTCCGATCGCCCGCGAAGTTCGTTCAACTTCGGTGTGATCGAAGGCGGCAACTCGGTGAATTCCATCCCCTCGCGTGCTGCAGTGCGGGTCGATCTGCGATCGGAGACCGAGTCTGAGCTAGCCCGCCTGGAAGGGGCGCTGCGCCAAGCGATGCAAACCGGCGTGCGGCAGGAGGCCGATTTCACGGACTCGCGGGCCGATGAACTGGAGTTGACCTTCACCTCTCTCGGAGCGCGGCCCTCGGGAAAGCTTCCCGAGGATTCTTTTCTGCTGGAAACGATTCGAGAAGTCGACAGTTTTCTGGGGAACCGCTCGCGGCTGGAGCGAAGCTCTACGGACGCAAATGTTCCACTGTCACTTGGAATTCCCGCTGTTGCGCTGGGAGGCGGCGGAACCGGCGGCGGAGCGCACACGACGTCCGAATGGTACGACCCGAGCGGTCGCGCCCTTGGCCTCAAGCGGTTGTATCTCATTACGCTCGCGCTGGCGGGCGTCCTTCCATAGGCAGGACTAAATAGCAGAGTCTGTTTTTGGCTGCCGGGAGACGCAACCGTTCTACCCGGGCCGGACAGACGGGCACAACCTGCGCTATTTCCCGACAACGATCGCCTGAATTTCTCCGGCGAACGCTTTTCCTGGCGACACCGAATAACTGATTTTTGCGGCTCGGCCTTTCAGCTCCGAACATGGCTCGATATCGCCGAGCGAGGAATTGGCACCGGCGAGATACCTGATTTTTGTGTAATCGGCCGAGTGAAGAAGGACTGACTGCCCGGAGGTGAGAACCAAGGTCAGCCGCATTTCATTTCCTTTGCAGACGACGCTGCTGACCTGTCCGTCGGCGACCGCAGGCCCCGGTGCGACCGTACCCTGCGCATCGGTCGTGGCGCCGAAGGTTGCGCTCGAAGCGGCGGGCTCGCTTGCCGGGCGGACGGCGCCGCTTTGGTACTGGCTCGCTTCTCGCAAGTAGGCGAGAAACTCTGTGGCCTCAGTTTTCTCCTGCGGGTGTCGCGCCCAGGCCTGGGCGCGAAGCGCTGCCATTCTGGCGTCGTCGAACTTGTCCATGTGCGCCAGCACCTGGGCAAGCGCAAGCTGGTAAGTAGCATTCGCAGGTTCGAACGAAACGGCTTTCTGGGCGAACGAGAGCGCCTGGGGCAGATTTTCGTCATGCGCAGACATGTAAACCGCGAGCAGCCCGTACGGCGCGGCAAAATTCGGATCCAGGGCAATCGATTTGCGCAAGTCGTCTTCGACTTGTTCGGGAGCGGCCGTAAAGCCGTTGGTCATGGTCACAAGCTCTGCACGGAGATAACGAGTCAACGAATTGTCCGGGTCAAGATCGACCGCCTTCGAGACCGCCGCGAGGGCCGCAGCATGATCGCCGGCAATGAAGTCGGAGATCGCTGCGAATTCGTACGCTTGCGGCAGCTTGGGATCGGCAGCGAGAGCCTGGTCGAGAAGATTTTTCGCATCTTGCGGGCGCTGCCGAAGCGCCTCGAATCCTCCCTCATAGGCCTCTGCCTCGGCGTCGGAAATTGGCTCGGCTTTGAGATCGCTGTCCCTTATGTCGGCTGTGAAAGGCATTTTCATGTAATAAAACGCGGCGCTGCGGAGATAATTCTCCAGGTTCGACTGAAGCTTCTTCAGGTCGCCGAAACTCTCCGCGGCAGCTTCATCCTGCGATTTTCCCTGGTCGAGTGCGTTGAGGTACGACCCAAAGGCAGCTCTGTGAGAGCTACGGTCGCCGAGCATCAGGTAGTGCGTAAGCGCCCACGATTCGGCGTAGAAAATCGAAGTTTTCTGATTTTCGTTGTAGTACGGCGAGGAGCGGTCGATCTTGAACAACACGTTCAGTGGAATGAGGGGTTCGCGTTGCAGTTCCGCGAGCAGATTCGAATCGGCCTGGCCCATTCCGACGGACTTACCCTCGATCTGCGTGTGTCCATAGAACTCCGCAAGTCCTTCGGCAACCCACAGAGGCAAGTTCGGGAAATAGGGAACCGTGAGCGAGTGATAGTACTCGTGGTAGAAGGTTTCGTAATTTTCGGCACCGGCGTCGAGCTCCACCACCGCGAAGTAGATGTTCATTCCGCCGACGAAATATCCAGCATGGCGGGCGTGGCCCTTGACGTAGTCTTCCGGCAACAACTCCTTCATCGTGCCTTCATCTTTGGCAGCGATGACGGTGATCAGCGGGGACGGATGGCTGCCGGCGATCTTAAGGGACTGGCGGAAGACCTGGCGAATCTCCTCAAACTGAAGCGCGGTCTGGCGAGCCTGCTTTTCGCTTGCATTGGAAATAACGATGAAGTTCGGGCTGCGCACTTCAACCCAGTTGTCATGTCGCGCGCCCATGCAGAAGAACGCAAGCACGGCAACCGTTCCGCTGAGATAACGGCGTATCGACGGACCGGTCATACCTATTGCTGATTTACTATGGGCGCGAACCCGAAGTCAATTGCGCTTCACGCGAATTGGCAGATTGCCGTTCGAGGAAGGTAAGGAACAGGCCGGCGGCGTGCTGGTCGGAAGCATCCGACGCGCAGGCCCGGGCACGGACGGCCGCAGTGTGGGACTCGCTGTAGCGCCTCATGCGTCCTAAAACCTTCGCCAAGGTGAGCTGATACATGCTGTCGGCTGGATCGATGGCGACAGCTCTTCGTGCATACTCGTAAGCCTGGTCGATATGCGTTGCCTGCCCCGCCAGATATGCGGCGAGAAACGCGTACGGCGGAGCAAAATCAGGGTTTGCGGCAATTGCTGTTCGTAAATCGTCTTCCAATTCAGAATTTGGCTGAAGCATCGTTCCGTGAAAAGAGCAGTACGCACGAATATAGCGCGTGATGGCATCGTGCGGATCGATAGCAATCGCTCGCGTGGCAACGGCGAGTGCTTCTTCGCGGCGAGCTGAGAAGAAGAGTGCAATCGCCAGATTGCGCTGCGCCAGTGCGGAACTGGGACTATCTGCCACGGCTTGCTCCAGAATGGGAATTGCACGGTGGGGCTGGCCGTGGACGGCCAGAAACCCGCCAAGATAGACGTTCGCGTCCGCTTCAGAAATAGTGTTCACTGCCAAGTCCGAATCCTGGAGCGAAGCGGGCACGGCGGCCCAAAGATGGTCGAGAGGCCATCCACGCATGTATTCGAAAACCCGCGTTTGCAGCCTGGCGAGGTCGCCGAATTCCGTGCGCGCGGCGTCGACCGGGCTTGCGCCGCGCTTGAGGTCGGAGATGTAGTCGAACAGCGACTGCCGGTGCGCACCGTGGTCAGCAATGATCAGGTAATCGGCAACGGCCCACGATTCGGCGTGGAACAATAGTGTTTTGCCTCCCAAATTGTAGAAGGGGGAAGCGTGGTCTACCTGGAACAGCGTCGCGAACGGAAGCGGCGTGGCGCTTTTCAACTCCTCAATTGAGGCAGGGTCGGACAAACCGACACTTGCTTCCGACCCGCGGATTTGCGTACCAGCGTAGAAATCCGCGAGACCCTCGGCCAGCCAAGCCGGTAAATCCGGCAGATAAGGCGTCGAGAGCGCATGAAAGTACTCGTGGTAGATGGTCGAGTTGGGATTTGCTCCGGGTGCGCTGAGGTTGAGCGCAATGTAGAACTGCCCGAGGCGGTGGGAAAAGATCCCCGCTGGGCGCGCGTGATATCCCTCCCAATACTCGGGGATCAAGGACTGAAGCGAGCGTTCGTTCTTCAGCGCGAGTACGGTGATCGTTGGGCTCTCTCGGGCCGTTCCTTTGGTGAGCACTTCGAGAAAAACCGTACGGATTTGCTCGAATTGAATTGCGGTGCGGCGCGCGGCTTTCTCGCCGGCGTTGCTGACAACAATGAAATGCGGGCTGCGGACTTCGACCCACACGTCCGACTTTTTCGCGCGTGAGCTGGACACGAGCAGGAGCAGAACGCACGCCGTTATAAAGGCACGAATAACGGGTTTTTGCGGGTGTCGAGTGGATCGATCATCTCCGGTCGATTCGGCTGAGGGGCAGGTAACGAGCGAGAAATGGCTCGAGGTCGAAGCCGACGCAAAGCGGTTGCGACCGGACCGCGCGAGTTCGCGGATGCACCCCGGGAACGTCAAAGTGCGCGCGTTTTACTATCTTGGTGTCGTGGCGTCAACTGCGATTCGCAATGGTCGGCCGTCGAGGCCATCGTGGCGGAACGGCGCAGCGCTGCAACCGCCTTGCTAGGCTGCGCCTCGGTCCGTAAACTCGTCAGGCCATGCGGAATAAGCGCCTGTGGGCAGACATTGCGCTCGGAGTTTGCGCCCTGATCTGGGGAGCGACGTTCGTTGTGGTGAAGGACGCGCTGCGGGATGTTTCCGTTTTCGTGTACGTCGCGGCGCGGTTCGGGCTGTCTGCCGCCATTATGGCGGCGATCTTCTGGCGCGAGTTGCGTTCTCTTACTGCGCGCGCGGCCTGGGCCGGCACTCAGATTGGATTCTTCATGTTCGGCGGCTACGTCTTCCAAACGGCCGGCCTGAGGCTCACGACGCCATCAAAAGCCGCGTTCATTACCGGCTCAAGCGTTGTGCTCGTGCCGATCATTCTTGCCGCGTGCGGGTTGCGAAAAATTACCGCATGGATTTGGGCGGGAGCGATTGCGGCACTGGCGGGGCTCTTTCTGCTCACAGTTCCGGCCGAAGGCTTGGGAGGACTGAATCGGGGCGATCCAATCGTTTTTCTGGGCGCGGTGATGTTTGCGCTGCACATCATCTTCGTCGCGCGATACGTCGAGCATCATTCGGTGGGCTCCCTCGCTTTCGCGCAAATCGCGACCACCGCTTTGCTGGCCGCTTTCTTCGTTCCGATTCTCGGCGGGCTCCATTGGGAACGGCCGCATTGGGCCTGGACCGGCAATTTGATTTTCGCTGTGCTCGTCACCTCGATCGGGTCGACCGTGATTGGTTTCTCCTTTCAGGTTTGGGCGCAGCAGTACGCTTCGCCCAGCCACACCGCAATTCTGATCAGCCTCGAGCCGGTGTTTGCAGCGCTCACTTCGTGGCTGCTCGGCGCGGAGCACCTCGGTTCCCGCGTTTTACTGGGAGCAGCTTTGATCCTCGCCGGTATTCTGCTAGCCGAACTGAAGAGCCCGGCCCCCGCCGCGCCCGAGTCTCCGGAGCCGGTGGCACCTCCGCTAAACCGGTGACCATTAACGTTCAGGCCAACTGAAGACCGGTGTCGAATGAACGTTGTATCTCGAAGAGGGTCGACGGGACATTTGAAACAGCTTGAAACGCGGCAGGGGTCGTGTATCGTACTTCCCAATAGAACCCATCATGCCGTACGAAGCTGAATGCCCCCACTGTGGGTTGGAGAATCCCCCGGGAACGGCTGTTTGTGTTGTCTGCAGCACTCCGCTTCCGCCGCCTAATGCCCAGGCGAGCGGGATCGGGTCTTCATCTGCTGCTCCGGCAGGCTCTTCGCCCGCAAGCTCCAGCATCGGGGATGAAACTCTCCCAAGCACAAGCGGCTGGTCGGCACCCGCTTCTTCATCCGCGGGTTCCATCGCGCAGTTCGGCGCGCTCGAACCGGGACGAGTGCTCGGCCAACGCTACGAAATTCTGCAGCTTCTTGGCGAAGGCGGCATGGGAGCCGTGTACAAGGCGCGAGACACCGCCGTAGACCGTCTCGTTGCGATCAAGATAATCCGCCCCGATCTCGCAAGCCGTCCGGATATTCTCGCCCGATTCAAGCAGGAGCTGGTTCTTGCGCGACAAGTGACGCACAAGAACGTGATCCGGATTTTCGACCTGGGAGAAGCCGACGGCTTGAAGTTCATCACAATGGATTTCATCGAGGGCCGCGACCTGAAGTCGATTCTCCGTGAGAAGGGCAAATTCGCAACGGGTGAGGCCACGAGCATCGTGACCCAAATCTGCCGCGCGCTCGACGCAGCTCACTCCGAAGGCGTCGTGCACCGGGACCTAAAGCCCCAGAACATCATGATCGACGCGAGAAGCCGCGTCACAGTAATGGATTTCGGAATCGCCCGGTCGATGGAAATGACCGGCGTGACGCAAACCGGCTCTCTGGTGGGCACGCCCGAATACATGTCCCCTGAACAGGCGAAGGGCGAGGACATAGACACGCGCTCGGACTTATTCACTCTCGGTATCATTTTCTACGAGCTGCTTACCGGCAAAACGCCTTTCTACGCCGAGACTGCGTATGCCACCCTTTTGAAGCGCACTCAGGAACGGGCACGCGACCCGGTGGAACTCGACCCTACGATTCCGCCGCACGTCAGCGGCGTGGTGATGAAGTGCCTGGAAACCGATCGCGAGAATCGTTATGCCTCCGCGCTCGACATCGTTCACGATCTGGGCCAGCAGACGCTTACGTCATCGCGGACCGCGCTGCCCCCAGTTGACGCCGGGCACCCACCGAGTGCCGGCCGCCGGTGGGCGTCCGTGTTCGGTTCGCGGCGGAATCAGTACTGGATGTCTGGCGGAGCAGTCCTCCTGGCCTTTGCGTTAATCACGGTCCTGTACGGACGAAAGTTTGGCTTCGCGAACCGCAGCAGGCCGCCTGCTGCCGGTCCATCGGTCG
>Ga0335075_10016761_pt1 | contig 10920 bp, 6 predicted proteins | sample Lox_Sample_24_FD_206723 | JGI IMG/M metagenome (GOLD analysis project Ga0335075, IMG submission 206723) | Soil microbial communities from Loxahatchee National Wildlife Refuge, Florida, United States - Lox_Sample_2.4 | ecosystem: Environmental > Terrestrial > Soil > Wetlands | place: USA: Florida... | reverse complement strand
AGCACGGGGCCGCACGCCTGGCGCGTGACCACGGCCGCGGACGAGCTCTGCGTGCTGGTGCTGTTCACGCCCGACCCCGCGCCGGCAGCGCTGCCGAGCGCCGAGCAGGCGCGCGAAGACGTCGCTCGATTCTGGCAGCGTTACTGGAGCGAGGGCGCCGTCGTCGATTTCTCGGGCAGCAGCGACCCGCGCGCGGCAGAGCTCGAGCGGCGCGTCGTTCTGTCTCAGTATCTGATGGCGCTCAACGCGGCGGGGCGCGTGCCGCCTCAGGAAGAGGGCCTGTTCTCCAACAGCTGGAACGGCAAGTTTCACCTCGAGATGCATCCGTGGCACGCGGCTCACTTCGCGACGTGGGGCCGCCCCGAGCTGCTCGAGCGCAGCATGCCGTGGTACCTCGGGCATCTTCCGCAGGCTCGGGTGCGCGCGCGCGAGCTCGGCGCACGCGGTGCGTGGTGGCCGAAGATGGTCGGGCCCGAGGGGCGCGAGAGCCCGAGCGTCATCAACCCGTTCATCATGTGGCAGCAGCCGCACCCGATCTTCCTGGCGGAGCTCGCGTACCGCTCGCATCCCGACCGAGCGACGCTCGAGCGCTACCGCGAGCTGGTGTTCGACACGGCCGAGCTGCTCGCCAGCTATCCTCACTTCGACGCCAAGCGCGATCGCTACGTGCTCGGTCCACCCATCATTCCGGCGCAAGAGGTCTTTCCGCCGCTCAGCACCTGGAATCCGGCGTTCGAGCTCGAATACTTCCGCTTCGGGCTCGGCGTCGCGCAACTCTGGCGCGAGCGCCTCGGGCTCGCGCGCGACGCCGACTGGCAGCGCGTCATCGACAAGCTCTCGGCCCTGCCGCAGAAGGATGGCCTCTATCTCGCCACCGAGTCGCAACCCGGGCTCTGGGATGCGGCGCGTTCGCCCGAGTGCCGCCGGCGCGCGCTCGGGCCGAGCTGTCTCAATCGCGATCATCCCTCGATGCTGGCAGCGCTCGGGCTGTTACCGGGAGCGGGCGTCGACCGCGAGAGCATGCGTCGCACGCTGCGCGCCGTCGCCTCCGATTGGGATCTGCGCCAGACGTGGGGCTGGGATTTTCCCATGCTGGCGATGACGGCGGCGCGCCTCGGCGAGCCGAGCGCCGCCGTCGATTGGCTGCTGTACGACGCGCCCAACTTCCGGTTCGGTCGAGCCGGGATGACGCCGCGCAGTCACCTGGACGCCGAGCGTTCCGCGGGGAGTGCGCAGCCCGAGGCGTATCGCCGCGACGCGGAGACGTATTTCCCGTCGAACGGCGCGCTGCTGCTGGCGGTCGGCATGATGGCGGGCGGCTGGGACGGCGAGAGCAAACCGCACCCCGGCTTCCCCGACGACGGCCGCTGGGTGGTGCGCAGCGAGGGCCTATCGAAGCTGCCGTAGCCGGTGGGCGCGCGTCAGTAGCTGTGTTGCAGCTCGATGAACACCTCGCGCGGCGCGAGCGGATATTCGAAGCCCGAGAAGCCCGGTACGGGGCCCTTTTCGCCCAGCAGGTTCTTGGCGCGCAGCGCGATCGTCGTCTCGTGCCCCGCGATCATGAACAGGTTGCGCGCCGCGAGCGATGCGTTGAGCCAGAGGTAGCCCGGCAGCTCGAAGCGCTCGCCACGCTCCACGATGCTGGCGTCGGCAGCCGGCGTCGGCCCCACCACGATGGCTTGTGTCGAGAGCTCCACGGGCACGGCAGGGTCAGGCAGCGCGCTCAGCGTCACGCCCGCGCGTGCAATCCAGTTTGGATAGGCCACGTTCTCCGTGCCCAGCACCTGCGTGGCGTAACCTTCCTGGCCGAGTTCTCGGTGGGAGTGGATCCACTCGAAGGACGCATAGCCCGCGAGCCGCTGGTGATAGTTGGCATCGACGCGCGTCTCCCAGTTGTAGGTTCTCTGCTTGGCGATGTTCTGCGCGATCTGGTTCAGGCCCTGCGGCACGAACTCGGCCTTCTCCCGGATCAGGTTGTAGGAGATGCCGCTCGACGCGCTGAACGACGACCCCAGGCTCACGAGGGCCTGCAGCTCCGCCGTGTCGACGTGTTGCGGCGCCAGATCGCGGACGCCGATCAAGTCGCCAGCGCGGAGCGGCTGGGCGTAGAGCAGGTAAGGGGAGGGGGCCTTGAAGGCGCTGCCGTACAGCACCTTCGTCACCAGCCACGGCGTCCACTCCGAGGTCGCGCCGATCCTGCCGGTGAGCTGGCTGCCATAGGTGCTGTGCTGATCGAGCCGCACGCCGTTGGTGAGCTTCAAGAGCGGCTCCCAGAGCTTCCAGTTCGAGCTCAGGAAGATGCCAATGTTCGACAGCGTGGCGCTGCCGTCGGGGGGAGCGGTGCCCAGCACCTCCCCCGTCTCCTTGCTGATGCGCTCCGGCGTCGGCAAGGTCTCGCGATCGACCACCACCTCGCCACCGAAGATCACGTTGAAGTCGGAGCGCGGGGCCCAGTAGCCCTCGGCGGTCGCTTCCAGGCCGCGGTAGCCCAAGCGCCGCTTCACCCAGAACAGGTCGCTCGCGACCTCGATGCGGTCGTTGGGCAAGAGCCCGCCCTGGAAGTAGGTGCTCTGCGCGCTGAGCTTCAGTTCGGGTGTCAGCGCCCAGTCGGCGTTTGCCGTGATGCGTGCCTGGCCCAGGTTGATGACGGTGCCCACGGGCCTGCCCTGGGCATCGACACCGTTCGTCAGCTGCGCCCAGGAGGCGAGGTCGCCGCCGCGCTCGATGCCGGAGGCGAAGGCGTGCAAGCCGAGCAGCAGCTCGTCCCGACGATAGCCAGCGCGCGCTTCGAGCACCAGCGACTTGCGCTTCAGGTTGCGCGTGGGCTCGTTGACGTCTGCGTAGCTCGGAACGGTCGCTGCGGGTGACTCGCTGGGCAACCGCAGGCCGCTCCGATCCTGGGCCTCGCCGGCGGCTCCGAGCAGCAGGTCGAAGGCGCCGAAGCGTTTGCCTCCCACGACGTCGAACTGGCCACCGAAGTGGCTGCCCACGTTGCCGGCGCGCACTGCCGCGCGCACCAGCGGGATCTCGTCGGGCGGCAGCGTGATGATGTTGACCACGCCGAGGAAGGCATCCGCGCCATACAGCGCGGACGCGGGCCCGCGGATGATCTCGATCTGTGCGATCGACCCGAGCGGGATCAGCTCGACCCCGAGCCAGTTGCCAGAGGTCGAGCGAAACGCGACCGAGGCGCCGTCGATCATGACCTTGACGGAGCCGCTCTCGGCGCCGAGCCCACCCGCGACGCCACGCACGCCCGCGTTCGGCAGCACGTGGTCGTCGATGAGGTAGAAGCCGACGACGTGCTGCAGCGCTTCGCCGACGCTCTGATAGCCCCAGCGGGCGATCTCTTCGGCGCTGATCACCGTCATGATGGCGGGGGCATCGGCCATGCTCTCGGCCGTCTTGCTGGCCGTCGAGACCTCGACGTTGAGCAGCTCGAGCAGGTCGATGCTGTCGAGCTCGGCGTCGCCGTCGTCGGCGCGCGCGTCGAGCGCGAGCGCGAGCGCGCCCGTCAGAATGCTGGCCTGCGCGAGGCGCGCCAGCCGCGATAGGAGCGTCGAGTGGGCCATCACGGCTCGCCCTCCGTCGAGCTGCGGCCGACGACGACGTCCACGGTCGAGAGCCGGCTCTCGTTCACGCCATAACGCCTGCCGAGCGGCGCCGATAGATACGTCTTCGCCGACAGCGGCAGCCGCACGCGCTGCCCCTTGATGGCGTAGTCATCGTCCCGGATCTCGAACACCAGATCGGCAGCCTGAACTCCCAGCGCTTCGGGATCGGGGATGGCGCCATATGTCCCGAAGGCGTGATCGGCTCGCACCAGCGACGGTACCCCCACGATCACGGGCAGCTCGAGCCGGTCGAGGTAAGGCAGCCACACCTTGGTGACCAGCTGGCGAGTGAGCAGCTCGTTGTCGTTCGGGAGCCAGAGCACGTCGACCCGTTGCTCCTTCGTTCGGATCAACGCCGCCTTCAGGTCGTGCATCGCAAAGCCCTCGGAGAGCTCCTCGGTGTAGAAGCTGATGCGTTCTACCCGGGCCAACTCTTCCTGGGCCTGCACGTGCGACGCCAGGGCCTTGCGGTAGATCACTCCGACGCGGTTGACCGATTTACCGAGCGCTCGCAGCCCGACGAAGCTCGTCACCGCCGGCACCTCATACGCGATGCAGAGAGAGTTCGGGATCGAGCGCGTCAGCACGTCCGCAAACGACGCCATCAGGATCAGCGCCACCGGCGGCGCCGCTTGGTGGCGTGCCCACGTGCGATACAGTTTCGCCGTCGAGTTGTTGATCAGGACGACCAGGCGGGGCGCGTCCGCCGCGAGCTGCGCACCGATCGTCTCGGCTGAGTCGACGTCGGCGCGGACGGGGTGCAGCACCACGTCGAACTCTTCGCGCAGCTCGTCGCGCAGCGGGCGGATCAGCGGGGTGAGCTGGGCGTCCTCGGGGGCGAGAACGCTGACCACCGGCAGGCCGCGGCGCGGCGTGACCAGCGGCGTCTCCCGTGTTGCTGCGGTTGCTTCACCGCGGGCTGCTCCCGCGCCCGGCGCACAGGCGCCGAGCGTGAGGCATAACGACGACAGCAGCCCAGTGAAGAGCCGCAGCCTTTGCCGCGAGGCGCTCATCCTTGCCAAGCGTCCACCCCCAATCGCTCGATCACGGCCCGAGACAAGCCGCGCAGCGAGCCTTCGACGGCCCGGCGGTTGCCGGGAAACGCGATCGCCATGCGCAGCACCTTGGCGCTCGGCACGTGCAGGATGTTGAACTTCATTTTCGTCCTCGCCTGCAGCTCGGGCAAAAATCGCTGTCCTACCAGGATGGCGCGCACGCGCTGGAACTGCAGCAGCTGCAGCAGGTCTTCCACCTTGGTGACGCGCATCACTTCGGGCTCGCTCGACAGGCCCAGCACCGTCGCGACGAACCCGGGCAGGTTCTTGCGCCCGACGAGGTCGATGCAGCCGATCGGCATCGAGCCGAGCTGGCTCGCCTGCAGCTCGACCTCCGAGAGGACGAGGTAGTCTTCGCTGGGCGAGCCCCCGAGCGTCCCCTGCAGCTCGGGGCGCAGGCCGAAGGTCGTGAGCACGGGGGCGAGCGCGAGCGCCGCATCCGGCGGCGCCTCGACCAAGGCGCGCGAGAAGTCGCCGACGCGCCCGAACACCGTGACATCCACGCCGGGCATCTCCGCCTCCAGCATTTTCTCGAGCACGTGCGGCCGCAGATCGAGGACGGCGAAGACGTACACCGTCGGGGCGTCCGCGCGCGCAGCGCCGAGCGGTCCGAGCGCGCTCTGGACAACCGCGGCTCCGGCGAGGAGCTCGAGCACGAAGCGCCGCCGTCCGAGGTCGCTCACCCGCTCCTCAGCCGCTCGCCGGACCGCGCCCGCTCGCTGGACCGCGCCCGCTGGCGGGGGCCTTGCCCGTGCCCAGGCGGCGTTCGACGGCGCGCTCCACGGCTCCGACGAGCAAGCGGCGCACCTCCGTCTTGCTCACGACGGCGTCGGCTTGCGCCAGGTCCGTCAGGCGCCTCAGCTCGGACGCGGACCGGCTCGACACGAGCACGATGCCCAGGTGCTCGCCGTGTGCGTTGTTGCGGAACACGCGCGCGAGCTTGTCGCCGTTGATGGTGGGCATCATCACATCGATGACGACGGCGTCCACCTTCTGCTCGTAGATGCAGCGCGTAGCGCCGATCGACGACTGCAGCTCGAACGTCTCGTGGCCAGCGGCGTTCAAGGTGCTGCACAGCACCTCGCGCGCGATGTCGTCATCGTCAATGACCAGGACCTTCATCAACCCCCGGCGCCCTGCTCGATGCGAGCGAGCAGCGCTGACCCCGATGTTCACAACGACCCGAAGACACGGGCGCATAGGGGTTCCTGTGCGGATCCGAGGCAGTTCTGCCGAGTGTATGTGGGGGGCACACAAGGGCGGCCCGCGCTGCCGGGTGAATCGCTGCCGGCCACATTTCCTCGCCCGGGCCGCTCGCCGTTCATCCGGAGGGCGTCACAGATGGTCCAGAGTTCCGCGCTCGAGGGCGGCGCGCCGTCATGAATCAAAGGGCAAAACGCCACGTACGAGGCAAACTCTTGCGGGCGACGCTCGGCGTGTTCTCGCTGACGGCGGTCGCGGTGCTCTCGGTGGTGGTGTGGCTGCTCCAGGTCACCGAGCAGGAGCGGCTCGCCGAGATGGAGCAGATGGTGACCGCCGAGATCTCGAACAAGGCGAGCATGCTCGTGGACAACCACGCGCTCGCACTGACGGGCTTGGTCGCCGACACCGCCCTGGGCGACATCCAGGCCTTGGTGCAGCGCGCCGTCGAGCAAGATCCGGACCTGGTGTACGGGCTCTTCCTCGACCCGGAGGCGAAGCCCTGGGCCTATGCCTCGAGCGCCACCCGCGGCCAGCGCCTCAGCCCCGAGGCTGTATTGTCGCGCTCGCGCGAGGTGCCCGTGCCGCCCGAAGGCTGGTCGTCGCCGCGTCCGGGCCAGCGCCGCATCCAGCTCTTCGGCGCCGAGGTGTACGAGGTGAGCCGTCCGATCACCGACGAGGGACAGCTGCTCGGCTCGATCCGCTACGGGCTCAGCACGGCGCCGCTGGCGCGGGCGCTCGCTCGGGTGCGGGCCGAGTCGGACGCCACCCGAATGCGCATGTTGACCTGGGTGGCGCTGGGGGTCGCCCTGAGCTCGCTGCTCGGTGCCGTGCTGATGGCGCGCATCGCGCGCCGCATTACCGACCCCTTGGGTGAGCTCACGCGCGCGGCAAACGCCATCGCCGCCGGGCAGCTCGATGTGCGCGTGCGAGTCAGCAGTCGGGACGAGCTGGAGGTGCTGGGGGCGGCGTTCAACCAGATGCTGCTGGCCAACGAGGAGGCCGTGCACAGCGCCCGGAGCGCGCGCGACGCCGCGCTCGAGGCGTCGCGGCTCAAGAGCGAGTTCCTCGCCAACATGAGCCACGAGATCCGCACGCCGATGAACGGGGTCATCGGCATGCTGCAGTTGATGCTGCGGCTGCCGCTCGAGGGCAAGCTGCGCCGCTACGCCGAGACGGCGGACGCATCGGCGGCCAGCCTGATGATCATCATCAACGACATCCTGGATTTCTCCAAGATGGAGGCGGGCAAGTACGAGCTCACCTCGGTGCGCTTTGACCCCGGGCTGGTGCTGCAGGAGGTGGCGGAGCTGATGGCCCCGCGCGCGCATCAGAAGGGCCTCGAGCTCGTCTGCCACCGCGGCGGCGATGTCCCGCGCGGGGTGACCGGCGACCCCGATCGTTACCGGCAGATCTTGAACAATCTGCTCGGCAACGCGGTGAAGTTCACCGAGCACGGCGAGGTGTCCGTCGAGCTCTCGCTCGAGCAGCGGCGCGAGACGGGCGTGGTGCTGCGCACGGTGGTGCACGACACCGGCATCGGCATCGCGCCCGAGCACCATCAGAAGCTGTTCGACGCCTTCTCGCAGGTAGACGGCTCGAGCATGCGCGCGTACGGCGGCACCGGACTCGGGCTGGCCATCTCGCGCCGGCTGGTGGAGATGATGGGCGGGCAGATCGGCTTCACGAGCGAGGCTGGGATCGGTTCGAGCTTCTGGTTTACAATCGAGGTGGCCGACACCGACTTCCCGGCGAGCGAGCTGCGCACGGCGCCGCTCGCGGGTCGTCGCGCCCTGATCGTCGAGGGCAGCCCGGGCTGGCGCCGCGTGCTCGATGGCCACGCCGCCGAATGGAACCTCGGCGTGGAGAGCTTCGCCGAGGCCGAGGCCGCGCTCGCACGCTGCCGCGAAGTAACGAAGCGCGCGAGCGGGTTTGATGTCGCGATCGTCGCCACGCCTCCCCGCGACCTGTCCAGCGAGGAGTTCGTGAAGCAGCTGCGCCAGACGCCACTCGGCGCGCGCCTACCGATCCTGGCGCTCACCCAGCTCGGACGAGCGGCTCTGCCCGTCGAGCTCGATGCCGAGATCCCGGTTCAGGTACAGAAGCCCCTGCGGCCGAGGGAGCTGCTCGAAGGCCTCGTCGCCCTGCTCAGCGGCAGCGAGCGGCTGTCGCTCTCGAGCACTGGCCCGTCCGCGCGCCCCGCGCGCGACTCGCAGCACCAGCAGCAGCGGCGAGCGTCGTCGGCGCCGGCGAAGCACCTCGGCCGCGCCATCCTGATCGTGGATGACAGCGAGGTCAACCGCTTCGTCGCGAGCGAGCAGGTGATCCGCGCCGGCTATGATGCCGTGACCGCCAACAACGGTGCGGAGGCCGTGGAGAGGGTCAAGACGCAGCGCTTCGCCGCGGTGTTGATGGACTGCCAGATGCCTGTCCTCGACGGCTACTCGGCGGCGGCGCAGATCCGCGCGTGGGAGGCGGGCCAGAGCCACGTGCCGATCATCGCGCTGACCGCGCACGCGATGCGCGGCGAGAAAGAAAAGGTGCTCGCCGCGGGTATGGACGACTACCTGACCAAACCGCTGCGCTCGAACGTGCTGGAAAGGACGCTCGCGCTGCACCTCGAGACGGAGGCTCGAACCCAGCACTCGAGCCACCCGCCGGCGCCGCCCGTCGAGCTCGACCCCGAGGTGCCGCGCTCGAGCAAGCTCGTGCGCTTGTTCATCGATCGCATGGCGACGCAGCTCGACTCGCTCGACGCCGCCATCTCTGCCCCTGATCGCGAGACGCTCGGCCAGATCGCGCACAAGATCAAGGGCGGATGCCTGTCCGTCGGGGCGCAGCGCATGGCGCAGGTGGCAGCCAGCCTCGAGGACGAGGCAGCGAGCCTCGACCCCGATGCGTTGCGCGAGCGAGCCCTGGTATTGCGGCGGCACTATCAGGCGGTGACCGCGCTGATCGCGACGGAGCACCCCAGCCTGGCGCCGCGCCGCTCGGTGCCGGCATGAACCGCAGCTCGAGGGCCGTGCTGGTCGCGCTCGCGCTCGCTTGCGGCGACTCCGGCGAGTCTGGAGAGCGCGTGCGAATCGGAGTGCTGCTGCCGTATACGGGCGAGGCGTCGGCCCTTTCGGCCAACCTGGAGAAGGGCAGCCTGCTCGCCGTGGACGAGATCAATCGTGTCGGCGGCGTCGGCGGCGTGCCGGTCGAGGTGATCTTCGGCAACACCTTCAGCGATCCGGAGCGCGCGCTCGAACAGGCTCGGCTCTTGGTCGAGCGCGGTGTGGTGGCCATCGTCGGCCCCGGCGAAGACGAGGTCGAGCCGCGCCTGTTCGACATGTTGACCGACGCGGGCGTTCCCTTGTTCTCGCCCTTGCCCTCGGCGGACGCGCCCGGCGTGGGGACCGACGGGATGCCCTGGTTTCGCTTGGCCCCGACGCCGCGCGTGCTCGGGCAGAACCTGGCGCAGCTCGTCGGCGACAGCGGCACCACGAGCATCGGCGTGGTGGTGGCCGACGATGCCTACCACTCGCAGCTCACCGAGGCTTTCATCGACCGCGTGGCGCTGTTCGCGAGCGTCGAGATGAACGAGAGCGTGGACGAGAGCCGGCTCGGCGTGCACGCGCTCGGAGCGCTGATCGACGAGCGCATGGAGCAGGGAATGCAAGCGGTGATGCTGGCCATGCATCCACGACCGGCAGCACGGCTCGCGACCGAGCTCAGCGCCTTGCGCGGAGACCAGCCGCTGCCCCAATGGTACCTCACGCCGCGGCTGAAGACCGAGTTGCTGTTACAGAACGCGAGCCCCGGCGCGCTCGAGGTGTACGACGACACACGCGCGGCCTTCGAGTCACGCTTCGAGCAGCGCTCGAAGGACATGCCGTTCGACTCGACGTTCTACATGTACGACGCGACCAGCGTGCTGCTGATGGCGATGGATCGCGCGGTGGCTGCCGGCAGCACACTGCCCGACGGCCTCATCGCGGCGATCGTGGAGGTGGCGTCGTTCGGTGGCGTCGTGGTTCGCTGGGGAGACTTCGCGCAAGCGCGCGCCGCCAACAGCACCGGGCGCGAAATGTACTACGTGGGTTTGACGGGTCCCGTCAGCCTGGCCGCCGATGGCTCGCGCAGCCGCGGCACCTCGTCGCCCTGGGCGGTCGAGGGGGGCACCATCGTGGAACGCTGAGGGCGAGGCGCCGGGAGCGCTTGCCAAGGGGGAGGCGACGAGGGCAGCATCGCCGCAGGCGGCGAGTGACGAGAATGAAGCGCAACGGGAGCTTGCCGTGCAGGGCGTCGATCGTCGCAGCCACGCTCGCGGCCCGAGCTTTCGCCGCCGAGCCCGAGGCGGCGTCCGCCAGCATCGACGCGGCACTGGCCGAGGCAGACCGTCGCTTCGTCGCGGGAGATCTGGCGGGTGCGCTCGCCGTGCTCGAGCCGGCCTGTTCCCAATCGGAGCGGCCCGCATGTCTGTTCAGCCTCGGCGCCGTCCACCATGGCCTCGGCGATTGTCCGCAGGCGCTCGCCTACTACCGGCGCTACCGCGCGGTCGCTCCGAACGGGGCGCAGATCGAGGAGGTGACCGCGGCCCTGGAAGAGGTGGAAGGCCGCTGCGGCGAGGCAGCGTCCGCACTGCCGCCGCGCGAGTCGAGCGTAGCGCCCGAGCCCGCGGCGTCGCAGCCCGAGCCGTTGTCTGCGTCGCCATCGCCGCCGCCCGCACCCGCACCCGCGCGCGCGCCGGCATCGGGCCCTTCGTTGAGCTCCAGCTTGATGGTCGGCGCTTTCGTGTTGTCGGGGGCGGCGGCGACGGGGAGCGTCGTGTTCGGAGCCCTCGCAGCGCGGAGCGCGCACGACTGTGGGCAGGCCCGCGCCTATGACGATGATTTCGTCGATGAGTGCGTGGAGGACGGGCCGCGCTACCAGCGCCTCTGGCAGGGCCTCGCGCTGGCGTCGGCGAGTTTTCTCGGCATCGGCGTCACGCTCTGGTGGGTCGACTCGAGCTCCAGCGCGACGCTCGGCGTCTCCGGTGCGGGTACCCCCGTGCTGAAGTATCGGCGCGA
>Ga0335075_10016760_pt1 | contig 10920 bp, 10 predicted proteins | sample Lox_Sample_24_FD_206723 | JGI IMG/M metagenome (GOLD analysis project Ga0335075, IMG submission 206723) | Soil microbial communities from Loxahatchee National Wildlife Refuge, Florida, United States - Lox_Sample_2.4 | ecosystem: Environmental > Terrestrial > Soil > Wetlands | place: USA... | reverse complement strand
TTCTTGATCAACGCGAGAATCACGCAGCGGCTCGGCAGTACGTTTCCGGTGAGGTTCTGGACTGCTTCAGCTATCAGGGTGGTTTCGCTCTGACGGTCGCTGATCGCTGCCTACACGTTGAAGTGGTGGAAATGGCACCCGCGGCGATCGAGGGTGCCAGGCGCAACCAGCAACTCAACTTGATCGAGAATGTGAGCTTCCGCGAGGGGAACACATTTGACGTTCTAAAGCAGCATGAAGAGGAAGGACGCCGCTTTCAAACCATCATTCTTGACCCACCGGCGTTCGCCAAGAACCGCGACAGCATTCCAGCCGCTCATCGCGGATACAAGGAGATCAACCTCAGAGCCCTGAAGCTTTTAGAGCCCGGCGGCTTCCTCATGACGTGCTCTTGTTCCTACCACATATCCGAGGCGCTATTCCTGCAGATCGTCGCTGAGGCGGCCAACGATGCACACAGGGTCGTCGAAGTCATTGAGCGTCGAACTCAGGGCCGTGACCATCCGATTCTTCTGACCGTCCCCGAAACCCACTATCTCAAGGTGCTGATTTTACGCGCCTTATAGTAGTTTGGAGCGTACGTAAGGCTAATACTGTCAAAGTCTTGTAAATATATTGACAATACGACACGCATATTATATTATTCTGGCGTGCTTATTCATGTACATTGTTCTGGCGATTAGCCGCAAAGGGGGATGCACACAATGAATTCGATTACCCGCTGGGACCCGTTCCGCGGGCTGTCCACGCTGCAGGGCGAGGTGAACCGTCTGTTTGATTCGACTTTCAAGGGCAATTCCAACAGTTCAACACTGACTGCGTGGGCGCCTGCCGTGGACATCTACGAAACGGAAAACGAGGTCGTAGTGAAGGCAGATCTGCCTGATTTGACAGCAAAGGATATCGATGTGCGTGTCGAGAACAACACGCTGACGATTCGCGGAGAACGCAAGTTCGATCAAACCGTGAAGGAAGACAACTTCCTCCGGGTCGAGCGGGCGTATGGAGCTTTCAGTCGCAGCTTCAGCTTGCCGAACACGGTCAACACCGAGGGCATCCAGGCAACCTACAAAGAAGGGGTGCTCAAGGTGGAATTACCAAAGCGCGCGGAGTCAAAGCCGAAGCAGGTGAAGGTCAACGTCACCAACGGTCAGAACTGATGAAGTAGCGGGCCGAAGGCGAGAAGACGTGCATCGAATGAGGCCGGGGTACCTGCTGTGGGCAGGTCGACTGGCCTCTTTCTTTGATGCCTTTTGTTAGCGAAGCTGGAAAGTGAGAAGATTTCGTTATGTTGAGATTTGACAAATTCACGGTAAAGGCACAGGAAGCGCTACAGGCTGCGCAAGAAATGACTGCCCGTTCGGGGCAGCAACAGGTAGAACCTGGGCATCTTCTGTGGGCGCTCGTGGCGCAACAAGACGGCGTGGTCCCGCCTTTGCTTGAGAAACTCGGCGTTTCGCCAGCGACTCTGGCCGGCGAAGCCGAGAAACTGGTCGGGCGGCTGCCGAAAGTGTCGGGCGCGGGCGAGCAGTTTCTGAGTCGCGCGACGAATGACGTCCTCGAAAAGGCGTTTAGCGAAGCCGAGCGGATGAAGGATGAGTACGTCTCGACCGAGCATATTCTTCTGGCCCTTTCGGCTGCCGAACGCGAACCGACCGGCCAGTTGCTCGTCCGCGCCGGGGCGAGCCATGACGCGATCCTTCAGGCAATGACCGCAATTCGCGGCAGCCATCGCGTCACTTCGCAAAATCCAGAGGCGACTTATCGCGCGCTCGAACAGTACGCTCGCGACCTGACAGAGCTCGCTCGACGGGGCAAGCTCGATCCTGTAATTGGCCGCGACGACGAGATCCGCCGTGTTATGCAAATCCTTGCCCGCCGCACAAAGAACAATCCCGTGCTGATTGGCGAACCGGGCGTTGGCAAGACCGCCATCGTTGAAGGATTGGCGCAACGGATCGTCTCAGGCGATGTTCCAGAGGTGCTGAAACCGAAGAAGATTGTCGCGCTCGATCTGGCAGCGCTGGTTGCCGGCGCGAAATATCGCGGCGAATTCGAAGACAGGCTGAAAGCCGTCCTGAAGGAGGTCACCGAGTCAAACGGCCAGGTGATCTTGTTCATCGACGAACTGCACACGCTGGTCGGTGCCGGCGCGGCGGAAGGCTCGATGGACGCCTCCAACATGCTCAAGCCGGCGCTGGCGCGCGGCGAACTGCGCGCGATCGGTGCGACCACGCTCAATGAGTATCGGAAGTACATTGAAAAGGATCCTGCGCTCGAGCGCCGCTTCCAGCCGGTTTATGTCGGCGAGCCCTCTGTCGAGGACACCATCGCCATTCTGCGCGGATTGAAGGACCGCTACGAAGTTCATCACGGCGTGCGCATCAAGGACGCCGCTATCGTCGCGGCCGCAATGCTCTCTCAGCGTTACATCACGGACCGCTTTCTGCCAGATAAGGCCATCGACTTGATTGACGAGGCTGCTGCCGGCCTGCGCATGGAGATTGATTCGCTGCCTAGCGAAATCGACACAATTGAGAGGCGTATCCTGCAGCTGGAAATCGAGCGCACCGCTCTGGGCAAAGAGGGTGATGAGCATTCGCGCACGCGTCTGGTGGAGATCGAGAAGGAACTCAGCACTCTGCGCGAGCAGTCGAACGCCCTCAAAGCCCGCTGGCAGTCGGAGAAGGATGCCATCGGCCGCATCCGTAAGCTGAAAGAAGAAATCGACCGTCTGAAAACGGAAGAGCAACGCTATGAGCGGTCGGGCGAGCTATCAAAGGTCGCCGAGATTCGCTACGGCAAGCTGACAGCAGCCGAAAAGGAATTGAAGGACGCGCAGGATCGCCTCGCTACATTGCAGAAAGAACGTCCCATGCTGAAAGAAGAAGTCGGCGAGGAGGAAATCGCCAAGATCATCGGCAAGTGGACAGGCATTCCTGCCGGGCGTCTGCTCGAGGGCGAAGTCGAAAAACTTGTTCACATGGAAGAGCGCCTTCGCCAGCGCATTATTGGCCAGGACTCAGCCGTGACCACCGTCGCGAATGCAATACGCCGCAGCCGTTCGGGGCTGAGCGATCCGCGCCGGCCTATCGGCTCGTTCCTGTTCCTGGGGCCCACGGGTGTCGGCAAGACGGAATTGGCGCGCGCGCTTGCCGAATTTCTGTTCGACGACGAGCGGGCCATGATCCGCCTCGACATGTCCGAGTACATGGAGAAACATTCTGTTGCACGCATGATTGGCGCGCCGCCGGGATATGTAGGCTACGAAGAAGGCGGCCAGCTTACGGAACAGGTTCGCCGGCGGCCATATTCGGTCGTCCTTCTCGACGAGATCGAGAAAGCGCATCCGGACGTCTTCAACATCCTCTTGCAGATTCTCGATGATGGCCGCTTGACGGACGGCAAAGGCCGCGTTGTGGACTTCCGCAGCACCGTAATCGTGATGACTTCGAACGTCGGTTCGACCGCAATCTTTGATCTGGCCACGAAAGACCCGAAAAAAGCGCGGGAGCAGGCCATGGCCGCTCTGCGCGAGCTCTTCCGGCCGGAATTCCTGAACCGGATCGACGATATCGTGATGTTCAGCCCGCTCGGGAAGCAGCAGATCGAACGCATCATCGACCTGCAGCTCGCCGACGTGAAAAAGCGCCTGGCTAAGCGTAAGATCAATATCGAGCTAACTCCCGCGGCTAAGTCTTTGCTGATGCGCGAAGGATACGATCCGGCGTATGGTGCACGCCCTATGAAGCGCGCAATCCAGCGGCTGATACACGACCCGCTCGCGCTGCGTATTCTCGATGGGCAGGTGCGCTCGGGTGAAACGGTCCCGGTCGATGCCGACCCGAACGGCGATCAGATGAAGTTCGGCGCGGAAGCGGTAAGGGGCGCGGTCCACTGATAATCGCTTGCGGCGTCGCTCAAAGCTGCGGAACGTCCGCTCGTCCCACGCGCGTTTTGGGAATGACGGGTTTCCAACCGGCAATCGGTTAAGAGGCAGAGAAAATGAAAACCTTTAAGACAGCATTCTTGCTCACCGCAATGACGCTGTTGCTGCTGTTCATCGGCCAGATTTTCGGAGGACGCGGCGGCATGACGATCGCGCTGGGTGCGGCCATTCTGATGAATGGCGTTGCCTATTTCTTTTCCGACAAGATCGCCCTGTCGTCTGCGGGCGCCAAGCCGATCAGCCGCGAACAAGCGCCCCGTCTCTATGCTGTGATGGAACGGCTGGCGGCGAAGGCGAACATCCCTGTTCCCAAGCTCTACCTGATTCCGCAACCTGCGCCCAACGCCTTCGCCACGGGACGCAATCCTCACCACGCCTCCGTAGCTGTCACCGAAGGCTTGATGGAACTTATGAACGACGATGAACTCGAGGGCGTTATCGCCCACGAGCTCTCGCACGTACGAAATTATGACATCCTCACTTCCTCGATCGCCGCGACAATCGCTGGCGCCGTCACTTGGTTGGCCTCGATGGGGCGGTGGGGCATGATTTTGGGGGGTTTTGGAGGTGGTGACCGAGACCGCGAGGGCGGTGGCCTCGTCGCCCTCCTCATGTTGTTTGTTGCCCCTCTCGCCGCCTTACTCCTGCAGCTCGGCATTTCGCGCCAGCGCGAATACCAAGCAGACGCCTCAGGTGCGAAGATGGTCGGCCAGCAGTATGGCTTGATCAGCGCCCTCGAAAAGTTGGGCACTTATAACAAACGCATTCCGATGAACATTTCGCCATCAACGTCCGCGCTTTGCATCGTCGCTCCGCTTTCGGCAGGACAGATGTTCTCGCGCCTATTCAGCACACACCCGCCGCTGGCGGACCGCATCGCCGCGCTCCGCAGTATGACGATCACTCGATAGCTTATCCAAGGTTGGCGAACGCCGAAATCATCGGGTACTAGAACCATATCTTGCCATTTCGCGGCGGAACGCATAATTCTCTCCTTTTGCATACGCGGAAAAGATTGTAGGCGCGTAAAAATTGCAGAGTAGTGGGCCTCGGATCCACGCCAAACCGATTTCGTCCCTGAAAGTAACCCCAACCGCGTCAATGGTTTGCCATACAGTAGAGCAAACATAACATTTTGGCTCTGCGCTTGCTATTTACTGCCATCGCAAGGGATCCAGGAGGACGGAGATGAGTGACGAAAAACAGGAAGTGTTCGGACAGGAAGCGGCAGCGCCACGCTGGATCGCAATCGTAGTGGTCGCGCTGGCGGTCGTTTCTTTGGTAGCCCTTGGAGCCGGGTGGACCGCATCGAATCGCTCGAAGGCCCTCGAGCAGACTTTGACCAGGCAGAATCAGCAGGTTGGAGAGCAGGAAAGCGCTCTCGTCCAGCGCATTCAGAAGGATGAAGACACGAACGCGCAGCTGCAGGGTGAGCTAAGCGTCGTGACCGACAAGATGAAGCTGACTGAATCGGAGCTAAGCCGCGCGCGCCGACAGGCAGCGGTTATCAAGAGTCAGGACGCCAAGCAGCTTGCTGACCTGCAGAACAGCTTGAACGGTCAGCTCGCGACCAAGGCGACCGTCGACGATCTGAACAAGCTGGGCACTGATGTTGGCGGCGTAAAGACGGACCTCGAGGCGACGAAAAACAACCTCAACATGGCACGTGGTGAATTCGGCACTTTGATCGCGAAGAACCACGGCGAGATCGAAGAACTCCGCCGTCTCGGCCAGCGCGATTATTATGAGTTCACCATCAACCGCCGCAACCAGCGGGAGAAGGTCGGCGACATGTTGGTTATTCTTCGGAATGTGAATCCGAAGAGGAACATCTATACGGTGTCGCTCTACGTCGACGATTCGCGCTATGACAAGAAGAACCGCTCGGTGAACGAACCGATCTACTTCTTCACCACGAATTACAACCACGCGCCGCTCGAGTTCGTCGTCAACCATGTTGCGAAGAACACGATCAGCGGGTATCTGAGCGTGCCGAAAGCGCAGCCGGCGAACGCCCAGAACACGGGTAGCTGAGACAGAGGCAAGGAGGCCGGTTCCGGCGAATAAACCGGCAAGAGAGAGGCAAAAAGGGCGTCTCCTGACGGGACGCCCTTTTTTATTCTGCTTTTCTTAGCGCACGCGTTTTGCGCGTAAGAAACCGTTTCGAAAGGGAAGGAAGCTTCGCGTACGGAATCTTTCCCTGTTCGTACAGCTTCAGCTTTGTCTTCGCCAGCTTCCTCCGGCGGCGTTGCCGCTTCTGGGAGACGTAGCGTTTATCGTGAGCCATTCATCCTCCGTTGCACTGCCCGAAGATTGTAGCGGAGAAGCGAGAGCGCGAAAAGTATGGACCGATCGTGAAGCGAGCGCGGGCCGGCCAAGTAGCGAGGAAAACTCAAGCAAGAACCGTTCGTGTCGTGACAAATCTCATTGATCAGATTGGACGCGCGTTCCCGTATTGCGACCTTTCGTCCTTCCTCCATTCACAGTTTCCCCATCGGCTGTTGTCTGAAACTCTCCCCGCACTCGCGGCAGGCACTGCGGGTAATTCCCCTGTAGGAAGTCGATCAGCTTTTCGCGCACGTAGCAGCGCAAATCCCATGCCTGCCCCGAATCCCGCGCATCGACTAGCGCGCGGATTTGGATTGCGCGCTCGTTGGCGTCCGTCACCTGCAGAACGCAGACCTCACCCTTCCAAAGCTTTGTCGTTTTGACAATGCGCTGCAGCTCCTCTCGAATGTCCTGAATCGGCACCGTGTAGTCAACCCACAGCAGAACCGTCCCCAGCAGATCGGAGCTGGTCCGTGTCCAGTTCTGGAAGGGATTTTCGATGAAGTAGGAAAGGGGAACGATCAGCCGGCGCAAATCCCAGATGCGCACAACCACGTAGGTTGTGTGAATCTCCTCGATCCAGCCCCATTCGCCTTCGACGATCACTACGTCTTCGAGGCGCATTGGCTGCGTCAACGCAATCTGAATTCCCGCCATCAAGCTGGAAAAGGTCGGCTTCATCGCGACGCCTACAACTAGGCCCGCAAGACCGGCCGACGCTAGAAGACTGGCGCCGATCGAACGAATGGCGGGGAACGTCATGAGGATGATTGCAAGCGCAACGAGAATCACGACCGCGGCCACTACGCGGTGCAAAACGGAAAGCTGCGTCTCGATCTTTCGCGCAAGCAAGTTGTCCGCGACGTCCACGCGATACCGAGCCGTTAGAATGTCGGAGATCACGTGACTGACCAGAATCACCAGCCAGGCAATCACCAGAATCACAAGTATGCCGACTAAATGCTCCGCAGGCTTCATCACGCCGGGAGGCAGCGACGTTCCGGGCAGAGCGATCAGAATGGCTAACAGGGGAAAGAACCACCATGAAAGCCGCTTTCCGTGGCGGAATATCGAATCCGCGATGACGCTTCCTTGGCGGGCAGCGATGCGGCCCAGGAAAAAGAACACAATCCAGCGCACGATTAACGAACAAACAACCGCAAATGCCAAGAGTCCCGCCGACCATGCCACCGCTTGCCAGTGCCGCAAGACCGCGTGGAAAAAACCGGACATCCAAGCCTCCCGTCCCGAAATTGCACTCCCCTTCAATATGATTCCGTCGGAGCTGAGATCGATGTGCTTGAAGAACTTGAGCTATTTCGGGTAAGGATGTCCGGCCAGGATCGCGAAAGCGCGGTAGATTTGTTCCACGAGGATCACACGAGCGAACTCGTGCGGCATAGTCATTGTCGACAGCGAGATTTTCTGTTTCGCGACTGCGCGAAGCTCCGGCGAGAAACCCTCGGCATCCCCGCAAAGGAAAGCGAGCTCGCGAATGCCGCGGTCGCGCAAGTCGCCGATCCATCGCGCGAATTGTTGCGATGTAAATTGTCTTCCTGCGGCATCGAGCAGGACGACTGTCGCCACAGAGCCGAGTTTTACTTTTCGGAAAGCAGCCGCGCTGGTGTCGCGCAGCTCAATCACGTCGGTTTCGGCGTAATGACGGATTCGTTCGACGTAATCGTCGACTATCGCCCGAATTTGAGCGCGTCGCGTTCGTCCCAGCATGATCAACCGGATCTTCACGTTATAAGAGACCGTATCGCTTGCGCTTTTCGAGCAGCGTCTTCCGGCTGATCCCCAGAATTTCAGCGGCGCGCCCGATCTTGAAACGCGTCGCCTCCAGCGTCGCGGTGATTGCCTCGCGCTCCATCGCCTCCAACGAGCGCAGGGACCCATTCCGGCCCCCGCCCTCTCCTCCCGCGCGCATAATGTCTGGAAAGTCTTCGGCCAGCAGAACCGCCTCTTTCCCGAACACTAGCGCGCGCTCGATTGCGTTCTTCAGTTCGCGCACATTTCCCGGCCATGCGTATCCCTGCAGCAGGCTTACCGCCTCTCGATCTAGGGCCGCGCCCGTTTTGCCGTGAACGGGAGCGAGTCTCTCGAGAAAATGTGAGGCGAGCGGAAGGATGTCAGCCGGACGGTCGCGCAGCGGCGGAACAGAGACCGCCACAACATTCAACCGAAAGAAAAGGTCCTCGCGGAATCGCCCCAAGCGCACCCCTTCGCTGAGGTCCGTATTTGTAAGCGCCATGACACGCGCATCCATCTTCAGCGTTTCGGAACCACCGAGACGCTCGAACGTGCGCTCCTCAAGAACACGCAGAAGCTTCGCCTGCACACCGGGCGCCAAGGCGGCTATTTCATCAAGGGCGATCGTCCCGCCCTGCGCCATCTCCAAGCGCCCCGGCTTGCGAGCGACCGCGCCTGTGAAGGCGCCTCGTTCGTGACCGAAAAGCTCGGATTCGACGAGTTCGGAGGGAAGGCTCGCGCAGTCGATTTTCAGCAAGGGGGCGTCGCGGCGCGGTCCATGCTCATGAATCCAGCGCCCGAGCTGATCCTTTCCGGTACCGCTTTCACCGGTGATCAGAACTGTCGTTGTTGTGGCGGACACCTTTTCGGCGAGCTCCAGCACGTGCCGTGACGCTGGGTCAGCGGCAACCCACAGAAGATCGGGGGCGCTCATGGCTGGGTGTGACGATCTGTTCCCGAATCAGGACGTGTTCCCGGCGGCCCAGACGGCGCGGGGAACTCGATGCGGTCGGCATTCCGCCAGAGCCGCTCGAGGTCGTAATACTGCCGTGCGCTCGCACTGAAAATGTGCACGATGAAATTCCCGTAATCGAGCAGGATCCATTCGGCGCCGGATCTGCCTTCGCGGTGCGACAGCCGCTTCCCGTGGCTCTCGAGCCGCTCCTCGATCGCTTCGCTGATAGCCCTAATCTGGGGCTGGCTTTGCCCCGAACACAACAGGAAATACTCAGCGAAACTGCCGGTTCCGGGCAGCTTCAGCACCGTCACGTCGACGGCCTGCTTGTCTTGGGCTGCTTCCACGGCCAGCCGAATTTCGGTCCGAATGGTGTCCGAGCTCACCGGTACAGGGCCTGTCCCAGAATGTATTCCTCCACGCGCGACGGCACAAGACTGTGAATGTTTTTATTCTCCTGTAGTCGCTCGCGGACTTCGGTCGAGGAAACATGGCTGTTCACTGTCGTCAGCAGATGGATCACGGATTTGCGCAGCATAATCTTATTGCCTTCCGTCGCCGTTCGCCGCGCTAGCTTCTCCGGCGGGACCACCAGGCGCAACGCATCGACGCGAAACCCCGGCCTGCTGGCGATAATGAAGTCGCTCAGGTCGAGGAGTGTTTCGTAGCTCTTCCAGGTGGGAAGTTCCAAGAACTGGTCTGCGCCGACCATGAAATAGACGTGATCGTCGGGATGTTCACGCCGGAACCGGCGCACCGTATCTACAGTGTAGAACACATGCGATGCTGTTCCATCCACGGGCGCCTCTGCAAGGGATGGAAAAAATCCGCGATGCTCCGCGCATGCCAAAGCGACCATCGTGTACCGATGCACGAAGGGCGCCAGTTCCGCACAAGACTTGTGCGGCGGCCGCGCGGATGGAATGAAGTAGATCGCGTCGAGATGAAATCGTCGCTGCGCAGCACTAGCCACGGCCAAATGGCCTGCGTGGATCGGATCGAAGGTGCCGCCAAACAGCGCGATCGAACGGCGTTGTCCGCCCTGGCTTGGTGCGTGTCCCGGGTGACCAGCCGAAGCCACGCGTGCAGGATGGCCTTTGTGAGTCGGATGCGCGTTCAAGTCTGCTCCGTCGGCGGCGCGGCGCGGCTTCCGATGGGAATGGCGTCGTGGGAAGCTCGCGCATCTGGATCGACGACAGAAGTAGGCTTTGGAATCTTATCGAGGCGGTCCGCCATCGCACGCACGAGTGGGACAATCCCTTCGCCCGTCGCCGACGAAATTGCATGAAACTCCAGACCGCGCTCCGCGGCGTACGCGCGAAGCTCTTCCAATCGGCTGCGATCGGTCGTCGCGTCGAGTTTCGTCGCCACCACGATTACCGGTTTTTCTGCAAGCGCCGAACTGAATGAGGCTAACTCGTGTTCGATGATTTCGACGTCGTGGACGGGATCTCGACCACTTGCATCGCTTGTATCGACAAGGTGAGCGATCAGCCGCGTGCGCTCCACATGCCTCAGAAAACGCGTTCCCAGCCCTGCACCCTCGTGAGCGCCTTCGATCAAGCCTGGAAGATCAGCCACCACGAACGTGCGGCCGAGGCCGGGCGGTGCATCGGGATCGGCGGAGACTACCCCGAGATACGGCTCAAGCGTAGTGAACGGATACGCAGCGACCTTCGGGCGCGCCGCCGAAATGCGCGAAATCAGAGTCGACTTACCGGCATTTGGGAATCCGACAAGCCCTACGTCCGCCAGCAGTTTCAATTCGAGCCGCAGATGCCGCTCTTCGCCGGGCTGACCATCTTCATGCTCGCGAGGAGCCTGGTGCCACGGACGAATGAAATGCGGATTGCCGTTGCCGCGTCCACCGCGTCCGCCTCGAGCTGCCAAAAATCTCTGCCCGGGCTCGCAAAAATCGAACAGTTGCTCGCCCGTA
>Ga0335075_10016759_pt1 | contig 10921 bp, 10 predicted proteins | sample Lox_Sample_24_FD_206723 | JGI IMG/M metagenome (GOLD analysis project Ga0335075, IMG submission 206723) | Soil microbial communities from Loxahatchee National Wildlife Refuge, Florida, United States - Lox_Sample_2.4 | ecosystem: Environmental > Terrestrial > Soil > Wetlands | place: USA... | reverse complement strand
GCACTCTCACCGGCGGCGTGGAAGCGGGTGCCGGCCTGACCGTCCCCGTGCTCGATTTCAACGCGTCAGACCCCAGCATCATCAGCTACAGCAAGCTACTCGCATCTTCCCCGCAACCTGCCAGCTGTACTGGAACGTCCAGGCAATTGCGCCGGACGTTCCAGCTGGAACGTCCGGCGCAATTGCGTAAACGGCCATGGCCAGCAGGCGGCCACCCGGACGCAGCCCGCCAGGCCTCGGCCAGGGCCCGCCGCCGCTGCGCCGCCTCGGTCAGGTGGTATAGCGGCCCGAAGAGCAGCACCGCGTCCTGGGACTCAGTCCGCTCCGCCAGCTCTCGCGCATCCCCCTCGGGCCGCCGCCGACATCCAGCAGCCGCGCGGGCGGCTGGGGCAGCAGCCGGTCCAGCAGCTCCATCGACCTGACGAACTCCAGGGACGCAATCCCGCCGGGGAACAGGCGAGAACGCTCGTAGCCGGTGCCGTAGTGACTCTCAGTCGCCGGAAAAGACACTGTGGGCACTGGGGCGACGATGTCATAGGGCGCCGCTTCCTGCGTGCACAGCGTCCCGGTCAGTTTTGCCGGCTTGAACGCGGAGCCGGCCGGGCAGGCGGTGTTGCCGTCCGGGCGGGCGGGGGTTCCCCCGGGCAGGTAGCCGTAGGGCACGCAGGTTGCGGTACCGCTAGTCTCGCCGAAGTAATAACCGGCCGGGCACTTCCCCACCGGGAGCGTGATCGCTGACCACGCGATGACCGATGCCTGCGGGGGGAGGGGCAGCTTCGATGAGGGGCACGGACCTCCTGGAGTCGAGCAGGTGTCCGGGCCAGGCGGGACCGGAGTCACGATGCCAGCCTGGTTGTCGCACTCCACCGGACCCATGGTCATGAAAGAGCCGGGCGGGCACGCTGTGCTGCTGTCGGGGTGCGAAGCCGTGCCGCCAACCAGGTAGGCATACGGGACGCACATGCCTGTTGCCAGGTTCGCCGGGGACAGGAAGGAGAGATCTGCCGGGCAGGTGTACCGGGACGGGACCGGCAGCGCCTGCGGATTCAGCGGCGGGAGCGCCTGCTTCGGGCTGGCCGCGCCCGGCCTGGCGCCGTGCTGGCTGGCGCAGGCGCTGAGTACGACGGCGAGGACGCCTGCGGCCATGACATTGCGGAAGACGCGGAGGTTGCGGAAGGCGCTCATAGCCGCTCCAGGGGCCGGGACCGGAAATCCATCCGTCGGCAATCGGGGCCTGTACCCTGTGGACGCCCATATGACCCGCCTGGTTGCGCGGCATGGCACCTCAAGTGAAGCAGTCCGCGCGGAGCTCGCTAGGCAGGGCCGAGCAGCCCTGTCAGGACACGGGCGATGATGTCCGGGTAGCGGTCGGCGAGTTCCTCATGGGGCGGTAGCTGTGCGTGCGGGAACAGCAGCGCTGCCAGGCGCGGGTACCTGCCGGAGGTGAGGGCGTAACCGAGGTAGGCGAGGTTGCGTGCCTGCAGGCCGGGATCAGCCTGCTCGTGCAGCGCGAAGGCGGCGGTGATCACGTTCAGCATCCCGAACGCCTCCATCTTCGCCCCGGGGCCCGCCGGATGTTCCTGCAGCAGGGTGAGGAAGCGCTCGATCAGGGCAGTTCCGTTCGGGCCGATGACCGGGCGGGTCATGACGAGCCCTGCCAGCCAGCGGTGGCGGCGGAAGATGGCGCGGGCCTGCTCCCCGAAGGCGATGAGGTCGGCGAGCCAGTCTCCGCTCGGCGGGGCGAACTGGTGCTCGGCGCTCGTGGCGTCGGTCATCAGGTCGAGCAGATCCTCGCGGGTCACGACGTAGCGGTACAGCGACGCGGCGCCGGTGCCGAGCTCGGCGGCCACGCGCCGCATGGAGACCGCGTCCAGGCCCTCGGCGTCGGCGACGCGCAGCGCGACCTGGGTGATCTCGGCCCGGCTCCACTGCGCGGGGCGGCCGACGGCGGACCGCTCCAGGCGCAGCCAGATGCTCTGTGACGGCCCTTCCGCTGTCGCCAATATGCCTCCCCTTTGCGATCGCCGTTCTCAATCTAGTATGCTCTATTTCGCGAACGGTGTACGCGAAATGCTGGCGAAGGGAGCTGGTGATGGCACAAGGCGTGAAGGAGAAACTGCCGACGAGACGAGCCGCGAGGCTGCCGGGGCACGTCAGGTTCTTCACCCGGCAGTCCCGCAAGGGCCTGCCCGCGCCCGGGTGCGGCGTAGCGCTGGAGCGGGGTATCCAGATCCCGATGCCGGACGGAACGCGCCAGATCGCCGACCGGTACATCCCGCAGACCGGCGAGCCGTGCCCCACACTGCTCGTCCGGACCCCATACGGACGCGGGTTCCCTTACGACTTCATGTACGGGGGCCTGTTCGCCGGGCAGGGCTACCACGTCCTGCTGCAGAGCACCAGGGGAACCGGCGGGTCGGGCGGCACCTGCGAGCCGTTCATCGGCGAAGCGGCCGACGCGCAGGCGACCGTCGCCTGGCTGCGCGAGCAGCCCTGGTTCAATGGTGCGCTCGCCACGATCGGCGCGAGCTACCTGGGCTTCACCCAATGGGCGCTGGCGAATGACCCGCCGCCGGAGCTCAAGGCGATGGTCGTCCAGGTCAGCGCGGACGACTTCTACGGCTTCGTCTACCCCGGGGGCGCCTTCGCGATGGAGGCCGCGCTCACCGGGGTTGCCGGCATGCTTTCCCAGGACAAAGGGCTCCGCGCGTTCGTGGGCGCGGTCCTGCGGCTGATGCTGACCTTCCGGAAGGTCGCCCGGATGGTGCCGCTCATGCCCGGGTACAAGCTGGCCTTCGGGAAACGGGTCGCCTATCTCGAGGACTGGCTGGCTCACCCAGCCGCCGGTGACCCGTACTGGGCAGCGCGGCGCGCCAACCCGGATATCAACGCCGCGCCACCGGTCCACCTGCTCAGCGGCTGGTACGACATCGTCATCGACCAGACGCTGGACAGCTACCGGCGGCTTCGCGAGAGCGGCCGTGCGGTGCGGCTGGTCGTGGGGCCGTGGAACCACACGTCCGGATTCAGCAAGGACATGCCGATCGTCGCCGGCGAGGCTCTCGCGTGGCTGCGCGCGCACCTGACCGGAACCGGGGCTGTTCCCGGCCCGTCCCCGGTGCGCGTCCATGTCAGCGAGACCGGCGGCAAGGGACAGTGGCGTGACCTTGCCGACTGGCCGCCGCCGGATGCCATCCCGCAGCCGTGGCACCTGCACGCCGGGGGAACGCTCATGGACTCGCCTGGCAAGGGCACGTCATCGTTCCGCTACGACCCGCATGATCCGACGCCCTCGGTCGGCGGACCGCGCATGGACAGCAACGGCTTCGGCTCGAAGGACAACAGCAAGCTGGAGGCACGCGACGACGTCCTCGTCTTCACCGGCCCGGTCCTGGGTGAACCGCGAGAGATCATCGGCCCGGTCAGCCTCCGTCTACGGGTGCGCAGCAGCAGCCCGGACTTCGACATCTTCGCCCGGCTGTGCGACGTGGACGCCAAGGGCACGTCGTGGAACATCTGCGACGGGCTGCTGCGGCTGGACGGCACGCGGCCAGCCGACACGGAGGGCTGGACCGATATCGAGGTGCCGATGAGCGCGACCGCCCACCGCTTCGCGGCCGGCCATCGCTTCCGCGTCCAGGTCTCCGGTGGCGCTCACCCCCGCTGGGCCCGCAACACCGGCACCTGCGAGCAGATCGCGACGGCTACCACACTTGTGCCAGTGGACATCGAGATCAGCCACCGCACGACCGTGCTCTCGCTACCAGTACTGCCCAGCGTTCACGAATGATTGCGTGTACTCTTACCCCCTCCCAGGGGTGCAAGTACACGCAATGATCGGAATCAGTCGGCGATCGGGGCACGAGCAATGTGCCCTGCGCGGCGAGGCCGCTGCGATTATGTCCTTATGGATAACGCTGTCCCCGCGGCTGTGCCTGCCGGATCCGGCAGGAGTCGTTGCCGGTGCGGGCGCTGATCACGGGCCGGGGATGGCTCGCCTTGGGGCTGGCCGCGGCGTGGATTCCGGTGACCTTCTTGGTCGCGTGCGGTTCGCCGGCGCCGTACCGGCCGGCGCCGTACCAGGCGGGCCCGGCGACCCTGCCAGCGTCGGCGCTCGCGGTCGTCTCGGCCCCGGTGCGAGTCGCTCATACCAGGCTGGGCGCTGTCGGCTACCGGGTCGTGGGGACCGGCCCGCCGCTGGTCCTGATCACGGGCTATACCGCCACGATGGATAGCTGGGACCCGCGGTTCGTCGGCGCGCTGGCCGGGCACTACCGCGTGGTGATCTTCGACAATGCCGGGGTGGGCCGCAGCCAGGCGCTCCCGGTGCCGCTGACCATTGATGCCATGGCTAACCAGACCAGTGCCCTCATCGACGCCCTCGGCCTGGTCAGGCCCGATGTTCTGGGCTGGTCGATGGGTGGCGCCATCGCCCAGGCCCTGGCGGTGCTGCACCCGGCCCAGGTCCGCCGCCTGGTGCTATGCGCCACGTTCCCGGGCACTGGCACGGTGGTGTCGCCCCCGCCGGCCGCCGTGAAAGCGCTCACCAGCGGTAACCTGCAGGAAGTGATGGCTGAGCTTTTCCCCGCCAGCCAGAGCCCCGCGCAGCAGGGGTACCTGTCGGCGACCGCCGCATATCCGCCGCACGCCCCGGCTCCGACCGCCACGATTACCGCCCAGGAAGAGGCCATGAACCAGTGGTCGGACGGCACCGACCCGGCAGGCGAGAGGACCGCGACGATCTCCGCCCCCGTCCTCATCGCCGACGGCACCATCGACCGGCTCGACCCGGTCGCCAACGACTACGCCCTGGCCCGGCTCATACCAGGCGCCAGGCTCAAGCTTTACCCCGGCGCTGGCCATGCGTTCCTGTTCCAGGATGAGAAGGCCTTCGTCCCCCTGATGGTGTCATTTCTCCGCTGACAGCCAGCATCACCGCAACGGCGGGACATGCCCGAAGCTCCTTGCGGTCCCCGGGCCGGAGCGCCGCGGGCCTCTTCGCGGCGCGGGCCTGACGGGTGATGCCGGTCCGGCCGAGGAGTCCGTTGATCAGGCCGGGGTGGTGCTGGATGCGCCGGAGCCGGCTGCGGCGGGCCGGTCTACCGCTTGACGATGGAACAAGCTGCTCGCGGGCTGGCGAGGACTGCCGTGCCCGTGGCGGTCGCGCGTAATCGGTGCCGCCGTGCGGGCGCTCGCATAGCGCGAGATGAACGCGCGCAAGATGCGGGCGGGATGTGGGACATTGCTCCGGCGTGCCAGTGACTTCAAGTCATCGGCGCTGGCTGGATCGAAGTATCCGGCGTGCTTGTAGACATCGATCCTGGTGCACAAGGCGTCGGAGTCCATCTCGGGGTGAAACTGGGTGGCATACACGTTCGAGCCGACCCGGAACGCCTGCACGGGGCAGGTGGCAGCCGTGGCCAGCAGGACGGCGCTCGCGGGTGGCTGGCCGATCCCCTCCTTGTGGCCGGTGAACGCGTCGAATGAGGCCGGCACGTCGCGCAGCAGCGGGTCGTTGCGGCCCTGAGCGGTGAGCATGACGCGGACGGGACCGACCGCTTCGCCGAAGTCGCGGCTGACCGGCGCGCCCTGGTGGCTGCCGAGTGCGCCCACGCCGTAGCACGCCCCGAGGAACGGGAAGTCCTCGGCGACCACCGTGTCCAGCAGGCGGCGCAGGTCCGTTTCCACCCGCCGCTGCACCGGCGACTTGCGTTCTTCCGGGTCGCTGTAATTGAACGGTCCGCCGCCCAGCAGGATCCCTGACCAGCTCGACAGGTCCACGTCACCGAGCGGACGCTGCTCCAGCCGGACCCGCAGCAGTTCCCGCTCTTCCAGCTCGCCCAGCGACAGAAACGACGTGTACTCATTGTCGGCTGCGGCATCCTCGGCCCGTATAGACAGCAATACGAACGGTTTCATCCGGTCACCTTACACTCAGCCGGCCCCGGTGGCGGGCCAGTCGTAGCTCCGCCGCGGCGTGGCGGTGCCTGTGGTCAGCGGGAGTTCTGCAAGTAGGCCTTACTCCGGCTCCTGAGCGACACCGCGCACGCGTCCTGGCACGCTTGAGATTACCGAACCCTCAGCTTCGCGAGCAGCACCAGCGGTCAGTGCCCGGACCGTCACCAGGCTGACGCTCGCCACCATGGCGCCGGCCACAATCGCGATCAGGACAGAGGTCGAGCTGGCGATCGCGCTGGCCAGAACGCTGCCGAGCGGCAGGGATAGGCCGGCCACAACCAGGGAGAAGGCGTAGACCCTCCCCTGAAGGCGCTGTGGCGTGAGCAACTGCCGCATGCTCCCGGCCGCCACGCCGAAGGCTGCCGCGGCAGAGCTGAAGATGAGCTGGTAGCCCGCGAGCAGCAAGATGGCATGACCACGTGCGGCGAGCGGGATCAACCAGAGCGTGAGGACTCCGGTCACGAGCGAGGCGCGCAGGATCAACCCGAGGCTGGCCGACCGCATGACGCGGCGGAGCACCAGGACAGTGGCGATCGAGCTTGCTCCACCGATCGTCGACAGCATGCCGATCAGCGCCGGCTGAATCCGCAGCAGACGCAGCAGGTACGGGAACCATAGCGAGCCGACCATGGCGCCACCCAGGTTGAGCAGCGTGACCGCGATGACGATGGCGCGGAGCCCGTGCTGGCGGATCGCGAACCGGTAGCCGCTCATCAGCCTTCGCCATGCGCCAGCGTCTTCTTCGTCACTCTCCTCGTGGTTGCCCGCAGCGGGTGTCGATCGCGGATCCGCGATCCGGATCAGCAGGAACAGGACTGGCCCGGCCACCCAGGTACCGCCGTCCGCCTGGGCGAGCCTGCTATTGGCCTCGATGTAATCGGCGCGGTCAACGATTCCGGGCACATATGCCTGGGCTGCGACGTCGAACACGGTGCTCGCCGCACCGACGGCCACGACGCAGGCGAACAGGATCACCAGCGTCAGCTGATGGGCCAGCGCCAACCCGGCAGCGCCGGCCAGGAGCAAGCCGCGCACTAGGTCACACGTCACCATCGTGGCTCGTTCTGATCTTCCCACCAGATGGGTTGCCGCCGACAGCGCGACGATCACGCCTGGCAGCGACTGCGCGGCGAACAGCAGGGCGGCCTGCCCTGGGGTCGCGTGCAGCTTGTCGAGGGCGAGGATGGGAATGGCGAACAGCGAGAAGCGATCGCCGAGCAGGCTCACTGCCCGCGCGCACCAGACAAGCCGGAACGTGGCATGCGTGCGGAGCAGCCCGGCACTCCGGTTGCGGCCGAAGACCGGCATCACACCGTGGAGAAAGGCACAGGCCAGCGACGCATCCGGAATGGCAGTAGCGTGCCCCAGTCACCCCGGCGCAGCACAAGCTCCTCGTCGGCCAGCAGCTCGAATAGCTCCCGCACTGGCGCTGGGGCAGCGGGCAGGTGCACCGCCTGCTCAAGCCCGGGAAGCGCCGTGATCACCTCCGCGCCGTCCAGCCGGTACCGCGCCCCACGGCCCTCGCCTTGCCGTGTGTCCTTGATCAGGACGAACTCAGGCCCGATGCGGTAGTAGCAGCGGCCGAACTGATAACTATCCCGCCACCGGATACCGTTATCCCCGCGTAGCGCGGCACCGGCCCGCGGCGGCGGCAGATGGCTGACCAGTGACGCGGGTAGCTGGCCAATCGACTCGGCCGTCCACTCCACACGCACGGTCGCCGAGAGCGCTTCGCGCAGCAAGCGGACGAACCGCACGTCATATTCCTCGTCGGCGCCCAGGCGCACCGCTTCGCCGAGCACCAGCCGCTCCCGGCCGGCGCTGGCCAGATCCCTGGGCTCGATACCGCCCAGCAGTTCGGCGGTGAGCGGGCCATCTATGCGGTGCACCCGGGGGTCGAATGCGGCCCATTCGGCGGGGCGAGGCCGCGGGATAGGGCCGGTCATGCCCTGATCCTGATCGGGACGCTGGTGGTCGCCAAGGCCACATACCTGCCGCCCTCGGTAAAGACCAGCCCGGCGTCGAGGAGTTCATCCAGCCAGGCCGCCAGCCGCTCGGTGCTTATCGAAATCCCCTCGTCGGCGAGTCGGCTGCGCAGGGCAGAAGCTGACCGGCCGTGCTCCAGCTGCCGGTAGGCCGCTATCAAGCCGGGGTCATCGATGTGATGGTCCCGCTCAGGCCAGCCGCTGCGCCGGTCCTCGATGTGCAGCGCTTCGTCGTCTTGCACCCGGACCAGCGTGCTGTCGTGGTACCGCTTGATCCACTCGTCGGTGAGGCGGTGAAGCGTATCGCGAACTTCGCCGGTGATACCCAAGTAGTCGGTGTCAAAGAGATAAGCCACGTTGACGAGTTCTTCCGCGGGAAGGTTGTAGACGTGGTCGTACAGCTCGCAGGGCCGGCGCTCGGCGAACCCCATTTCCGGCCGGTCGAAATACGGACTGAACCGTTCGAGCAAGATGGGGGAAACGGTGCTTGGCGGCTGCAGGTGAACTAGGGCCGGGACCTGGCGGATTACCGGCCAGTAATCCTCGGCGGTCTCGCCGGGAAATCCGTAGAGCCAGTTCCAAGCCGTGGTCAGGTGCGCCGACTCGCAGTCGCGCAGGGTGCGCACGTTCCGGACACCGTCCACGCCTTTGTCCATGATCGTGAGGACCCGGTTGCTCAGCGACTCGATCCCGGGCTGAACGTGGACGACATGCGCGTCGCGAAGTGCGGATACGTTGTCCAGGGTGATATTCGCCTTCGATATCGCGAGGCGGCGGCGGCACTGCCGGACTCCCCGCCGGACTTCGGCGATGCCCGGATCAAATGGGCAGTGACCCGCGCGTGGAACCTCTACTGGGGTACGGACGCGTCCATGATGCTGAGGCGCAGCTGGACGAGATCATCGCAGATGGGGGGGACGCCCGGGGATACGCTTGCGGCGCGCGGTCGTGGCTGTCGCTCTTGCGCGGCCAGCCCATGCGGGTACTCGATGCCGCGGGTACTATAGACGCTCCCGAGGACGGCGCCGCGGAATGGCCATTTCCTCTGGTGGCCGTGGCCCTCGCTGCCGCACTCAGCGGATGGACTGGCCTGGCGCTGACCCTCATCGAGCGGCATCTCCCGCAGCCTGAACCCGCCGGCCCGCCGGAGTGGGGCAGCGTGCTGCTCGGCTGGACCAGGTGCCTGACGATGATCCTCGATGGCCGGGTGAGACAGGCGCAATCCGTTGCCGAGCAAGGCTATGCCGCTGCGGTCGGCCACTTGGATCCTGGCATGGCGGCCGGCTGGGCGATTTACCAGGGGGTGGCCGCTCTCGGGCAAGGGCGGGCGACAACCGCCGACATGCTGCTCAGAGAAGCACTGGCATTGCTCACCGGTCGCGATCCACACCAGTTCGCCCGCTATGTGCTGGCGGAGCTGGCCGCCGCCGCGGCGCTCAAGGCGGACGGGCGCGCGGCCGCCGAATGGATGCGACGGTCCGATGCCCAGAACGCGGACCTGAACAAAATGTTCGAGCCGCGGATCGAGCAGAACCGTGCTTGGGTGCTCGCCGCTAACGGTGAGCTGACGTCCGCTGCCAAGCAGGCGCAGTGCGCGGCCAGCCTCGCCCGGGCGGGCGGGCAGCATGCTGTCGAGGCGGCCGCCCTCTATGATGCTGCCCGTCTGGGCAAGCCGCGATGGGTGCTGCCCCGCCTGACCGAACTCGGCCGGATGATGGGCGGCGACCTGATTCCCCTGCTGGCGGCGACTGGCGCCGCGCTGGCCGCCGCCGACGCAAAGGAGCTGGACGGATCGGCAACCGCGCTGGATGCGCTCGGTTCGCCGCTGTTCGCCGCCGAGGCGGCTGCGGCCGCGGCCCGGGCGTATCGCCGGGCTGGACGCCGGGCGGCGGCGAGCGCCTGCGCCGAGCGTGCGAGAAGACTTGCGGCGGCTAGCGAGGGAGCCCGCACACCGCTGCTCGGCAGCGACGGCATCACGTCAGTACTCACCGACCGGCAACGTGAGATCTCCATGCTCGCCGCCTCGGGCATGTCCAGCAAGACGATTGCGGCCCGGCTGCTGATCTCGACGCGCACGGTCAACAATCATCTCGCCTGTGTTTACGATCGGCTCGGGGTGTCGAGCCGGGCGCAGCTAGCCAGAATCATGTCCGGCCACTCACCGCGGCCGTAAGCCGCCTCCCGCCACAGTGGGGGTGAGAGTACACGCGATCATTCGCTTACTGCCTTCTGGCAGCAGGAGATGCCCCAGATCCGTCAGGCGTTGGCGACAGCCTGGACCGGCAGGAGGCCGGAGAAGCCTTCGGTCCATGGCGTAACCCGGGCCCGATAATTACGCTGGGATAGTGTTCTTCATCAGGGTGCGGGATCCGCGATCGAATGCGGAGCGGTACTGGAACCGGGGCCAGAGTTTGATGTCCGCGACCGCTGTGTTCCTTCCCGTCGCGCTTAAGCTGAGCGGGGTGATCACCTGGTCCTGGTGGTGGGTGCTGCTGTCCCCGCTGTGGATCAGCCTAGTCTTGCCGGCGATTGCCATCACAGTGCTGGCTATCCAGCCTATCAGGCAGGCGAAGCCGTGGCTTGCCCGTGAGGCAGCAGACCATGGTGCCGGTGGCGGGGACCTCGGGTTCCAGGACGACGTTTGAGGGCTGGGGTTGTCTTCTGGCTGTGCGGCTTCACCTCCGAGCAGAACCGCCGCGTCCTGATGCAGGGCGGCGGCGGGTACATCATCGGGGAGAAGCTCCGCTCCGGCTCCGCCGAGGTCAAGGCCGCCCTGTCCCGCCAGGGACGCTACAAGACAGTGCGGGACAACCTGCAGGTCAAGGAAGTCCGCCTCGGCGACGACACTGACCGGTTCATCATCTGCTACAACCCTGACCAGGCAGAACGCGACGCCGCCATCCGTGCCAGGCTCACCGCCCAGCTGGAGGAGGCCATCGCCGGCACCGACGCCCTCACCCGGTGCCGAGCGCGGCAGG
>Ga0335075_10016757_pt1 | contig 10922 bp, 6 predicted proteins | sample Lox_Sample_24_FD_206723 | JGI IMG/M metagenome (GOLD analysis project Ga0335075, IMG submission 206723) | Soil microbial communities from Loxahatchee National Wildlife Refuge, Florida, United States - Lox_Sample_2.4 | ecosystem: Environmental > Terrestrial > Soil > Wetlands | place: USA: Florida... | reverse complement strand
TGCTCCAGGCTGCGCTACAGGCTACGGATCGTGCGGATCACTGGGGCACCTGGTGGGACATACTGCTATGGACATTGTTTATAGGTGGCTATGCGGCGTTGAAGAGGGAAGAGAGGATGTGGTTTTCGAGGATGATTAGAGAGGTGTTGCAGGAACGAGGTTTGAGGCATTGGGTCGCTATAAGGAATGTCCTAGAAAGGATGCCGATCTGTAGAACGCTGTTGGATCCGTTTGAGACGCTGTGGTGCGAGGCCGCGGCCTTCATGCCGAGAGGAGAAGTTGTTAAGGACGGTGATCTGGTCCTTTCGGTGTGATATTGGCTTTCTGTTCTGGGCATCCGAGCGTTATGGTCAACGCTTGCAGGAGATGTGTCACGCACATTGACACAGAAAGGACAAAATATAGATCTGATCTAGCAAAGAGGAGAAGATTAGGATCACTGCAAAACACCGCAGGTATTTCATTATTATTCGCTTACTAAAATCGAATTGCTAATCGTCTTTAGACTCGAATGAATCACATAAGGGGCTCGCCAAGGAGGGTCAGATACTGCTTGACCACACTCTTCACTTGCTCCTCATAGCTCAAGAGCTTGATTCCGAATACCTTCTCTGTCCGGCTCGAGTCGATCTTCGTTCTCTTCGTCGGCGTTGATCCATTGTTTGGTAAGATGCCCTTCTTGACAGCTTCAGGGAAGTTGCGGTTCACAATATCAATAGCATCGCTCCAAACTGTGCCCTTCACACCTTCCGAAACAGCAAGGAAGCTCTGGCCGCCCTCAATCTTGGGATCAAGTGCTTTCACGTGGAGGTTGGCGACGTCCCAGACGTGTACTGAAGTGCTTGGAATCGCACCCCAGCCAGAATCTTCCCCAAGAACTTGAGCAAATGCTGCGCGAACAGTAGCATCAGCAATGAGCTTCGGGTCAGTAACTAATTCATTTTCGCCAATAGTAAAGCCTGGCATAATATGGATGATGTCAAACAGCGGCTTCTTCTCCTTTACAAATTCCTTCGTGGCAACAAGAGCGCGAACTTTGCCAGCTGCGTAGGCCTCAAAAGCGTGGTGATAGGGACCAGCTGGGTAAGGAGTCTGATACGTATCATCGAATACTGTGTCGACCTCCTTTGCAATGAACTCCTCCCACGGGATAATGGCAGCCTCTGAGGACGTAATAATAATTCGTCTAACAGTAGTCGTCTTGTATGCAGCGTCGAGGATCGAAATCGTTCCCTTCAGGGCTGGCTGAATGAGCAATGCCTCATACTCTTCCTCCTTAGGACCCGTGCCGTGGATTGTGCCGGAAGCAATGTGCATGATATACTTCACTCCTTCTGCTGCCTTGTCATATGCGCCATCTGCGAGCATGTCGGGTACAATGACGAATGTGAGGCGTGAGCCCGGGTTGATGGCTTTGACAGTGGGCGTCGCGAGAATGGCTTCCGCTTTGGCTTGGCTGCGGACTGCAGCGCGGACTGAGTACCCAGCTTCGAGTGCAAGGTGGATAGTCTTGATGCCGATGAGACCAGTGCCACCGGTGATCAGTACGAGGTCGCCAGACATTGTGAAGTTATTTAGATAGTTGATGTTCGTTGTTTGGGGTGAAATGATGAATGGTTCTGGAGGAGAATTAATTGCGATTTGGTTTCTTGTTGTGATATAAAGGACCGGAGGAAGTTGTCTTTGATGCAGGATGAAACCTCACTTCCACAGCCTCCCAGGCCTCATATATCCATCTTTCCCTCCCCTCCAGCTCAACCATCAATGATCAATCAGCTTGTCTATTCCATTATGTCACCACACAGCTGCATCACCTTATAATGCACTGCTTTCTAAGAACACCCTTCTCTCATAGCCCAATTCACCCTCGAAGGCTGACACACGCATTATTATTAAGCAATATTCTCACGCCGCAATAACGACGATGCAGCCACGTTTTGTGATCTCTAAGAACAATTCTTCTCCTAGCCTAATTCATTCACGAAGTCTGACACATGCATCCTTATTGAGCAATATTCCCATGCTGCAATAACGACGGTGCAGCCACGTTTAGTGCTTTCTAAGAATATTCCTCTAGCTTAATTCGGTCACGAAGTCTGACACATGCATCCTAATTGAGCGGTAGTGTGCACAGCAGGGCACGGCCAATGACAGTACATGGCGCTCGGGCCATGTAGGAACTGTGCTACGCTTACACGGATACTCGGGTTTTCCCAGCCAAATCCCGCCAAATCTGCCTTACAAAGTCGGTAGCCCAAAGGACTCAATAAACGGAGAACTTGAGAGCATGCAAATGAGAACGTTAAGAGAGATGCATTAACAACACAATATCAAAATGTCTAAGTTTAGCATATGTCAGTCCTTAGATATCAGCGATCTCGAATCTCAAATTATATTAAATTATATATTTAAATTTTCTCACAAGTATCCTTCAGGAGCAAATTGGGAAAACTCGCTTGCCAGGGAAAACTTGCTTTTACCCACCACGAGTATCTTGGTATTTGAAATATTTAGCGAATGACACGCAGTAAGCGCCCTAGAATTTAGCGACCAATGCCCTAAAAGCCCTAAAGAAATCTTTACGCTAAAAGTCTGCTCATGGGATAGTGTACGTAGTCTGTGCACGTTAACCCTTACAACTCCAAGTAATCGTTGGTTCAGAACCAACGATTACTTATAATTAGCAGCATCTTCATGAATCTATACTTTCAACTGGCGGACATGTATTTAAATTTTAGGGGAATAGTCGCTAAATTCTCAAGCTGTTACTCACTAATTTTAGGGCTAAACTCTAGGAATATCACAACTAGAGTTCGCAACCACTAGATAGACAAAGTATAAGACTGTAGAGACCACTCTCTAGCCCTTAAAGTTGGGGTGAAGTGACCGCTCCCGAAAAATCACCTGATCTGGGCAATAGTTCTCCCGTACCGAGAGCTTTTGTGTATATGGGAGCAAAGCTTACGGACCTTTGTCTGATGCGATAATGAGAAGCAAGATCCTAGTGGTTCTCTTCCTGACATCGTTCTCTTTTGGCCCGAAGCAGTCAGCCGCTCTTTGCAAGCCCGTAAGGCCCCAGCAAGGCACCCGAAAGAACTCTACGACACTGCAGTCAGCCCGCGCTTGGGGCAGTCTCCATTCTACTGTAAGCCTGTTCTGTATATTCTGCCGTAAATGCGGCACAACATAATACTTTTTGGGATAGGTAGATAATAATACTACTACTATAGAGTTTACAATAGACTATCCACTTTGCTATTTCCAAGCTATACCGCACCGTGCAAGAACTTTAGTGCATAATGTCGCTGGACGAAATAGTCTCTATAAGAATCTACATACTACTATACCTTGTGCGCAATGCGCATGGATAGCACTCTTTATCTCAAAGCCTAAGCAAGGTTTTTCTATGTTTTCTTCCAAATATATCTAGTATTTCACTCAGTTTTCCTTCAAGAAAAAATCAATATCTTTCATTCATTATGCATTCCAGCTCTCTCCTTCTCGTACCTGCTCTAGTTGTTGCAGTTTCAACGTCACCGCTATATGATGGTACAGCTCTGCACGAGCGCCAACACGATACAATTCTCGATTTCTCCTTCTTCGAGCAAGACTTTTTCCCAGCGCCAGCATTGACTCCCCTCACTGAAACCATCCCCTTCCATCGCGTATCCAACGCGCAATTCAACATCGCCCAATCCATCCTCCCAGACACAAGCATCTCCATGAACCGAACCGGTCTCCTCTTTACGAACATCCCACCAAATTTCAACCACCACAATCTCAAGTCCAAGCGGCTCGCAGACTTCGTCTAGGCTGTCCTCCAGGTCTTCAGCTTGCCTGATCAGCATCTTAACATCAGCGCTCTTGTGTAGCAGGTTGATGGAAATAGCTCTTAGCATAGGAGACTTTACAAACATTAGGAACACCACCTTCTTCGCTGCTGGTTTAACGGCTGTCCAGGACCGGGAGTTTCATGTTGTCTCTACACTGTGTAGTAGAAACCTTTTTCTACGATTTCCTTGTCGACCCAAGGCTTGCAGCCAGTGTCGGTGTCGTTCTCAAATGAGGGCGCTATTGGCATGGTGCTTTCGGTTTCTGAATAGACTTGATTTCTCGAGAAGTCACTTTTGCATAACACTGATGAGGTTTGTATATGATTTGCATAGCTTTGAGATCTTTCCATGCTTTAACTTTCCAAACGATCAGTTGCTATATATCTAGATTTGGTTATAATACTGTTTCTTATGTTATAGCTACATGGCCTAGAATAAAATATATGGCAATTTACTGACCTTCCACATTTTTTATCAATTACTGAACTCCCCCTCCCCAATTAAATTACAGCTGTTCCTACCACTCCAGCAGCTAAGAGCTTTGCAACAGGTCTAGCCACAATAGGGAATCTGTTGATGCATATGCCTCGTTTAGCAAGACTCTTTTAGAACATACAGGCTCTTGGTCGCTGTTTGTCGTATATCGTGTGGGCGGGTGGAGACCGCCTCGTGAAGACCTAGGGCACAATCTATATCCCAATAGCGTTTAGGTTATGGCGACCAGACCATGCCTCGACTACCCTTTACTGTACTTATGTTGTCTCGATACTCTGCTATTACAATTAAGAGGCGCATCTGATCATCAATTCGCTTTCCTTTATTTCTCCCCTTCGATCCTAAATAAGCAATCTAGAATTTCTCCTTAGAGTATCAGTCGCATGTCATGTTACGGAGAGTCATGACGAGGAGAGTAATTGCCTGTCAATCTGAGAAAATTCTTCCATTTCTCATTCCTCTGCAATGCAGCTAAGCGTACAGTATCAAAGACAATGCATAATTCGTTATGGTCGTCCTCTAACTACATGAACTTGGCCTTGTAGCCGTCCACACGCTTAATCTCAACTTAATCTCCGCATCTAAGCACTCGCAACGGCGAGACAAGAAGCAAGCTGCACCTCGCATTGCTGTTCTCCTCCGCTGAGGGCACCGCTATTCGCAGCATCAGCGCAGGTGTTATGCTGCACGTCGCAGCTGCGTTGCAATGCTGCAGCCTTGTTGATATCTGTAGTGCCATCTACTGCAAATGGACGAGCTGCTCCTGCGGTGAAGATAACAGGTGGCGCTGGTCCACCAAGATCGCCAGTGAAAGTTTGAACATTGGTGCCACTAGCGGCAGTGGTGGTAGCTGCAGAAGCTGCTGTTGCTGTTGTTGTGGATGGAGATGAGGTGGCCACTGGAGAGGCGACGGAAGAAGCAGCAACCGTAGAAACGGCACTAGCCATGACTCCTAGAGCGGCATTGAATGCATCGGCCGCAGCTTGACCAGTTTGAGCGGCGGCTGCTGTCTGACCAGCAGCGCATGCAGAGATGGCATCCGCTCCTGCCTTACAAGCGCTCTGAAGCTGTCCGCAGATGAAAGAAGTGATGACACCAATACCGAGAGCGGAGCCATGGTTGAAGCTGGCTTTATTTGCGGGCTCAAAAGAATCCGTGTTTCGGCCATCGAAACCAAATCCGAAGACAATAGCCGGATCTGTGCAAGTTCCAAAGTCGAGGGCAGAAGCGGGAGAAGTAATGGCAGCGGTGGGAGAAGCAGCAGCGGTGGAAGAAGCAGCAACGGAGGTGCCAGCAACAGTAACGGTAACTGGTTCGGCGCACGCGGCAGCTGTCTCAGCCTGGGCTGATGTTGAGGTTGCAGCTGGAGCAACAACAGTGGCAGAAGAATCTCCACCAACTGCAGTTCCTCCAACTGCTGCCTCGATCTCAGCTGCAGTAGCATCATCAACCAATAGGTTTAGGGTAAAGATACAACCAACAGGATCATTTGTCGTGTCACAGGTATTCCCTTTTCCTGTGTCGTCGCTGAGACTGCCAGGTGCGAATGTACCCGATTTTAGAGCATCTTGTGGGTCGCCACCAACGGCCTGGATTTGCTTAGCTAGTTCCAACACGATGGCCTTATTGATGGCTGCTGCCCCGTTTGAAGCAGGATCTTGATGTTGGGAAATGGCTGCGATCTCGGGGTTTACAGCTTGGATTGATGTACAGGGAGCGCTAGCCAAGCCAACCTGCCCAGTGTTCCTCTCCAAAGCACGGTAGATCAAAGCATCGACTTGTCCTTGGGTATTTCCAGCAGCCTTGGCATTGGTGAAAGCCTGATCAGCTGTTGCCTGCTGAAGGCAATTGACGTCAGTGATTTTTCCCTATAGTTGTCAGTTGATATTCCAAGTCATCTCGCAAACTATTGAACGTACAGCACCGCCTGCCGCTGCCGCATTTCCAAGGAGACCGAAAACCGGGTCTACGATTTCGTCCGGGTTGTTGACATCCAAAGACGCCCGAACGCTAGTAAGAAATTGTTCATGACTGTGATTAGCTCTGGGTTAGCTTTAAGTTGTGCAATACTTCTCTTAACTCGCTCACCTGTGCTCCTGCGGTACTTCACGTCCGCGTAGCATGCGTGCCGGCGGGAAAGAGTCTTTGATAATGTCTTCAGGCACCGGCGCAGCTATGGCCAGACCGAAGAAGGCCAAAAGGATGGTGGCAGTTTCGTACTTCATGATATAGAAAATGAAAACAGCCAAGAGGTTCGATTTGAAAAGAAAAAAGTAAGGACCGGCCTAAAGACTTGTGAATACAACTATAATGAGTGTAAAGAACGTAGATAGTTCACAGAACTTGAATAAAATAAACGAATGAATGCAATGAAAACGTGAAAGTGCGGATGAAGGAAAAAGTCCCATCTTGAGATGAGAGACTGTGATCTTTATAAGGCTCGGTAGCAAAAAATAAACTTGCAGCAACAACAGGGAATGTGATGCTTGTAATCCCCTTCCATCTCCTAGAGACAATGTGGCTCAGAGATCACACGATAATGGAAGGGAGATCCAAGTGGAGAAGGCTCTTGCTTTGATAGACAACCGCTAGCTAGCGCCTGAAAGCCCTGGCTGGACCGACCCTGATCATCAGGGCTCAACGTGAATGGCCAGAGATCAGATGGAATTGCGCAAAACTGCTCAGGGAAGCGGATGATGCGACGATCTGCTACTTTTATGCGGCACCCTCGGGTCAGATGGGGTAGATAATCGCATCAGATAAAGTCCCCGATGTGATCCCTAGATATGATTACCGCTGTAGTCTGAAGCCAAGGCGGCGATGATTGGCCGGAGATTGATTTAGAGTAATCGCGCAAGTGAATTAGATCGGACGGTCAAGCTCCTAGGGGAATCGATGGAATTGATCTGGTGCATGAGCCGTCTCGGGACGTTGCAAGAAATCACTCAGGAGTAATCTGGAGGCGAGTTTGTCGTCGCTTGTTTCGTCAATACGAGCCTCTTGAACCAAAAGTCTCCAACCGAGCATCAAACTCGGAACTTCACTCTTGACGCCAGGACCTATATCACTGCGCCCTGTTCAGACCCTGGCTTTTGTTGTTCTCTCACCGGAGAAATATCTTTCGTCGGAGAAATATCTTTCGTCGGAGAAATATCTTTCCTCGTCGAATAGGTGCTTGTTGAAAGAAATGAAATCATCCCTCGATACTCAGCGGCCTACGTCATATCGACAAGAGGTGGACCAAGTATACTCATCATAAGAACCCAGTCTACGTTAACCTCATGTCTGATTTCTCAGGATAATCAAGCGATAGAGTAATTAAGGATGTTTTCTATAGATTACATGTCTTACTCTACACTAAATTTGCAAGACCATAAAATATGATACCAGTCCCCGTGCGCATCAATATCCAATATAATGTGAGAGATTAAAAATTATGCTTTGCTTTTTAAAAAACCAAACATGATGCAAACATATGCCTACCGAAGGCTTATGTCATCAACAGACAAAGTAAGTTTAGGACTCACTCATCCTTTTCTGGCTCTTTCTGCTTCTGCTTCTGCCGAAGCTGCCCTAGACATGCCAGGGGAGACAAGAATGTGTTTACAGCGCACCATGAAAAGAGTACGCCGAAGTTCAACTCAACTCGAGAATGTTAGTCAAATAGTAGAGTTTGGCTAGCTTCAACAACTATTTCCCACGTCAGTGCTTGTCCTCAACGAGAGAACTACTTTCGGCAAGAGAATTCAATGTAAGGGTGACGCTTACTGTTGTGTAAAGGCTAGGCATATCTAAAGCAATAGAAATGTGGTGCCAAGGTGATTGAATGGAAAGCAATCGACACATTAGTAATGAGATCAGCCACAGCATCCATGGCAGCCCAATAAACATAGCTACATTCTGACATGCGAGGCCTGAAGCTATCATGTCTACCCAGTTGACCATCCAATAAACGATAAAACTTGCGTGGCAGTTCCTTATTAGCTAATTGAGCAAGGTCGGTATGAGATCCCGGAGGTGCTGGGAGAGGAATCTGGAAAGCCAAAGAGATGATCGAATACGCCCATGACAAGTAGAAGTATGTTGTTATCGTGGCGATCTAGCGCCAGATAATCTATTGAGGGAATTTCAAGGTTCGATATCTTAGGATAAATTTCATGTGGTGTGGTAGATAAAAGGTGAAGGAGAAGAAGGCAATAATAATCAGACAGATCAACGCGATTGTGATTGCAGGAGTTTCGCCAGGATGGTAAAAAGGTCTAAGATTAAATGTCGAAATCTAATCGATGGACTTATTGCCCGAGGGGCTTTTTGCATATTGCTGATGAGAGTAGCATTGGACGAGGCCAATGCAAGAGCTTGTTTGGCCCATATCTATCATTTATTAGTACCTTGAACATGCAGCAACGCCAAAAACTAACCTCTCTAAACGTGCTCGTTACTTGTTGCTCAGGCATGGTCAATTGTGGATCAACAGTTATAGTGGGACGTATCATCCCTTACCGTAACAGTAATGACCTCAGCAGCTACCATAGGGTCGTACGAAGCATTTACATACTGAACAGCATCCTGGAGCAGCAACGGAGTATTTCCATTGATGATAACAGCTACCCAAACTTTGAAATCGTAGACCTGGCTCTGAACTTCCATAGGGTCGTAGTTGAAGTCTGCCGGAGAGCGTGCCAACCAGCCCAGGGAACCACTGGGCCTCTATTGCCTGCACGATCTGTGGACCCATCATCGGGGTAACACCCTTGATAGGGAGCTACTTGTGCATCGAAATCCACGACCCATACTACTAACGAGCTTATGTTCTGTTCTATATCGAATAAAACGGCTCAATATAGAGACAGAATGGCCAAAATGCATGTCATGAAGGTTAAGGCTGCAAAGGAAAGAAATCAGCATGGTATACCATAATGCAAGTAAACCACATACTCGTAATAGCTTATGACTTGAAACCATCAAATCGCGTGTCCTTCAGCGAACTAGCACTATTTCAGGACCATTTCTTGAACTTAATCCTCTCAGTAGACTTACGAATGCTAGAATCTTATAGGTCCTTGCTCTTCAGGCTTCTTTCTCTGACCGCTCATCCCCATCTGCAGGCATATCTTCATGGTCCTTTCCATCGTGTCCATTGTCCCTTTCATAATTCAGTATCTTCTCAAAGTTCGAACTCTGCGCTATAATGGGCTATAAGTCGCTGACAGGAAAAGGTACAAAATGCAAAAATACGATGGATTGCGGAAGAATGAAACATTCATATAAATTTAAAGCAAATGAGTATAATGATATTAGACGCGACCAGATACCAATATATAGAAAGCTTAGTAAATAAATGTGGCAAACCTCGGCGCGCATCGCAAAATACAAATACCATCTTATGTCTAGGACTGAGTCTCAGGGTGGTGATGTTAACATAGATCAACCGTGACAACTGTGACCTCGACTTGCGCCAATAGCTAGTTCCATCGGTCTTTAAATCCCACTTGGAGATATTAATAATGAACAGGAACCTCGATGCTCTTAACCGCAGACGAGTTGTCTTTTCATCCTCGATTGAAGAGTTGCGGAAATAAGATTGAGACACTCACTGTCGTCATATATATTCTATAAGGCCATTCACCGCTAGCCGCCCATTGACGTCGCCACCATGGACGTGAATTCCCACACTCAAAGTCCATGGGCTTAGATTCGTGCAAAATGGATGCTAGCAAAGGAAAATAATATACACGGACTCTAACCTCTTCTTTCTCATGACTAAAAGCATACGAGGACAGTACTCGGATCGTCGAAAGTCACTGCCTGTCGTCGCGCATTGTAAAGAATCGCGAAATGGTTTCAACTAACTATTCACAGCAGCTATATATAAACGCTTTGCCTCAGTGGATTCCGTCAAAGCCTGAAAATTATTATGCCTAATTTCTGGCATGTGCTTTGCGGACTGAAGTGTCCAGGTGTCTAAGAGTTTTGAAAGGACAAGAACTTAGGGCTGTCGGAGAGGTCACTAACGCAGTTTTTGGGCGAGTTGATCTTGCTGACAGCTGGATCACTCCCGTACTACATGCTATTGTCGTTAGGAATATGTGTTATCGAATCTTTGTGCTGCTGTCGATCATTTTCTTTGTCTTCACTCCTGTGCTTTACACTATAGGGAAAGTCTCCGTAGAGGCCCGAGATCCCCATCTTTCCTGGCCAGCTTCAGGGGTGGGTGGAAAATATGAGCGGTTTTTGAGGTATAGCAGTTTCAAAGGTGCAAAGAGTGAATGAAGTGCTCGTACTAACATCACGTGATGTTACATATTAACCCGAATTAGGTCAACCTCTCGACTTTGAAAGGATTGTCTAAGAAAGTACAACCCCAAGTGTCAAGTAATCAAGCGCCACAATGGCGATCTCATTCCTTCGACAACTTCTTATGCCCTCAATTAGACAAATATCTGTCGTACGCACCTCAAAGCTAACCTCAAATTTGTCTCCGAAACTTTTCATCCGCGCATTCTCTGCTTCGTCGCCAGTATCAGCAACATATAATCAAGTAGCACGAGTACGTCTTTTCCCCATTCCCGTCCATTTTCTTCACATGCCTCA